>Ga0302278_10002617_pt1 | contig 20614 bp, 10 predicted proteins | sample III_Bog_N3_2_FD_194543 | JGI IMG/M metagenome (GOLD analysis project Ga0302278, IMG submission 194543) | Peat permafrost microbial communities from Stordalen Mire near Abisko, Sweden - III_Bog_N3_2 | ecosystem: Environmental > Terrestrial > Soil > Wetlands > Peat | place: Sweden: Abisko...
GTTGCGGAAGCTGCGGAACGACCTTCACTTTTCTGCCGATATTTTCTCTGCCCTACACGCATTACAGCCTGCTGGCGCGCTGCCAGGCACTCCTACTGCGCTTTGTGGAGAGCTGTTGCTGGGACAAGGCATTGCCAAGGCTCAAGGACCCTGATCGGTTGCCGGATCCTTCGACTGTACGCCGCTGGTCAAGCGGCCTGGACTGCTCTCATCCGGCGCCTTCCTTTCTCTGCCAGACTGTTTCCCGCGTAGCTCATTGGCTGGAGCACAGTCATCAGGCCGATGGCGAAGCGGGGCCATTGCGCTGGATCATTCCGGTTCTCAAAAACCTCTGGCCGTTGCGTCTCTGAGAAAAATCCTTTCGCCCACCATCCTTGCCTGGGAACGCCGGCGTGGTTCTCCTACGCTGGGCTCCGGAGGCGAAAAAGCGCTGTGGGCGAAGACGTCGAAACACTCAAGCGGCGAACGCCGTTGCTGGATTATCTGCGGCAGCATAACTGGACTGGCCATCCTGCGAGTCGATGCGAGTTCGTCGGACTCTGCCCGCTGCACGAGGAGAGCCGGCCGTCGTTCTATGTCAACACACGCAAAGATGTCTTCTACTGTCACGGCTGCGGGCGAGGCGGCGATCTGATTCGCTTCGTCCAGTTATCGCGCGGCCTATCCTTCCGCCAGAGCCTGGCTTGTCTCGAACCGGAGATCACTTCGGAAGCTGATTCCAGCGCTGTGCTTGAGGAGGCCGCAGCGTTTTATCAGCAGCAACTGGATCGTTGCCCCGAGGCGCTCGACTATCTCCACCGGCGCGGAGTGCATGATACGGCACTGTTCCGGGAACTCGGCATCGGCTACGCACCCGGTGGAACCCTGCGCCGATATCTGACCGCGCAGGGGCATTCGTTCGATGTGTTGCGAAGGCTCGGCCTCATTAACGCTCGCGGTGCGGACGCTCTCTATCAGCGCATCGTGTTTCCGTTGCGGCAGGGCGAGCACATCGTCAACCTCTACGGCCGCAGCATCGGCTCTGCGTTCGCCCATCGCTTCCTGCCCGGGAGCAAGGGCGGCCTGTATGCATGGGAGAAGATTCGCAACGGCTCTGAGGTGATCCTGGTCGAAGGACTGTTCGACTATGCAGTGTTGCGTCAGGCCGGCTTTTCGAATGTGACCTGCTCGCTGGGCACGCATCTGAATGACACCCAGTTCGGCCAACTCTGTGAAGGCCGGCGCATCGTCTATCTTACCTTCGATGTCGATCAGAACCAGAGCGGCCAGCGAGCCGCAGAGCAACTGGCTCAGCGTCTTGTCGTGCACGGTATCTCGGCGCGTCGCGTTCTCCTGCCTGATGGTCATGATCCCAACTCCTTCTTCGTTCAGGGAGGAAACGCACATCAGTTCCAGTCTCTGCTGGAGGCTGCGCAGTCATGAAGTTCCGCGTGATCTGCCAGAAGACTTCTTCAGGCGCACATAGTCCGATTCAAGTGGTCGAGCAATCCACTGGCAACGGCGTTGCATGGATCAATCGTTACCTCGACCGCGAGTATATCCGTCGCCTCGCAGACAAGTCCCTCTACAGCTACGCGCACAGCCTGTTGCACTTCGTACGCTGGTGGGAGAGCGTCCATCACTCTGGCGAAATCTCTGCCGCGGACCTCACGGAGTCGACGCTGTTCGATTACGTACGCTTCCAGTCGACCCTGCAGCCACCGCCTTCTGCCACCACTATCAACGACCGTACCGCCACTGCTGATCGTGCTATCCGCAATCAGTTCCCTGATGCTCCATGTCAGGTCGCGCACGGCTTCCATCAACCCTTCCTGCACCGCAGACCAATGGGCCTGGGACGGCCCAGGTTCGAGCTGAGCAGACTCCGAGTGCGGGAACCCAGGCTCAACATCGTCCCTCTCTCCGTTGATGAAGTGGCGCGCTTCTGGTCCAGTTTTCGAAATGCACGCGACCTGGCCATCGTTGGCATGATGCTGATGCAGGGACTCCGCTCCGCCGAAGTAATGGCCTTGAACCGTGATGATGTACTGCTGTCGGAAGGTCAGCTCCGCGTGCGCGGCAAAGGGAACAAGATGCGCTTGCTGCCCCTGGCGCCGGAGACTACGCAATTGCTCGATCACTATCTTCGCGTGGAGCGCCCTGATCTCTGCTCGGCGGCACTGTTCGTGGTGTTGAAAGGGCCAGCTCGCGGCCAACGAATGACACCTGCGGGATTACGCTCCCTGTTCCGCCATCATCGCCGTACCACCGGCGTAGAGATCGCCAACCCGCACCGTTTCCGGCATACCTTCGCCTCGGATATGGTGCGTGCTGGCATCAGCCTGCCCGCGCTGATGCAGTTGATGGGCCACGCCGACATCGAAACCACCATGCACTATGTGAAGGTGTCTCCGCAAGATGTCTATCTGCAGTACACCCGCGCTGCGGCGCAGTGTATCCATCCGCAACCGAGGACCTCCTGATGCGCTGGCGCCGTCCTCCACTTCAGCATCCCCTGGCGCCGGCCTTCGCGCACGCGGTCGAGTCTCTGTGCACTGCACTCACTCCTTCCAGCAAACGCAACTACGACATCGCGGTGCGCAGCTTCCTCGTCTATCTCGGAACGAAATACCCAAAGATTACCCGTCTCGAACAACTGCGCCGCGATCCTCATATCCTCGGATGGATGGCTCACCTGCGCGCCCAAAATCCGCCTCTGGCCACGGCAACCTGCATCGGCCGACTCTTCGCGCTGCGCACCATTTTCCATGAGCTGGCACGTACCAGCCATCTCGCTGAACTGGCCCACTTGCTGCTGCGCGAGGATATCCCGCGCTCGCCCCACACTCTGCCACGACCGCTCACTCCCGAACAGGATCAACTCCTCCAGCAGGAGTTCATGCGCCGCAACGATCTGGGCGGAAATGTCTTCCTCCTGCTCCGCTCGACCGGGATGCGCATCGGCGAATGCGTCGACCTGTCTTATGACTGTCTGCGCTCCACGGGGCCGAACCAATGGGCGATTCATGTCCCCCTCGGCAAACTCAAGACCGAACGCATGGTCCCCATCGATGCCTTCGGCCGTGACCTCGTTCACCGCTTGCGCTTCTTCCGTTCTCTCGACCCGCTGCCTCCCGATGGGCGGCTCCTGGCACGACCCGGAAGTAAAGTGGCCATCGTTGTTCAACTCCGCGATTACCTGCATCAGGTCTGTCACTCGCTCGGGCTTCCCACAGCTATCGTCCCGCATCAGTTCCGGCATACCTACGCCACGGAGATGCTTCGCTCAGGCATCAGCTTCCCCGTCCTGATGAAATTACTCGGCCACGTCGATCCGGGTATGACCATGCGCTACGTCGATGTCGCCCTCACCGATCTCGAACGCGAGTTCCAACTCGCTCGCTCCAAACCTAGGCATCTGGCTCCACAACCAAAAATATCCGTCGCACCCGCACATACAGGCCTCGACGGCATCATCGACGCCTTAATCGCCGCTCAACATGTCATGGAGATGTTCCGTCGCTCGCTCACAAACGGCAGCGCTCGCAATCGGCTCCTCAGGCTATCCAAACGCCTCATAAAGATCCTCACCGAGATAAGGAAACTTCGCACCACCTGAATGAAAATGGGCACCGATTGGCCGGTTATGGCGATTTGGCAACAATCCAGAATCCAGTTGGAATGTGGAGGATATTCTCTGTCCGCCACCCTCTGTACTCATATCATGCACATTAACACCAGGGTTTCATTTGAAGACTTGGTAGATTTCTAACAGGAGAAGATCTGGTGCTGAGCTTTCGCCACTTTATTGTTTCGGGCCGATCCAATGAAGTGGCGTCAATATGAAGTCTTGCCTTAACGTCTGGTAATCGATTAGCTGGACAACTTCCTGGTATGGGTGGCAGAATTTTGCGGTGACCGTAATCTGGCATGCTCCAAAGGGCAGTCCGGCGAGGGTAGCCACCACTATGGCGTTGGGCGCAGACAGAGTTGTGTCGTAGTTGATCTGGTAGTGTTCCGTGCGGCCTTCGTTCGAGAGCCCGCATTCGTCAATCCCATTTATCTACCTCCCACTTCAAGAATTCTTGGCTAAACATGAATCTGAACGGAGAGCAAATGTCTCTCCACTGCACATGGAAACAGCACCACGAGGCCGCGATCAGCCACCTGAATGTTTACCGGGCTACTTGCGCCCGATTGGGAGAATAATCCCAGCGCTCAAGTTGAGGTTGTTCTGGCGATTGTTGCGTAAGTTGTCGAAGGTCGTGAGCAGGTAGTCCGCCTCGAGCAGGCGCAGAGAAAAGTGCCTGCTCAAATGTAGATCCAATCCTCCGCCCATGTTGGCCGCAAAGGCAGCATTGGCGTTGTTGGTTGCGGAGTATTGGCCCTGGACGAATGGCCCGCTCGAATGTGCTACCCCCACCAGCACTTGCCCAAACGGATGCAATGAAGAACGACCCACCTGCGGCTTGTAGCGCACGCCACCCGTAAACGTGCCGAGCGTAAGACCTGCGCCGGAATTTGCGATGTTGGGTGCTGTTGCAGCCGTGACATCGCCGACGATCGCAAATCTCCCAGAGCTTATCGGCCACGCGAAAGTCGCACTGCCGCCGTTGAGGTTGAAACATCCACAGCCGGCCGGCGGGGCATTGCTGCGGATGTATGAGTAGGTGAGTGCCAGGTCAGGTGGTGCGCTGGGTTTATCGACGACTGGGCTGGTTTGGGCGCCTGCCGAGGCCACTGCGGCCGCTACAGTAACGATGAACAGGGAGATTGCAAGGTTGAGTCGGCTCTTCATGTTTGTCTCCCTTATTCGACCGTGAGTTGCACGGTAGTTGTTTGTTGAACTGTGCCAATGGTTCCCGTGATGGTGACCGTATAAATCTTCGGAGGCGGAATCAGGTTGAAGCCGCCGCTGCACCCGGAGAGCGCCGGGATGGCGCCGAGAGAGACAAGGAGCAACAGGCCGAGGGTGAGCCAGCGCCGTCTTGCCTTGCGTGGCACAACGAACCAACTGAGCAAGGCAAGAGCGGGGAGGGACGCTGATGAACGTGAGAGGCCAGAAAGCGGCAATCCGGACTTGCGGTTTGTGGCCACGATTGGCGCTGTTTGGATTGTGAGCGTTGTAGTAGCCGACGTGCTGCCCGGCGTGATCGCCGATTGAGTGAACGAGGCGGTTGCGCCTGGCGGAAGTCCCGTTGCCGCAAGGCTCACTGCGGGAATCGTGGCTCCATTCTGAGCGGAGACGGTTATAGCAACTTGCGCCGAGCCGCCTGGCGGCACTGCCAATGACGGAATTGATGAGGCCACCACAAAGTCCGGTATGTTCACGCTGTTGCCCATGAGGCTGATTGTTTCCGGGGACGTCGGGTCGTTGTCGTTGATGGTGACAGTTGCCGGATAGCTGCCGAGAGCGGTTGGCGCAAACGTGACGGAGATTGCGCAACTCGCTCCGACCGCAACTTGCAGTCCGCAGTTGTCGCTCTCCTTGTAGTCGTTGGGGAAGTTTCCGCCGAGGGAGATGCTGCCAATCATCAGCGTCAGGTTGCCTGTATTCGTCAGCGTGGCGGTCTGTGCGGCGCTGGTGGTGCCGGCGGTGGTGGAGAAGTTGAGCGACGTGGTTGAAAGGGTACCGGTGGTGATGTTTGGCTGGGCAGTACCGCTGAAGAAGAGGAAGGCATTGTCCGCGCTGCCATTGGGGGTTCGCAGCGCGGCCACAAGCTGCTCGGAGAAGGTGCCGGCGGCGCTGGGTGAAAAGGTGATCGAGAAGGTGCAGCTTGCGCCGACCGGAATCGGCTGCGTGCAGTTGTTGGTCTGCGTGAACTGGTTGGGATTGGTGCCAAATATCTGAATGTTCAAGACGGTAATGGGCTCATTGCCCGTGTTGGTGAGGGTGGCCGTCAGCGGAGCGCTGTTGACAAGCGCGATGGACGAGAAGGTGAGCGAGCCGGGAGTGAAGAAGCCGGCGGCGATTTGGGGTGTGGCGTTGCCCGTCAGCGTCAGGTTTCCGGTGACTGAAACATTTCCGGGGCCGATGCCACCGATATCGACAATGGCGCCGAAGGCTCCAGCGGTCTGCGGAACAAATGTGGCTGTGAATGTACAGCTTACTCCCGCAGCCAGCGTCGAGGGACAGTTATTGGTCACATTGAATGAGGATGGATTGGGTCCCCCAACAAAGGCCGGGGTCATCGCGAGCGGACCATTTCCGGTATTGGTGAGGGTAGCCGTCTGTGCCACGCTTGCGGTTCCCGCAACGGTAGTGAAGGTAAGAGAGGAGGGTGCCAATGTAATGACTGAAGCAACGCCTGTGCCGGTGACGGAAAAAGACTGTGCCGGGTAGTTACAGGCAGGGCAGGTGGTGCTCTTCATCTGGAAAGTGATGTTGGCTGCATAGGGCTGAGGCGCGGTGGGATCGAAGGAGACGGGCAGGCTGCAGCTTTCGCCGGAAGGAATGGGATTGCCGCAATTGCCGTTTCCGATAGTGAATGTGCTGCCGGATGAGGCGTCCGAAAAGAGGAAGACCGAATCGGATTTACTGGTGTTTGTAAGGGTGACGGACTGGGTGCCGGCGATGCCTACGGGCTGATTACCAAAATCCATAGTGGCGGGTGTGACGGTCATTACCGGTCCCTGCGAAAAGAGCGTGCCCGAAAGTGTCATCGATGCGCTGGCCGAGGCGCCGCTGGGGCCCGCGCCGAGGAAGTTGAGGTTTGCGTTGAATACCCCAGCCGTTTGCGCAACAAAGGAGACCGAGACGGTGCAGCTTGCGCTCGTCGCCAGAGAGCTGGGGCAGTTATTTGTCTGGTTGAAGAGGCTGGCATTCGCCCCAACGACGGCGATTCCGCTGAAGCCCAGCGCCTCATTGCCGGTGTTGGTGACGGAGACTGTCTGGGCGGCGATTGGGTCGCCCTGTGTCCCTGAAAACGTGAGGGATGTGGGCGAAAGCGTAATCACCGGAGCGACGCCTGTACCGGTAAGGGAGACTGTCTGCGCCGGGAACGTGCAGGCGGGGCAGGTGATGCTCTCCGCCTCAATATGCATCACGCCGCTATACGCCTTTGGCGCGGCTGGTCGAAAGAGGGCGCTAATGGTGCAGGAGGCTCCGGGCGCGATCTGGGTCTGGCAGGCCACTGGCACCGGGAAATCCGATGAAGATCCGTCGAGAGTGGACAGTGTTAACGTATCTGTCTTGCTGGTGTTGGTCAGCGTCACGAATTGCGGGGCGCTGGTGGTGCCTACGGCTTGATTGGCGAAGGCCAGCGAGGCGGGGGAGATGGCAAAAACCGGCGGCTGCGCGATTCCTGTGCCGCTTACAGCGAATGTTTGCGTCGGAAAAGTCACTCCTGGGTTGGTTAGGTCAGCAAACTGGACGGTAAAGGTTGCGCTGTAGGGCTGCACAGCTGATGGGCTGAACGAAACGTGAAGTACGCAGTAGCCGCCGCCGACGCCACCCCATGCACTCAGGCAGCCGCTGTTCGTGAGATCGGACACAAATGCAGGATCGCTGCTGACCGCGCTCACCACCTTGACCGTATCGGACAGCAAATCGGTGAATGTGACGCCTTGTTTTGCGCTTGTCGTGTTCACGATCTGATTGCCGAACGACAAGGATGCTGGTGAAATTGTGGCGGCAGGGGGAGCGGATATACCCGTCCCGGTGACAGTAAACGTCTGCGCCGGAAGAGCCACCCCTGGATTGTTTAGATCGCTTAATTGGACAGTAAAGGTTGCGCTGTAGGACTGTGTTGCCGATGGGGTGAACGAAACGTGAAGCACGCAGGAGCCACCCCATGCACTCTGGCATCCACTGTTCGTGAGATCGGACACAAATGCAGGATCGCTGCTGACCGCGCTCACCACATGGACCGTATCGGACAGCAAATCGGTGAATGTGACGCCTTGTTTGGCGCTGGTCGTGTTCACGATCTGATTGCCAAAGGACAAGGATGCCGGCGAAATCGTGATTGCCGAAGTGCCTGTGCCCGTCACGGCAAACGTCTGTGATGGGTAAGTGCACGTCACGCACGACACGCCAGCAATCTGAAGTGTGACAGTCGCACCGTAGGCCTGGACCGCCTTCGGATTGAAGACCATCAGGAAATGGCAGGTTCCACCGGGAGCGATTGAAGCATGGCATGTGTCCGCTGCGTCAACAAATGCGGGGTCGGATGAGGTGGAGTTGGAGATCGTCACCGTGTCTGTTGCGCTGGTGTTGGTCAATGTCACTGTCTGTGATGCGCTGGTGGTGTTAACAACCTGATTACCGAAGGCAACCGAAGTCGGCGCGATGGTGAAGACGGGCGGCTCGACAATTCCGGTGCCAGTCAGAGCCACCTGATGCGGCGAGCCGGTGGCGTTGTCCGTTACCGTGACTGTCGCGGAGAAGCTGGCGACGGATGCAGGGGTGAATGTTACGTTGATGGAGCAGCTCGCACCCGCGGCCAGCGAAGCGCCGCAGGTATTGGTTTGCGCGAAGTCAGCCAGGTTGGCACCGGCAATCGCGATGCTGTTGATCGAAAGCGCTTCGTTGCCGGTGTTCTTCAATGTTGCGGCATGCGCTGCGCTGGTGCCGCCGATTCCCACGCTGCCAAAGCTCAAAGAGGCAGGTGTAAGAACCGCAACGGGCGCTGGAGCGGCGGTTCCCGAGCCGCTCAGCGCTACCGTGTGCGGCGAGCCGCTTGCGTTATCAGTCACCGCAAGGGCTGCACTGGAGCTCGCGACCGAGGTCGGAGCAAACGTAATGGAGATGTTGCAACTTGCACCCGCGGCCAGCGAAGCGCCGCAGTTGTTGGTCTGAGCGAAGTTGCTGGCGTTAGCGCCATTGATTGCAAAGCCGGTGATGGTAAGAGCAGCATTCCCGGTGTTGGTGAGGGTAGCCGTTTGCGCCGGGCTGGTTGTGCCTGTCGAGGCTGTGAAACTCAGCGTTGCCGGTGTCAGAGACGCGACTGGAGCGGGTGCGGCGGTACCGGTACCTGTGAGCGCCACGGATTGAGGGGAGCCCGGCGCGTTGTCTGTGACAGCAATGGATGCGCCAAAACTCGCAGCCGATGCCGGTGTGAATGAGACTTGAATGGTGCAGTTTGCGCCTTGCGCGAGAGACGCGGGGCAGTTGTTGATCTCTGAAAAGTCCGCAGGGTTGGCGCCGGCAAACGCGATAGAGGATATGCTCAGCGCGGCACTACCGGAGTTGGAGAGCGTAAGCGACTGCGCTGTGCTTGTGGTGTTCGCGGTCTGATTGCCGAAGGCCAGCGGCCCTGCCGGCGCTAGAGTTGCTGTGGGCGCGGGGCCAGTCCCCGTGCCGGTAACGGCAAAGGTGGCCGGTACGCCTGGTCCGCCCCCCGTGGCGGAATAGGGAACTGAAATTGTGCCGTTGTAGCCCTCCCCGGATGAAGGCGAGAACGTCAGGAACAGCTGGCAACTCGCGCCGACGGCAAGCGAAGCTGTGCATGTGCCTTGCGTAACGCTGAAGGCTACATTGGAACTGGAGGGTGTGCCGATGGTGACCGAGTAGCCATAACCTGTGTTCGTCATGGTCTCTGTCATCGTCGTGCTGGTCGTTCCGGTGTTCTGAGAACCGAAGGCCAGTGTTGCGGGGGAAGCCGAGATGTTGATTCCCGAGGATTCGCCCTTGACGACAAGGTTCTGCACAGTGCTGTTGCTGTTCAGGGAGTTGGTTGCAACAGCAATCGTGCCGATGAAGGTTCCTGGTCCGGGCGGTGAAAACGTAAGCGACAACTGGCAGAGTGCGCCGGGAGAAAGCTGCATGCCTGCTGTGCAGGAGTTGGCGACTGCCGCTTGGAGGGTGAAGGCCGAGCCGGTGAGCGCAAGTGAATTGATGGTAAGGGTTTCGTTGCCGCCGTTGTAGATTTGGCCGGCCATCGGGCTGCTTGTCTGCCCTGCGGTGACTCCTCCAAAATCTATGCTGGGCAATGTCTGCGAAATGGCGCGGTTGAAAACGTCGAGATTGTTGTAATTGGAAACGAACACGGTTCCGTCGGAGCCGACTGAGACTCCGAGCGGTGACTGATTGCCGTCGATCGATGCCTCGGGAGTGGAGTAGTTCGAGGCCGGAAGCATGGCAACGCCCTGGGACGGTTCATTCAACGGGATATAGCGCGTGGCATAGAGGGTATCTGCGGCATCCACGGCCAGCCCTTCCGAGGCACCCACTGTGTTTACCTGGCTGGAGACGCCCGCGGGCGAAACTTCGTCAATCTCATAGCCTCCGACAAAGGCGTTTCCCTGGCTGTCGACGGCGATCGTGAACGGTTGCAGAACTCGCGGACTCAGGATGTCTTGATACGCGCTCGTTCGGTTCGCATTGAACTCATAGATTTCACCGTTGTTCGCGATCTGATCGACGATATAGAAATTCCCCTGCCCATCCACGGTTCCTGGGTACCAACTGGTGTCGTTCCCTGCGTAAGGGATGACATACGTTCCCTGAATACCCTGAACCGTGTCGTAGGTGGTCACGGTCTTGGATTCGCCGAAGAGGTAAAGGAGGCCCGCGCCATCGATGCCAATCGTCCAGAAGTAGGGCGGACTTGTTAGCGGGAGTTGGGTCACCACTCCAGCCTTCGTAACACTGAAGACGAATGGATAGCCGCCAGACGGCAACAGGTAGACTGTTCCGTTCTCGTCTGTCACCGATTGATAAATGTAATAAGAGGTGCTGAGGTTGCTGCTGGGAATGCTGGTGGTAAAAGCACCCGGCTGAAGCAGCGACATCGGTCCCTGTCCAACGCCGTTCAGGAGTACAGTCGCGAGGCGTGTGCTCCCATTCATCAGGAAGATCGCGTCCTTGCGTGTGCCCGGTAGCGTCGGCTGGAAGGTTACCGGGACGGTGCAAGTCTCCGGCGATCCGCCAGAGCAGCTAACTGAGCCGAGGGTGTAGTCGTGCCCATAGTGGAGGGCTGTGGTGGGTGTGAAATTGCCAGGAAAGCCTGAGATGGCGAAGGAGGCCGTCAGCGTCTGCGCCGAGCCGCCGCTCTCACCAATCTGCGCGGCATTGAACGAAAGGAAGGTCGCCGCCGGAATAGCCGTCTGGGCGAGACCAGGAATCGCCAGCCCAGCCAGCAGCAGGAATGTGATGCGAAACGCGCGTGAATAGGCGAGCCGCATCGGAGTTGAAGCCGAACCACCCGGTTTGGAGAAATCGCTCCTGCGTGGGCTGGTCGGAGGCGCGGCTTGCCCGCGAAAGGCACAAGCCAGGGTGCAGAGGACTGGGAACCGGAACATGGGGAACCTCACGTGAAACTTGGCTGGCCCCATTTCCACACGGCTTCGCAGGCAGGTCAAATCAACTGCCCATTAAGCAATTGTTAAGAGTTAACTTCTTATTTATCATTGCCTTACTATGTGTCTCGTCGCGATGTTAACCACGGCATGCAGGAGAAAAAGAGAATTCATCTCGCTGGCTTGCTGTGAGGTACGGCCTGTTGTTCCCTCTAGATTAGGAAAGAAGGCGGCTTCGCCGGCGGCGCTTGCAAATCTATATCCTTTGCCCCTGGCCGACCCGACGGCAACTTGGGTTAAGTTTTGGCAGAAATAGCAAAAGAAGGGCCGTTGCGCTCCCAAGCCGCCATTGAGATTCCACCGGTCAAACAGCTAGCCGCGCCGACAGTGCTACTGGCCCAGAGAAGTCGATGCCTGGAGTTTGGTGATCGCCCCGACCTCTGAAAATGGGAGGGTGCCTCGAAGGTCCTGTGGCGCCCTATGGAATTGAGTGCACGTAATACCGAATGCCATCGGGAAATGCGCCAGGATGATTCTCGAAGGCGATCCGGGCGTTGACCTTGTTGTGATTGTGCTGCCCAGCCTGGATCAACTCGGGACCGTCCGCGAGCAGTGTGTCCATCGAGCGCTTCGACGGGCGCACGACAGCTACATGACCCGGGGTGTGGGCATCCGGGCTCTGAAAGACCGCGAGTACAAAGCTGCCCTCGTTGGCCAGCCGTTGTGCCTCCCGGGCTCCGCCTGCGGGCCGCCAGCCAGCCTGGCGGCCCGCGTCGCTTGAGAGCCAGTCATACTGTGCGTTAGCCAGCAGAACCTGCCCATGCTCGGGTGGACGAAGGAGGTAGATGCCGAACCTCTTTGCAGCAGCGGCGGCGAAAGCGCTGCAGTGTGTGTGCGTGGCGGGTCCGGCGTAATCGGGGCCACGATCCGGCTCACCGGTCTCCCAGTTGACGTGTTCGTGGACCAGCCAAAGAGACTCGACGTTCATCGAATCGAGAACACTGGAGAGCCGCTCTCCCGCGGGGGTGATCGGTCCGCAGCAAGAGGGGCGCTCATGGCCTTGGGCGTGAACAAGCGGCGGCACAAACGCCAACGTCAGAAGCAGAACGAATCTTGATAGAGTGCGAAACGTCATCATGTTTTCCGTCCAAACAGTTGGGTAGATGAAAGGACCCTCATGGTCATTTCTAGGATGCTCCAGTTGCGCACTTGACAGTCCTGAAATCGCAGTATCCATCCTGCAGGCTCCTGCAACGAGAATCAGAGAGCATATCAGCGATCAGTTTGTAGCGGGCAAGATCATGCGGCAACCTCGGCGGAGAATCGGCTACCCCCATTTCGACATGAGAATCTTAACGCGTCAAATTATCTGCCCATCAAGCGATTGTTAACAGGCAAATCTATGCTCATCAGCGCATTAGAGGGCAATTCTCGGCAGTGTTAACTGTCCATGATGGTATGCTTTTGGCAGCTCTCCCCTCCGACCCAGTTGATAGAATGCCCGATCTGAAAGTACCGCCGAGAAGATTTGCTTTCGCAGACTTCATCTTGAGTCCGCAAGACGGCACTCTCGTGCACCGCGGCCACAAGGTGCGTCTGCAAGATCAACCGCTGCGCTTGCTGGCGCTCTTGGTGGAGCGGGCGGGTGAAGTCGTTACCCGGGAAGAAATTCAGGCCAATCTCTGGCCGGAAAACACCTACGTTGAATTCGACAAGAGCCTGCGCGTGGCGGTGAACAAGGTGCGTGAGGCTCTTCACGATTCCGCAGATCGCCCCAGCTACGTTGAAACAGTTCCCCGGCGGGGATACAGGTTCATCGCACCGGTGACGGTCACGGTGATTGACGCACCAACCCTTGTTGAGCCAGCTACCGCCCAGACTTTAAGTCGCGCGCATGCGCCTTTTGCCCCTAATGCATCACGCCCATCAGCAGGGGCAGTCCCCGGTACCGGAACTGGCGGCAGATGGATCCTGATCGCGGTTTCAGCAGCGCTGGCAATCGCTATCGCTATTACAGTTTTTCATCGCGCGAAACCAGCTCAACCGACCCAGGATGTCTCCGCCCATCCAGTTCTGCGTCGATCTGTCGCCGTAGTGGGGCTGCAGAATCTGACCGGCAACCCCAGCGACCGCTGGCTGTCAACCGCCCTGGGGGAGATGCTCTCCTCGGAACTCGCCGCAACGGATAGTTTGCGGGTTATTCCGGGCGAAGAGATAGCACGTGCCGGGCTCGCCGATGCGCCCGTAACGACGCCCTCTCACGATACACTTGCCCGCTACGCCCATCAGCTCGGCGCGGACATGATCGTCTACGGCTCATTCGCCGTCACGCATTCGCCGCATCCTCCAAAGTCGGGTGACCCCCTCCGCCTTGATCTTCGAGTTGAAAACCTCAGTTCCGACGCTCCATCACTTGTGTTGGTCAAGGTCGGACAGACCTCCGGCCTTTTTGGCCTTGTGACCGAGAGTGGCGCCGACATTAGGCAGCGCCTGGGCCTAGAGTCTCTCTCGCAAGAAGCATCCAATGAGGTACGCAATTCCTTGCCCCTTGATGCCACTGCCGCGCAGTTCTACGCGGAAGGGCTCAATCGGCTGCACCTTTTCGATGCTCTTGGGGCGAGGGAACTTCTTACCAAGGCCGCCAAGATTGAGCCCGATCACGCAGGAACGCATCAGGCACTTTCCGATGCCTGGAGCGCTCTCGGCTATGATGCCGAATCGCGGACGGAGGCTGAACGCGCAGTTCAATTAAGTGGCAAGCTTCCCCGACAGCAGGCCTTGGCCATGCAAGGAAAGCTCGCTCTTCGCACCAGCGATGGTACCCATGCCACCGAACTTTTTCGGACGCTGTTTACGTTTTACCCAGACAATGTGGACTACGGATTGAATCTGGCTGAAGCGCAGGATTTGGCTGGGCACACCCCGGATGCCCTGGCAACTCTCAAGACATTGAATTGGCCTGGAATTCCAGATGTAGACAAGGCGCGCATTGAGTTGCTGCGGGCCCGATTCAACTTGTTCCTGGGAGACTTCAGTGGGGCTCTCGCGAGTTCAGAGAAGGTTGATCAGATCGGCCAGAGTCTGGGCCTGAGCCTGATTCGTGCGCAGGGCCTGCAACAAGAGGCATCCGCGCTTGAGCGGCAGAGCAAAGCAACGGAATCACTGGCAGCTTCGGCGCTGGCTCAAGGTTTCTACAAATCCGCGGGGGACGAGCGGGGAGAGGCAACTGCACTGCTCATGAGCGGTGATGTCCAATATGACACCGGAAAACTTCCCCAGGCGCAAGCGACCTTTGAATCAGCTCTGTCTCTGTTTCGCGCGGTGGGCCACAAGCGCGGTGCGGGTAACGCTCTGGAGCGCATTGGTAACGTTCGCTACGATCAGGGCGCACTGGCTGAGAGCCGGCGGTATTACTCCATGGCCCTCGACATCTATCGTGAGCTGCACCTGGACGGCAGTATTGCTTCAGCAGTGGGCAATATTGCCAACGTTCAAGACTCCGAAGGAGACATCGCCGGGGCTCTTAGTTCAAACGAACTGGGTCTCGCGATCTTTGAAAAGACTGGAAACCAGCGCGGGGTCGCGGTCACTCTTTCGAATATGGGCAATCTGGAGATGGAACGCGGCGCGCTGGATCAGGCGCAGCAGGACTACAAGCGCTCTGAGGAGATCAACCGAAAGACAGGCTACAAGCGCGGCGAGGCCTCCGCATTGGCCGGGCAAGGAGACGTTCTCGTTGCACAAGACGATCTGACGAGTGCTGTCCATCTCATCCGGCAGGGCATGAAGCTCCTGGAAGGCACCGAGGAGCCAGAAGCCCAGACAAGTTTGCATTCCTCGCTCGGAGTTGCCGAGTTCCTCCAAGGCCAGCCCCAGACCGCAATCCATGACTTGCAACTCGCAGTCGATCTCGCCATTCAGCGCGGTGACCACGGCAACGCATCGCAGAGCCTCTCATGGCTGGCACTAGCCGAGGCCGCCGAGGGCGATCGTGACAAGGCAATCGCAACTGCACACAGGGCCATCACTGAAGGACAGAACCAACTCTCACCCCAGATTCAATTGATCGCCGCACTTGCATTTGCACGAATCCAAGGCAATTCTGAATCTGCTGCATCCAGCACAAAGTCGTTGCAATCGGCTGAGGAGGCGGCTCGGCGCTATGGTTATGCTCCCTTGGCGCTTGAAGCGAGAATCCTGTTGGCGAGGATTCAGCCCAAGTCGAATAAGCGGCGACAACAACTGAATGCACTCGCCCAGGAAGCAGTAAGCCGCGGTTGGAAGCAACTTGCCGCGGATGCCCGCGCCACGGACAAATAGCGAGACTCAGTCTAGGACCGAGAATCCATCGAGACGGTTAGATTATCTCCCAATCGCCCTCGAAGCCCGAATCCTGCTGGCGCGGGCCGCTGGTGCTCCCAGCGATCAGCGCAGACAACTCACTGCCATGGCCAAGGAGGCCCTTGTGCATGGCCGGAAGCAACTCGCCGAAGAAGCCATCAAGAGATAGGTCAAGGTGACCTTCCAACTCACAGCTCAACCTGCAACTTCCACTGTCATGCACGATTTCCGTGTATCTTGGCGGACCATCTATGTCTGTAAGTCGTTGAAACAATTAGTTCTGATACGCTGGCTCGACTGCAACTCGCGCACGCCTACGCGATCTCAGGAGAGTCATCTAAAGCTCGTGGCGGCTATCGCGATTTCCTCGCCTCATGGAAAGATGCGGACCGGGACACCCCTGTCCTGATCAAGGCCAAATCAGAATATGCGCAACTGGAAGGCGCGACTCGTCACCAGATTCAATGATCCAATTGTGACAATTGGGAAAACACTCGTTAAAAGTATCCCTTTGCGATTCGGCGACATGAGTTCGAGAACTGAATTAATTCCCTACTTCCTGCGGTTCGAATCGACGCGTAAGGTTTGGCTGGGTTCAAATGCTGCATTCAATTCAAGTCTTTACAAAGGCCCGAAACGGTCGTTTACGGGTGCCTTCAAATTCTGCTTGCAGCCCAGGTATCGCTCCGTCGTCAGAACAGATGCATGTCCTAGGAGGAACTGTATTTGCTCAAGTTCTCCCCCGCTGATGTGGCAAAGCTTGGCGCATGATCGGCGCAGATCGTGCGGAGCCAGATGATCAATGCCCAGGCGCTTGGCGCAATCACGAACAACATACCACACGATGTTCTCGCTGATGCCCCGACCCCAGGCTGATCCATGTCGACTGACGGCCCGAAAGACGCGGCCGCCCGTAAGTTTTGCAGCGGCCATCCATTGATCCACTGAGTTCTTTACCCAATTTGGCACCGGAACCGTTCGGACGTGGCCACCCTTTCCAACCAAATCAACGATTGCCCAATGTCCCTCGCGAGTCTGGAGATCGTTGATCTTAAGAGCTGCAAGTTCTGCTCTTCGTAAACCACACCCAAGAAGAATAGAAATCATGGCGCAGTCACGTTTGTTGCGAAGCCCTTCCCCGTTGGATTGATCGACGAGTACCCAAGGCTGCCTTGGGCCTGGCTCTCCCAGCATCAATCAGGTAAAGGCGGACCTGGGACTCTCCACCGAGAAGCTCGGCTCGATCCTCCAGACCGGAAACTACGACAATGCCTTTGGGAAAGTCACGAGTGTACTGAGCGACAAGAGCACGTTGTCTGCAGGTTACTTGTTCACCGACGTAACGAATGGCAATACTGCCGCGACCTCTCCAGGACAGGGGCTACCTTCGAGTTATCGCGACAATCGTATTCACGACCAAACTGCATACGGCAATCTGTTTCACGTTTTCAACAGTCGTCTGGCGTCTGAAAGCTCCGTGGCCTTTGGCCGCCGAATCTTTTACATGGACCCCGTAGGCGCAGGTTTTGAGCCGGCGCTCAATGTTGCCGACACGCTCTACAGCGGCGGATTTCTCGGAGGCGTCGATTACTACAGCGAGCACCACTTCCAGTCCCGCGAGGCGCTTACCTTTACCCACGATTCCAACTCCCTCACGATTGGAGCAGAGTTTGAGCCGATCTGGTTCTCTGCTCAAACGCCGTACTTCACTCCGGGCGTTGGAATCTTCAGTCCGCAAAGCTTCTTTGGTGCTGGGCCTTTCAGCCATTTCGGTCCTGGAACCGCTGTCGAGTTCCTTTTTCAGCAGACACGGGCCGACTTTCAACAGCAGGTTCCGCAGCGCGGCTTGCCCTGGGAGAACGGCTTCTACGACGGTCCAGATGGACCGGCGCGCGAGGCGGCTGACGCCATCGCATTCTGGCATAAACTGGCCGACTTCTATGTGCAGGATCAATGGAAGGTGCTGCCAAACCTGACACTTTCTCTCGGAGTTCGCTACGACCTTGATTTCCTGCCGTCGGCGAGCGACCTTCGAATCATAGGCAAGATGAATCAAACGAACCTTGGCAATTTCCAGCCGCGGGTCGGCCTTGCATACGGCTATCGCAACGGAAAAGGTGTTGTGCGAGCCAATTTTGGAATTTACACCGGCTCGCTTGAATACAGCAGCCTGATCAACGGATGGCACGGTGCCGCACCCTTCACACACATGAATCAGCCACTTTTGCCTGAATTCGCCAATCCCGACGAAGATCTTGTTGGGTTTGGCCCGGCAGGCATGGTGGGCACTGCCGGGCCGGTGAATGCCGGCGCCGCTTTCTCTAAATTCACGCACAGTGGCATTTACCCAAGCCCCTCGATCCTGCAGCAGTTTCCATTGGGCTTTGTAAAGCGCAAGTATCCTTCGAACTACTCCGAGCATGCCAGCCTGGAAATCGAGAACGAGTTGGGGAACAAATGGTTTCTCACGGTCGGATATCACTATCTCCACGCTATTCACTTGGAGAGCTCAGAAAGCATCAATGCAGTTCCGAACGGTTTTCTTTCAGACGGCAGGCAAAAGTTCGCGCCGGCTGATCCCAACTTCGGATTCGCATTGATCGCAGAAGCCACCGGTTGGTCCATCTACAACTCCGGCAGCGTGGGTCTGCGGAAGGAGTTTGGAGAGAACTTCAGTGTGCTTGCTAATTATGTCTATGGAAAATCCATCGACATCGCCACGGAAAATCAGCTACAGGACGAACCGCAGGACTACCTGGCGCCACAACTCGATCGCGCGGTTGGGGATAACGATGTGCGGCACCGGCTGGTATTGACGCTGATGGGAGAGTCTCCAAAAACATGGGTCGCCCCTCTGCGGAATGTTTCGTTCTCGCTCCTCAACACTTTACAGAGCCCGCAGTACTACAGCATCCTGGCTGGTTCCGACATCAACGGCGATGGCTTCCCGTTCAATGATCGCGTCGGCAATATTGGGCGCAATACCTATCGCGGGGCTTCCTACTACGACACAGATTTTCGCCTTCAAAAGCGACTGAACCTGACTGAGCGGCTAAACTTGAACCTCAGTGCGGAAGCATTGAACCTGCTGAATCGAGTCAATGTGCAGGATGTGGACCAGGTGTATGGCGCAGGCGAATTCGCAGGTCCGACCCCCAAGGCATTTGGCGACGGGGTCGCAAGCCCTGACAATCCGAACTTTGGCACTCCAACATATGCCGGAGCTGCACGGCAGTTCCAGTTTTCCGCTAAGCTGAGCTTCTAGGAGAGCAGCGATGTCGAACAATCAGCCCACTTTGCAGGACGAAATCAAGGCTCCATCAACAAATCCCAGGCGTCCCCGGCGAGGCAGCTACAAGCCCCGCCCGGAGACGCTTGCTCTCCTCAAGGTTTCGGGAAATCCCATCAACGGGCTCGGGGAAACCGAACCTCGCAAGGCGTCGCCATTCTTTTGGCATCCTCCGGACCAGCATCCTTATGGCGATCTTCAGGTCGTGGCGCGCACCAGCTCTCGAAAATGCCCAGGCTCTGCGGAGGTCTTCGTCTCGGCATACACCCATCCTGAGTTAATTCCAGTTGCGGCGGATCGACGGAATACCTCGCCCGAACAGTTCGCGGCAGAAACAACCGAATTCGCGCTGGCGCATGAGGCCGGCGGCGTTGGAATAGCGCCAATGGACCCGCTTTACGTCTTTGAGGGATACACCATCAACGAGCCGTGGGTGATTGTGCTTGCTCTCGCTCCAGACTATGAACGATTGAAAGAAGTTCCGTCCGATGAAACCAACGGCGTCGGCGTATGCGAAATTGGGACGCAGTACGCTCGCGGGACGCGGGTCTCCTACGCCCTTGCCAATTGGATCCGTTCGCAGGGCTACAACGCGCAGGCCTATCCAGGGCCCTCTGCAAGTGCGCTGCTATTGATTCCGCCGGCCATCGCATCGGGATTGGGAGAGTTGGGAAAGCACGGCTCACTGATCAACCGGCAGTATGGAGCAGGGTTGCGTCTGGCTGGGGTTACTACCGATATGCCGCTCGTAGCCACAAAGCCTGATCGCTTCGGCGCAGATGAGTTCTGCATGACCTGCCAGGTCTGCACTAACACTTGTCCGCCCGGAGCAATCAATGAACAGAAGCAAATGGTGCGCGGCATCGAGCGCTGGTATGTGGACTTCGACAAGTGCATTCCATTCTTTGCCGAAGCAGCATCGTGCGCCATCTGTATTGCCGAGTGCCCATGGACACGGCCTACCGTGCGCCCAAAGCTGCTCGCGACCATGGCCCGACGGCTCGACCTCCCAAACTCCGGATCATAAACAAAAGCCTGTGAATAGTCGGAATGGCGCGGGAAACCGTACTCCATCTTTTGATGGAAGCGCGGGCCAAGCGGCACTCAGTAGGATGATTGGGTTCCGACTTCCCCTTCCTTTGCTCCCCGCAAGGAAAGCCAGTACCTACACGAATGGAGTGTCATCTATGGCTCATATTCAACTTCCCATTGCCGAGGAACTCGGCAGAGAGTTCCCAGGCATCCTGGGCCCCATGACGTTTCGCCCTGAAACTGCGGCGCCCCTCAACGAGTTGGTCAATGTTCTGCTGCGTGGGGAAAGCACTCTGTCGCGCGGTGAACGGGAGATGATCGCCACGCATGTTTCGTGGCGCAACGATTGCTTCTTTTGCCAGACAATTCACGGCGCCGTGGCCGCGGCGCAACTAGGGCACGACGAGGCGCTGGTTCAAAACGTCAAAACGGACTGGCAGAGTGCGGAAATCTCTCCCAAGCTGAAAGCCCTTCTGAACATTGCCGGAAAGGTACAGCTTGGCGGCAAGCACGTGACTGCGGAAGATATCGCCGCCGCTCGCGATCAGGGAGCAACCGATCTCGAAATCCACGACACAGTCCTGATTGCCGCTGTCTTTTGCATGTGCAATCGCTACGTCGATGGGCTGGATACCTGGGCTCCTCAAGATCCCTCCATGTATCGGCAGAGAGCGGCCCTCATCGTTGAACACGGTTACACCGGCGTAACCGAGGCGGCAATTGCCACAATGC
>Ga0302278_10002618_pt1 | contig 20610 bp, 11 predicted proteins | sample III_Bog_N3_2_FD_194543 | JGI IMG/M metagenome (GOLD analysis project Ga0302278, IMG submission 194543) | Peat permafrost microbial communities from Stordalen Mire near Abisko, Sweden - III_Bog_N3_2 | ecosystem: Environmental > Terrestrial > Soil > Wetlands > Peat | place: Sweden: Abisko...
GGGAAGGTAGTTGATCCAGTCCATCGCATAGCCGTGGCGGGCGCTCTGCTCAAGCAGCCTGGGAATGCCCTGCGCAACCTGCCGCCAGGGCCCGGCCGGGTCCTCTGCCGCTAGCCGCTCGAAGAGAAAGACCGGCAGGTAGCTGGGATTGAGCGTGGTGGCCTGCCCGTGCTGGAAGCCGACCGGCCCGGGCAGCAGCATGGGGCCGAAGCCGGGCAGGCTGGCGACCTCAGTCTTGGCGATCTCCGCCATCATGGCGCGGCCCAGGGCCGTATAGGCGGGCGCCTGCCACAAGCGCCCGGCCTCGATCAGCGCGTAGGCCATCCACACGTCGGCGTCGGCGGCGGAGTTGGTGTCGAGCTGCTTCCATTCGCCGTTGGCGGCGCGGCCCCACAGCCAGCCGGGAAGACGAGCGTTCAGGCTGCCCGCGGCCATGTGGGTCTGAGTCCAGTTGAGCAACTGGTCAAAGGTGGGGCGGTCGTCGGCGGCGAGGGCGAAAAATATCGCGTAGGCCTGGCCCTCTGAGGTGGTGCGGTCGCCGCTCGAGTGGTCGATCACCCGGCCCTCTGCGTCGATGAAATTCGCGCGGTACGATTCCCACAGCGGCCAAGCGCTCTCGCGGCAGCCGCCCGCCGGAAAGAGCGCGAGCAGAAACGCGATCAGCAGCCCATGCTTGAATCCGCGCTTGCGCAGCCGGCAAACTCCATCGACCATGGCGCCCGTTCTCCGCGATGCGGTTGGCGCTGCGATCGCGCCGCCACGTCCCGCAGCAAACCACACTGGGGCGATTCTTTCACATTGTCAGGCGCGGGGATGAGGCCGTTCGCGCAATCCGCGGGCGGCGGATAGAGACCGTTAATACCGGGGACAAGATCTTCGCAGCAGCGGCATGAGCGGAAGTACCGCCTTTGCGGCCAGGGCACTTTTTTCCAGCCCCTATCCCCTATTCCCTGCTCCTTCACTCTTCCATCATCCTCAGCCGCGCCCGCGCCTTGACCCGCAGCCACAACCGCGCCCAAACGGCCAGCAGGAATGTGAGCGCGAAGATGACCACGGCGATCATGTAGGGATATTGCATGAACCAGAGCTCGACTTCAATCCACCACTGCAATACGCCCACGTGGTAGACGTCCGTGCCGATGCGGAAGGACTGAAACTCCGCGCCATGAAGCACGGCCACCGAACCCGAGACGGCGCCGGACTGCTGCACGTGGAGCAGCGTCGAGAGGAACGGCTCCAGGGCCGACGCGTCCTTCAAATGAATGGCCACAATGCTGCGGTTGCCGGCGCTGTCAAAGGGCGAGCGCAGCCCCTCGATGAGCGCGTCCGGCGTGCCGGCGGCGGTGAGTTCGCCGCTGGAGACAAGCTCGTCAGACGATTGCGTCTTCCACCACGCCTGGCGCAGCATGGGCGCAAAGAATCCCTGCGTATCGCGCACCTGAAGCCTGCCGCCGTGCAGCGTCACGGGCAGGCTGCTGCCGAGTTTTTCAAATCCCGGCTGATCGTCGCCGGTGCCAATGACGAAAAAGTCCGCCGTCGCGCCGTCCTGCAAGGCATCGGGGCCAGCCACGGTGACGCGCAGCGCGGGTAAGCCGGTCTGACGGCCGAAGTGGCCCATGAGCGTGAGGAATGTCTCAATCTCCTGCGCGGTGGGCGTGGCGGGCAGAACCACTGTGGTTTGGGCCAGGTCGGCGAGGCGCGTGAAGGGAAAACCTGCGTTGGCGAAGGTCTCCAGGTTGGGCAGCGGTGCGTAGTGCGGATAATCGCTCAGGTCGAGGTAGGAGTCGCCCAGGATCGCTCCCTGCATGTTGATCGGCGGCGTGTCCTGGCAGCCGCCCTTCTTGAACGCCTGGAAGGCGAAGTCGAAGGAGAGCGAGTTGGAGAACGGCCGCAGGTCTTCGACCGGCACCGGCACCTCGACCTGCATCTCGCGCGAGGCCTGGTCGCCGGGCGCGAGCGGGACCGAACCGAGATAGGCGTTGTTGATGCGGACCTGGATGCTCGAGAGCGGGCCTATGGGGATGGAGTTGTAGCGATAGCGGAGAACCAGCTTCGCGTTCGGCTCGCGGCCGGTGTAAAACATGTCCGGTGGAATGCGGAAGTAGACGTTCAAGGGCGCTGACCCGTCGCTCTGCAACTGCCCGGCCGCGGCGTAGCTTCCCAGCGCGATGTGCTCGCCGGATCGCGCCCAGCGCGGCGCGTCGTCGGCTTTGCGATGATCGGGCAACTGGAAGCTGTTGATGGCGGTCTGCGCGCCGTTGAGCATGTCGCTGTGCAGGGCCACGGCCTGGGCGGCAATCAGCGCCTGGGCGGCGTTGGCTCCGGTGATGACAAGGATCTTGCCGTAGGGGTCGCCGGGGTTGGCGCGCATGGCCACGGTGGGCGCGTTCACCGCGGCCAGGTTGAGCCCAGCGGGCAGGCCTGCCGGGTTGTCGGCGATCACGATTGCATTGCCTCTGGGCAGCGGCCCGATGGTGACTGGAAAGCGCACGGCGCGGCCCTCCGAGCTGAGGCCGAAGTAGCTGGTGACGACTCCCGCAGCTTGAATCGCTTTCATCGTTGGCGACGAGGCGAACACGACGGGAATGCTGAGCGGCTGACTCATGATCGGGTCGAGAAATGGCATGGGCAGCTGCTTGAGGTCGTCGGCCAGCGGCAGCAAGTCGCCGCCGATATCGAGATACGTGTTGCGGTGCACGCGCGCCCACAGCGCGGTCGAGGACGGGTCTTCGCACACGTTGGTGTAGTGGCCGATGAACTCGATGGTCAGCGTGTTCGAGTGCACCAGCAGCTCGGGCGGAACAGTGAACTCGGCCTCCGCGTCTTTGCCGTCGGAGCCGCCGCGGTCGCCGGGCGCAGGCTCGACTGTGGCAAACAGCGTGCCGTTCATCATCAGCTTGATGTGGCTCAACTGCGGCAGCAGGCTGGGTGAGAAGGCATAGCTGAGATGGATCTTCGCCGAGCGCACCACGTGCGTCTGCGGCAGCGTGAAGTAGACCTCGTGGCGGCCGTCCGTGCCGCGCATCTCAATCTGCGCGGAGCCGGCGTCCTTGAGCGTGAACAGGTCACGAAACTCGCCCGGCGGTACGGCCTGGCTTGCCGCGGCGGCCAGCGTGCCGGCATCGGCGAGCGCGCCGGTGGGGGTTGCGGCAGCAGCTTGCGCCTTGACGTTGTGCGCGGCGCCAAGGACGAGCGCGGCGCCAACAAGCAACACCACGGAGCGCGCGACAGAGAGCGCCTCAGCCTTGCGCGCAGCCCGGTTGCCATCGCTGCCGATGAGGCTGCTGGCGGTCTGCATGAGCCCCTGCATGGAGATCTGGAAGATGCGCGCCAAACTGCGCAGCGCGTTGTCGCTCTCCCGCGACTCGCCCCATCCCAGCCACGAATCGGCGCGCGAGTAGAGGACCATGGTGAGCACTTCCTGCTCGGCCAGCGTGAGATTGGCAAAATGCAGGCGCAGCACTGAACCCTCGGTTGAAACCACGGTTGCGGGCAGCCCGGTTTGCACGGGGGACATGGGGAAGATGAGGTGCACAGGTGTCTGTGGGGCTAAATCCGCGCCCGCGGGGATGCGCAGGCTGGAGCCGCCGGAGGACATATCGATGGTCTCACAGGCGTGCAGCTCGCCGTCGGGCAGGCGCACCATCACCGGCGTCACCATATTAATGCGCACCGTGGTCCGCACCTGCTTCATCTCCCGCGCAACCGCCGTGCACACGCCCAGGATGACGATGTTGAACGCGCACCACAGGGCGTTCATGAACACCGTGCCCGGCCGGTCGCGATCGAAAATGAACAGGCGCAGCGGGACGGCGATGAACAGGGCCCCTGTGTTCAACAGCAGCATGATCAGGAACGGCTGGGCGATGTGCGAATCAAAAAATGTGTGCTTCACCACGGCGCCGCCCTTGGCCGTCACGTTGAACCTGCCCAGCCTGGGATTGATGAGCGCCCGCAGAGTGGGCAGCAGAATATAGGGCGCGAGAACGGTCTCGTAGATCTCATTCCAGAAGGAGTACCGGTGCTCGCCCTGGATGCGCGAGTTGGCCAGGCTGGAGAGCGTCAGGTGGGGCACGGCGTAGGCCAGAATCGCGGCCCAGTAGCCGGGAATGCTGGCGCGGCCCAGCAGCAGGAAGATCAACGGCGCGGTGAGAAAAATGAGCCGCGGTGCGGCGTAGAGAAAGTGGGCCATGGCGTTGAAGTAGCACAGGCGCTGCGGAAACTTGAGTCCCGGCGCAAACAAGGGATTGTCGATGCGCAGAATCTGGATCATGCCCCGCGCCCAGCGGATGCGCTGGCCCACATGGGCCGAGAGCCGCTCCGTTGCCAGGCCCGCTGCCTGCGGAATGTTGATGTACGCCGTGTTCCAGCCGTTCATCTGCATGCGCAGCGACGTGTGCGCATCCTCGGTCACGGTTTCGACGGCAATGCCGCCGATCTGGTCGAGCGCACTGCGGCGCAGCACGGCGCAGGAACCGCAGAAAAAAGTTGCGTTCCAAAAGTCGTTGCCATCCTGAATGATTCCGTAAAACAGCTCGCCCTCGTTGGGAATGCTGCGGAACTGGCCGAGGTTGCGCTCAAACGGGTCGGGCGAATAAAAATGGTGCGGCGTTTGCAGCATGGCCAGCTTGCGGTCGCGCAGCATCCAGCCCAGCGTCATTTGTAGAAAGCTGCGCGTGGGCACTTGGTCGCAGTCGAAGATGGCCACGAAGGGCGAGGTCATGGTCTTGAGCGCGGCGTTGATGTTGCCCGCCTTGGCGTGGGCGTTATCGGGCCGGACCCGGTAGCCCATGCCTGCCTCGAACGCGAACTGCTCAAACTCCTGGCGGCGGCCGTCGTCGAGCATGAAGACGTGCAGCTTCCCGGCCGGCCAGTCCATGTTCAAGGCGGCCAGTGCGGTGGAACGCACCACGTCGAGCGGCTCGTTGTAGGTGGGAATGAGAACGTCCACGTGCGGCCACTCGTCTTCATTCTCAGGCAGCGCTACCGGAGCGCGGCGCAAGGGCCAGATGGTTTGAAAGTATCCCAGAAACAGGATGACGAAGGCATAGACCTCAGCCATGAGCAGGCTGAGGACGAAGACGGCATCCAGCGCGCCCCAGTGCGAGGCCGGCTCCTGAAAGTAGTGCCCGGCCTGCGCCAGCCGCCAGTAGCCGTAGCGGCAGGTGCAGAACAGCGACATCATCATGAGCGAAAGCGTGACCAGATAGGAGTCTGAGCAACGCGAGAGGGCCAGCGACATGAGCAGCGTGAGCAGGCCCAGCACCGCCTGCTGGGTCCATGAAAGGGGAAGAACGGCCAGAAAGCAGAAGACAACGACGGCGGCGAGGAGAAATGCAAGGCGCAGAATCTTGGTAAAAAAATTGCCTCCGGCCCCGATCTCCTGCCACAGGCACGTTGGGGTCACCGCTCGCTCCAGCGCACGCCGCGGTAGCTGGCCGTGGCAGGCGCGGAGAGGCTCTTCAGCCAGCCGGCGAGGGTGACAAAATCCTCCGCCAGCGTAGAGCCCGGTGCGTAGTCGATCACCGTCATGCCCTCGGCCAGCGCCTCGCTCATGGCCGGGGTGCGGCGCAGCGCAAAGGGCAGCAGCCGCTCGCCCAGCTGCTCGCGCAATACTTCGCGCACATCCAGATGCAGGGGCAGCGTGGCGTCAAACTGGTTGAGCACATAATAGGGCAGCGTGGTGCGGCCGTTGGGGGCGCTGTTGTGTTCAAAAAAAGCGTCGATCGAGCTCACGCTCACCACCGAGTTCATGTCCGGAACCACCGGCACCAGCACCAGGGGCGCCATGTGCAGAATGCGGCGCGTCGTCGAGCCGGACGCAGTGGCCAGGTCGACGATGATCCGGCTCGATCCACGGGCAAACTTCGCAATCTCCCCGCTCAGGCTCTCCTGATTCGATTGCTCCTGGGCCACGCCGTCGGGATCGATGGTCACCATCTGCACCGGCGCATCGCCGGCAACGCCGGGAGGCAGAAAGGTCCGCAGCAGGCCGGGACGCTGGTCGGTTGCGCCAAAGAAGAACGGCAGCAGCCCGAAGGCCGCCGTATCCACCAAGAGCACCCGCTCGCCACGCGCGGACAGGGCGCGACCCAGCGTGGCTACCAGGCTGGTCTTGCCCACGCCGCCGGCCAGCGAGAAGACGGCCAGCGCCGGCGCATGCGAAGCCACCGGCAGTGGAGCGGCCTCGGGCGCCGGAGGAGCGGAGGGATCGAAGACGCCCCGCAGCGCAAACCAGCGCGAGGTGAGCCGGTCGCGCGAGCCCTGCAGCGTGTCTTCAGGCGCATTGGCGGGCGCGTTGGCGGGAGCGGGCGCGGCGGCCGCTTGAAAATTGCCGCCGCTCAACCATGCCGGCCGGCCCACTGGCTCGCGCGTCTCCGCGGAGGCCCAGGGGCCGCGGCTCTCGGCCGGGCCATCGTTCTGCGCGGTTGCAAACCGCGGCACGGCATCGGCGGGACGCGCCGGTTGCAGGCGCACAGGTGCCGTGGATTCGAAACTCTGCGCCGGAGGCTGTACGGGAGTGTAAGGCTGCGCCGCTGCTGCCGCATAGCGATCTGTCCAGGGCTGCCAGCCGCGCCTCTCCGGCGGCTGTTGGGCAGCCTGCTGCTGCGCGGCCTGCTCGGCTGCCCGCTCAGCGGCTTGCTTCATCGCCAGGGCCTCTTTGGCCGCCTGGGCCTGCATGGCGGCGTCGTGCATGGCCTGCTGCGCCGCTTCTTCCCTGGCGCGCTGCACGGCGAGCTGCGTGGCTCGCTCCCGGGCCTGCTCGGCTTCCCGGCGTGCGGCCTGCTCCGCTTCAAGGCGCGCTGCCTGCTGCCGGGCCGCTTCTTCCTGAGCCTGGCGCGCTGCTTCCTGCTCTGCCTTCTGCTGCGCCGCGTCCAATGCTGCTTGCTGGGCTGCCTTTTGCGCCGCCAGCGCCGCAGCTTCCTGCCTTGCCGCTTCCAGCCTTTCCGTTTCCCGCCGCGCTGCCGCAGCCGCCTGTTCAGCCTGCTGCGCCTCAATCTCCGCCTGACGCGCTGCCTCGGCCAACCGGGCCTGTTCCACTGCCCGCGCCGCCTCGGCCGCACGGGCCTGCTCGGCGACGCGTTCATCCTCGGCCGCCTGCGCCGCCTTGACCTCTTCTTCGCTGTTGCGCTGCTCTTCTCCGAGCGCCTGCTCGGCGCGCAACCGCGCCTTTTCCCGGGTTTGCGCCCGCGATGCGGAAAAGTCCCGGTACTTGGCTCCATGCAGGTTGGCCCACGAGTACAACGTGGCCACATCTTCCGGCGTCTGGTTCTGCTCGCTCTGCGGATTGGGATCTGTCATGGGCACCTCACCGACATTTCGATGCCAGAAGCGCCCCTGGGGAACGCTCGACCTGCGGCTGGGGCGACGCCCGGTTGCCGGGCTACTCCGTCCCCTCCGGAGACCTCATCTGGCGGGTCTTTTCAACCCAGACTACGAGCCGGGTCAATCCAGATGCTAGTCGGCCGGTGTGCTGGCAACAATAGCACTCGGACGGTCCGGTTCCTACCACTTTTTTGCCATGGCATCACCGGAAACCCGCTGCATTTTCTTGACCATACGAGACTTAGAGGGCCCGAAGTACCGGGCGCTCGCAGATGTGCTTACCATGGTACCAGCGAATCAGGTTACCTGACGAGATTGTTGGCGCCGCTGCGCCCCGCCCGGCGGCGCGCGTCCCGAGATCGAGGGAAAGAGGGTGATTGCGCCTTCCATGCCCGACGATTGCATCGCGCCGGGGCAACCTTCATCCAATTAAATATGAGCTTGCCTGTTTCTGTACTGGACCTGGTGGGGATGCGGACGGGGGAATCGGCTGGAAGCGCGATTGCGCGGTCGGTGGAGCTTGCCCAGCACGTGGAAAGCCTGGGCTATCGGCGTTTCTGGCTCGCCGAGCACCACTCCATTGAGGGGCTGGCCTGCTCAGCGACGCCGGTCTTGATCGGCCATGTGGCCGGCGCGACCAAAACCATCCGTGTGGGCAGCGGCGGCGTGATGCTGCCCAACCATGCCCCGCTGGTTGTGGCTGAGCAGTTCGGCACCCTGGAGTCAATCTACCCCGGAAGGATCGACCTCGGTTTGGGCCGCGCCCCAGGCGGAGACTTCCATACCATGCGCGCTCTGCGCCGCGACCTGGCACAGAGTGGAGAGGACTTTCCGGAGCTGCTGGAAGAGTTGCGTACCTATCTGGGCCCGACCAAGCCGGGGCAAGCCGTCCGGGCAATTCCCGGCCAGGGAACCGGCGTTCCCGTCACTCTGCTGGGCTCGAGCGACTTCAGCGCGCGCCTTGCCGCCAAGCTTGGACTCCCGTTTGCCTTCGCCGCGCACTTTGCTCCGGATATGCTGGAGCAGGCCGCGCACCTCTATCGCGCGCAATTCCGACGCAGCGATGTGCTCGGCCAACCGTGGCTGATGGTCGCGGTCCAGGTGATTGCAGCAGAGACCGATGCCGGAGCCGAGCGTCTGTTCACCACGCCGCAACAGCGGTTCCTGCGCCTCATCCGCAATCAGCCGGTGGAGCTGCTGCCTCCGGTCGATTCGATGGATGGGCTGTGGAATGAGGGAGAACGGGCGGCCGTTCAATCCAGGCTGCGAACCGCCGTGATCGGTTCCGAGGCTACGGTCAACCAAGGCCTGAAGCGGCTGGCTGCTGCCACGGGCGCAGACGAGCTGATCGCGGTGACCGATACGTGGGACCACGCGGCTCGCCTGGAATCCTACCGGCGCCTGGCGGCGATCGCCGCAGGCATGGAGACGAGGGCAGCCAGCTCGCCTTCGCTGGCCCTCCGGTGATGGCTGCGGTAGACTGAAGGAACTGGCTGCCAACGCCAGGAAAGGCCGCAAGGACCTGAAGAACAAAATGGCCTTCAATTTATTGGGTCCGAATAAATTGAAATGATGTGAGTTCGTAGCTCAGTTGGTAGAGCAACGCCCTTTTAAGGCGTGGGTCCTGGGTTCGAGCCCCAGCGAGCTCACCATTCATAATAAACGACTTAATCTAATGTGAGTGGACATCCAAAAAGGCTGCTGTGATACGAAAGTGATACATCGATATGTTCTGCGGAAATGTAGAGGGTTTCGAATGTGTGTTTGTGGTGTTGCACTGAGTCGCACGCGCTCGCATTGAATTGCACATAGTTTGCATTCCGCGCCGATTGTACGGAAAATCAATTCGCAGGGACTTAGGCTTTTCCTCATTGAATGTCGCCTGAAGCCATCGATTTCGCATTCCGAATCCGATGGCTTCAGGCGACGTCACTTCAAACGCCTTCTGGCGTCTTCCCTCTTCGATCGGTTCCAATCTCAATCTGCACGTGGATTCGGGCCGCATTGATCCGTCCCGTGAATGCCGTTCTGACGCCCGAGCAATCGGCATCCTCGCGAATTGCTGCGCCGGCAAACGAGGCAGGATAGATGACGATGGCGTCATTCGGAATGTCCAGCTGGGCGACCTCCTTTATGAGTTGCAGAATCGCGTCAATCTCATTGGCCGTCCGTCCTAGCCGGTCGACGTCCATCGTGGGTCGCGTGATTGGCGCCTGCCAGGTGCTGAGCAACAGCGCGCCTTTCAATAGGAACTCTCCGCCTCCAGATATGCTCGCATAAAACGCTTGACGCGGCACACGTTCGCGTGTCGCTCAAGCTGATCCACTTTCATGCGGCATCGCCTGCGATATAGGTCAAGCGCCACCACACATACCCTCGATGCCAAGCTTGTTGGAATACTTAAAGCAGCCGGCGACCGTCTATTCCGGCAAATCAACGCAAACCTTCGAATAATCCAGCGTCAACATGATTCTCTGCGCTCTGCTCGTAGGAATCTATGTGATTCGATAAGTGTGTGATTACAAAAAACACCAACCATTCGACCCGCCATAGAGCCCGCGCCTGTTCTCGACCGCTCTGAAACGGAGGATGAAGATTGCAGTGACGATCTTTCAGAGCCAGGAATGCGTGACGCCTTCCGCACAGACATCTCACGAATCTCGCTTGCTATTTGCGGCATGGTCGAATTGAACGTCGATCCTGGATTTTTTGGGCGAGGTGCATTGCTGCGTATGCCCGCCATGGGCGCCACCGTTCAGCCTCGGCTAGCGCCTCTGCGCAAGACAAGTTTGGCCTCAAGCCGGAGAGACAACGCCTTGACTCGAATTCATTCGATGGAAACGCGTCAGGTTCTCCGAAGGCTCGCATTGCGATATAGTTCGCCATGCTTTCATTGATGCCACCGATCGCTCCCAGTTTAGAAACTACTTGTTCCAGCGTCCTGGACGTGGCAAAGCTGAGATTTCTGCCAATGGTGGAGGAGGTGAGCTTGCGCATGGTGTTGGCGCAATCATGGCTGATGCCAGCCTTTGACAGATCGGCATGGGCAAGGACATCTGGTCGAGGGAATAGATACTGCAGACCGCGAATCGGAGAATCCACGGGGGTTCCGAACATCCGGACAAACCGAGCCACCAACCGCCTTGGGCCGCTCTTTGTAAGCTTTTGTCCGAGGACGGCAAGCGCGGCTGCTTCGAATCCGTCCCACACTCCGGGCACCCTGAGTCCAGGACGCAGTTTGATAAGTGCCCGGAGTTTTGGGTCACTGGATAAATGGCTGGCGATCTGAATCGGATCGGCACTCAGGTCGAAGATGCGGCGGACCCGCTCGACCGCCTGCGCCAACCCTTCATAGCTGGCCGTTTGAAGGTGAACAATAAGCCGGGATCTGGCTCCATCCGGTCTGACAGTTAGAATCCCCGGAACTCCGCCGACCTCGATCGTTCGCTGGTACGAGTCGTCTAAGACGAGCTCAACCCCGGGAATCGCCCTCGATTTCAGAAATGCAATCAACCTGGTCCAATCGAAGGGCCGTCGATAGGGAAGGCGAAGTTCCAGCCCGCCTTGACGGGCCTTGGGTCTCGATCCATCTACGGCACGGCGCAGTTCACTTGGAGACTGTCCGGTCGACAAACGGATTGCATGATTGAACTCCCGAATGCTTTTGAATCCCGAGCCAAACGCAATCTGGGCCATGGGGAGCCCCGATTCATCGATAAGCTTTCTCGCCAGATGAACCCGGTGCGTCGTTGCGATCTTAAGTGGGGACGCACCGAGGTGCTGCACGAAGAGACGGCGCAACTGGCGCGAGCCGATTCCTAGCCGTTCAGCCAGTTCCTCCACGCCTCCATCGTTCAAAGCTCCCTCCAAAATCAGTCGAAAGGCGCGCGACACCACGGCGGACGTGCCGACCCACGCAGGCGTACCGGGTGCTGCCTGCGGCTGACAACGCTTGCAAGGACGGAAACCGGCCGACTCGGCAGCCGCGGCGCAGGCGAACAGGAGAATGTTCTTTGGCTTTGCAGGGGGAACCGGACAGATGTTTCGGCAATAGACTCCGGTGGTAGTTGCACCTGCAAAGAATCGTCCATCGAAGCGCGGATCGCGGCTATGGATGGCCTGCCAGCAAATGGCGGTGTCAAGCCCATCCTCGCCTCTTACCGCACGCAGACGAGTGCGAATCGACCCCGAAGCCGGAATCAAGCCAGGATCCATCATTGGTCGCATCTCCTTCGCAACAATCGAGCCTACGTCCGCAATGATAGGAGCGTACTTATAAAGACGATATAAGAGTCGCTGGCAAGTTTCGGACATGACGAACGTTTGCCAAGCCACTGTGTCCGAAAGTTGCCAGCCAGGATTCGTGGAGCGGCTAGATTCTAAGCAGGACTAGCGAGAGAGGAAACAAGATGGCGTTTCTCAAGAGATTTTTCCTGAAACGTAAAGTGTCGAGGGATCGAAAGGCCATCGAGAGTGCTTTGGACCTTCACCGCCGGGGCGAAGTACGCCGCGATGGTCTGGCTTTAACTCAAGCATCGCATCGTCTGGAGATCGAATGGCGCGCGCGCGACGTTCACCCGTGGGATCGCGCCTGTGATCCGGGAAAGCGAGAGTCTCTTTTCGCCGAACAGTTCTTCGCGGATACAGATGCAGCGCTTTCCGGTCTGTTCGACGAAATGCCAGAAATAGATGTGATTGAGTTCAGGGTGATTCATCCGGACTCCGGCCAGCGGATTCTATCCGGTACCGTGGTACGCAAAGATCGAGTGCCGGGCACTCGAGGTTTCTCAGCGAGGACCAGGCTTTGGCACAGAGGCGTCACGCTCACGTTCATTGTCACCGTGGTTCTCGCGCTGGGCTCAGGCGCCAGATGTGCCCAGTCGCAAATTGCCAAGACAGGTCCGGAGTCCGATGCCTCCAATACAAGCACCGACCTCTTCATCATGGTCGGATCGGACTTCGATCGTCCCGGCCTTCTTCCTCGCGCAAATTACAATATCGGAATTGGTCACACTTTTGGCTTCCTGAAGAAGGATCCGATTGGAGACGAGTTGACCTTCGGTTATACCTATGAGAACGCCGGGACCCATGGGTTCCTCCACAGTGCATATGGAGAGCACACCGAGTCCGCAGGAGTTATGAAGAACTTCTCGTTACCCAGGACAAAGACTTGGACTGGCTACACATGGATACAAAGCGGCATAACAAGTTTTACCGGCAATTCTCACATTCAAAACAGGCTCGATAGCGGTGTTTCCCTGGGAGCGATCGCTCATTTCAATAACAACAACTCACTCTGGCTGCAGGAGAGCTACAGCAAGGTCGTTACAGTCTCTTGGTACACGACTTCGTCCATTGGCTACACATACAGTTGGTGAAGACATCGCGCCGCCGGAAACTCGATATCAGATTTCTGGAATCTGTTCTCTGAACCTGTAACCGACGTAAGCATCCGTCAACAAGTATTGCGGATTGCGCGGATCGTCTTCTATCTTCTTGCGCAGTTGGCGGACAAACGTTCGCAGATACTCAAGTTCATTTCCATACTCCGGCCCCCACACGGACTTTAACAAGCGCGCGTGTGGAATGGGCTCACCTGCATGCATCATCAGATAATGAAGAACCTCGAATTCCTTCGGCGTCAGATGAATCGAACGACCGCGCTTCTGCACTCTGTATTTCACAGGGTCAAGCTCAAGCTCGCCGTGGCGGATCGGCGAATCGCGATTTGCGTCCTCGGCACTCCGCCTTCGGACGGCCGAACGCAATCGCGCCGTCAACTCCCGAACCTGAAATGGCTTCGTAATGTAATCGTCCGCGCCGGCATCAAGCGCCAGGACTTTGTCGTCCTCGCTGTCCATAACGCTCAACATCAAGATGGGTAGCCGTGCCACCGCGCGACGGATGCATCGGCAAGCTTCAACACCCCCCATGCCCGGCATATCGACATCCAATAGGACAGCATCGAACCAATTTACCCGGCAAAGCGAGAGAGCCTCCTCGCCTCGGGCTGCTTCGACGATTGTGAAGCCCATTCCCGATAAGGTCACGCGCAATGCTCGTCGCGTGGAGCTATCGTCGTCCACAACAAGAATCGTACCCTGGCCTTCAGTCGACTGCTCGGTCTTCAAAGCGCCCTCCTTGCGTCCGCCGGCAAGGAAAGAAAGAATGTGGTTCCTTCCTTCTCGTCGCTAATCGCCCACACGTGCCCGTGATGAGCTTCCGCGGCCTTCCTCACAACGGAAAGCCCGATTCCTGTGCCAGGAACGGAATCTTTCAAGTCAGGAGAACGGTAAAAACGGTCGAATATCCGCTCCCGGTCCTCAATCCGAATCGTCGATCCAAAGTTATGGACAGAGATGAGAACCTCCGAACGATTCTTCCGTGTTGCAATCTCAATGGGCGTGTCGGGAGTCGAATACTTTCGCGCGTTATCGATGTATTGGGCCAGGATCATCTCCAGCAACGCACGATCGACATTCACCGCCAACCCAGGATCTTCCATCACCAACTGAATCCTCTCCCTTTCCGACTTCTCCGGATGCGCGGCCAGCACATCGAGAACTAGATTCTGTACAACCACACTTTCCGTATTCAGACCAACTTTTTTCGCCTCGAGTTTTGCCGCCTGAAGCAACCGTGTGCACAGCTTATTCAAGCGAACCGCCTCGCCATCGATCAGCATCACTAAGTCTCGTTGCGAATCAGTCAACTCTCCCAGAGCAAGCAATCCCGAACTGGCGGTCTGCACCGCGGTCAAAGGCGTCTTCAGCTCATGCGCCAGTGCATCCATAACTGTTGCACGCAATTGCTCGCCTTTACTGGCATTCTCAGCTCTTTCTTCTTTCTCGATCCATTGGTGACGATCGATGGCAATGGCCGCAAGGGTCGCGAGCGCATCGATCAACAGTGAACTGAGGTTGCCGCGCACAACGAGCGCTCCCACCGGCGTTGATCCGGCAAGCAACACGCGCTCTGCGGTGTGCGATTGCAAGTCATCTCTTTGGACGCCGCGCAGATAGCATTCCTTGGCTATGTTTTCCTCGCCCGTGTTCCACTCGCCTGCTCTGTCCTGGCGACCCAGAGCCATATCGAACACGGCAATTGCCTGCGCACCAAAAATCCGTTGAATCAAGACCACCAATTGCGGGCCGGGCGCCTGCTTCATATCCAACAAAAGTGAGTTTCGGCTCAACTCGTAAAGCTTTTCCATCTCCAGCCGGTGAGTTGCCGCATCTCCTGCACTTCTGCGCTCGCGTGCGGAAAGCCTGCTGATGATGAGTGCCGTTATCACGAATGTACCCATGGACACCCAGTCCTGTGGGTCCTCAATATTGAAAGTGAAAATCGGCGGGGTAAAGTAATAATCCAGGCAGGCCACGGCCGCTAAAGACGTGAGTGTCGCCGGCCAGAAGCCCCCCAAGGTCGCCACTGCTACAACTACAAGCAGATAGAGAAATGCCATCGTCGTCAGATGAACCTGGAAGGCGATTCCGTAAAAGGTCAGCAACCCAAGTCCGACGAATCCGGCGACCCACCGCCCTAGAACACGAAGTCTTGCCATCGGCTCATCCCATCTTGAGACAGTTAGGTCTTCCATCTGAATTGCAGATTGCCCGATAGCGCTTGCTCCGATCATTTAATAGAGCGTATCTTGCAATAAGTGAAGAATCTATAAAGAATGAATCAAATTAACATTAGGTGATTGTAGGGAGTCCGTAATTCTGTTCGGCTCCCTACCTCACATCTTTTCAGATCGGCGCACTGCCATTATGCACGGATGCCGCGCGTTATTCCGCGATTGCAGGGGCGCTCTGACCTGCCATCCGGCCATACTTTGCTACCAGCGCCCCGTTCTCTGAGGCCTTGTACATGTAGTACTCGTATAGGTTGCGCGCCGAGTCTACGGGCCGCGGATACTTCGCCAGAGTGCTTACGATGGGCTGGCTGCTCCTCCGATCCAACTCTATCTTCTCCTCCGCGGCAAGTTTCGCATACCGATTCTGCTCCTGCCCATAGTAGCCGGCTAGAACTTTGTATTGCTCCGGGGCGTGGGCATTGAGCGCCAATTCCTTCAATTGCGCTTGAGTGTAATGGGCGTCAGTCTGCGCTGAAGACATCGCGCCTTGTGCCAAACCAACACCGGTGAAAGCGATTGACAAAATACACGTTGCGATCAGTTTCCGGGTCATGAGTTTCTTTCCTCCCATGCTTAGTATTGAAGTAAAAACATGATGGCCGCATGAAGAGAACCATTCGAACGACATAAAACTTCCACATTAAGAGAGTTAACGCCGCTTTGCTGTCTATTTATGGCGATTTGCTCTCTAGATATAAAGAAAATATGAAGACTCATGGTGGCCTAACTGTATGGATAAAGCTGTGCGGCCGCGAAGGTATCTTGCCATATCACCGGCAACCCGCATCCAGCGAATGCCAACTCCCGTCAGGTCGACATGGAAGCCAGACCGTCACGCTAGATTCAGAGTGAGACGGTCGGTCATGCCATTTTCTTAGTAATAGATATCCTTCATGGTTCGTGCGTCTTTGACCATTGCAAGGAACCTGCCGGCCAGCTCACGAATTCGATCGACCTGACGGAAATGCAGTGCCTCCTTTGGCAGCAACTGTCCTCCCAGACCGATAGCGGTTGCGCCAGCAAGAATAAAGTCGCCTGCGGTTGCCTGGTTTACTCCTCCCGTAGCGATCAATGGAATCTGCGGCAGGGGAACTTTTAGAGCTCGAACATATTCGGTGCCGCCGATGTGCCCTGTAGGGAATATCTTGACAAGGTCCGCGCCAGCCTTCCAGGCCGCTATCACCTCCGTAGGCGTCAGCGCTCCTGGAAGAACGACAATGTTGACTTTGTTCGCATAGGCCACCATCTCAGGGACAAACCCTGGGCTCGTCAGAAACCTCGCTCCTGCCTCGACACAGTGTTGCGCGGTCTCCTCATCCAATACCGTTCCTGCGCCTACAGCCATGTCCGGGTACCGCGTCGCCAGGTCGTTGATAACATCCAGTGCGCCTGGCACGGTCATTGTGATCTCGACGACCGGAATGCCTGCTGAGTAGATGGTCTCCGCCGCAAATCGCGCCAGGTCCCGGGACGATACACGCACCGAAGGCAGAATGCCAAACTCTTCAATGCGCGCTCTAACTTCGTGTCTCTTCATCGACTGGCCTCTTCGCACCCGTGAATCGAATAATCCCGCCACTCGTTCGTCCAAACAGAAGCAGCGATCATTGAATCTCCTCGTGTCCCACGGCAAGATTCATTTGGCCAGCGGCCGTCATATACGCGCCGATCAGCTGCAGATAGGCCAGTTGAACCGCGCGGTAGTCGCTCTGCGCGTTGAGAAAGTCCATCAGCGATGCACCTCCATGCTGGTAAGCAAACGTCACAGTGTCGCGAACATAAACCGACTGATCGAGATATTGCGCTTTGTATGGCTTAATCAACGCAATATTGCTGCACACCAATTCGTAGGCATCGTCAACGTCGCTGAAGACCTGCGCCTTGGCTGCTTCGGCAGCTTGCTGGCTTCTGTCGATGTCGATCAGCGTTCGCTTCTTCTCGCCCTGGTTCTTGTCGAATATCCGTAGTGGGATGCTGACGCTGAGGCCGAGTGTCTGGTTGGCGTTCGGGTTATTGGTCGAAGAGTTATAGGTGTACCACGCGCCGAAGGTGGGATCAGTGGAACCGTTGGAGATGGCGAGCTTATGATTGGTTTGCGATTGCTGGATGGTCTGGATCGCTGCCCGGAGGTCCGGCCTGTTGTCGAGCGCAATCCGATGGTAATCGCTCAGGGGCTGGAGTTCTGGACCCAGATCGAAGGTTCCATTTACGTCGAACTGGTCGACCGGAGTGCGATCGTCGAGCAGCAGCAGGAGCTGAATTTTCTGCGTGCGCAAATTGACGATGGCGGTCTCGATCTCAGATTCGTATTGCACGCGCTGAAGCTCGATACGGGCCAAGTCGATTTTGGCAAGGTCGCCTGCATTGAAGCGTGCGCGGCTAATGTCGATGATCTTGTCGTAATATTCCAGGTCTGCTTTTGCCAGTTCCAATACCGCCTTTGCCTGGAGAGTTTGCACAAATGCCGAGCGCAAGCCAAAGATCAGATTGCGTTCGAGATCAACGTGCTGGGATTCGGTAATCTGCGTACCTTCCTTCGCGCTCTCCAGGCGCAGCTCCCGCTTGTGTTCGCGCTCATGCAGGTAACTGAAATTGGGCTGTTCAGTCGTGCCCTTGACCGGAGTCCAAACTCCATCGTGCGGTGCGATCTGCGTGCCGTCCACCGCGACGGTGAATTGCGGATTGGGCCGGAGAAACGCTGTGATTTCCTCGGCCTTCATTTCCTCAATATTGGCCGCATCCGCTTTCAACACCGGATTTACCGCCTCGAACTTGGCCTTCACTTGTTCCCATGTAAGCGCCGTCTGAGCACTCGCAACAGTCGTAAGGAATGCGACAACAAGAGCACAACCACCGATGCTTCGTTTTAAGAAGTATTTCGTATTAGCCTTCAAATGCCACCTCCGGTTTCGGGAGCTTGTCCCCTTCTCGCGCAATCCAGACATACAAGGTGGGCAGAAGGAAGATACTCAACAGGAGATCGGAGATAAGACCTCCCACGATGACGATGGCAAAGGGACGCTGCGAGTCGGATCCGATCGCGTGGGACATCGCCGCGGGAAGCAATCCCAACGTCGCTACAAGCATCGTCATCATGATGGGACGAAGCCGCAGGACGGCGCCTTCGATCGCGGCGCCTTCCGGAGTGTAGCCTCGGGCTCGAAGCTGATTGATATATTCAAGCATAATGACGCCCGTTTGAACCGAAACTCCAAAGAGCGCAAGGAAGCCGACTCCGGAAGAAACGCTGAAGAATGTGCCGGTCACATAGAGAGCGAGCAAGCCTCCAACGCGAGCCATGGCCACGTTGAGGAGAATTAGCAGCGCCCACTTGAAAGAGCGAAACATGCTGTAGAGGATGATGAAGATCAGAAAGATCGTCAGTGGCAGGATGAAGAGTAGCTTTTTTTCGGCTCGCGTTTCGCTATCGTATTCTCCCGACCATTCCAGGTGATAGCCATGCGGCAACTGCACATTCCTGGCAATCTTGTCGATGGAGTCCTTGACCGTGGTGCCCAGGTCGCGCCCGCGTACCTCAAAGCGGATGGCCAGATAGCGGGAACCGCCTTCCCGGTAAATATCGTAGGCGTCATCGCGAACCTGGACTTTGGTCACCTGAGCCAGCGAGACGCGCTCACCCGAAGGAGAGAGCAATCGAATTCTTTCGATGGCCTCCTTGGTATCGCGATACGGTTTCTGGTAGCGCGCCACCACATCGTAGACTGCCTCTCCCTGCAACACCTGGCTGACAGCATTACCGCCGACAGCCGTCTGAATTGCATCTTGTACATCGGCCACATTGATGCCGAACCGCGCAGCCGCCTGGCGGTCGACAGTGAGATCGATATTTGGCTGGCCTGTATCGCGTTGAAGTCCTAAATCCTTGACCCCCTCAATTTTGGCCATAACCTCTTTGATCTCTCCGCCCTTTTTCTCGAGAACATCCAGGTCCGGCCCGTATAACTTGGCGCACAGTCCGCCTTTGGTGCCGGTCATCGTTTCATCCACGTCGTCCTCAATGGGCTGAGAGAAATTCCAGAAGGCCCCTGGATTTTTCTCCACTTCGCGATCCATCGCTGCAATCAACTCCTCTTTGTTCTGGTGAAAGATCGGTCGCCATTGTTCTTTGGGCTTCAAGTCAATGAAGTATTCCGTATTGCCAAATCCTCCCGTGTCGGTTCCATCGTCAGGCGCCCCGGATTGCGAGACGACCTTGGTGACTTCGGGAAAAGAGGCGAAGATATAGCGGTTTTGCTGGGCGAAGAGCGTGCCTTCCGTCTCGCCAACGCTGTTTGCCATCGCGCCACGCGCCCAAATAGCGCCTTCGTCCAAATGGGGCAGAAACTCCGAGCCAATGAGTCCACTGAATGTGAGGAAAAGAGCGACGGCCAACGAAAGCAGTCCGGCGCCGACGGTGATCCAGCGATTCTCGATCGCCAATTTCACCCCGCCCCGGTACCGATCCTTCAGGAACTCCATCACCGGATTGCGCCATTCCTTGACACCGTGCGGGAAGAGGAGGGCGGCAAGTACAGGGACAATGAAAATGGAGAACACGATGGCGCCGAGTAGTGCAAAGGCAACGGTCCAGGCCATGGGCCGGAACAAACGCCCCTCGACTCGCTGGAGCGTAAAGATCGGCATGTAGGCGGTGATGATGATGGCGATGGCGTAGAAGACCGGACGTTGCACCTCGTGAGCGGCATCACGGATCATCGCTATCGGCGACTTCACGCTCATTGTGATGCGACCCGCTTCAGGTGACGAATTGTTTCTATGGTGACTCAAATGCCGCATGATGTTCTCCATCATGACGACTGCGCCGTCGACAACCATTCCGAAGTCGAGAGCGCCAAGTGAAATCAGGTTGGCCGGGATATGACTCAGGTTGAGAAATATGGAAGCAAAAAGCAGGGAAAACGGAATGGTGAGAGCAACAATGAAGGCTCCTCGAATATTGCCGAGGAAAAGAAATAGGATGATCGTGACCAGGATCATCCCCTCGGCGAGGTTGTGCAGCACGGTGTGCAACGTGTAATGAAGCAGATCGCTGCGGTCGAGCATGGGGATGACCTTTACACCCTCAGGCAGGATGTGATTGTTGAGCTCGTCCACCTTCTCGTGAATCGCTTCGAGCGTGGGGCCTTCTTCGGCCCCCTTGCGCATCAGCACGCCGCCCTGAATGACGTCTGGCTCATCTACAATGGTGCCGTCCGGACGATGATCGGCTCTGGCCATGTGGCCCAGCCGAATTTTGGCACCCCACTCCACGACCGCGATGTCCTTTATCCGAACGGGAGCCCCATTCGAAGTCGTCACAACGGTATTTTCGATATCCTGGACGCTGTGGAAAAGTCCGAGTGCACGAACGTTGAGCTGCTGTGCGCCCTCTTCGACGAAGCTGCCGCCAGCGTTCACATTATTGATGGATAGCTGATTCTCCACCTGGCTGATGCTCAAGCCGTAGGTGATGAGCTTGTTCGGGTCGATGCGCACCTGATATTCGCGCGCTGTGCCGCCGAAGTCGCTCACGTCCACTACGTTCGGGACTTTCCTGAATTCCTTATACAGAGTCCAGTCTTCGATGCTCCTCAAATTCATCAGGTCATACGCCGGATTCGTGCTTCGGAGCGTGTACCAGTAAA
>Ga0302278_10002630_pt1 | contig 20525 bp, 18 predicted proteins | sample III_Bog_N3_2_FD_194543 | JGI IMG/M metagenome (GOLD analysis project Ga0302278, IMG submission 194543) | Peat permafrost microbial communities from Stordalen Mire near Abisko, Sweden - III_Bog_N3_2 | ecosystem: Environmental > Terrestrial > Soil > Wetlands > Peat | place: Sweden: Abisko...
CCCGCGCCCACTTGTGCGTGATGTGCGAAGGGCACATCACCAGCGTTGAACTGGGCCGCCCTTCCGCCAGCACATGGATCGTGCCAAGTGCCATGTACGTCTTGCCGGCTCCGCACTCGGCTACGATCCGCGCTGCCTTGGCTTTGCGCAGATACTTCGCCGTACCGGTAATGGCGAGCGCCTGAGCAGGCAGCGCCTTTCGCAAAAGCGTTGCAATGCGCGGCGCGACAGGGTCTTTCGTGCCTTGAAGCGGGGGATAAGTTTCGAGAATTCTGGACCCGAGCTCCGAGGCGTGAGTGCGCAGATATGTGTAGGTGTCGGTTATGTTGTCATGGCTCATGAAATGCGCCTCTGTCTGGTTTACTTGCGGTTTGACGACCACATATTTCGACAGCTTATCGAGGTTCCAGCCGTCATACCATTTGGGTTCCACAACACACTGATTCAGGGTTATGAGGGAAATGGAGGATGAGCGACAAGATCATCCTCCTGGTCGCGCAGACTGGAAAAGCGCGTGAGAGACTCTTCAGAGTTGCTTCAAGAACTCCAGCAATCCTGGATCGTCGCGCCATTTCTTCCTGCGCGCACTGGGATGAGTTCCGGGATCGCAAGCTGCAAGCGCTTTCGCCTTCATGGCAAGATCGGCTTCTGCGTAGATGTTCGTGGTCTCGATCGACACATGGCCCAGCCAGGCACGAATCGTATTGATATCCACGCCAGCCCGAAGCAGATGAGTTGCAGTTGTGTGCCGAACCGTGTGCGGACTGATGCGCTTCTTTAGCAACGAGGGCATCTTCTTTCCCGCCAGTTGAACATATCTTTCCACCAAAGCATTGAGCCCAAAGCGGGTCATCGCATCGCCGTACCGGTTGACGAAGACCGGGCTTGTCGCTGTGCGTCGTAGAACCAGTGGTTTGAGTTCTGTCATGGTCTTCTTCCACAACGGACAGAGACGGACCTTCCGCCCCTTGCCGTCGAGTCGCACTGATCCGGTACCCGCGGAATCCCAACTCAAGTCTTCAATGGTTATTCTCACGGCCTCGCTTGCCCTGGCACCCGAGTTGTACAGGAACAGAAGCATGGCATAATCCCGATGCCCCATTCTGGTGCATCTGTTTGGCGCCGACAGGAGAGCATCCATTTCCGCCTTTTCAAGATAAGGGACGAGATTCCGGTCGTGGCGCTTGAACGGTACGCTTCGAATCCCACCGCACCAGACGACAGCCTCCGGCGCGCGCTCGGCTACGAAACGTGCAAATGCGTGTATGGTGGCGAGCCGTTGATTTCGTGTGATGACTGTTGAAGCGCGATCAGTCTCCAGATGTGCCAGAAATTCGACGACTAGGTTCGGTGAAATGTCCTCGATAGCCAGTCGATCAACTGCAATGCCGATTTTGCGCGAGATGTACGGCAACAACAATCGGAAAGCGTCGCGGTAACTCTGCTGGGAATTTCTCGAAAGTCCACGTTCATGCACGAGATATTCCATAAGGAAGCGACGAACCCAATAACCAAGAGAGGATGTGTCAGGCATGATGCTCCTCCTCCATTGAATATTGCTCGAAGCGGGCATTCGCCTCCTGGAGAAGTTCTCTGGTCATTCGCAGATAGTGCGAAGTTTCCTCGACACCTACGTGGCCCAAGTAGGTGCTCAGTTGCGGGAGAAGACGTTGGACGTCTTTGCCCTCCCGATACCAAGCCACTAAACGATTAACGGCAAAGGTGTGGCGGAAATCGTGAAGTCTGGGCTGAAAGCGGGCATTGTCGAAGCGAAGAACTCCAGCCGCCATTCGCAGTCGCGCGAATTGATGATCCACGTGATGGTCCTTGACCGCTGTGCCCCGGCGCGTGCGCAGGAACGGCGTCTTCGAATCGTAGCTTTTTCCTTTCCATTGTCGCTCTTTATAGAGGCGCAATATGCCGACCACATCCCGCCCAACCGGAACCAAGCGGGATTTGTAGAACTTTGTTTCTCGGACGGTGAGCATCGCATCGTCAAGATTGATGTCTTCGATGGGCAGTCTGATTGCTTCACCCATGCGCATTCCTGTTCCATAGAGCAGCAACAGAAATGTTCGCATTGTGAATGGTGTCAGAGGCTCCCCCGCCCCATAATGAGAGTCTGGGACGCCCAACAACCTGCGCATATCTTCGATGGAGTAGATATACGGGACGAATGCACGCGGCTTTTCCCGTGGCGGAGTTGGCAATACGGAATGCTGCAGGTAGCCACGGACCTGTGCGTAACGAAAGAATCGATTCAGCGTTTCATACTTCTTGAACCATCCACTGGTCACGGGAGTTCCGTCCACGAATGGGAGATGGGCCTGCGTGTGATGTATACGGAGGTCGGTGAGTTGGACGTCGCCAGTTTGGCGAAGAAACGCCTTCAGGCGGTTGAATTCCCCTTTGTAAGACGCTCCAAGGGATTGCTTATAGTTGACAAATTCCTCAATCGCGGATGCCAGTCTCATAGCACACCTCCCAGGCTGACATCGCCAACTTCTCGGAGGCTGGCCAGTCGATCCGCAATCCATTCTTGTCGCACAGAGGGCTGATTCTTATCCAGGTATTGTGCGGCGAAGGCTATGTCCACGTCGGCGACCTGCCGCAGCCCGTGCTCATCCACCTTGGCGTAGATCCGCGTGGATTGCGATGACTCGTGCCCCAGGTGGTCACCGATTTCTTTGAGCGAAAATCCTTGGGATAAAAGGTGTGTAGCACAGGCGTGACGCAGAGAGTGTGGGCCATAGTGCGGCAACTTCAAACCAAGAGCGCGAATGCGCAGAACAACACAGGCATCAAGACCAAGCGTTGTGCTTGGTCGGTATGGAGCCATCAGTGTCAAAAACACTTCGCGATGAGAAGATTTGGGGCGAACATCCTTGAGATACCGCAGAATTGCATCCCCTACGACCGGAACAAGGGGATATTCCTGACGAATTCTCCGTTTCAAGCGTTTGACGTATATGCGCTCACTCTGCCAATCGATGTCGTCGAGTGTGAGTTTGGCCGCCTCGCCGATTCTCCATCCGTAAACGGCAAGCAGTAGAATGACGGCACGATCTCGAATGTGGGCGGGGCGACTTGTGTTGATGCTTGCGATGAGGTGCTGCACGTCCTTCCAGGATGGTCCTTGAGGAAGGCTTGACAGTGCATAAATGCGCGGTCTTTCAATCGTTGATTCAATGCCATGGAAACACCACCCGCGCTGTTCTGCAAAGTGGAAGAAGCAGCGCAGTGACTGGGCGTATGCTGCGATGGTCGTACGCGACCAACCTTTGTCCTTGTGCTCAACAAAGTATGCGGCGATGGTTTCCGGTCTCACCTCTGCCAACGAGCAACCTCGCTTGGTAAGCCAGCTGAAGAATAGACGCAACCCGGACGCTCGTGTCAGCAGCGTTTGCTCGGTATATCCTCTTTCAACCTTGAGATGATCAAGGAATAGGCTCAGTTCATTCTGGAACTTGTGAGATGGCGCTGAACCGCGCCATTTGCCGAGATATCGCAGCCACCTTTCCCCAATGTGGGTGAATTCCCTCATAGCGATCTGGCGTGTTCTGGGGATGGAATTAGCTCTACAGTGATCTGCGACCCAGGATTTGCCTGCTTGCTTGAGTTGAGTCGAATCCACAAAATCGCTTTGGTGCAGGTCGATTTGCTCAGCAACACCCAGCAAAAACCTGTTGATACCTCGCGTTCTCCGACGCAGGTGCCCCATTTCCAGAAGGTGAGCGAGGTACATACTTCGTTCTTTCAGAAACGGCCCCGCGTTATACCGTCTGATCCATTCAATGCGGCTAATCAACTTCTCGACTTCTTGCATGTCGTTGTCTCCTCTCTTGACAGAACGAACCAGTCAAGTATCGGAGTTATGTGGCGATCCGCCAAGCGTAAGCCGCAACCAGGAGCCATTCCATGAGCCATGACAACATAACCGACACCTACACATATTTGCGCACTCACGCGGCCGAACTTGGATCGCGCATTCTTGAAACCTATCCTCCACTTCAAAGCACGACAGACCCTGTTGCGCCGCGCATTGCAACGCTCTTGCGTAAGGCACTCCCTGCCCAGGCGCTTGCCATCACCGGCACTGCGAAGTACCTTCGCAAATCCAAGGCAGCGCGCATCGTTGCCGAGTGCGGAGCCGGCAAAACCTACATGGCGCTGGGGACGATCCATGTGCTGGCGGAGGCCAGGCCCAGCACGACGCTGGTGATGTGCCCTTCGCACATCACGCACAAGTGGGCGCGTGAGACTCTGCTGACTGTGCCGCGTGCCAGGACGTTCTTGATTGAGGATATGCGCAACGGCGGCGATCCGAAGAAGCCGCACGGCATCTGCGAAGTCAAACTGCGCAAGGGCAGGATCGTGTATGAGGGTATGCGTTTGTCGCTCGCCGAGCTTCGGCGCATGGGCCGTAAAGAGTGGCGCGAGCGTTGCTCAGGCCCAGCCTTCTTCATTACCGGCAAGGACAAGGGGAAGCTGGGTTACTACTGGGAGCACGTCTACCTCAAGGCAAAATCCGGACCGAATCTCGGAGGCGTCATCAATCCCGATACCGGCGCCGCGATCCTGGACTCGGAACGGCAGAAGCTCACTCATCTCGACTTTGTCGACAAGATCAAGCTCTCGGAATCGGTGACTCGGCCGCAGGACGGAACAACGCGGTATTCGGCCTTGTGGCAGGCAGACCGCAATCGCATTCAACGAATGGCCCCTATCGAGTTTTGCGGCCGTTATATGGGCGGATGGTTCGATTTCGCCATCGCCGATGAGTTGCACCAACTGGCCGGATTGTCGGCACAGGGTAACGGTCTTGGCGTGCTCAGACGCGCGGCAAAGAGGCTGATTGCTCTCACCGGCACTCTGATGGGCGGCTATGCCGACGATCTGTTCAATATCTTCTACCGCATGGAACCGCGCACGATGGCCGGCGAGGGATTTTCCTACGGCGGCCAGGGACGACGCGACTTTCAGCAGCAGTACGGTGTGCTTGAAACCATCGAGAAGGTGCGAGACACGGACAACGCCTGCTCACGTGCGACGAAGAGGACGATCCAGGTTCTGAAGAAGCCGGGTGCGTCGCCGATGCTGTTTGGCAAGTTCCTTTTGACCACGACGGCGTTTCTCTCGCTCGAAGACATCGCGGACAACCTGCCGCGATACGACGAGAGCGTGCTTTCGGTCGAGATGGACGAGGAACTCGGCAAGGCCTACGAGGAACTTGAAGAAGACATTCGGGCCGCTATGCGGGCGCATCGAGGCAACAAGAGCTTGATGAGCATTCTGCTCAACACGCTTCTTCTTTATCCGGACCATCCTTACGGCTTCGAGGAGATCTGGGCGCGCGCCTTCGACCCGCAGACAAAAGAATATGCACGGTTTCTGGTGACGACGCCCAAGAATCTGACGGAGGATCGCCTCTATCCGAAAGAACGCGCCCTCATCGCTGACGTGCGCGAGGAGCTCCGGCAGGGCCGGCGCTGCCAGGTGTACGCGACCTATACGGGCGAGAAGGATGTCACGCTCAGGCTGGAGACTGTTCTGAGGCAGGCGGGATTCCGGGTTGCCGTTCTCCGGTCTTCGGTTGCTACGGACAAACGAGAGGAGTGGTACGAGCGCCAACTCAAGGCCGGAATTGAACTCGTCCTCTGCCATCCGAAGCTGGTGGAGACGGGGCTCGACCTGCTCGCCTTTCCGACGCTGTATTTCTATGAGACCGGCTATTCGTTGCATACTTTGCGCCAGGCGAGCCGGCGCTCCTGGCGCATCGGCCAGCGCCACGATGTTCGCGTAAAGTTCGTTACCTATCCAGGCACGATGCAGGAGACCTGCCTCCGCCTGATGGGCAAGAAGATGCTCGTTGCGCTCATGATGGAGGGCAAGTTCTCGGGTGAAGGTTTGCAATCGCTCGACACCGACGAAGACTTGATGAGCGCCATGGCGCGCGAGTTGGTTGAGAAGGCCGGGGTCGGGGAATCCGCGGACAGAGTGTGGCGCGAATTGGACCGCGAGCGGGGCCAGCTGCTGCCACAGCCGCCAGCCGTGCGGGTCGAGGAGGACGAGAACCCGGTGTTCGACTCGCCCGGCGCAGATCCCATCAACTCACCAGTGGAACAGGCCGGCGTCCACCTTGTCGAGTCTCCTGCGGGTGTGGGGATACGGAAGAATCCTTCGCCGTGGCCTACTGCCATGGAACATGCCGTGCAGCTCAGCCTCTTCGGTTGAGCCTGCACGGCTGTCGTCATGCCCCTCTTCCAATCAGCGCCTAATCGCGCTCCAACTGCCCCATTTTCCAGTCCTTGAATTCCTTCAGGAGAACTACGTGACAATCGAGAATGACCCCTCTCAGACGCTTGTCGAGAAGGTGCTGGTGTTGCTCGAAGAGAAGTTCCCATGGCTGGGCAGAGAAGACGAAGAGCCAGTCAGTGGAGCGGATACCGTCGATCAGCTGGCCGACCTTCACCGGCAACTCAATCGCAGGCGCAGAACCAATCTAAGCGATGGCAGGAAGAGCAGGAACTAGCTTCCTCTCCATAGACGGATCGAGTCTGCATTCCGAATTCTCCCTTCCCACAAGAAATAAGCAGTGATACTCTCCCACCAGGGAGAAGTAGTTCCGAGCGTCACCGGCCAATGCCGGTTCGCTCTCAAGGCAACGCCAATGGCCAGCAATAGCTGGCCATTGGCGTCTTCGGAGGCGTCTCATGCCGAAGGGTCCCTTTCTCCCCACCGAATTTACGCCGACCAAGTTCTCGACCGCGTCCGACAAAGCTGAGTTTGGCAACCACCTCATTCGCTTCATCGAGTCCGAGTAGGCGCAGGCGTTATTCACCAAGGACTTCTATCAACGCCTGTCGATGTGCTTCGGGCATATTGCGCAGGTGGATAGGCCGACCTTCTACGAGACCTGGTTCACAACAGACCATGACCGGCTGTGCTTCCTTAAGAAGACGCTCAAATGGCCGTGCTGGGGCGATCCGGAGTACACCTTTTCTGATGTCGAGCGCGCGATCCAGCAGGAAGTGCGCAAGCGCAACTATCTGGCCCACTACCAACTGCGTGTAGCTGAAGCAGAGCGCGCAATCGAGATGGAGACGCTCAGACGTTTAGAGGCCAAATATCGTGCTCCTGCCAGTCGAACAGACGATGCCGGCACGATGAGCGCTGATGTGGCGGCGTCTGAACCAATGTCACCAGTGATCGAAAGAACCCCGGTTCAAGCCAACCTTTTCTAAAGTCCGCAAACAATCCGTATCAATCATCTCTGCCCATCAGGGCAGACAAGGAGACGACCGATATGGCCACTCTGAAAGTGGAAGCCCTGCCGCGCGAGTTCTATTTCAACGGAACGCGCATTCCCGATCCCGCGCCGCAGATGACGGCCGAGGAAATCCGCGATTTGCTATTTAAGAAAACACCAGTCACAGAGATTCACGGCAAATACATCTAACAGCAATGACGTTGTATGCGGCGTCATTGCATAGTGAAATGGAAAGGCAAAGCCGAGAACTTATCAAGCATCATTTCGTTTGTTTTGGTTCTTGCCTTTGTTTTGGCAACTCAGAAATGAGTTGCCTGTGCAAAGAATGTACAAGCTGATTTCAACTCCGAGCTTGGCCTACCGCCATCAAGTTGTCGACCACGACGGCCTGCCAGTGATTGCACTGACTCTTTTCGCACACGATCAGCAGATGTCGCTGTCCCAGTCGTCGGTGCCGATGTACCTTCGTGAAATCATCTTACTTGCCAACTGGGCGAGCAGTGATCAGGTTGCCTTGGCGAATGGCTGGACACTCTTTGGCAGTCCACAAGAGGTACGCGCACTGCTGCGCGAGTATCTGACGGTTGGATCGCATTGTAAAGTGACGGTGAGAGCTGACCTATGCGGCCTCAAGGTCTCTTACATCAACGCCACGAATGGAACTAGAGTCAATGTGCGCACATTGTTGTCCGCGCTCAAACGGCTCTATGACTTCCTGATTGTTACTCGTCGGTACTCCTTTGCAAATCCCATGATCCATGAAGACGCAGCGAGGGTCCGACTCGAATTGCGGGAGCAACACCGACTATCAATCCGCACGCTTAAGGGGCGCGATCCTATGCCGACAGAGAGCGGAGTAGATGAACGATCCGGCATTCGCCTATCAGAGAACTATTTCCGTTTCATTCAGCAGGAGTGGAAGCCACAAACAATTGATGACCCAGAGCTCCCGCGCATAGTTCAGGAGGCTGGCAAGCGTTTTGGCTGGAAGCTGCGGGAACTCTGCGTGAGCCGAACCTTGTTTGAATCGGGCGTGCGGATTTCGGAAGCCGTCGGACTGACTGCGCTTGATTGGGCCCAGGGCGGCTTTCGCAACGTCTTGCAAAGTCGAAATAAAGGCAGCTTCGGTCTGAGAACCAAGACCATTATGATTTCAAATCCAACCACGAAGCTATACCGACGCTACTTCGATGATGCGATGAACGGCCGAGCAGCAGTGGATCCACAACGGCTTCGAGTCAGCAATCTCACAACGCTCTACAGGGGAAATCCACAGAGTTTGGAGAACGTCTCTCTGTTTCTCACCGAACAAGGCGCACCCCTGACGGCGAAGCTATTTCGGGATCAATACTGGAAGCCGGCACTGATGGCATCTGGAATTGATGCAGATCCGCACCAGGCCCGTCATTGGTTCGTAACAAATGCATTGAGGAACATCGACCGAACAGCCAAAGATGAAGCATCTCGGTCCCGGTGTCGTCAGGAGTTGATTCGATACATGGCGTGGAATTCAGGGGAACGCACCTTGCGTTCGTACGACCATCTGCAGCGGGAGGTCGATTTTCAAAGCCGGCTTCAAACGATTCATAAGGAAATGCGACGACGGGAGCGCAATAGTCTGGCGCCAGGCATTTTTTCTGGCTCTCAATCGACAGCCTATGCGACTGCCATCGCAGAGCGGAGCAATGAAGATCTGGCCTTTCTCCTTGGAGAGGATGATGACGATTGAAGATGCCGTCTTAAATGTACGGGAAATAATGGGATCGAAGTGGCCTAAGATGACACCACTTCCAGAGGACGCGGTGATCGTGCTGTGCGAGGCCCTCTGGGTAGGGGGTTATCGCCCTAACCAAAAGACTCTTACTCTCTACTTCCCGGGTGTATCAACACGCCCATTTGTTAATGGAATGGAAGCCTGGCGTCGTTCTCGCGGCTTCAAATCAAAGGCGAGAAATCCGTCGATCAGTCGTCTTGAAGACCTCATTCCGCATATCGCGCCCGAAATCGCCAAAGCTCCATTGACCTGCTTTGATTCAAATAATGACGGTCGTTGGCCAATTCCGTCGGCAAAGATCATTGGTTATATTCGGGCGATTGAAAATCGATCGCTGCGGAACACAGTGGCGCTCTACTCGGTTCTCAAAGATTCAAGCCGATATCACTTCTACATAAAGATTGTCGGCTATGTCTCCGCGATGCGCGTTGTGATGAACGATCTTCGCCTTGATGACATTGCCAGCATTGATCCAGACGAAATGTTCAGGCAGCTTCGCGAGGATCGGGTTTCGTCGGGACTGACGGAATACCAGCGAGTCACTCTGTGCTGTACCTGGAATAGCATCCGACATTGCTTTGACGACTATGCAGAGCGTTTGCCAGAACTGCAGCGCCAGGTCATGGAAAAGTTCTTCGTCAGGAGAGTCGTGGATCAAAGAAGGATCTCGATGACCGGCGAATGGACGTCATGGAACCAACAGCGAAAGGCGAGAATAAAGGCAAAGACAGACACAGTTCATAGCAGGTTTCATCAGTTGCGGCATCTGGCCAAATCCCGGCTCAACCAAGTTAAACGAATGCATACAGCAAGCCAACAGGCGATCGCTACAGTTCAGGCACACAACCTTCCACTACCGTATGACTATAGCTACGAGGAGACTACGCCGTTGGAAGGCGGCCGACTATTACGCCAGCGAGTGCACATGACGCTCTGGGACGCGATATCCAGGTGGGATAGGCTGGTCGAGCTTGGCTACACTTCCATCCAGAAGAGCCGCCATCGCAGGCACCGTTCTGACGAATTCTCGCCTGATAATAGCTGCTACCACGTCGAGCATAGACGCACCGAGGCACTCGATAATGGCGTTACACCCTCCGAGCCATGGTTTCTTGAACTGTGCGATAACTACGTGTTCTCTGACGTGAGTGATGCCGACCTTGTGCGCAAGCGCGTTGATTTCTACAAACGCTGGGGGTACAACAACTCCGATCATTGGTATATGCCACAGCGCATCATTGGTTGGAGTTGTCAGCTCGCCGAATGGGCTTGCATGAGGGAAAAGGGAGGCCACCTCCTGTTCTCCACAGAAGGGCTATTGGTCGCGTCGCTATTCGCACATCTTGCGATTCGCATTCAGACCATCACTGGTGCACGACTGGGAGAAATTCAGCAAATTGCGCAGAGTCCCGACTGCATCAAGCAACTGATTAATGTGGGCCCCAAGGCGGCTACTCGCTGGTTATTGCGCATGATTCCAAAAGGAGCAACGGAAAGGCAGAACTACTACATTGATGAGCGTACCAAGGACGACCTGATGGAGGTCATATCATTTCTGCGCGAACACGCACAAGCAAAGAAAATACCTGTCGTCGTCCCAGAATTCAACAAGACTCTTCCTGATCGATACGTGTTTCAATGGGGCGGAATGATCATGGATCAGTGCACGCTCAACAGCTCGATTCGCTATCTTCTGCATGGAGCTGTCGTTCGGGCCTCTGATGGGCAAGGCATTCATTTGACATCGCACATACTGCGTCATGCGTTCGCAACTGAAATGGCGAGCATGAAAGTATCTGTGGATGTGATTGCGGCTTTGCTGCACCAGCGCGATACGTCCGTCACGAAGTACTATTCCCAGCCTACTGGAACGCAAGTGATGGAGGCTGCCGAAATGGTGTTCGTTGATCGGATCGACGTTGCCGCCGAGGCTCTACGAAGCCCAGCAGAGATCGGCCGTATGCTCAACGAGGCTGAGGGAAAAGTGGGCGCTCTTACCGAGGTCATCGGGGGAACGTGCGTAGTCGCGAATCTCTGCCCAGCTAAGTTCGCCTGCATTGGGTGTGCCGGCAATGCGCCAGACCCCGAGAAACGTTACCAAATCGAACAGAAGATGGCGTGGGCCAAGGAACATGCGCTGTGGTCCACCAGCGAAAAGCTATTTCCAGAGGAACGACGCCTGAATCAGCTTGTGCAGGATTGCGAATTGATGCTCGAAGAGATGAGTCTCATTGAGCAAACCCGGGATGACTCTCTTCAGAATGTTCAGATGGCATCCAGCACACCAGGCACGGCATGATCAATAACAAGATTAAGCGAGTAAGTCCAGTCTGGCTTGCTTCGACATGGGAAAGTCGAAAGAAAGAGACCGTAAAATGCGTCCAAGCAGCAATTGAAAAACTGCGCGAGGCTGATCGGTACGTGACGTTAACGTCGATTCGAGACGAAGTGCGACTTCTCTTCGGGCGGTCGTTATCGACGAATACAATCAAGCGGAACGAATGCGCCTATCAGTTGTACTTGGGTGGCCGGCGCGCGCCCAAAGCGCGGCAGGCCAAGGGCCATTTGATTCTTGAGTTGTATGCGCAGGTCGAGCCAAAGATGAAAGCGGCAATACAAGCAAAGGTTGCACGACTACGACGGCAGGCGAAGGACGATCTAATTGCCCGTATCATGCGCATCGAGGAAGAACTGACAGAGCAAATGAATGTTGCAAACAGGCTGCGAGAGAAGATCATCTTGGCAGATGCTGCACAACATCGAAACAAACTACCCAGTAACGAAGGAGACATGATGCAGGTCGAACAGATGGAAAGAGAATTTACCTACAACGGTGTACGGCTACCTGACCCTGGCCATAAGCTTTCTGTCGATCAGGTTCGAGATACTTATGCCGCGGCGTACCCGGAAATCGCAACAGCATCCCTTGAAGGACCTGAGGCTGTGGGCAACAAGCTCGTATACCGCTTTTCTCGAGCGATAGGATCGAAAGGCTGAACCCTGGTTGATTCGACGCCAACACGGGCAAGGCTGAAGTATCCCACCGGATGGTTTGCTGCTGGGCGGGAAGTCGCATCTGCGATGACTTTGCTGTCGGACGGAGCGTTCAAGCTTTATGTATTCCTGTGCCTGTGCGCAGATCGAAGCAGCGCTCGTCTGGAGGTCGATCAGTCGAATATTGCGAAGTCTCTAGCAAAGAGCCGCCGATCTGTGATTGCGTATTTCGAAGAGTTATGTCAACAGGGCATATGCGAAGTGGCATTCGCAACCAACCAACATACTCGTGGCGTAGTTAAAATCTGCGACGCGTTCTGGCCATACGTGATCCAGATGCCCGCAGGTGAAACTGAAGGTGCGGCCAATTACGTAAAGCATTTACGAATGCTTTTAGGGACGCGCAGTTGTGTTGTCCATGCATTTGCGCCAGCAGACGAAAAGCTTGCCCACTCTCTCTTTTTCGACCACGTTCCGATCGAACAAATCGAACGTGCGTTCTTGCTTGGATGTACGAGGAAGTATGTCTCCTGGCTCAACGGGCAAATCAGCGGCCCCATTGTCAGCCTCGGATACTTTCGATCAATCGTTGACGAGGTCGCTCAGATGGATACGTCAGCAGACTACTGGCGCTACATCAGCGAGAGCCTTGATAAGTATGAGCGTGCATGGCTTGCGCAGAGTGCCGATGGCGGATCGGGCGTTCCATAAATAGAATCCAGCCTTCTTGAGCATAGCGAGCAGCGGCACCCGCCTATGTACTTAGTTGGCTAACCGCACCGGCATTTGTAAAGCTTGTCGCTTCACATCCGGCTACGATGGCGGGCCGTATGATCGAGTACAAGTCCTCGCCTGGCGGCAATTCGCCGTTCGTCGGCGCGGGCCTTCAGGCGGATAGCATAAAGGACACCCTGAGATGAAGGCACACAAGAAGAAATACTCGCCGCATGAAAAGCTCGCTATTCTGCGCTGCCATTTGGTTGACAAGATCCCCATCTCATATCTCTGTGACCAATTCCAACTTCAGCGCAGGATCTTTTATGTCTGGTTGAAACAGTTGTTCGACTGCGGACCTGCGGAACTGGAACGGCACCCCATCTCTGGTACACAGCCCGATGTTCAGAAATCTCGCATTTACATTCGGCCTCGCGAATCCAAAGACGCCGACCAGAAATGGATGATTTCACTTTTACAGGGACAGTTCTGCAGTGAGGAGGTACGACGAGCCATTGGTGATGCAATCAGCCTGGAGAACGTCAACAATTTGTTGACTTGCATTTGCAACGAACCGCTAAAGTATCGGAATCGAGCGGTTGCGGTTCTTTCATATCACCGTCACATTCGAAAAGGTCATGTCGCAGACTTTCTCGGCGTAGGCCCTTCATCCGTTGACGATTGGGTTCGCAAGTTCACCCAACACGGCTGTGACTCGCTTCTGCCATTCCGACGCAGACCTTGCAAGCCTAATGACAAGACTTACAGAGATGCGGTTTTTGAGATACTACATGCACCACCATCAGCACACGGGTTCAACCGCACAACTTGGAGACTGCAGGATATTCACTTGACCATGAGGCAACGGGGACTGCCGATAGCACGAAGCAGCATCCGTAAGATCATCAAAGACGCCGGTTATCGATACCGCAAGGCCAGGAAGGTTCTAACCAGTACCGACCCGAACTACGAAGAGAAGCTCAAGGAGATCACGCGCACACTCCAGAGCCTAGGTCCAAAGGAAAAATTCTTTTCGATCGATGAATACGGCCCCTTTGCAATCAAGATCAAGGGAGGCATGTCTTTGGTACTCATGGGTCATCCTCGAACCATCCCGCAACGTCAACGCAGCAAGGGTACTTTGATCATTACAGCGGCGCTGGAGATGTCAACCAATCAAATCACGCACTTTTACTCTGCCGCAAAGAACACCGCAGAAATGGTGAAACTGCTCCGCATACTCGTAGACAAATACGCTGACCAGGAATGTATATACCTTTCATGGGATGCTGCATCATGGCACGCTTCAAAAGCTTTCTACGCGAGTGTTAGCGAGATTAATAGCAAAAATAGTGCGCAAGGCAAGGGGCCGCAGGTCAAGCTTGTTCCGCTGCCATCTTGCGCGCAATTCTTAAATGTGATCGAGTCAGTATTTAGTGGTATGGCTCGTGCGATCATTCATAACAGCGACTTTCCCTCCGCGGAAGCCGCGCGGGGTATCATCGATCAATATTTCGCGGCGAGAAACGAAGAGTTTTCCAAGCATCCGAAGCGGGCAGGACAGAAGATATGGGGAGATGAGCGCGTATCCAGCGAGTTCTCAGTTAGCAACAATTGCAAAGATCCGAAGTATCGCTAACGACATCTAGAACGCCGCGGCCGACTGGCGCCCTTTACCGAGTCTTCCAGATCTGGCTTTCAGTTCAACCGAATTCTGCCGGCGCGCACCGTTGCCGAAAACACGCGAAGAAACCTGTTCGGCACTCCTGCCTGTGAAAAGATTGCACCCGCATCTGAATCAGACGAAATGATGCTTTAATATGCGGCAACGCCACATAGATAACGATCAATTTGGGGACAACTTACATGAAAAACACCGACGCTGGCGGAAACACGCCGTCTTATCCGGAAATCGCCACCGCCACATTAACCGGACCGGAGGATACCGGCAACGCGCTTCGCTACTCCTTCAGCCGCGCCATCGGCTCGAAGGGGTGAGCCGTGCCCACGCCCGCGATGTCCAAAGAGGAACTGGAGGAGCTGTTTCTCAAGAAGGCCGCGGAACCGCCTCCAGAAGCCAATCTCATCCTGGCGAGACATCTCCAATGCAAAGAATCATGCGCCCTATCGAGAGCAGTCGCAGAGGCCACGCAACGCTACGCGGGGATAGAAAGAACACTGTTGCCAACGCCGCCAGAACTGCTTCCGCCGCTGGCGTAATGACGTTAGCGCCTGCTTTCGGCCAGGCTTTGCCCCGGCTTGAAGGTGTGCGCACCGACTACACCCACGAAGCCAACCGCGAACTGCTCTTCCAGTTGTGCGCCGCTCTGGTGAGCGAGGAACTGGGCAACGCAGAGACCTTGAAGCAGGCGGGTGGCAGCGCCATTCGATTTGCGCAGTCCGCCATAGCTGATGGAATCGGAACAGAACGCAGCGAGTTGCTGACTCGCAATGTCGAGTATCAACTGCTGGTCAGCGACGTGCTGGAGCGGTACGGCGAGGGCGCGCAACTCGACTCGGGAAGGCTCGCTGTCCTTATCAAGTGCGGCGGATCGGGTTATCTGAAGATCGGCCCGGCGATCGAAGCAATGGAAGCAGAGGCCGACGGACTGGGAGCGGCATTCTACTGGACGTTGACTCAAGCACTCTACAAGGTCATGCGGCTCTACAACCATGACGACGCCATGATGTACGAAGAACAGTTGCGCGAATATGCCGCGCAGGACGACGAGGAGAACCAAGGAAAGTACGAATTCCCGGAGGTCGAGAAGGCTCTGCCAGAGTGCATCCGGAAGACGCTGAAACGCGACTACCGTGCAGGCAGGGCACAAGACCGAACGCTACTGCGGCTGCATCGCAAAGGGCGCTTCAAGGACTGGATCGGCCGGTTGCGCCGTATTCAACAACTGGCGCGGCTTCCCCTGAAGCAATCAAGGGAGTACCTCGAAGAGAGCTACTACGACCAGCCTCCATTGCCATGCCTGCTCGTCTGCTTCAAAGAGCAAGACGCCATCGTAGCCTGCTTCGACGAAGAGAGCCAGTCAATGCTTGAATGCTCGTCAGAGCCCGCGCTTTGCGCCATTTTCTCGCCGGCCAATCCAGCCGAAGTGCGCAACGCAGTGCGGATCGTAGCGCGCTTCATTCAGATCAACGCGGAATTGTTTTCGCTTGTTGAATCGATTCATGAGCCGGAGGTCCATCTTGGAGATCCATCTTTCGATCGGTCAGAACCATCATTTCGAGCTGCGTGAAGTGCTTCTGGTCTACCGTGATCGGCAGAGCAGCTTCATCACCCGCCACGATGTGACCGCCCACAAGGACGCACCACCCACTCTCGGTCCGGCACAACCGCTCACTGTGGCATTCATCGAGTCTATGGTGCGCTCCCTCAGCGGCAGTCTTGAGGCCGACGTCTTGCCGGCAAACATTCTTACCAAGGCGGACCGGATGATCGTCTGGTGGACTCCGGCGCAACGCCGCCAGATGTTCTACGAGAACTCCGAAGGAGAGTCCGCAGGCCTGAACGGCCATTTCTTCCCTCAACCTCCTCTGGTGTGGCGGGTCTCGAATGGGGATCTCACTATCCGGGCGCTCACCGAGAACAAGCGGCCGGATGGTTCAACGAAACTTGCCGTCGCGCCCTTCTGGAATCTCTCGGATGATGGGCGCGTATGCACCGGCACCATGCGACGCCCGGATAGCGCAAAACTAGCTGCAATTCCAGCCTGGGAACATGGCTTTTACGAGAGCGCCTTCACACACGCCAACGTTGGCCGCCTGACACGCCACGAGGGCGGATTCGATGGGCTGTGGAGTAGCCTGACTGAGAAGCGCCAGAAGTTCCCGGTCGGAACACTCATCGTCCTTCCACAAACGCTTGCGGAGTTCGTGCGCGGAGAGAGAGGCTGATATGCGCATCGAGCACGCGCTTCCAAGCGATCTGTTGGGCCAGAAGCCGGTGCGCGTACTGGTCGTCGGCGCGGGCGGAACCGGTAGCGCCATCGTCATGGGCCTGCCTTATCTCGACCAGGCGATGCGGGTCTGGGGTAGGCCATCGGGGATCGAAGTGGTCATGATGGACGCCGACACGGTTTCGGAAACGAACTGCGTGCGCCAGCCATTCTCGATCTCCGACATCGGACAGAACAAGGCGACCGTCCTTATCAATCGCATCAACCTGTTCTGGGGGACGCGGTGGCGTGCAGAATCTTCCAATTTCGATGAACGGACCTTTGACCGGATTCAGGATGCTCCGGTTGACTTGCTGATCGGCTGCGTGGACACTAGAGCGGCGCGAAGCATCATTGCGCGCGCACTGACCAGGGCCAGGAACCGCACCGCCTATTGGCTCGATCTCGGCAACAACGCGGCCAGCGGGCAGTTCGTCCTCGGACAGCCTTTGAACGCACGCAACCGGAGGAAATCCGGCCGGCTGAGGACCGTGAGCGAATTATTTCCCGAGATCATCGACGCCGCGGTTGGCGAAGACCCCCTGCCCAGCTGCTCGGCCGTCGAGGCGCTGGACCGCCAGGAGCCTTTCATCAACCAGACTCTGGCGTCGAGCGCACTTGCTATGTTGGCGCGTCTCTTCCGCTACGGAAGGCTCATGCGCCACGGCGGCTTCTTCAACGCGCAGAGTGGACTCATGAGCCCGTTGCCCGTCGATCCACAACTCTGGTCGAGGACACGGAGACGTGTTCGCCGCCCTTGATCCAAAGTCATCATTCACCAGGAGAGATGCTCATGTTCAAAGAACTTCTACCAGTCCTGCGGGACCGCGCGGTGTTGCTGACGGTCACGCTTGTCGATCCAGATCAGATTCGGGTGAACATTGTGCCGAAGAAACTCAAAGACGGCGACAATGATGCACTCACGATCCCACTTAGCGTGACCGGAACCGCCGACGCCCTCGATGCTGACCTGCCCTCGACCATCGTCAGCTTTGTTGGTTTCCATCTCCAGATGAAGGACAACTTGGAGAAGGCCAAGGCCGAGATGGATGCGGCTTCCAAGGCTGCCCAGGCCGAAGCGCGCGCAAAGTCCAAGACATCGGCCAAGACAGCGCAGCCGAATACGCAAGTCACTCAGTATGCTCCGACCGCCAAGCCCACTGAGCCAGCGAAGCCCGCGCCCCAGAAGCCCGCAAGCCTCTTCGATATGCCGACACCGCCGACTACTCCCACAACCGCGCTAACCGAACCGGAAGCAGACCCCGGCTTTGCTGAACTCGACGACGATGAGCCATTGGAAGATCTCGAAGAACTTGATGATGTGGCCTGACGGCCACGATGCATCTCTTCAAGAGGAATTCTGATAGCCAGCCACACGTCCGGAATCTGTGAAGAATGACGATAGCGCTCCTAATGAGCGCAATGGGCTGTTGTCGAGAACGGACCATCGATCTCGAAACTTTCAACAGCTTTTAAGTGATTACTGAATGGTAATTTCGGAGTTACTGGTCATCCGCTCGGAACGACGCCGAGGTTTCGGTAAACTTCGGAAATGCCATGACTTCACCAAACTGGTGTGGCTGACACCCAACAGGATTCTTGTGCCGCAATTTGAGGTTTCACCCTTGTGTGTCAGCCGAGAGAAGTATATTCAGCCAACAGATTCTCGTCCTCAGGCTGAGAGCAATTCCAGCGACGCTACTCTTTCCATCTATGCTGGAAACATTTCCCCGCGCATTCCCCAACCTTTCATGGCAGAGTCTCAGATGCCGCGACACTTCTGCATCTGAGACTCCGCACATGCTTCCACGTACTATTTGACTATGAATTGAGCGGTTGCTGATTCGGTGATGGAACCGGAGACGCCGGTGAAGGTGATTGTGTAGGTACCCGGCTTGGCCTTTGGCTGGAAGAGAATACCCGAAACAGCGAATGCTGTTCCGTTCACCTTCACAGTCTGCGGGAAGTCGACACATTCGTTGCCCGTTGCACCGCCGGAGCACGTCAACTTGACGTTGCCGTTGAAGCCTTTGACCGACTTGAGCTCAAGAATGAATACCCCAAGCTCTCCTCGATTGACGGTCTCCACGGCGGGAATCGGGGTGATGGTGAAGCTGGCGGCCTGCGTCGAAGTCACAGAGAAGCTCTGGGAAACCGACGCAGCCGCAGAAAAGTTTGAGCTGCCGGACTGCGATGCCTGGATGGTGCAGGTTCCGGCCAGGATCAGGGTTGCCGTGTTGCCCGAAACGGTGCAAACAGAGGAAGTGAGTGAAGCAAAACTCACAGCAAGTCCAGAGCTGGCTGTCGCTGTCAGACTGACTGGTGTGCCAACAGTCTGTGCCGGGATCGCGTTAAACGTGATGGTCTGGCTGGCCTTGCCAACTTGGATGGTCTGCAAGACAGGCGTGGCTGCGCTGTAGTTCCCGTTCCCAGCCTGGGAGGCCGTTACCGTGACTGTTCCGGCGCCGGTGATGGTGAGGGTTGAGCCGCTGATGCTGGCGGGACCACTGACTCCATAAGAGACCGTGAGCCCCGAAGACGCTGCTCCATTCAGCGTATACGGGCCTGCCGCGCCATATGTCGCCGTCGCGGGCAATCCCGTGAAGGTGATGGTCTGGCTGGCCTTGCCAACTTGGATGGTCTGCAAGACAGGCGTGGCTGCGCTGTAATTCCCGTTCCCTGCCTGGGAGGCGGTTACAGTGACGGTGCCCGCGCCGGTGATGGTGAGGGTTGAGCCGCTGATGCTGGCAGGACCACTCACCCCATAAGAAACCGTGAGTCCCGAAGATGCCGTTCCATTCAGCGTGTAGGGGCCTGCGGCGCCATACGTCGCCGTCGCGGGCAATCCAGTGAAGGTAATGGTCTGGCTGGCAGCGCTGACGTTGATGGACTGCGAGACTGAAGTGGCTGGGCCGTAGTCAGCGTTCCCTGCCTGAGATGCAGTCACTGTAACCAGTCCCGTGCCGGTAATTGTGAGGGTTGAGCCGCTGATGCTGGCAGGACCGCTCGCCCCATAAGAAACCGCGAGTCCCGAAGATGCTGTGCCATTCAGCGTGTATGGGCCTGCGGCGCCATACGTCGCCGTCGCGGGCAAACCGGTGAAGGTAATGGTCTGGCTTCCTATTGTCACGTTGAGGGGCTGCGCCGCCGATGTGCTGACGTCGTAGGTGCTGTCGCCGGAGTAGCTCGCTGTTACGCTGTAGGTTCCAACTGACAGGGTCGAGCTGGTAAACGTGCCCGTGCCGTTGGTAAGCGTGATCGTGCCCAGCGTGGTTGCCGGATTTGTGCTGGTGTTGGTCAGGGTCACGGTTCCGGTGGGCGCGGGCGTGGCCTGTGTGGTCCCGGCCACGGTCGCGGTAAAGGTCACGGTCTGGCCGACTGCGGCCGTCGCCGGAGCGATGCTCAAGGTTGTTGCCGACGCTGCCATCAGCGGCGAAATCTTGCCGAAGTAGGTGCGAATGCCGCCGCCTGCTTGCGGTGTGACGTAAGCGCCGGGCGAAGTGGCGAAAGCTGTGTTGTCGGCGGCATACCCAGCGAAATAGATGTTATTCGCAGAGTCAAGTACCATGCCGACCGGAAAATCATTCCCGGCGACAGCGTTCGTGTTGCCTAGCGGGGTTGAGAACAGCAGCTTGCTGCCATCCGGGCTGAAAGTCGCCAGGAAAGGGTAACTCGCTCCGGTGGCGCTGCCGGGAAGGCCCTCAAGCGGATTCACCCAGGGAAGATCGAACGTGTAGTTGTTGTCCCAGCCGTAGAGATAGACGTTGCCGACGCTGTCCAGGCCGATGTTCTGCCCATAGTCGTTGGATTGCTGATTGCCTTC
>Ga0302278_10002635_pt1 | contig 20508 bp, 16 predicted proteins | sample III_Bog_N3_2_FD_194543 | JGI IMG/M metagenome (GOLD analysis project Ga0302278, IMG submission 194543) | Peat permafrost microbial communities from Stordalen Mire near Abisko, Sweden - III_Bog_N3_2 | ecosystem: Environmental > Terrestrial > Soil > Wetlands > Peat | place: Sweden: Abisko...
TGGGGCGGTCACTTTGTGACTTGTATTGGGCTTCGCGTTGGTGCTCCCGGTGGTCGCAAGCTAGATTCCGTGCCGACCAACGGGAGGACTGTGCGAAGCTCGGCAAAAGTCACGAAGTGATCGCTGCCCGCGCAGGACGTCCGTCCGGCAGGACTATTCTTCTACTTCTTTTCTTCGTGGTATTCCTGCTCGGTGTTGATCTCCCAGAGGGATTTCTTGTCGATCTTGCCGGCGACGATGCCGTCGACTGCGTGCATGGCGGTGAGCATGCTGTGGTCCTGGTTGTTGTACTTGTGCATGCCGTTGCGGCCGACGAGGAAGAGGTTTTCGATGCGGTCGGAGAAGTTCTTGAGTTCGTCGAATCGGGAGTAGGTGCCGAAGTAGGCGGGGTAGGTTTTGGGGACGCGGACGACGTGGGCGTCCGAGACGTCGCCAGCTTCGAGGATGCCGATTTTGGCGACTTCGGCGATGGCGAACTTCTTGAGGTCGTCGTCGGCCATCTTCCACAGGTCGTCGGTGTCGTAGCAGAAGTATTCGAGGCCGATCCAGACCTTGGTGGGGTCGCTGACGAGGTAGGGGCTCCAGTTATTGAAGATTTGCAGGCGGCCGAGGAGGACGTCGGGCTCCTGGATGTAGATCCAGGTGTCCTTGAGCAGGCCGCCGTCGGGTTCTTTGACTTTGAGGCGATCGGCGAGCAGGCCGACGGTGATGAAGTCGCGGTACTGGAGGCCGTCGGAGACTTCGAGGACGTTGGCGGGGATGGGGGTGCGCATGGCGCGGAAGAGTTCGCGCATGGGCATGGTGGAGAAGAAGTAGTCGCCGGCAAAAGTGCGGCGGTCGCCGGCGGCGTTGGCGGCGTTGACGGCGTCGATGGAGGCGACGACGGTCTCGCTGCCGGGAGCGAAGTTGATGGCGTCGACCTTCCAGTTCATGTGAATTTCGCCGCCCTTTTGCTGGATGAGGTCGGCGACGTGCTCCCATAGCTGGCCGGGGCCGAACTTGGGATACATGAAGCGCTCGATGAGAGAGGTGTCGGTGCCCTTCTGGGCGAGGTCGCTGCTCTTCTTGCTGAACATCTTTTTGACGAAGTGCTTGACGGCGGTGGTGAGGGAGAGGCCCTTGATGCGCTGCGCGCCCCATTCAGCGGAGATTTCGTGGCAGGGGGTGCCCCAGACTTTTTCGGTGTAGCTCTTGAAGAAGGTGAGGTAGAGCTCGTTGCCGAAGCGGTTGATGAGGAAGTCTTCGAGGGATTTTTCGGGGGTGATCTGGTGGACGCGCGACCACATGTAGCTGATGCCGACGCGGGTCATGCGGGGGATGCCGAGGTTGTTGATGGTGTTGGCGGTGAGGGTAATGGGATAGTCGAAGAACTTGCGCAGATAGTAGATGCGGCTGCGGCGGGGGCGGATGAGCATGACCAGGTCGGGGTTGGCGGGCTCGGGGACGGATACGGTTTTTGCTACGTCTTCAGGGGAGTCTTCCTGGGGCTCGGTGTCTTCGTCGTCGGCGTCGGCGAGGAGCGGGCCGAGGCCGCGGAGGGGTGGCTCCTCGTGGAGATGCGCGGGGACGGTTACGACGCGTTTCTTGCCCTGGTAACTTATTTCTACGGGGGCGGAGTTGGGGGTGGGGGCGTCGGAGCCGGGGGCTGCTGTGTCGGAGCCGGCGACAGAGGCGTCGGGGGGCATCAGGTCCATCCACCACTGCATGACGCGGTCGGACTTGGAGAAGAAGCGGTGGCCACCGATGTCCATGCGGTTGCCTTTGTAGCGGATGGTGCGGGAGATGCCGCCGATCTCGTCGCGGGCCTCGAGCAGGATAGGGATGATGTCGGAACGGCGGAGGAGTTCGAGGCCGGCAGTGAGACCTGCGGGGCCGGCGCCTATGATGATTGCCTTCTTTGGCATTGACTTGAAGTCTCCGAAATTCCGGGTTGGACCGGCGTACGATCATTCGACCACAAAACCCGCGCCTAAACTCCGGGCAGAGCCAAAGTTATAGCAGGGTTCCTGCGGAGTTATCGCGCCAGTGGGTGGTCCTGAGCTACGCCGGGAATCGAGGCAGGCCGGATAGAAAAGTTGGGGGGCAGGAGGCGTTGAATTCGGGGGAATGCCTGCTGGAGCACGGCGCCTGTGGCAGGAAGAGGTAACTGTAACCAATGTTTTTGTTGACATGCAGGATTGCAAGGCAGAAAATACTCGGCACTCGGAGGTGTGTTATGCGCCTGCCCGCTTCGGCTTTTCCGTTTAGAACCAGGATGGAGTTTGTGCGCGTGGGCGCGGTGGTTTCGCTGTGCCTTTTTTCGGCTGCGGGACGGTCTCCGCAGGTCGAGGCGCAGGACCAGCTTGTAGCGCAGGATCGGCCCATGACCGGCCCGGTGCGGGAGCGTATGCACGAGTCGGAGCAGTGGGCGCAGATTCAGCCGCATCTGCCGGACCCGGCCACGGCGACGCCCAAGACGCTGGAGATGCAGGCCGACATTCTGCGGGCGCGGCGCTTTCCGGAAGATGCCATGGATTTTTACCGGTATGCGATCGCGCGCGGCGGAAATGCGGCGGCGCTGACCAACAAGCTGGGCCTGGCTGAGCTGGAGATGAGCAACATCCAGTTGGCGCGGATGTACTTCCAGCGGGCGGTGAAGCTGGACCGCAAGAATGCGGATGGGTGGAACAACCTTGGCGCGTCTGAGTTTATCGACGGAAAGCAGGCGAACGCGCTCTCCGACTACAAGCGGGCGGTGAAGCTGGACAAGCATAAGGCCGTCTACCACGCCAATCTGGCCAACGCGTACTTCGGGTCACAAGACTTTCGCGGGGCGCGGCGCGAGATTGCAGCGGCGCTCGAGCTGGACCCGGAGGTGTTTGAAGAGACGGGCATGGGTGGGGTGGCGGCGCATGTGCTCTCGTCGCGGGACCTGGCGCGGTTCTCGTTTGAGATGGCGAAGATGTACGCGCGAACCGGCATGACCGAGCAGATGCTGCACGCGCTGGCAAAGGCGGCGGAAACAGGCATGGATGTCCAACTGGAGATGCGACATGACGCGGTGCTGGGGCCGTATGAGATGGACCCGCGCGTGGTGGTTCTCGTCCACAACGCACAGGTGATGCGGGCGGGCAGGCCGGCGACGGTGAGCACGTCCAGCCCGGACGGCCCGGCGGGTGTAAAGCCCTTGTAGGCGTTCACGCGCCTTTACTGCTTCGGGCGTTCACACGCCTTTTCCTGCTTCGGGCGTTCACACGCCTTTTTCCTGCTTCGCGCTGTCCTCCCGTTGGTCGGCATGAAGCTGGTTTTGCGACCATCGGGAGCACCCACGCTAAGCCCAAATGCGCGTCACGAAGTGACATGAAAGAATCGGGTATGGCAAATCTGACGTTGGTGTATGGAATGCGGCTGCTGCCGGCGGATGAGGTGGTGTCGGTGGGCGAGGCTCCGGTGGCCTTGAAGAACGGCAACGAGGCGCATGTGACCATGCATGTTCTGGAGGGCAGCCGCGAGCTGATTGAGACGCAACTGCGCCTGAGCATTGAAGCGTTCTTCGATTTCTACCCTGAGATCTAGTGCTTCGCACCATTCTCGACGCTTCGCGTGAGTGCTTCGCACCGTTCTCGACGCTTCGCGTGAAAGACAAGGCGAATCTTCTGTGGGTAGGACGCGGGCGGAAATTCCCATTTTGGGAATCTGAGGTATGCCTGGATGAGAAATATGTGCGCCTGCGTGTCTCCCAAACGATGATCAGGGGGACACGTTAGAGGGTGCGCTGCTATGCGATCGGCAAGGAAGGTTTGGATAGCCGGCGCGCTGGCTGTTCTGGCTGCCAGTAACGGCGGGCACGCACAGATAGTTGCGCAGACCGGGCCTGAGACGACCGAAGATGCACTGTACGCGATGGCGCAGCAGGCCGCGGTGATCTTTACGGGCCAGGTGGTTACGGTGCGCCGGCTGGGCGGGATCGACGGCACGACTGGCGTGGTGGAGATTGATTTTGCTGTGGACGACACGGTGCTCGGCGTGGTCGGCAGCACGTATACGCTGCGGGAGTGGGCTGGATTGTGGGCTGCCGGCGACCAGCCACTGCGTGTGGGTCAACACTACCTGATGCTGCTGCATGCACCCAGCGCGACGGGGTTGAGTTCTCCCGTGGGCGGCATGGATGGCGCGATTCCGATTAGAGGCGGCAGCGAACCCGCCCTAGCGGAGCCAGGACGGGGCACCCCTGATGGGCGCATGGTGGATCTGCGTTGGGTTGCAACCAGGGTGATCCGGCCCATTTCGGACGGTGCGAATTCGGTGGCCCACCCCACGGCGCTGCCTGTGCCGGTACGTGCCGAGGTAGTTAGCGTAGTGCCCGCGCACGGAACTGAAGCTAGTGACGGATCGCCAGACAGCGGTGCCCCGGCTTTACCGGTGGCCGCGGTGATGGCTCCAGCGGCGCAGGATGCTGGCTACGCAACCGTGCTGGCATTGCTACGAAGGTGGGAGAAAGGCGACGATGCGGCGCGTTGAGGCAACGATGCTGGCTGTACTTGCCCTGCTGTTGGCCGTGCTGGGTTCATCGGCGAATGCGGAGGCACCGCGATGGGTTACCGGGCCGCCGTACTTTACCTCGGCCAGCGGGACCCCGGTGATCTGGTACACCACCACTCCGCTCTACTTCACCGATCCGGGCGATTTGAGCGCGACGGTGAACCACGCGGCTGCCGATGCCATGGTGGCGGCCGCTGCCGGCATTTGGAATGTGCCGACTTCGGCCATGGAGATCGCTTATGGAGGCGCGCTGGCGGAGCACGTGAGCGCGGCGAATTCGTATGGGAGCAGCGGCGGGCTGGTGTTTCCAACGGACGTGCGGAGCGCCAACTATGCGGCTATCCAGATTGCGGTGATCTACGACAGCGACGGTTCGGTGACCGACTTGCTGCTGGGCGGCGGTGCCAGCAATCCGGCGGAGTGCCGGCAGAATGGGGTGACGGAGAGCGTCGATTCGATTACAGCCGCGGGGTTGATCCAGCACGCCATCCTGGTGCTGAACGGCCTCTGCACCGGATCCGCGCCAGCGCAGCAGTTGCAGATGCAGTACCAGTTGGAGCGGGCGTTCGGGCGGGTGCTGGGTGTGGGCTGGTCGCAGACCAACGACAATGTCTTCACGGGAAAACCCCAGCCGACCACGCTACAGGCGCAGCACTGGCCGATCATGCATCCGATCGACATTGTGTGCGGGCTGTATACCTACCAGTGTTTGCCGCAACCGTTCGCGCTGCGCGACGACGATGTTGCGGCCATCTCCTCGCTGTACGGGATGGTGGTGCTGTATGGCGAACCATCGACGCCTCCCATGCCCGGAAAGATATGGAGTTACGACCAGGCCAGCCAGGTAAGCGGCGCGGTCAGCTTCCCCACGGGCGAGGGAATGCAGGGCGTCAATGTTGTGGTCGAGCGGATGCAAGGCGGCATGTCCGCTCCCCAGCCCTGGTACGACGTCTCTTCCGTCAGCGGTTTCCTGTTTCAGCAAAACTCTGGAAACCCGGTAACCGGGGCCGGCACCGGGATGGCCGCGAGTATGGGTTCGCCCGGCGCACCGGTGGAAGGCTTTTATACGTTGGCGTGGGTTCCTGACATCGACCCTGCGGGCTCGTTGAACGGGCCGATGCATGTCGTGGTCACTACCGAGGCGATCAATCCCTTGTACGTCGGCGCCTATTCGGTAGGGCCGTATGTTTCGGGGAATGTGGAGCCGTCGGGCGCGCCCATGACGATCACCGGATACGGCCCTGCGGTGCCGTACTTCTATCCGGCGGATTCGATATTGATTTCCTTCGCGCCTGGCGATGCGGCGAGCAACTGCAGTACTGCCGATGACGGTGTGGAGACGGAGCCTCTGCCGGTTGCGGTGGGCGGATGGTGGACGGGAGTACTGTGCGCGCATGGACACACGGCCTGGTCGAGCTTTGCTGGGCAGGCGGGCCGGACGGCGACGCTCGAGGTGACGGCATTGGACGAGGGCGGGTTGGCCACCACCGCGAAGGCGATGCCTTTGATCGGCGCGTGGGCCGCGAGTGATCCGACGGGAACGCTGCCCACGCTGGCGGCGACTCCGTCGGCGTTCAACACCGTCTCGCTGGGGATGACGGCGACCGGCGTGGAGATGGCGCAGGCGGAGGGCGTGCGACTTGTGATTGCGGATGCGCGCGGGGATGGGCGGCCGGACTTTGCCTACCGGGCGCGCGTGTTGTATGCGGATTCAATCCAACCGGTGGCGGTCAGCGCCAGCGGCGGACAGATCACGATCAGCGGGATGGGTTTTCGCGCGGGAAATACAGTGACGGTGAACGGTGTGGCAGCGGCGGTGTCGAGCTGGACGGCGTCGGCGATTGTGGCTGTGGCGCCGCCGGAGAGTGCTTTCGCGGTGCGGCCATCCGGTCCGGCAGACGTTGCGGTGGTCGATCTCTCTACCCGAGGGTCCACGGTGATGATGGGCGCGCTGAGCTATAGCGCAGTGGTTGCGCCGGATATCATGACGCTGGTCTTGGCGCCGCCGGGCACCGTCGCGGTGGGCGCGGCGAGCCAATTTGCGGTACGTGTGACGCTGGGCGACGGCGTGACGCCGGTAGCGGGGATGCCGGTGACGTTTTCGGTTGGCTCGGGGGCTGTGCAGATTGCGGGGTGCGCGGCTACGCCCTGCGGGTTGATGACGGACGCGAGCGGGATGGCTTCGGCGATGGTGACGGCGACGGCGTTCGGCTCGGTAAGCGTGCAGGCGGCCGCGGTGGGCGCCGTCGAGATGGCTGCATTCGCTGCGGTGGCGCGCAACGTTACGGCGACGCAGTCGGTGGAGTATGTGGCGGCGGGGGCTGTGGTGGCGTGGACTCCACGAGTGAGCGTGGTCGAAAACGGCGCGGCGGCGATGGGGACTGCGGTCTTATGGACCTCTTCGGCGGGAATGGCGGTGTCTCCGGCTTCGAGCGTGGCCAGCACGCTGGGCCTGGCTCAGACGGCTGCGGTTGCTGGGCCGTTGGCTGCGGGGGTGCAGGCGACTGGGCAGGCTTGTGCCTGGACTACCGTGTGTACGAGCTTTGCGGCCGTGGGGGTGGATCCGTCGGCGTGGCGACTTGTGGTGGAGAGCGGTGCGGGGCAAACGGTGGCGGATTCTGCCGTGTTCGCACCGGTGGTGGTGATGGTGACGGATGTGAGCGGCGACCCAGTTGCAGGCGCGGCGGTATCTGTCTACCAGACGGTGGCCGCGGCGCAGATGGCTTGCCCGGTGCGCGGGCCGTGTCCGATTGCGCCGGTGCTGGCTGCCTCCAACATGACCGCGGTTTCCGACGCGAATGGGCTGGTCAGCGCCATGCCGATGCAGCTTGCAGGTGTGGGCGAGGTGACGAGCGTGGCCGTGGCGACGGGGATGCAGGGGTTCGTTTCGCTGACTCTGACGCAGCAGCCTTAGAGATCTATGCAAGAAATGTCTTGCCGGACGGGCCCACTACGCGTGGGGCGGGCGTTCACACGCCCTTTTAATGCTTCGCGTATTCCTCCCGCTGGTCGGCACGAAATCCGTCTTGCGACCATCGGGAGCATCACGCGCGAGCCCAATATAAGTCACGAAGTGACCGCTGCCCGCGCAGGGCGTCCGTCCGGCAGGACAATAATTCTCAGCTTCTGGACAGGGTTGGAGGCGTGGGAGCGCCCGGATAGCTCCGGACGTTATATCTTGGATATGGACACTTTGCGATCTGAATGTCTGGGCTTGAACGCCCAGATGTTGACTAGCGAGCGTTTTAGGCGCGCGATCGAGCCGCGCCAGTTTTCAACTCCGGCGAGCCAAACAGGCCGGGGCCCTAGATTTGGAGAAGAATGCCAAGGATGACGAAGAAGATTGAGACGGGAACCGCAGGGGGCAGCAGCTCCGTGAAGGTTTCAGGGTGCAGGCACAGTTTGACCGCCGCGGCAGTGCTGGCGGCTTGCGTGTTGCCGATGATTGCGAGCCGTGCGCAGGCGCAGACCAGGATTGGCCCGGCGCCGCCTATCACGTACGACAACAAGTATGAGCTGTACGGCGGCCTGAACTATATGGACTTCAAGGCTGGCGAGAACCTGCCCAAGCGCATGAATCTTGGCGGCGCCGAGATCGAAGGCACCTGGTGGGTGACGCCGAATTGGGGCGTCGCGGGGGAATATCGCGGCGGGGCCGGTACCACGCAGGTGTTCCCCAACGCGCAGTTGTATGGGATTCACCGGCCGCTGGTTTACATGAATATGGGGCTTGGCGGCGTGCAGTATCGGTGGCTGAAGAACCAGCATGCGGCGCTCGATCTGCACGCATATGGCGGCATTGCGAGCGGCGTATTCGACGCCGGGACCGCGGGCGCGGGGCCGACGCCGGGCGCCAGCGCTGCTTCGAACGCGCAGATTGTCGGGCTGTACGCCGACCATACGGCGCCGATCATCGCGCTGGGCGGCAGTATCGACTTCAACCGGTCGAAGAACTGGGCGATTCGGTTGTCGCCGGACTTGATTTTGGAACACTTTGGCAATGAGACGCGGGAGTTCTTCGCGATCTCCGGTGGAGTTGTCTACCGGTTGCCCACGAGGAAGAAGAAGTAGCGGCGGTGCAGCAATGGAACCTATGAGAGATGTGTTGCGGGGATCGCTGGGCAAGAGCCTGCGCGGAGTACAGGAACAGGACCGGTTGGCGGCGGCATGGACAGTCGCCTGCGGCCGTGCGATGGCCGACCACGGACGAGTGATTGGCTACGAAGCTGGATTGGTGCGCATCGCTGTGGCCGACGCGGTGTGGATGAACCAGATGTACGCGCTGCGTGGCGCTCTGGAGCGCGACCTGGGCAAGATTTCGGGATTGCCGGTGACGGGAATCCGCTTCGAGCTGGACAAAGAAACTTAAAACCGATGGCACCGATCTGAAGATGGAACGGAAGGCTGAATAGAATTTTGCGTTGGTGCCGTCGGTGCAAATCGGCGTTAGGCCTTTGGGGAGGATATCGATGGCGGAAACAGCGGGCGTAACCGAACAGGATGTGCTGCGCGTGGCGGAGCTGGCCAACCTCGACTTGACCGCCGATGAGGTGCCGCGGATGCAGCGCGACCTGAACGCGATCCTGGGGCACATTGCGCAGTTGAACGAGCTGGACACGAGGGGCGTTCCGGCGATGGCACAGGTGGGTGAAATGCTGGGCGCGGAGCCGGAGCTTATGGGCGCGTCGCTGCGTGCGGATGCGGTGCGGCCATCGCTGGACCGCGCAGCGGTGATGGCGGCAGCGCCGGAGACGGATGGGCGGTTCTTCAAGGTGCCGAAGGTGATTGAGAGGTAGTTGTTAGTTCTCAGTTCTCAGTTGTCAGGAAATGCGGGGGCGGTTTTGAGCACGACGACGATTCAGGAAGTGCGTAACGCGATTGCGAGCAAGGCGACCACGGCTACGGCGGTGGCTGAGGAGCATTATGGGCGGATAGCGGCTGACGATGGGGCTGGTGGGAAGAACATCCATAGCTTTCTGGCGCTGAGCAAGGAGCGGGCACTGGCGCAGGCGGCGAAGATCGACGCGATGGCGGCGAAGGGCGAGGCGCTGCCGGTGTTGGCGGGCGTGCCGGTGGGCATCAAGGATGTGCTGGTGATGCAGGGCTCGCCGGCGACGGCGGGGTCGAAGATTTTGGAAGGCTACTTGCCGCCGTACGATGCGACTGCGGTGAAGCGGTTGGAGGCGGCGGGCGCGGTGCTGCTGGGCAAGCTGAATTGCGACGAGTTTGCGATGGGCTCGTCGAATGAAAATTCTGCATACGGCCCGGTGCTGAATCCACGGGCGCTGGACCGCGTGCCGGGCGGCTCGAGCGGCGGGAGTGCGGCGGCGGTTGCGGCGGGGTTTGCCGTGGCGACGCTGGGTACGGATACAGGCGGATCGATTCGGCAGCCGGCGGCGTTCTGCGGAGTAGTGGGGATGTTGCCGACGTATGGGCGCGTGTCGCGGTATGGGCTGATTGCGTTTGCGTCGTCGCTGGACCGCGTGGGGCCGTTTGCAACCAACGTGCGTGATGCGGCGATCATGCTGAGCGTGCTGGCCGGCAAGGACGTGATGGACGCGACCAGTTCCGACCGGCCGGTGGGCGACTATGTTGGCGCGCTGGAGAAGCCGGTGCGCGGGCTGAAGATCGGCGTGCCGACGGAGTACTTCGGCGAAGGGCTGGACCCGGAGATTCGTGCGGCAATTGAGAAGGCTCTGGATGGACTGAAGGCGGCGGGCTGCGAGTTGCAGACGATCAGCCTGCCGCATACGAAGTACGCCATCCCGACGTATTACGTGATTGCGACGGCGGAGGCTTCGGCCAATTTATCGCGGTTCGACGGCGTACGGTTCGGGTTTCGGGCGGGTACGGGAACGGAGACACTGTCGGAGATGTATCGCGAGACGCGCGACCGTGGTTTCGGCGCGGAGGTGAAGCGGAGAATCCTGCTGGGGACGTACGCGCTCTCGGCCGGGTACTACGACGCGTACTACCGCAAGGCGCAGCAAGTGCGGATGCTGCTGACGCGGGATTTTCTGGCGGCGTTTGCGGAGGTGGACGCGATCGTGTCGCCGATTACGCCGACGCCAGCTTTTAAGCTGGGCGCAAAGACTGACGATCCGGTGCAGATGTATCTTGAGGACATCTACTCGGTCGCGGCCTCGCTCGCGGGCATCTGCGGGATGAGCGTACCGTGCGGCGAAACCAGGGTGGGGCTGCCTATCGGCGTGCAGGTGATGGGTCGGCACTTCGACGAGGAGACCATGCTGCGGGTTGCGCTGGCGATCGAAGCGGGACAGGCCTAGGGAGTGTGGTTGGCAGTCCATCGGAAAACATGTTCCCAGGGGCTAAAGCCCGTATTTGTTCCGACCCGTAATGCCGGGACTGAAGTCCCGGCCTATCCTAAAGCAGGTTCACAGGGCCATCCACATTTTGGAGGCTGAGATGCTGGAAGACGAGTTTGACAAGCGGATGCAGGACCTCTACCACAGCGGGAAACGCGAAGCGAAGTTCAGCGCGCCCTTGTTCGCCGAGTTGCTGCGGGAGCATGGCGGCCTCGAGACGGCGCGGCGGTTCATCCATTCTCCGGATTACGCCGCCGGATTTACGAAGCTGTGGGAGCGGAAGCGCCTGGACCTGACGGTCGAGTTCGTGATTTTGGAGGAAGCGAAGTGGCATCCCCTGTTCACGCCGGAAGAGATTGAGATTTGCAGGAAACGGCTGGGGGAGTATGGATATCCTCCCAAATAGCCTGCCGGAACGCATTGCTGCGTTTGATGTCGGCGACAAGCGGATTGGGATTGCGATGACGGATGCGCTGGGGTTTACGGCGCAGCCGCTGATGACGCTGTACCGAAAGACACCGCGGGCGGATATGAAGTCGATTGGGCGGCTGCTGCGCAAACACGGGGTGGCGGAGGCGGTGGTGGGGAATCCGCTGAATATGTCGGGCGAGGTGGGGCCACGGGCGCGTAAGGCGCAGGAGTTCGCGGAACAATTGCGGGCGGAGTTCGGCATCCCCGTGCATTTGGTGGACGAGCGGTTGACTACTTGGGAGGCGCATCAGTTGCTGGATGAAAGCGGGCGCGGCCGGCGGGGAGCGGCGGGGCGGCAGGACCGCAAACGCATCGTCGACCAGGTGGCGGCGGTGTTGATTCTTGAGGCGTTTATGGTGGCGCGGGCGAAAGCAGGGGTAGATGCAGAGTTGGGGCGGTAAGGATCCGGGATTATCGCCCGAAAAGCTTCGAGAATTCCGGCTCGACGTGCAGTATGGCGGGTCCTTCGACTGCACCTCCCGCGATGAAGCTGCGTGAGGCTTCGCTCAGGATGACGAGGTCTATATTAATCAATAACTTGCACTTGACTTGCAGAGCTTGGTTCATGGATCGATAGTGTCTGAGCTGCGCCTCGCCTTTGGGGTGTGTCGCGATTGCGGGACCGCGAATCTTTTTAGGTCTCGTAGCCGTCAAATAAATTGTGGTACGCTAGTATCTGCTGGGGACGTGCGCCTTTGAATGCCCTGACCTTCCTAAGGTTATCGGGCTTGCCACCGCGGTCGACACCGCATCCATTCCCTGCACACTACGGAACAACGAAGGGATGGTTCCGCCTGTTTTTCCTGGCGAACCCACAAAAATTTTGAGGCAGGAGTGCGCATGGCCGTGGCTGAAGAAAACGACAAGTACGAAGACGATATAGAGAAGCTCATCGACACCGGAAAAGAGAAGGGCTATCTCACATTTGGTGAGGTCAACGACCTGCTGCCGGGAGACATAACGTCTCCGGATGAGCTCGATGACCTGATGACCACCATTAACACTCAGGGCATTGACGTGCTCTCGGGCGAGGCGCGCGGCGAGAAATATGAGCCCGAGGCCGGGGAAGAGTCCGAGGACGTTGAGTTGGACCTTTCGCCGGGCACGCTGGAGAAGACTAACGACCCGGTGCGCATGTACCTGCGCGAGATGGGCACCGTTCCGCTGCTGACGCGCGAGGGTGAAGTTGAAATTGCGAAGCGCATCGAGCGTGGGCAGAACCGCGTGATGAAGGCCATCTCGCGTTCGCCGATTGTGATTCGCGAGATCGTGGGCCTGGGAGAAGACCTGCGCCGCGGCGTGCGGAACATCAAGGAAGTGGTGACGTTCGACGAAGAGGAGCTGACGGAAGAGATTCTGCAGGCTCGCGTGCGCGCCACCGTGGGCCGCATCGATGTGATTGTGAAGCACCAGAAGAAGCTGGTGGTGCTGGAAGAGAAGCTGGCCTCGCCCACGGGCAAGGACGCGAAGGCCAAGGCGCGCGACACTCGCAAGAGCCGCTGGCTGATCGGGCGCGAGCACGTCTTCATCAATCGCATTGTGCGCGAGTTGAAGTACACCAACTCCGAAAAGAAGCGGCTGCTGGACAAGGTGAACAAGACGGTCGACGCGATGCGCACGCTGGAGCGGCAGGTCAAGTCGCTGGAAGTTAAGCACGAGGCGTCGAAGAGCGAAGAGCTGCGCAAGGAATATCGCCGGCAGCAGAAGAATTGCCGCACGGATCTCGAGCGCATCGAGGCGGATGCAGGCATCTCCATCGTGGACCTGAAGCGCACGCAGCGCGAGATGATCCAGGGCGACATGGATGCGGAGCGCGCGAAGCGGGAGCTGATTGAGGCGAACCTGCGGCTGGTGGTGTCGATCGCGAAGAAGTACACCAACCGTGGACTTCAGTTCCTCGACCTGATCCAGGAAGGCAACATCGGCCTGATGAAGGCAGTGGATAAGTTTGAGTACCGCCGCGGTTACAAATTCTCGACGTATGCGACTTGGTGGATTCGCCAGGCGATTACGAGGGCGATTGCGGACCAGGCGCGGACGATTCGTATTCCGGTGCACATGATCGAGACGATCAACAAGCTGATCCGCACCTCGCGGCAACTGGTGCAGGAGCTTGGACGTGAGGCGTCGTCGGAAGAGATTGCACGCAGGATGGATATTCCGGTGGCGAAGGTACGCAAGGTGCTGAAGATTGCGCAGGAGCCCATCTCTCTGGAGACGCCGATCGGCGAAGAGGAAGACTCGCATCTCGGGGACTTCATCGAAGACCGCATGGCGGTTTCTCCGGCAGACGCTGTGATTGCGGTCAACTTGAAGGAGTACACCAGCCAGGTACTGCGTACGCTGACGCCGCGGGAAGAGCGCGTGATCAAGATGCGCTTTGGCTTGGAAGACGGAAGCGAGCATACGCTGGAAGAGGTGGGGCAGAGCTTCCAGGTAACGCGGGAACGCATCCGGCAGATTGAAGCCAAGGCGCTGCGCAAGCTGCGTCATCCCAGCCGCAGCCGCAAGCTGAAGGCGTTTGTGGATGGCGTGAAGGAAGTCTAACGGTAGTTGCTGGTTGTCAGTTGGAAGGCGAAGGGCCGCGAATCGATTGCGGCCCTTCCTGTTTCTGCGCTCAGTAGTAGTACTTCGTCTTCAGCGCCCACTCGCTCTTCGGATATTTGCTGTGGAGCAGCTCGAAGGCTTCTTTACTGACCGTGTGTTGCGGACTACCGTTGGTCTGGACCTTGGGGCTGTACTCACCTTCGCAACCTCTGCGGGTTCCCTGAACGACCAGTGCTAATGTCTCTGCCGCATCTTTATCAGTCGGGTGCGCCTTGACATAGGCGATGGCGCGCTGACCCACCCACGCGAGGCCCTCTGGCAGCGCGTTCAGGCGAGTCGCTTCGGCTGCGGCCTGTTGCCGCTGCCCGGTGGTCAGAAATGCGAGCGGCGGCAGCACGGTAGGCTGCGGGCCATAGATGAACGACCCTGGCGGCACGCTGCCGTCGGTCCAGCGGCCGCACCACCAGTTGTCGCGGAAGGGGCTGACTTCCGCGAAGGTAGCCGAGCGCTGCACCCCCTGGTCGAGGAAGGGACGCAGGCCCGGCGCGTGCAGGAGCGCGAGGGTGGCAGGGAAGCCGTCGCTCTCACCGGCGGTTTTGCGCACCGACTCAGGCAGCAGCGGCGACATCTGCTTCACCGATGCCGCGTCTCCAAGTCCGAGGGCGCGCACCCACGCTACTTCGGCCACAGCTTGACGAAGATGCGCCGGCAGCGTGCCGCTTTCTGCTGCCTGCTTCAGCAGAGAGAGTGGCGCTTGGATGTCCAAATAGCCGGCTGCATCGGCATCGAACTGCTGCGACGGGATTTCGCCCGTGCAGCCACTCGCGCCGGCCGGCTGGCCGTTGCTGCACGCTGCCAGATCTGCGGCGGAAGATTCGGGATCAATCAGCGTGCGCGGCGCGTCGGCAAGGAACTCTGCCAGACTTCGAGCCGTTTCCATGCGCGACCACAGCAAACTGTTTCTTGTCGATGCAGAATCACCGGGGTCCAGCCTGGCAAGCATTGCGGTCAATAGCGCTCGCGCATCTGGCAATTTTCCTGCTTGTACCAATCTTGCAGCCCGGTTGCTGTTGACTGTCTCGTATGCGGGAGAGTCGGGTTTCACCTTCGCCGCAGCCTCCATCAATGGAGCATCCGAGGTGCTATAGGGCGGTGCTGTAATTGCCGCAACCAGCCATGGCAGGCTCCGAGTTTGCTTCCATTGATCCAGTGGTCCGAGCGGGGCGGATTGAGACTTCGGCACTGTCCTCTGGATGACCTCAATCCAATGGACGAGGTCAGAGCTGCCGGTCGCCTTGCGGTCCATCAGGAAGTCGAGGTCGGTAAGATCCTGCGCGAAGTTGGGATCGGAGTTGGGTCCGGCGAGTGCTGCTGCAGCAACATCAAGCCTCTTCGACGGATCGAGTCGCACCAGAACGAAGTTGAGTTCGGTCTGCGCGGCGCGGCTAATCTCGGGGTCCGAGGTCTGGCTCAGAATTCTCTGGAGACGCGTCTGCGCTGTCTGGAGTCCAGTGTTGTCGAAGGTTGCCGTGTCGCCAATGTCTGCGGGCTTGGCGGCCTGCGCGGCTTTGCGCACCTCCGCGCGCGCGGCGAGGTAGTCGCCCCAACGACTCCACGGTGAAACCTTGTCCTTGCCGATGGCGACGAAATCAGCGATCGCATTGTCATAGTTCCCTGCATAGAAATTTGCCGCAGCGATTTGGTAAGCGCGGTCCTCGCGCAGCAACGCTTTCCAGTCCGGCTTTGCAGGATCGGGAATGGACGCCGGCCCGTTACAGTTGGCGAAGACGGAATCCTGTCCACTCAGCCACTCGTTCAACTCCGGGCTGCCACCGCCCCACGTCGCGGCGCGGGCCTGGAGTGTCTTCGCCGCCGTAAGGAAGGCTCCATCGGTGCAGTTTAGTTCGTCGTCCTCGATGGAGTAGGTTCCCATGTTCCGCTGGCCGGTCTTTATCTCTGAGACCGGCAGGGCAGCGGTTCCCGGCACCACCGCTGCCCGCGCGGAGAGCCATTGATTCATGGCCAGGGTCGCGGCCTTATCGCGCTGGTCGTTCCAGGCATACAGGTCGTCCGAGGCTTGGATGGCCGGACCGTACGCTGCCTTCTCCGCGCCGCTCAGGCTGCCACCGGAGAGATAGCGGTAGGCGATCACCAACTCCGCGTGGTAGTAACCGCTCTGCAGGATTCCGAGATGACCTTCGACAAATTGCGCGGGCCGATCTGGATGATGCTCGGTGACGAAGACCTCGGGCTCGAAGTCCGGGCCGCATGCGATGACCTTGAACACCAGCAACGACGCCGGAACCGCCGCCGCTGTGAGGGCAACTGCCACTAATCTTCCCCAACTCTTCATTCCAGGCTCCTCACTGTCTGTTGCAATCCATCGCTACCCCAACCGCGGTCGGCGAAAACGTACACGCGCCGCTCGCGCAGATCGGATGGCCACGCTTCGGTCGTCGAGATTCCCACCGACCCCATGCACAGCGGCTCGCGGATAGCAAAGTCTCCCCCGCCCCATCCGCTGACGCCTACGCGCCGCCGGTCCGGCTCCATGCGGAAGAGCATCGGCACCGCTTCATCTACCGGAAGGCCCTCCAGCCAGCCGCCGTCGTAGCTGCACCACGAAGCGAGGGCGGTGATGGAAAGCGGAAGGCCCGCGGGCATCTGCGCTCGCACCTGCCTGAGTAGGTCGGCGTACCAACTCCGCTCGGACTGCTTCGCATCGAAATCCACCTGCAGTGCGGCGACTTCGGGCTGAACCGCCTGCGCGATCGCCTGCGCCACTGCGCGCGCAGAGTGGTCATTCAACCGGCTCCCGCTACCGGTTTCCACGCGCACTACGGCGATCCGCACCAGGCCTGAGGACGCCGGCAACAGCAACGCCTGCCTGCGCGGCTCAACCATCAAACCGCGTCCGTCCAGCACCACCGTGCGATCCAGCCATGCGACAGCCGTCGTCGCCGGGTCGATCGCGCGCAGGTCTTCGCGCCGCTCCCACGCCCACACGGTCAGCCGGGGCAGGCGGTCCATTCGGCTCTCGGGCCGCGTCCGGTGAGCCGGTCCCAGGGTGAGCAGGGCCAGCGAGGTCAAGACAGCCGCAACACGCGTGCCGGCCAACGTCTTCATCGCACCAAGATGATCCAACCCGGCCGACAGGTCAAGACGGAAAATGAAAACCTGCTGGAAGCCCCACATCTCGTGTCGCAGATGTGGGGCCTTCGGTTGATGCAGAGCTTCTGTGGCTGGCGTTTCCGGCTAGAACGAGATCGTGACGGCGATGCCGATGCCGGGGTAATTATTGTCGTACAGGTAGTAGCCGTCTCCGCCCCAATCGATATACACGTCGTCAGCCTCGTACCACAGCGGCGGCCACGTCTCGGGCCAGGGGTCCATTAGCGTAACCCAGTAGCCGTCGTATTGAAAGCGCGGATAGCCGCCGACAAAAAGCAGTGGAAGGCTGCCGATGTGGAAGAAGTGGCCTGCGCCGAAGTAGAGCCGGAAGCGATCGTCCGGAACACGATAACCGTTGTAGCCGCCGCGCTGTTGCCATGTGCGATGTTCCGTATTCCACGAGGTGGCGCGCGACTGCAGGAAGCCGCTGCGCACCTGCCCCTGGTGTTGCGGAACTCCGCTGGGATGGACGCCTCCATTGGTCGGCGCGCTGGATTTTACGCCGCCTTGATAGACGCCGCCGTAGGTTTGCCGCTGCGAGGTGGGAGCAGGCCTGGCCGTCGACTGTGGACCGCGCGTCGACTGTCCCTGCGGCTGGAGTCCCCGGGTTGACTGTCCTCCCTGTTGCGGTGCCGCTGCCGGCGCATGCTGCGCCTGGGACGGTGACTGTAGCCCGCGCGTCGACGAACCCTGCGCTGGTGCGGCTGCCGGTGCATGCTGCGCCTGTGACGGTTGCTGTAGCCCGCGCGTCGACTGGCCCTGCGCCGGTGCGGCTTGGTCATGCTGCTGCGCCGGCCGTTGATTGTCCTGCTGCGGGTAGACAGAAGATACGCTCGCCAGAAATAAGACCGCCGTTCCCGCGCTGAGAACTGACTTGATCGACATAACCTTCCTCCGTTTGAATACTGGTCAACTCTAATTCACCAGTTAAAGTAGAGCGCAATCATAACCCTCTTTATCTTTCCTGTACCAGACTTTGGAAGCTACATAGTTTCTCGATCGCACTCAGACAGAGGGGAGTGCAAGGTAACAAGAATCAACTACCGCAATCGCGCCGATGCCTCTGCGATAATCAACGGATGGAAGCAGCATCGCAGGTGAACCCCGCTCAGGCCGACCCGGGCCCGCGCAGCATCGCTCGCGAAGACGCTTCTCCTATCTCCACACTGCTCCGGCGCTTCTTCCCCTTTTACTGCGTGCTGGCCGCGCTGGTCACCTTCGGCTATGCGCTCTACGACAACTATCAACTGGACGGCGACGCCGTGGCCTATATGGACATCGGGGATTATCTGCGCGCGCACCAGTGGGCGGGCGTCGTCAACAGCTACTGGCATCCCATGTATCCGGCTTTTCTGTCGCTGGGTCACATGCTGTTCCGCGCGACGCTGGCGAGCGAGTTGCGCGCATACTACTTCGTCAACTTCGGGATATTCCTGCTGGGGATGCTCGCGATTGTCTGGTTTGCGGATGCGGTATCGGGTTCGGGGTTCGGGGTTCGGGGCTCGAGTTATCTGCTGGACCGCTATGCTTTGCGATACCTTGGTTTGGCGCTGCTGGTGATCGCGAGCCAGAGGGAGCTTTCGCTGGGCAAGGTACGGCCGGATGCGCTGCTGCAGGCGTTTCTGTTCTTCGCGCTGGCGGCGCTGCTGCGGCATCTGGAGACGGGCCGTTTGCGCTACGCGGGGCTGATGGGGCTCTCGCTTGGCTGCGGTTATCTGACAAAGTCCTTCGCGTTCGTCGTCGCGTTTCTCTGCATCGCCGCGCTGGTCGTGTTTCGGTGGCTGTGGCTGAAGCATCAACCTGCGCGCGTGCTTCCTGCTGCGCTGGTGGCTTTCGTATGCTTCGCTGTGGTTGCCGGGCCATACGTCGCCGCGCTGTCGCGGCAGCATGGGCGGCTCGATTTCGGCGACTCCGGCTCACTGAACTATGCGTGGTACGTCGGCGGCACGGAGAAGATGCACCTGCAGCCGTATATGACTTCGGAGTTCGGCTCGGCTGAAGTACACCTGAAGCACCCGGAGCGCGAGTTGCTGCACTCTCCGCAGATTCTCAGTTACGCCGAGCTGCCCTACGGGACCTATCCGGACTGGTTCGACGCCACTTACTGGAACGATGGGGTGAAGACGCACTTCGATCTGCGCCGTGAGATTCCACGCGCGATACGCAACTGCGTGCTGGTGGTTAAGTACCTGTTCAACCATCCGGAGGCGCTGATCCTGCTGGCGCTGCTGCTGGTGCTTGGCGCGCGCTTCACGCTCGAATGGAAGCCCGGCGCGAACGCGTTCTGGATCGTGCCGCTGCTGCTCGGCGTGTCGATCTGGGGCATCTACGGGGTCGTCAATACGGAAGAGCGCTACGTTGCGGTCGCGTATCTGACGATCATTGTGACGCTGTTTGCCACGCTGCGCGTGCCGCCGGCCCCCGCTGCAAACTTGAAGCCGATCGCTTCGGCAATGATTCTTCTGCTTGCACTGCTGGCTGTGGGTGAATCGCTGACGACGGTGCTTGAGGACCGCAGGCAGCTCTCCGCCGCGGGCTATCCGTACGGCTGGCGCAGCGCGAAGATAGGGCATGTGGCCGACGCGTTGAACGATATGGGGGTGCGTCCCGGGGATACCGTTGCGTGCGTTGGATCGACTGCCTGCCTCTTCGATCCTTATTGGGCGCGGCTGGCGGGAGTGCGCGTGCTAACCGAGATCTACGACAAGGACGCTCCGGTCTATCCTTTCCTCGCCGATCTGCCCAATCGGGATCAGGCGGTCGAGGTCGTCCGCGGGCAGGGAGCCAAGGTCCTGGTGGGCGACTTCGACCTCATCCGTGTCAGCGACGCCGATCCCTTCTTCCATAACTGGCGCCAGCTGGACGAGACTACGTTCTACGCGCTGCCGCTCAACCTCAGTGCTAGGTAAGGCCGTGGCCAGTCAAAGCGCTCACGGGTCATCCGGGGCCACCATCGGCAACTAATTGATATCTAACAACCTGCAACCCGCAACTTTGCTACCATCTCCCCATGCCTGATCTCGACCTCACGATCCTGATGCCGTGCCTGAATGAGGCGGAGACTCTCGCCATTTGCGTTCGTCAGGCTGCGAAGGCGATCCATGATTCCGGCCTGCGCGGCGAAGTTGTGGTGGCGGACAATGGGTCGGTCGATGGATCGCTGGAGATTGCCGCAGCCGAGGGTGCTCGCGTGGTCAACGTGTCGACTCGGGGGTATGGCGCGGCGCTGATCGCCGGCATCGAGGCGGCGCGCGGCAAGTATGTGATGATGGCCGACGCCGATGCCAGCTACCACTTCGAACACCTGCCGCGCTTTCTGCCCAAGCTGGACGAGGGCTACGACCTAGTGATGGGCAACCGCTTTGCCGGCGGCATTGAGCCAGGCGCGATGCCGCCGCTGCACAAGTACCTCGGCAACCCGGTGCTCTCGGCTGCGGGGCGCATCTTCTTCCGCATCCCGGTGCGCGACTTT
>Ga0302278_10002639_pt1 | contig 20494 bp, 16 predicted proteins | sample III_Bog_N3_2_FD_194543 | JGI IMG/M metagenome (GOLD analysis project Ga0302278, IMG submission 194543) | Peat permafrost microbial communities from Stordalen Mire near Abisko, Sweden - III_Bog_N3_2 | ecosystem: Environmental > Terrestrial > Soil > Wetlands > Peat | place: Sweden: Abisko...
TGGAACGGGCGGTCGCAAAGGGACACCGCCTCCCGTTGGTCGGCGAGCCAGAGTTGAAGCCAGCCGCAGCCAACGGAACGAAATATCGCTTGACAGCGAGGGGCCTTCTCATGGAAGCCGCGAACGTCAGTGAGCGGTTGTATCGACCGCTCTCTTCGTTCGCGGTTCGGTGCTGGCGGACAGGCGTACGATCTTCGTCGTTTGGGGGTGAACGGTCCGCTGTCATGGAGCGATCCGTCTTGCGCTAGGGCCGGAGCAGTTCGAACCGGCCGTCGGAGAGCAGGCGGTATTGCCGCCCTCGCCAGAAGATTGTATTTCCCTGGAAACCGGCGACCCAGAGACAGAAACTGATCAGATCCTGAAGCGGCAACAGCAGCCAGGACCGCGCGTTGAGGCGTTGCCCGAGCGTGCGCGAAGCCACCTCATACGCTGCCCAGCCACGCAGCAGCAGGGTGAACGCCAGGGCCGGCCAGGCTTGCGGCGCGACGGCCACCAGCATCAGCGCCAACGGAAGAGGGTTCGTGAAGACCTGGCCCACGTAGCCGGCTGCCCGCGAGCGCCGCGTCGACCGGTTCCAGCGCAGCCGGTGCGAGAAGTTGGGGCGCAGCCTCTGTGCCCCGATGCGGTGCTCTATGACGTAGCTCGAAAGGATCACGCCGAAGCCCGCCTCCGCCGCGGATTGTCCCAACACAAAGTCCTCGGCCAGGTAATGGCTCAGACGGTCCCATCCTCCCACGGCGTCGATCACCTTGCGGCGAGCCGCGATGGTCGGCCCCACTGCGAAATGAACCCCACCTTCCACCAGTCGCGCCGTGAACACGCCGCCCCAGAACTCGGTGTTCATTCCCAACGCTTCCAACTCCGACCAGAAGCTCGGTCCGGCCACGGCCCGGTAGGGACAGGTGGCAACGCCGAGTTGGGGCGCGCTGAATTCGGATGCAACGACCCGCAGCATCTGCGGCGTAACGCGGATGTCGCTGTCGCTCATCACCAGCAGGTCGTGGCTCGCCTCGCGCATCATCAGCTCCAGGCTCCACACCTTGGCGTTAGGCCAGGGCGGATCGCCGGTGACGAAGAATCGCGCCGGCGTGCGCGGGTATTCGAGACTCAAGCGACGCGCCAGTTGCAGGCCGGGATCGTCGTTCCGGCGCGCCGCGAAGAGGACTTCAAAGCACTCGTAATCCTGCTCGAAAAAGGTTCTGAGATTCTTCTCCAGCCCTTCGTCGAGCCCATCGAGCGGCTTCAAGATCGAAATCGGCTCCGGATGGGCGGCCGGAGCCGGATGGATGGAACGGTAGCGGCGCGCCGCGATGACTTGCAGCACACAATAGACCCACGACCCCGCCACAAGAGCGGCGGGAATCAGAGCCGGCAGCGTCGCGATGAGCCGGCCAGCCATGGGACTACTCCGAGACGGCCTTGGTCTCCACCAGAGCTTTCAGAGCCGCAACGAACTCGTCGACGCTTTGCGCACCCTGGTCGCCGTGCTTGCGGTTGCGCACGCCCACCTTGCCCTGTTCTACTTCCCGGTCGCCGAGCACCAGCATGAAAGGAATCTTCTGGAGCTGCGCCTCGCGGATCTTGAAGTTCACCTTCTCGCTACGGCCGTCCAGCTCGACGCGGAAGCCTTCGGACTCCAGCCGCGTTACGACGGTCCTGGCGTATTCGAGGTGACGGTCGGCGATGGGCAGCACGATGGCCTGCACGGGAGCGAGCCACGTCGGGAACGCGCCCGCGTAGTGTTCGAGCAGAATGCCGAAGAAGCGCTCCACCGAGCCGTACAGCGCGCGGTGAACCATCATCGGCTGGTGCTTCTCACCGTCCTGGCCGACGTATTCGAGATCGAAACGCCGCGGCAGGTTCCAGTCGAACTGAACGGTGGAAAGCTGCCAGGAGCGATCCAGGCAGTCGAGCAGTTTGACGTCGATCTTGGGACCGTAGAAGGCGGCTTCGTCCGGCACCACTTTCACTTCGAGTCCGACGCGTTCGGTGGCGCGTTTCAGCGCGTTTTCAGCCAGCGTCCATTGATCGGCGGAGCCCAGGTATTTCCCGCTGGCGCCGCCATCCCACGTGGACAGCTCGGCTTTGTAGCGGTCGAAGCCGTAGGTTTTCAGCGTGTCCACCGCGAATTGCAGGCACGCAGTGATCTCGTCCTCAATCTGTTCGGGCGTGCAGAAGATGTGCGCGTCGTCCTGCGTGAAGCCGCGCACGCGGAACAGTCCGTGCAGCGTGCCGGAGCGCTCGTAGCGGTACACGGTGCCGAGTTCGCCCAGACGCACAGGCAGGTCGCGATAGCTGCGCGGGCTGTCCTTGTAAATCAGGATGTGCATCGGGCAGTTCATCGGCTTCAGGCGGTACATGCCGTCGTCCAATTCCATGGACGAAAACATCGATTCCTTGTAGTTTTCGAGGTGGCCCGAGATATTCCACAGGCTCTCGCGCGCCACGTGCGGCGTGTTGACCAGCGAGTAACCGCGAGCCAGATATTGCTCGCGCATCCAGTCCTCAAGCTGCTTGCGGACCAGCGCGCCCTTGGGGTGGAAAAAGATCAGGCCAGGCCCGGCGAGTTCCTGAATGCTCAACAGGTCGAGTTGCTTGCCCAGCAGACGGTGGTCGCGGCGCTTCGCCTCTTCCAGACGGTTGAGGTATTCCTCAAGCTCTTTCTGCGTGAAGAATGCAGTGCCGTAGATGCGCTGCAACTGCTGGCGCTTCTGGTCGCCTTTGAAGTAGGCTCCGGAGACTGAGAGCAGCTTGAAGGCCTTCAGGCGCTTAGTCGAAGGCACGTGCGGGCCCAGGCAGAAGTCAATGAACTGCTCGCCCAGCGTGTACTCTGTGAAGATGTCGCTGGCCTTTTCGCTGATCAGCTCGCACTTCATCGACTCGCCGAGTTCCTGATAGTGTTTCAGCCCTTCCTGCTTTTCGACAAGCACGCGCTGGTAAGGCACGTCGCGATCGCGGATGGCGTGCATCCGCTTCTCGATGGCTTCCAGGTCTTCGGTGCTGAACGGGGCCTCGCGTTCGAAGTCGTAGTAGAAGCCCGCTTCGATAGCCGGCCCGATGCCCAGCTTCGTGCCAGGGTAAAGTTCGAGGACTGCGGCTGCGAGCAGATGCGCCGTCGAATGGCGATAGACCTTGAGCGCTTCGTCCCCGCTCTTGGACGTGAGAATCTCGAAGCTTGCGTCGCCCTCGAACGGGCGAGTCAGGTCCCACAATTCACCGTTGATGCGGGCCACAACGGCATCGTCGGCCAGGCGCGATCCGATAGAACGCGCCACGTCCAGGGGCGACGAGCCGGCGGGAACCTGCTTCTGACTGCCATCCGGAAGGGTAATCGTATAGGAACTACTCATAATCAGGGCTTTGATTTCAGCGTATCACGGCCCATTTCGGCGTCCCCACGCCCGCGACTGCTATTCTGGATTTCGGAGTCTCATACCGATGCCGTCCCAGGAAATCGATCGCGAGCCCGGTGGTCCGTCGCCCACTGAAGCCGCGCTCGTCGAAAGGGCCCGCCAGGGAGATCTCGCCGCGTTCAGCGAGTTGGTCTCGCGTTACGAGCGGAAGATCTACCGGATGGCTCGCAATATCACCCAGAACGACGAAGACGCCGAAGACATTCTGCAGGACAGTTTCCTGAAGGCGTTCCAGCACCTCGATTCCTTCCAAGGGCAGTCGAAGTTTTACACCTGGCTGGTCAGAATCGCCGTCAACGAGAGCCTGATGCGCTTGAGAAAGCGCAAAAGTGATCGCACCGTTTCGCTCGATGAAAACATCGAAACGGATGAAGAGCCGATTGTGCGGGAGATCGCCGTTTGGGACGACAACCCGGAATTGCGTTATACGCAGGCCGAAATGCGCGAGATTCTCGATAAGGCAATTGCAGGGCTGAAGCCGATTTTCAGGGCTGTATTTGTCTTGCGGGACGTCGAAGAAATGTCCACGGAAGAGACCGCCGAGACGCTGGGCTTATCGGTAGCCGCGGTGAAGAGCCGCCTGCTGCGCGCCCGCCTTCAGCTTCGGGAGAAACTGACCCGGATCTTCAAGCGGAAAGGGGATCAGATTCTTGGTTACGTGTAAAGACTTCCTTCGGGAACTGAGCGACTTTCTCGACGAGAATGTCGATCCCGCCGTGCGCGAGGATCTGGAACGCCACATCAGCGAATGCCCAAATTGCTGGGTGATCTGCGATACCACCAAAAAGACGATTCAGGTTTACAAGGGCATGGATCCGGAGCCGTTGCCGGAAACGGTTCACGATCGACTCGTTCAGATTCTCGAACAGCGCTGCGGTAAGCACGAATCCGGCCAGTAGTTCCGTGCAGCGTGTGAAGCCGTTTCCATCCGCGCCCGCTTGACGGTTCGTATCCCCCGATCCTGCGACGGAATAGTCCGCGTGGAGAATCTGCGCACCCGCATCCCAGCTTCTTTTAAGGCATGAGTTGCGCGCCAAGTTCCGACCAGGCGCCGGACAATTGGGCTGACGGTTCGGGCGAATGGGTTGTTTGTTCCATTTGGCGCGCGCCGGTCTGTGCGCAAGCGTTCTCCACTTCGATCTGGATGGACTTACGATCGGCGGCAGTCAGTCCCGGGACCATTGCCAGCGCCGCCTGCAGCCCTGCTTGCGTATGTTCCAGATGGGCCATATTCCCGTCCCATTTCATGCGCCACGGGCCCGTTGGCCTGGCGGGCGGAGTGAACATGAACCGCGGATGCGCGCTGGAAAGTGTTTTGGGCATACTTGATGGGACCGGTTCGGGACGCTGTTCCATTGCGAGTAAGACTTCCGCGGGCAGGATGTACTGCGTGGCCTTTGGCGCTTTAGGGCGAACGGGCTCAGCCGGCGACTCTTTGCCCGCGAGCAGGATGTCGAAACGGAATACCTCGGCGATTGCGGCCTGCGCCGTTCCGGCCGACCGGCTCGCCTGTCCGCCCGCCGCCACAGTTCGAGTGCCCGTGCCCAACCAGAGGCCCACAACGCCGGCGAGCGTCCACAATACGATCCGGGAAGTCCATGAGTTCCGGCGTACGGAGCCTGGGGGTGATGCGGGATTGAGGTGAGCTTCGTCCATCTTCTTGCCCTCTGTCCCTTAAGACGGTAGACAAGGGCGGATTGTTAGGCAAAATCGCTCAATCAATGTAAAGATTCGTGTACCACGCCCGGAGCGCAGCGACATCACTAAAGACCGGCGACATCACTGGCGGCCGTCGGCGCGGAGCAGGGCCAGAGCGGCTTCCACTACCTGCGCTAAATCCGAAGTCTGGAGCACTGCGACTTCCGGCCCGCGCGGTGACCAGATTGAGGCGTCGGTCACAATAAAGATAACGACCGAAGGCACGCCGCAAGCCGCCGCTAAGTGACTGATGCCACTGTCGTTGCCGAGGTATAGCGCAGCTTCCGAGAGCCAGCGGGCGACTTCGTCCAGAGCGTCAAACCTGCGCGCGCCCGGCAACTCCTCTTCCGGCCCGGCGCACCACTCGCACGGCAATCCAGTCATCTCCGTCAGCAGGCTGGCGGCAGCCTGGAACGCGGCCAGGTCCCAGTTCTTTTTCCGGCTTCCGCTGAAAGGGTGGATGGCAATGAACTCACCCCCGCCCGAGACGGCGCGGCGCGGCACGGGCAAGCGAGGTGCGATCTCCAGAGAGGCTGCCGCGGCAAAGCCGGCTTGTTTCAAGTAGAAATCGACGGCGTGGCAGCCGCTGCCTTCGCTCGGCAGGGCCCGCAGGAGCCGGAAAGGCACGCCCACGGATTGGAGAGCCACGTCGAACTCCTCGCGCGCCGCGCCATACCAGGACACGATCTCGTCGAACGAGCGCAGCTTTTCGATCAGCGCCGGAGGCGGATCGATTTCGAGGAGATCCAATTGGACCGACGTGAAAGACCGTGCAGGCGCGATGTGCCGGACCAGCGGCAGATTGCGGGAAGGCGCCCAGATTTCGGCAGAGCCGGCGCCGGATTCCGCCGAACACAGCCGCTCCAGAGCAGGCAGGCCGACGATGGTATCCCCGATCGCTCCGGGCCGGATCACAAGCCGACGCACAGCTCGGCCTCTACTCCACCAGCAGCGGAACCTTCACTTCCACCGTCTTGGGAGGAAGGCACATCTTGTCGTTGCAGGCCTGATAGCGCAGCTTGCCGTTCAGGAAGCCCGGACCGGGTGAGGCTTTTGACGCGCGCCGGAATTTCGTGAGGATCTCGAAGCTCCCATTGAAAACGGATAGCGGCTTGTCGCTGAAATCGGATTTCTCCGCGACGGGCTTCGGGTATTGCACTGAGACTGCTTCGAGGGCAGCCGAATCCCAAGTCAGCCGAAGCGGGATGAGGTACTCCTCATTGGGAGCATTGCTGTTGACATGGTAGCCGGGTTGCAACTGGAGCTTCAGGCTCCCGGTCACTTCGCCGCTCCGCGGGACGGTGAGTTTCGAAGGCTCCGAAACGGAGAGCACTCCCGGCGTCTGCGCGCAGGCCGTAACGCCGGTCAAGGCGCACAATACGGCGCTAATGAAGAAGTTCTTCGAGTTCATTCTGGTACTCGCTTTTGCTGATGAGCCCGACGTGGACATCAGCCACTCTGCCATCGCGGTCGATGATGAAAGAAGTCGGCAACGACTCGATGCCTGTGCCGCCGCCATACAGCCGTTCGATGTCCATGTTGCCCAGAGCCACGCGGTAGTTCATCCGGCGTCTCTCCAGATAAGGCTTCACAGCCTCCCATCCGTCGTCGTCGAGCGAGATGCCGACCACGGCGAACCCGCGGTCCTTGTAATTCCTCTCAAAGTCGATGAACCAGGGAATCTCCACCTTGCAGGGTCCGCACCACGTGGCCCAGAAGTTCAGCAGAACCACCTTGCCCTTATAATCGGCCAGGCGGAAGGACTGACCGTTGGCGTCCTTTACCTCGAAGTCCGGTGCCGGATTCCGCTTGGCGGCCGGCTTGGTTGCGATTTGGACGTCGTCCCGGAAGTTCTGCGAGACACAACCCTCGGCGCTCAGCCCAAGCAGCACGGCAGTCAGGGCGCACAGCAAGCGAAATCTCATTCGGAATCTGAACTCCAATCTCAAATTGTATCAACCCGGCTTTGCGGGCCTGCCTGATCAGATGCGAATCCCCGCGGCGCGGTGACTCTCCATCGAGCGGAACCAGGAGCGCCGGGTCTCGCGGAAGCGCCGGGCGAGGGTGAACTCCTCATGCTCTCCGGCGCCCGCATAGATCCACGCGGCCGTATCGCAGAAACTCTCACACGCGTATTCGCTCCAGACCCGGTCAGGAGTAACGCCGGTCGAGGAGCGAATTGCAGACTTTCTGCACTCTGAGGACCAGCCGAGTTCGCCGCAAGCGCTGCGTGCGAACTCGCAACGCAGGACCTGCCGCCAGGATTGCCGGGCGCCGTTCGAGAGGCGCACCCAGGCAAAGTGGAAGACCTCGTGGACCAGGATCCTGCTCAGCTCACCGGCGTCGTGTCGCAGAGCCTCGTCGAAAACGATCCGGCGCTCCCGGACGAAGCTCGCGGCGTGGACCTCCTTGCCGCGCCCGCCACCGGTGAGTAGAAGCCCCCGGACCGTTCTTAGCGCCGGTGCCCATTCGACGCGGATGGGCAATCCCGGCAGCGGGGGCAGGGAGCGGAGGCGTCCGGCCACATCTTCTCCGCAGCGCTTCAGCAGGCGGGGCGTTTGATCTCGAGCTTCGGCTTCCGGCGAATTACTTCGATGCAATGGCGTGATGGAGCGCGCCCGATCGGGCGAAAAGATCGTCATTCAGAACCTCCCCGGCAGGACCGGCGAGTTTCTCCAGTCTAGAGCGGTTTCGCATTGTCTATGAGCCGTCGCCCGTTCGCATCTCTCTGTGCCGGGCTTCGTCCGAAACTGCTGGGAGCAGGCTTCGCACCTCAGGCGTTGGTCTACGCTGATCCAGAAACAGCACTAAACACCTCAGCGCCGCGCGGTGCCTTCGCGGCACTGAAATCGAATGCTACTATGCGGTTGTCATGCACCAACTTCTACTGGACGTCTCGCTGTGGTCGGCCGATCTGGCCAACCTGGAAAGTGAGATCCGGCGCCTGGAGCCGTTTGCGGATTCCTTCCATTTTGATGCGGCCGACGGCCATTTCGTCCCTGTTTTGCTGTTCTTTCCGGATCTGCTGGCTCGCTTGCGGACTCTGACGCGCATTGAGTTTCACGTCCACCTGATGGCCACGCGGCCCATGGACCTGCTGGATGCGTTTCTTGGAGCGGGAGCGGACAGGATCACTGTGCCTTTCGAAGTGGGCAAACGCGCGCACGCGGCGCTGGAATCTGTGAAGGACCGCGGAAAGAAGACTGGCCTTTCCATCGCCCTGGATACTCCGGTGGAGGCCATCCGGCATTGGCTGCCGCTGGTCGATACCGTGGTCGTGATGGGCACCAGGGTTGGGGTCAAGGGACTCGGCATGGACCCGCGCGTCTTCGACCGTCTGACCGCGGTGAAGCGGATGGCCGGGGATCGGGTTTGCGTGACGGCCGACGGAGGCATTCGCGAGGAGACCATCGCACTGCTGCGCGCGGCCGGGGCCGATGCCATCGTTCCCGGATCTCTCGTATGCAAGTCGGCCGATCTGGCGGGGACGGCGGCCTGGTTGAAGAGCCTCTAGGTTGCGCTGTTGGCCTCCTGGGAACGCCGGTCTCCCGACCGGCATCTATTGCCGCGCGAGCGGCAACTCGACGAGACACGCCATATACTGAAAAACCCACGTGAACTGCGCTGGAACTGCCGCACAATGAGCGTAGTGACTGAAGCCTGACTTGCAGGCCGGTGAGTACCCTATGATTCATTTCGCTCTTCTTCTCGCTCTCTCCAGTCAAGGCGTCCTGCTCGACCAGTCCACCTTTCCGGAAGCACCCGATTCCGCCGGTTGGCACGTCGTTGCGCAGCGTCCGGAGATCGCGCCCCGGGGCTGGATCGATCGCACTGTCGGGCGCGGCGGGCAGGGCGCGCTCGCTTTGGCCGGCGACGGAAAGGCGGCTGTTTCCGGCGGGTGGGAGAAGAAGATCGGCGGGATTGAAGCCGGCGCCTGGTACCGGCTGACCGTGGAATCGCGGAGCTCAGGAATCGACTTCGAACGCCAGCGAGTGGTCGCGCGGCTCGACTGGCAGAAGGGCGCGAGCGAGCGTGCCGGACAGCCGGACTACGGGGTTTTCCGCTCGGCTGCAGGCGATTGGAACAAGACCGTGCTGGAGGCGCCCGCTCCGGCCGGGGCGACGCAGGTTCAGGTGCAGTTGCTGCTCTCGAATGCCCCACAGGCGACTGTGTGGTGGGACCACGTGCGGCTGGAGAAGATCGACGCGCCCAAGCCCCGTATCGTGCGCGTCGCAACGGTCAATTATCGCGCCCGGAACACGCACTCGGTGGCGGACAGTGTGGCCAAGTTCATCGAGGTCGCAAAACTGAACGTCAAGCACTCGGACCTGCTGGTGTTGCCCGAAGCCATCTCGATCAGCGGAAACGGATTGAGTTATGTGGACGGGGCCGAGTCCATCCCTGGCCCGAGCACGGAGGCGCTGGGGCAACTGGCGCGCGCTCTGAATTCGTACGTCGTAGCGGGCTGTGACTTGAAGCATCGTTTGGCCACTTTGGCCAAACGATGCTTCAAGTCGCACGAGGCTTGGCGAGCGGGGGAGCCGAAACCCGCAGGGCTTGAAAGATGCGACGAGTCCCGCCGGGCGCGGCTGTGTTGGACCCGAGCCTTAGTCGAGTACAGAAACAGAAGAGCGCTCAAGAAATCAACTCACGTCATTGTTGATGAGGATCAGGCCAGGGTTCCGAGACGGAAGCAGAACGAACTGCGGTAACCGGATCCGGGCGCGCACTGGGGTTTGGAGGCAGAGGGCCGTAAAAGCACGCTATAGGGGATATTGGTTCAGGCGGTCCTGGAGCGATGTGGCCGTTTCGAGCCAACCGGGGAATGCGGCGAGGGGACTATTTGGAAACGGGGCGGGAGGGGATGTCGTGGCGCAGATCTTGCGGCCAGCGCGGCTGACGAAGTGGAGGGTAAGCCGCCGTACTTCCAAAGCCCGATTGGACGGCATGAGGACGCGGCAGCGGGCGACTGGGGGCCACCACCCATCGAGCACTACCCTGTGATCGCTAATGGAAGTGCCCTTTTTGCAGGATAGTGGCCGCCACGACAAGTCACCCACGGTAAGCAGTGTACGGTCCTATCGAGAGTTCGCGCCGTGCGTGACGAACGGCTTCGGCGACGATTTCCATGGACCGCAACAGCGGCGCCGGCATGCAAGAAAGCACCACCTGAGCAGTTGGATATATGCCTTTCTGCAGCAGTTCCGCAACGACGCGGTGTACATCGGCCGAGAAGGCCTGTCTTTTCAAACTGCGAACTTCCCGCTGATGCTCCACGTATCGCGCTCGAAGAGCACGCCAGAGATCAGGAAATCCCTCGCGGATTTGAGTCTTGTGGCCGGCAACCCGTTTGACAATTTCAGAACACGGCGGCGGAGGGTGTTCCGCCAGCGCTTCGGCCAACCTCTGGCGGACATTCTCACTCACTGGATGTGCGCACTCCGATCGCCTGGCACGCCGCCTGCAGGCTCTCAACTCCGCAGTCAGTTCCGGGAAACGCCAAGTGACAGGTCTTACGGCCGTAAATCCCAGCCGATGTGCCACCTCCGCGACCGTGGGAATGGCCTGCTCATTAAACGATGATCGTAAGGCTCTTTCGATCTCCGCGCGAACGCATGTTTCAACCGTGGCCCCTTGCCGCTTTCTGAATTTGGCATTTTTGGCGACGATGGCCATGCGAAGCTCGCGGAACTCTTCGTAGATGCGTCGTTTGCTCGTCAATCCGACGGAGGCGGCTACGACCCGGAGGACTGTGAAACCGTCTTTGTTGAGTTCTTCAACGAGCGCACTTTCAATGCGCTCACGCGGCACGGGGGCCATATCCGCGCGATGGCTGGAGACATTCGGCATCTCGTGGCTCCCGCTCGCCAGTTCGCGGCGGAGCTTCGGATTTGGGTTTCGGAGCGACGCAACCAACTGATTTGCGGGTACCTTCAACGACGGCGGAATGCCGGCCCGAAGTGCGCACTCCAAATCCTGCTCGACTACCCGGCCTGGAACGTTAGCGCGGATGTGCAAAGCACTCTTGTGATTCGTCTCACTGTTGCTCTCGATGCTTTCGGTCAAGACGCGAACTATAGAAACGTTCAGGTTTCGTGACAATCTAAGGAGCGAATCGATTTGCGGGACGTTCCTCCACCTCATCGAGCTTCGGACGTTGGCGCCCTGTATGCTCGCCCGAAGTTGTAATCCGCCGCCGGCCTTCCGAACCAAGGTGCGGACATTCTTGCGGAACAAATCAGTGCCAACGGTGCCGCGGATGCATGGGCTCACGGCCAGTAACTCACCAACCATCTCAGCTGCGCGCTGCTGGTCGGTCAGGTCAACATCACCGGCGTCGGCTTCGCACGAGCGTCCTAACCATGATTGGCATCGTGAGCAGTAGCCTGGCCGGGACTTTGAAGAGAATACATACTGAGTCCGGCCACACTCGGGGCACCTCGACTCGAGCGACTGGCGGTGGCTGGGGCAGACGGTGACCATCTGAAACATCCACAACAATGGCTCGTACAGCGGTTGGCGCAACGAATGCCAGTTCTGATAACAGGAGGGGCACCATGCGCGGCTTGTGCGGAGGAGATGTCCGCAGGAGATCGCGTTCGCCCATGGCAGTGCGGTCAGAAGATCAAGCCGCTGAACGCGAGTCAGTTCTTCGAGCACCGCGACCCAGAGCCGTGTACGATGTCCTGTACCATTCAGCGTGTGAGCTCCGAAATAGAAGGAGTAATCGGGCGGCTTCGCTGGGGCCTGTCCCGCCCGCGTACCTTTCGTATACGGGATTCGCGGCAGCAACTCCCGGTTGACGAGAGTGCCTGTTTCCACGGTATGAGCTACGGCCAGGCGCTGAATGTAACCCGTCAAGCTCTCCACAAACGCCGTGCCAACTCCAATTGGGGGCAGTGCGCAGAGATGACTTCTGGCGGGTATGTGAGGGCGCGACAATTCCAATCCGCCGTAAAGTGTGGCATCACACATGCGCCGTCACAACTTTCTCCTTGATCGGATCTCTTCGAGGTGCCCGCTGTCCCGGTCTTCTCCTATTCTGGTTCGGGGAAAGAGAGATCTGGGCGGGATCTTCGTGGACACCGCACTCGCAAGAGGGTTGATCGATGCCCATGAGCGTCCGGAGTCTCGACCTTGAATCCTCATTGTCGTTGAGCCGGGTTTCACCTTCGCGCGTTTCAGCGAGTATCTTTTCGCATTGTGGAACCGAGAGAGCCGTCTTCTCCAAATGCTCCCGAGAGAGTGTGACCGCGCCGTGCTTTAGAGCGCACACGCTGGCACGCATAAGCCACTCCTTCAGGATTCCGACACAGCCGACGGAGCGTTCATAGAGAGACTTCCACATAGCCGGCAGGTCTGCTGCGTCCACCTCGAACGGCAGTTGCTTTTGGAAGGAATGAAGAACGTCTTGAAATACCTGCCGATCTTCGGCAGAGTCGGCGCGGTATCGCTGGAAATGTAGATCCATACTGCGGCGGCTCAACTGGGCACTTAGATTTCGAAACGCGAGCAGCTCGTACGTGCCCAGGAGGACGTGGACGGTCTGTGTTTGGTTGGCGATCGACTTGATTACGTCCAGTTGATCGGATAGCCGGCGTCCAGAAGCAATCCGCGCAAGATGCTGCGCTTCGTCAACGAACACAACAGGAGGACGGCGATAACGCAGAGCCTGTTCGGCAGCGAACCCCAGATCCATACCGCTGAGCATTGACGTGGCTGCATCGGTTGCGCGGGCACAAGACCTATTCCGGATCTTGGAATCTATCAGAGGTTCATTCATCGTCGCGAGCAGACGACTGAAGTAATCCCGCCAGCGAAATCGCCCGTTGTCCGGTGGCGTGACCTCAATGCTGACAAAAGGCAGTCGTCCGGGGTTCGCTGCCAGTTCGGGAGCCATCTGCTCGATCAGGAGGTTTTCGACTATCGTTCGCAATGTGGTTTTGCCGACCCCGGTCGGCCCGAGCACGAGCACGAGCGAGCCGGGCGCAGCGCCGTCAATCGCGTCAACAAGTTCATCGCGTGCCGCTACCAACCTGGGGTGGGCCATGGTGAACTTCCTGAAATGCTCCAGGCGTTCGATCACATGAGGTGCGACTCCCGCGACACCGTCGAGCCGCATCAGATTTCTCCGTACGTCCGGAACGTAGGCACGGGGGTGGCAGGTATCGGGCCGTCCGTCGTCGTCGACAGTTCACGGCGGCCATCAGCAACGCGGATCGGGGGCTGCTGGGATCGTTCGGGCTGATCGTGAAACGACCTCGCTTCGAGGTCGCTCAATCTTTGAGTGAGTATCTCCTCGTGCAGTTCGAGCGACCCAATGAATTCAGCGAGCTTGCTTGCCGTGATGGCGAACTGGCCGGAATGATTCTGACGGCGCTTCCGCAGTTCCTCGCTGATCAGCTGAATTTCCCGCTCGGAGTGACCGTGCAGGACCTTGTAGTATTCCGAATGGCACAGGACCCACTGTCCATCGACGAACGCATACGCTATGCCCGCGTCGAAGGGATCGTAGCGGACAGCAACGCGCTTTGTCTCCCACGTAGGGTTACGGAAATGTTCCGACCAGTAATAGACGTGATTGATCTTGACGCCTCGTTCGGGTGAGACTTTCGCGGTTCCCTTTCGCGTGGTTGGCAGCGTGGAGATGAGAAAGTCCCGGTCGTAGGAAATACCAAGGTGCGAACGACTGCCCGTCTGAAGCATCGCCGCGGTGAACGCCTCACGCGGGCTTTGCCCTAACGCCGGATGGTCGATCGTGTCGTAAACCTCGTAAGCGTACTCGCTCAGCCTCTGGTGCAACTCCTTGAGCGGCCACAAAGCATGATTCCGCGGATCGACGCTCTTGGTTATCAGGCGGCTAGAACGGGCCACTTGCGTGTTGCCCTGCAGATTGTGGAGGAACTGGTCATTCGTAGTTCCGAAGATGCGTTCGCATGTCGAGCCGAAGCGAGCTTTTGCCGGTGGTCTGGACTTCTTCGTGATTTCGAACCGAGCCAACAGCGCTTCAAAGTAGTTGCTATCGAACTCTTTTCCGCCGTCAAGTACGAGGATCTGGGGCAAGCGTGCGTGCCGTCGTACGCACTCCCGAACGATCATCATGCACGAGCGGTAGCTCGGAGGGTCAAACGTGAGGTGGAGCGCTAGAATCCGGCGCGAAAACGCATCTGTCAGCAGCGAGATCCATGGGCGCCCCAATAGGCGCCCTGTCTGCGAACACACCACCCACACGTCTGCCTGCGTGTGATCAATATGGGAGATCTCGAAAGGCCGGTCCCCGTGGCGAGGCGTCCGTTGTTCCAACTCCCAGTAGAAGGGCTGATGCTGGTATGCGGCCCGACTGCCTTGCCGCTTCTGTATCTGTTCAGCGCCAGCGCGCTGATGTACAGCTTGAGTGAAGGTCCTAAAGCTCGGAGCGGCAATATTCTGTTTGTCGCATCTCAACTTGAATGCCGACCACACCGCATACCGCGTTTTCTGCTTTTGTGTTTCGTAATCCTTCTCGATGCACTCCATCATTAGGAGACGCGCCTTTCCCGTGAGTTTGCTCGCGGGGTTACCACAATTCGGCCTTGGTATCAGACCCAAATATCCGGTCCCCTGTTCCATCTGCGCAATCCGGTGCGCCGCTATCCAACGCCGCAAGGTTCGCGAGGACACGGTCTCGTGCGACTCGCCGCTCAAGGATTGCGAGACGATGTGAAATCGTCGCGTGGCGACGGCCAGTTGGGCTTCTCCGGCATGTAGAAGCTGCTGCTGAATCTGCGTGGCTTGCTCCGCTTCGCGGCAACGAGAAAGTATCATGATGCGATTCTCTAGAACGCATTGTTTGAAATTGTCCAGCGGGATCTCCACCATCGACTTGTCCTCGGCGAGCAATGTCATGACGCTGACGCCAGCATTGAGCACCGTCCATCCCTTGCCGTCCCAGCTCAAGGCCTCGCCTCCTCGGACCTGCGGTATCGAGCCCGCGGGCGAGCCCACTCTGAGCCCCTCCGCGGGCAACGGCTTCTTCAAACAGACATTCACTTTTTCTGGTTCGAAGAGCAAGGCCGAGCGGAGATCGACGAAAACATCGCGCGTTACGATCAGGGAGTAGATCTCATCCCGAGTCACTTCGCCGTCTGTTGACCTGAACAGATCTTGCAGCGTACTGGTTGGCTGGGCTGCAACGAAAGCGAGAACCCTCTGCCGATGCACGGAACTCACCTTGGGCGGGTTTCTCAGATAGTCCTCAATGAACTGGACATTCCGCTGGAAAACCCAGTCGATTTCGGCTGATGACCGAACCCGGTAGTAAAGTTTGAATTCTTCGCCGTACTGTCTGCCGGGCGGGCAGATCCAGGTGTGCCCTTCGCGACAGTATCGATGCGGGTTGTGTTCCGCCAGGCGGGTCAACTCCTCTTCGGTTTTGCACTCCTCCCACCCGGCGCTGTCCGTCCGGATCACAAAGAAGTCGGGAGTGTGAAATACTCCTAGCCGTTTCCCGTTCGCGGAACAATAGTCAAGCTTGATCGAGGGAGCCTGATCGTAATACTCGAGCACATTGTGGTCGTACTCCAGTTCCAAAATCGTTGGTAACTCAACTCGGTGGCTTTCAAACTGGATCGTGACCCCCATCTTTCTACTGGGATAACGTCCTGCCACGTTGGCGCGGCCGCCACCAACGCGCCGCGCCGGCTCGGAGCTTCGAATGTGCGCAACGACGGACTGTGCCTGATCGGACAAGCCAATCCGAGTGGCCCATGCCGTGAAATCCTGATCGCTCAGCATCCTGTCACCGGATCCGCGGCACGTACTGTCATCAATCGGCCTCCTCCCCTCGGCGTGCTTTCAAAGCGTGTGTGTATCGAACTCCCGCCTCGCTCATCAGTTCCTGAACGCGCCGTCCATTCGAGATCGCTTCTCGAACTTGGGTGACCAGCTCCTCGGGAACGTAAATCGAAAACCGTTTGCCGCCGCGGCGGCCATACAAGACATAGCTGGAATGCCCCTCGCCACTGGCGCATTTGGGACAGTTCTTCCGGATGCACGGGCTTTTCCGCAAACTCAGGGAACCAGCCGCCACGGGCGAGACGTCTTGAACCGCCGACTGGAACCAACGCATAACCTGCTGTGGTGTATCACTCATGGATGTGTGTATCTTCGCACACGTGCAGAATGAGCCGGTGACAATCATTTGTCAACGGTTTTGTTTCGGTGGACTTCCCGACCCACGGCCAAACGATGCTTCATTTCTGGACTTACGGCCAAACGATGCTTCATTTCACGGTGCTTGGTGGCGGGACTGTTCGCGAGTTACAGCGACTTACGATAGAAACGCGGCCAAACGATGCTTCATTTCGTGGCCAAACGATGCTTCAAGTCACACGGGCCTGATGGAGCGGGAGGGCGCGAGCGCGTACAACACAGCAGTGCTCATCGACCGTCAGGGCGTGTTGGTTGGCAAGTACCGCAAGGTATATCTCCCCCGCGAAGAGGTGGAAGGCGGGTTGACGCCGGGCCAAAGCTATCCCGTTTTCGACACCGATTTCGGGCGCATCGGTTTAGTGATCTGCTGGGATATCCAGTACGCCGATCCGGCCCGCGCACTGGCCCTTGGCGGGGCGGAATTGATCGCCCTCCCGATCGCGGGTGGCAACCTGACGCTGGGCCATGCCCGCGCGATTGAGAACCATGTGTTCCTGGTTTCGTCGGGCTACGACTATCCCACCGAAATCGTGGATCCGGACGGGAAAACCGTGGCGTCGGCTCCCGAGAAGCCGGGCGTCGCCGCCGCGGGAATCGATCTGAACCACCGTTATACCGAGCCCTGGCTCGGCAACATGCGTGATCGCTTCTTCTCTGAGTTGCGGGCGGACGTGCCCCTCACGCGACGATAGAGGGCGTACCCTCCGCATGTCAGGAGACCGATGCGAAACGGAACGCTCTTTCCGCTTTTCGCCTGCAAGTGATTCCAGGCTCAACAACGGCTTGCCGTTCTATACTTCGCATCCCCACGCTACACCCGGCCTTTCAGGCTCCAGCAGGCCGCTGTTCGCGCTGCTGCGACAGCCCAGAGCACTGGCAGGAGTGGGACAGGATTTGACGTTCAAACGGCGTTAGACGATCAGTTCCAACGCCTCGCCCTCGTGGATGCCGATCACTTCGGGGACTGAGACGCGTCGCAGTTTCCCGAGTATTTCGATCTGGCAGTCGAGTTTGTTGTTGCCGCTGCGCAGCGTCGCCGCATTGCCCACGGACTCGAGCGTGAACTCGCGTACGGGCAGGCTGCCATGCAGCACTTCGACCAAGGCCTTTGTGCGGCCACCCTCCAGAGTGAGCGTATAACGCCCCCATCCCGTGCCGGTAGCCCAGAAGCTGCGGAAGGGTCGGGCCTCCGCTTTGCGCTCGAAGCGCAGGCGGTGTTCCGGCCCGTCATAGCGGAAGGCGGAGAGGACGGCCATTCCCGACCACGAAGACATCGCCCGGGCGTAGTGGTGTCCGCACTCGGGCTCGTTAAACGGGTTCCGCCGCTCGCCGTCGTGCCGCCGACGGGTGCCTGCGAAAGTCTCGGCGCCTTCGCGCAGCATCCCGTATTCGAAGAACAGCGAGCCGACCAGATACTCGATGCCCGTCCACGCTTCGGTCGAGTAAGGGAACGGAATCTTGGGACGCGGCACGCTGCCGTAGTTGCAAACCACCATGGCCTGCTCGTCGTTCATGACGTAGGCGCGTTCGACCGAGTCGCGGTCAAACAAATTCTCGTAATGGTTGTAGCGCCACAACGTGTTCAACGTCTTGCGGATGTGCGCCGGGTCGAGCAGATCGCCCAGGCCGGCGATGTGCGCCAGGTACTCGCCGATCAGTTGGTCGGCCAGACAGCCCTCGCCCAACTGAAAATCGGGGTGCTCGGGATCGTCCGCGCCCATCGGGCCGGTGAGCCCCCTGGCGATGTCTTCGCGCTTGATGGCGCGAATCTTCTGAACGTAGTATTCGCCGTTGAAGAGGTTCGCGTCGATCCACTTGCTGCCGCTCTCGAAGATCCGGCGGCACTCCGCGGCGAAGTCCTTGTCGCCCGCGCCAAGCGCCATCTCTTCCGCGGCGCGCAGACCGCCCAGATAATAGATGCCGCAGAGCGGGTTTGGCCCATAGAACTCGATGTCGTAGGTGTTGTGCTGGACGCCCTCCATCACGCCGTCGCGATTTGCGTCCCAGCCGCCCGGCACCCAGCAAAACTCCATCGCCTTGCGCGCCTTGGGCCACACCGAGCGAAGCCACTCCATGTCGCCGCTGAGCCGCCAATCCAGGCAGGTCTTGATGATCTGCCCCATCTGCCCGTCGGCGGCGGCGAAACCGCTGCGGCCCGAGCCTTCGGGTAGACTCTGCCGGAAGTAGATGCAGCCTCGCTCGTCCATGGAGTAGCCGTACGCGGCTTTGCGCAGCGAGTGCGCGAACTGCGGGAAGAGAAACTGAGTGGCCGTCTCGTAGTTCCAGACATGCGTGCAATTACCGTGGCAACAGCCACCGTGATCGCCCACGCCTTCAAAGCCATGGAACTCGCCGTCCGCCGTTCGGAAACTAGTCTGGCTGATCAGCGTGGTGAGGTTAGCCGTTGCGGCGTCCTTGACCGCCGGCGGCAAGCTGGATTCCTTCATCGCCGAGGCGAACTTCCCGGACTCCTTTTCAAGCGCCTCCAGATTGCTCGCCAGGTGATCCGCGACCGCCCAGGCGTCGGGGAACTTCGTCGCATACCAGTTGCCGATGATCTCGTGCTCGCGTCCGCTCCCCGATTCCCACCCGCACCATGCGGGCGTCCGGTTGGGGAAGCTCCAGGCCAGAATAAACGTGAAATCCGCAGTCCCGCCGGCTGGTATGTCGCGCGTCAGGCTGAGCGCGCCGACCTCGGTGTGCTTGTCGCTTTCCGGGCTGAGTTCACCGTGGGCTTTGAAGTCGTCCCAATAGAGCATCGGCCCGACCCACCACTTGGCCTTCTGCCAGCCCCGGATGCGTGTGACGCGCGCGCCGTTCGCAATGGCCGCGAGCGCAAAGCTCCCGTTCGCCGGATGCTTCGCCGCCATGCCGGGATTGTCCATGAACAAGCCCTGCAACAGGCTGGTTTCCCGCAACTCATTGCGACGCTCGTCCTTCGAGCCCGCTTCCGGAGTGTTGCCTTCGCGCGGCTTCACCGGGTTCTCGACGGCCCAGGCGATCGAGACCTTGGCCGATTTCGAGCCGGGGTTCGTTACGCGGTAGCGCAGAACCGTGCCGGGGATTCCGGAGGCGTCCGGATCGTGCGGAATGAAGGGAGAAAAGGCCGTCAGCTCGATCCTTACGGGCACTTTGGGATCGCGGAAAGCGATTTTCGCGAAAGGGAAGTCACTGGTGAACGTGGCAGAGGCGAGCCTTGTGAGGCCAGGAGCATTGCGCGTACCGAGTCCGGAACTCCCCTCATACGGCGGCGCGATGCGGGCTTCCAGAACGCGCGCGATGGGCTTTGAGCCGGCGACTTCGACGCGAATGCCGGGGAAAGCGTACTCGGGATTCACGCCTTTGTCTGGACGATTGAAGATCTCCCAGTCCCGCAGTTGGCCACGCCCGCCAAGGCTCAGCGATCCGGCGCAGACTCCGCCCAGAGGGAAGGCAATGCAGGCCAGCTTGCGGCCCGTGTAGGAGCGCGGGTAAACGATCGTCTCCCGCTCGACGTGATCCGGCAGGAGCGGGGCCGAGGCAGCGCCGGGCGCCGGCTTTTCCGGCTGCGGGGCATGCTCGGCCGCGGCGGCAGAAGTCAATGCGGGAATCCCCGCGGCAGCGACGGCGGACTTAAGGAAGGACCTGCGGGCCGGCCCCGTGCTCTTCGGCATAACGGTTTTCTCCCGTCACAGCATACAACGGAGGCCCACGGAGATGTGAACGGTTCACGCGAGGATTGCGACCGCAACCCTGGATAGGGTCGAGTGGTGGGGATTGCGCCCCGTTACCCTCCCACACCACCGGACGTGCGGTTTTCCGCATCCGGCGGTTGAACGCGGCAGCGCTTACGCGCAGCAAGCTCCGATGGCATCAGCGATGGCCGTCCCTACCGCGACCCTCGCGCCGGCTGGCTCTACCTGATGCGTCCTGATGGACTTTGAGCTCGCCAACTTGCCGCCCGCATCCCGGCTTCGCTACCAGTCGCGTGTCCCCGCGGTCGAGGGTTCGGTGCGCGCTTCTTTCAACTTCACCTCGCGGCTACGCCTTGGTTACATTCACCGGCTCCGGCCGGCTCCTTTCATCCAACGAGATTCCGCCCATGCTGGGCACACGAACGCCGATCTGGAGATCGGCGATCCCAGGGCCGCGGCCGTGAAGGAGCGGCAGTTTCACGTCGTTCCGCTCAGTTTCGCGATGAACTCTATTCCGGC
>Ga0302278_10002640_pt1 | contig 20490 bp, 12 predicted proteins | sample III_Bog_N3_2_FD_194543 | JGI IMG/M metagenome (GOLD analysis project Ga0302278, IMG submission 194543) | Peat permafrost microbial communities from Stordalen Mire near Abisko, Sweden - III_Bog_N3_2 | ecosystem: Environmental > Terrestrial > Soil > Wetlands > Peat | place: Sweden: Abisko...
GAGTGTGGGAGCGTAAATCCGGCAGGAGAGGTTGGTTTCGGTCTTACTGGCCTCCAGAATGTTTTCGGGCGTTGTCCCAGGCCTGCGCTCGCCCGGCTCGCTCCGACCCAGGCTGTCACGGGCGTGTTGCCCAACCCCGAAGTGCGGTGTCCCCCCCTTGGCGCGTTGAAATCGGCGTGATTGGTGGGCCTTTTTGCGTGGAAATAGGCATGTTATTCAGAACCTCCTCACGTCGGTTGCTACGTTGGCCATGAATTTTGACTTGGGCGAAGGGGTATGGTTCGGCCGACGCGGGTGCTGATGGTGGTTTCAGTGTTTGGCCGGGGAACGGCTCGCGCCGGCGTGCCGCCGGAGACAGGCTGGAAGCCTGTGCCACCTTGAATCCGCCCGGGCGCGAGGGCCGAACCTCGGCTTGGCAATGGGGCATGAGGCTGGAATTCTGCCTGCGCTTTCGGACGAGGCGACATGTCGCCTCGTCCAAAAGCGCGGACATGTCCGCGCACTCCAAAAGTCGCGCCCGCCATGGTTCATGGGCGCAATGAGCGAAAAGATCTCGGGGGGTTCTCATCCCGGCCTTCTCCTCCGCCTGCGCTGGCGCTTCCGCCGTCGCTGAAGCTATGGCGGACAAGACGGCGTGACAAGCCGGGGAGAAGGGGAAAGGTTCGGCCGACTCTGGTGCCAGGGGCGGTTGCGGTGGTGGTCCGCTCAGAGGTTTGAGGGCATCATCCGGGGGGGAGAAATTCCGGCGTGGAAATATTAGAGACTCGGGACCTCGCCGGCCACGGGGTGAAGGGGGCAAAGGCAATATCAGAGACTCCTCACGTCGTCTCCCACGCAGATTGGTGAGGGCGGGGGCCAGTCGGTCGTGGCATTTGAAAACCATGAAATGGCTATCAGGTGCAGGCCCCGTTCCCGCCCCCGTATCTGCGGGGATTCACAAGCCGCGCTTTATATGAGAGAGTCTTAACCGATCCATGAAACGCAACCCTAATTGCCAACGCCCCCCCGGCGCGACAACGACAACCATAACTGAACCGTAATGTCAGCCTCTCCACTCATGAAAACCAATCGTAAAATGCTCCCCCGTCTGGCCATGACCGCCCTGGTCCTGACCCTGGCCGCCACCGCCCGCGCCGGCCTCTTCACCTGGTCCGCCCCGACCCCCATCACCACGGCGGACGCCACCCTCAACCTGCCCGGCACCATCGTGGGGGCCGCCAGTTTTGGCACGGAGAACGCACTCGTGGCGCTGACGAACGGCACGCTGGTGGATTTCAAAGCGGACGGCTCGGTGGCGGCCGTCACCGGCGGCGGCGCGGGCACCGGCTTTGGCGCGTTCACCAACGACACGGGCAACGCCGCCTTTGACATCGTGCTGACGCAATTCACCTCGAATGGCGGGCCGGACACCCTGACACTATATAATCTCGTTCCCGGCCAGCAATACACCGTGCAACTGTTCGCCGTGGACCAGGAGGCGGGCATTCCCGCCTCGGAAGTCGCCAACTTTCAGGATCCCAACGACGCGACCGACATCTCGGCCAATTTTGAGATGGGGAGCGTGGACTATGTCCTCGCCACCTTCACGGCCAACGCCACCACCGTTAATCTCCAGGAGAATCTGCTCAACAGCGGCAACGGCAACATCAACGCCCTGGTCATCCGGGCCATCGGGACGACGGTGTCGCCGCAGCTCACGACCCAGCCGCAGGCCGCCACGGTTTATCACGGTCTGACGGCGAATTTTCTGGCGGCGGCGGAAGGCACGGCTCCGTTGAGTTATCAGTGGCAGAAGAGCAGTGTCGGGGGCAGTCTGTTCACCAACGTGGTGAATGGCGGGCGCATCGCCGGCGCCACGAATTATTCGCTGACGATCAGCAATCTGACGGCGGCGGACGCGGGGGATTACCAGGTGGTGGTGAGCAACGCCAAAGGCTCGGCCACCAGTTCCCCGGCGGCCACGCTGACGGTGCTGGCCGGCACCCCGCAGTTCGCCTGGTCGGCGCCCGCCGCCATCACCACGGCGGATGCCACCCTCAATCAGGCCGGCACGATTGTCGGGGCGGAGGTCTTCGGATCCACGGAAACCATCGTTACTTTGACCAACAACACCAGCATTGATTTCAAGGCGGACGATTCGGTGGCCTATGTCTCCTCCGGCGGTAACGGCAATGCCACCGGGGCTTTCCCGGGGGAAACCGGCAACGCCAATTTTGACGCCGTGTTGAATCAATTTATTTTCGATGGCGGCCCGTTCACCATCACGCTGAACAACCTGTTTGTGGGCCAGCAATACGCGGTGCAACTCTTCGCCCTGGATGACCGCTCCGGCGCCGCCCTTTACCGGCAGGCCAATTACCAGGATCCGAATGATCCGTATGACGTCTCCGGCACGTTTGCGATGGGCGAGGATGTCTATACCATCGGCACCTTCACGGCCGCCGCCACCTCGGTGAGTCTTCAGGAAAACCTGCTCACCCAGGGCAACGGCAATCTCAACGCCCTGGTGATCCGCGCCCTGGGCGTGATCGTCGCGCCGCAAATCACAACGCAACCGCAGTCGGTCACGATTGATCAGGGGTTGACCACCAGCTTTTCCGTCACCGCTTCGGGCACCGCCCCGCTGACGTATCGCTGGCAGCGCGGCCCCGTGGGGGCCGGCACCTTCACCAACATTCCGGCGAACGCGCGTTATATCGGCCTGTCCGGTTCGACCCTCACGATCAGCAACCTGGCGGTGGGCGATACGGCCGACTATCAGGTCGTGGTGGCCAACGCCTCGGGTTCCGTGACGAGCACCCCGCCGGCCACGCTCTCCGTGCAGGCGGTCACGCCGCAGTTCGTCTGGTCGGTGCCCGCCGCCATCACCACGGCGGACGCCACCTTGAACCAATCCGGCACCATCGTCGGGGCGGCGGTCTTCGGCCCGACGCCGGCGATGGTCGCGCTGACCAACGGCACCTCGGTGGATTTCCAAACCAATAATTCCGTGGCCACGGTCACCGGGGCGGGCACGACGACCGGGGCGTTTTCCGGCGACACCGGCAATGCGGTGTTCAACGGCGTCCTGAACGAATTCAACTATGACAACGGTCCCAAGACCATCACGCTGGGCAACCTGACGCCGGGCCGGCAATACTCCGTCCAGCTCTTCGCCCTGGATGACCGCAATGGTTCCAACACCCGCTCGGCCAATTATCAAGATCCGAATGACAGTTATGATTTTTCGGCCGCCTTTGCCATGCCGAACAACGTCTATACCCTCGCCACCTTCACCGCCACCGGCAGCAGCGCCGTCCTGCAGGAAAACCTGCCCAACAACAACTCCGGCAACCTCAATGCGCTGGTCATTCGCCAACTGACCGGCCTGCCGGTGGCGGCCCAAATCCTCACGCCGCCACAAGCCACCGCCGTCTTCGACGGGGCCACGGCGCAACTCACCGTCGGGGCCATTGGCACGGCGCTGACCTATCAATGGCAGAGCGCACCCACCGGCAGCGGCGCCTTCAGCAACGTGGCCAATGGCGGCAATATCTCCGGGGCGACGACCGCCCAATTGACCCTTGCCGACGCCACGCTGGCCGATGCGGCGGACTACCGCGTGATCGTTGGCAACGCCGGCGGCTCCGTCACGAGCGCCCCGCCGGCCACTGTCACCGTGCGTCCGACCGTGGCCACGCTGATTCACCGCTGGAATTTCAATGAAACCAGCGGCACCATCGCCCACGACTCGGTGGGCACCGCCGACGGCACGCTGGTGGGGTCGGGGGCCAGCTTCAACAACGGTCTGCTGGTGCTGGCCAACCCCAGTCCGCAAACCACCGGCGCCGGCAGTTACGTCGCCCTCCCCGGCGGGCTGGTCACGGCCCTGAGCGCGGTGACCTTTGAAGTATGGTACACCAACAACGGCCTGAACAATGGCAACACCCTGATTGGTTTCGGCGGCCCGATTGACAGTAATGGCAACGGCACGAACTTCCTCGATTTCTTCGCGCGCTGGCCCTCCAGCCAGACGGGCTTCCAAATGGACACCACGGCGGGCAACACGGGGGTGCTTCTGCTGGGCACGCGCCAACAGGTGGGCTACTTCCACTGGGTGCTGGTCTATGATCCGGTGGGCGGCACCGTGAATCTGTATTTGAACGGCAACCTCTACGGTTCCGCCACTGGCGTGACTGTTCCGCTGAGCACGGTGGGGACGGCGGTCGGCTACATCGGTTACTCGGTCTGGAACCAGGTGGTCGGCACGGCGATCCCGACGACCAGCGGCAACAACCCGTATTTGAATGCCAGCCTGGATGAAGTGCGCATCTACAACGGGGTGCTTTCCACCAATGCGATTGCCGCCACGCAACTGCTCGGACCCAACCAGTTGCTCTCCAACACGGCCACCTTGAGCGCCATCAGCAGCGCGGGGAATCTGACCCTGAGCTGGCCGATTGTGAACGGCGGGTTCACCCTCAAAACCAGTCCCGTGCTGGGGCCGAACGCCGTTTGGACCCCGGTCAGCGCCACCAAGTCGGTGGTCGGCACGAACTACCAAATCCAAATCCCCATCTCCACCACCAACCCCGCCGCCTTTTACCTGCTGAGCGAATGATGGAGCGGTAAGCCGGGCCGGCGGCGGGGGCGTCCCTGTCGCCGGCTTTCACCCGGCGTTGATCGCGAATCAGCGCCTTGATTAATAACTTCAATCCAACCCCATTCTCCCCAATGACCTCATTACCCATGACCCCACCCCATTCCCCCGTGCGCGGAAAAGCCGCCTTCACCCTCATTGAACTGCTCGTCGTCATCGCCATCATCGCCATTCTGGCGGCCATGCTGCTGCCGGCGCTGGCCAGCGCCAAACTCAAAGCCACGGAATCCGCCTGTCTCTCCAATCAAAAGCAGTTGACCCTGGCGTTCCTCATGTATGCCTCGGACAACACCGATCTGATCGTCGGGTTTGGCACCGAGAACGTGGCGAACGCCGACGGGTATTGGAGTCCGTTTTACAACGGGCAAACCGCGCCGTGGAATCAGAGCGGCGTGACCACGTTGCAAGCCCAGAAGCTGGTGGCGGCCTGCTTGAAAGCCAACGACCCGCTCTTTTCCTACGCGCCCAACGCCAATGTCATCCATTGTCCGGGCGACACCCGCTATCAATTGAAAACGCCGGGCAATGGCTGGGCCATGGACAGCTATTCCAAACCCAACAGTCTGGCGGGGGACGACACCGGTCAATATTGGGGCCAACAGGGCGCCGGGGCCGCCGCCGCCACCGCCTGCTATATCCGCCTGTCCCAGATGACCGCCGCCGCGCAGACCTTCGCCTTTGTGGAAGACGTGGATGACCGCGGTTATAATGAAGGCACCTGGGTGTTGAACTGGAACCTGACGACGCCGGAGGCGGGCCATTCGCAGTCGTTCACCTGGGAGGATCCCATTCCGATGTATCACGGGAATGTCAACACCGCCTCCTTCTGCGACGGCCATGTGGCGGCTCACAAGTGGATTGATCCGGCCCTGATCAAATACGGCAAATCCGTGGCGCAGGGCGGCAGTTTTTCGCCCCCGAATCCGCCCAATTACCACAGTGTGGATTACAATTATGTCTATGAGGGCTATCGCTTTCCGGCGTGGAAAGAATAAAACGTGAAATCGCCCAAGCGGCGGCGGCCCTTTGATTTCGTAGCAGACGACGTGAGGAGTCTCTGAACTTCCCTCTCCGCGCCTCGCGCAAATAATTTGCTGCTCCGGCATTCGCCCGCCCGCCCGGAGCCCGCCACTGTTTATTTTCGTCTCCCAACCCCTGAATCCAGACCCCTCACAACCCCAGTTCCGAAAGTCCCGGGTGATCGTCGGGACGGCGTCCCAGCGGCCAGAAATACTTGCGCTCAGTCTCCTTGATCGCCAGGTCATTGATGGCGGCAAAGCGCCGCGCCATCAATCCGTTTTGATCAAACTCCCAGTTTTCATTGCCGTAGGAGCGGAACCAATTTCCGTCGGCGTCATGCCATTCGTAGGCAAACCGAACCGCCATCCGGTTTTCCCGGAAACCCCAAAGCTCCTTGATCAGGCGATAATCCAGTTCCCCGCTCCATTTGCGTCTCAGAAAGGAAACAATCTCCGTCCGGCCGGTGATGAATTCCGAGCGGTTTCGCCAGACGCTATCCGGCGTGTAGGCCGGGGCCACTCGTTCCGGATCGCGCGAATTCCAGGCATCCTCCGCCAGCCGGACTTTGAGCCGGGCGGAGTCGGGGTCAAACGGCGGCAGGGGCGGTCGTGGTGCGATGTCGGAGTTCATGATCAATGCTCGCGCAAGGGTATGGTTGCCGCCGGCAGGGGTCAACCTTTGGGTCGGCGGCTATTTTTCCGGCACCAGCCGCCAGGTGATGCGGCCCACCTCCCGCCCCCGGTAAAGCTGGCGGATGACCACCGTGTGAGCTTGGTGACGATGTGCTTCAGGAATATGGACCAGCAGATGGCTGGGGGCCGACGTGCGGATGGGAAGCTCGATCTCACCCAGGGCGTGGATCCCCTTCGGGAGGAGGGGAAACCGCACCCGGCTGGGGAATTTGGGGTCGGTCTCCGGGTCTTTAAATTCCGTAACCTCCTTGGGCGCGGGTTTCAAGCCCCGGCCGAGCCACTCGGCCGTCTCCAATTCCAAATGGCTCCCCGGCGGCAGTTCCGCCACCGTTTCGAGCCCAAACAGGTGGGCCTGGTCGAAGGCGCCGGCAACGCGGAAGGGCAGCACGACGAATCCCGGAAAACGGTTTCGTATGGGCATCGGCGTGTTGGCCACCACATTAAAATTCCGCCAAGTGATGTTGTTGTTGGCGTAAATGTAGTCAACAAAGTCATTGAAACTGCCGAATGCGGGCGGATTCGGCGACGGATCCAGGACGCTGCCCACGTTTGCCACATGCGGACCGCCCACCATCGCCACGAAACAATAATGGCCGGGCGCGGGAATTTGGTTCGCCGGCCACAGCACTCCCGGATTCGCCACCTGCACCACGCTGCCCCCCGGCACGGCCGGATAATAGGCGGTGCCAATCAGCGTCCATTGATCCGGCGTCACCAGCGTGGCGGGCGGGGCGTAATAGACGCTGGCAAACACATTCGTCGCCGCCGTCCCCCGGTTCCACACCCGCAAATACACATAGTTCGGCTGCCCCGTGAGCACGTCCGGATCGCTTTCCGTGTCACTCGCAATCGAGGCCGGGGTCGAATAGGTGGCCTGCGGATTGGCCACCGGATTGTTCTTGACGATGATATCGGGGCTGTCCGAGAGGGAACCGGTGTGCGACGTGCCGTTGTCGGCCAGATTATGCCGCAGATACAGCGTGCCGGGCGCCGGGGCGCCCAGGGGAAACGGGATGTCGTCCGGCAGCCCCGCCCCGACGCCGACCGGATAATTCGCCGCCATCAACGCCGCAAAGTTGTTGTAGGCGTTCGTCACGCCCAGAATCGTGGCCGTCTCGTTGAGCGTGTGCGTCGTCGGGGCGCCCGCCCCATAGATGTCCGCCCAGCCATAGTTCAATTGATAGGCGAGGTAATTGAGGAAGAGCGTGCCGCAGCCGATGGAAATGATATGCTGATCCGTCGGCTCGACGTTGTCCACCCAGTCCGGCCGGGGGTTCTGGTTGATCCAGCTCGTGGGATTCATCGCCCCATAATTGTTGGAAAAGTTCCCGGCCAGGTTGGGATAGAGTAACGCGCCCGAAACCCGGGACAGCGCCTCCCCATTGCTCCAACCCGCCACCCAGCCCCTGCCCTGGGCCACCATGAAGATCTCCGCCAACTCGGCGACCACGAGCCCTTCATACCAATGTGTGTCATAAGTGGCGGGGCTGGGATTGATGAAACCGGTGATGATGTTGAAGCCGTCGTTTTGGGCCCCAAACTGCGTCGTGCTCGGCGTCAGATTGACCGTGATGGGCAGGTTTAGCGTGACGCCGTTGAACAGCATCTGAAACCGAACCAGGTCATATTCGCAGTAATTGAGCACCGCTTGCGCCAGGTCGGAGCCGTTTACGGTGTAACCGTTGGCGGGGTTGATGGAGTCGTCATAGGTGACGATGAAGTTGGTCGTTTGTTGCGAGACGATCATAGCACAGCTTTTATATAGCATTTCAATAACTAATGCAAGCTAATTAATTAACCGTGCCGCCGCCGTGCATCCCAAGGTTGTTGGTGAGGTCGGGTGGGCGCCAGATTGGCGGACGGCCTGCCGATTTGGAAATCGGCGATACCGCAGACTGGGAAGTCTGCGGTACAAATAATCCGCCAACAACATCGGCATGCACCGCCGCCGGGTGATTGCCGGTCAGCCCATGAACCCCCGGGGGACCACCACGGAAACCGTCGTAAGCACCTGCGCCGGCACCCGGGGGCTGGAATACGTCCGGCTTGAGGATTGAATTTGGCTCACCTCCGGGGGAAACCCCTGGCCTACCCGGTGACCGTTGCGGGTGCCGGGTTGCCGGCCGGAGCCGTCGCTATCCGGCTGGTCAGGCGGATATCCCGGGCTTCGCAGCAGTAGATCACATACTCCGCCACGTTGGTGGCGTGGTCCGCAATGCGCTCAAGGCTCTTGGCCACCACCAGCCAGTGCAGGCAGCGGCTGATCGTATCCGGATGTTCAACCATGTGCCGGACCAGCGCCGCATGGATTTGATGATTAACCTCGTTCACCTCGACATCGCGCGGGATGACGGCGCGGGCGGCGTTGGGATCACGCTGGCCGAAGGCGTCGAGGGCGGACTTGAGCATGTCCAGCGCCAGGCCGGCCAGCCGGGGCACATCCAGTTGGAGCTTAAGGGGGGGTTCCCAGCACAAGTCACGGGCGCGGCCGGCGATTTTGGAGGCCTCGTCGCCGATGCGTTCAAAATTCTGGGAAATCTTCATGGAGACGGTTACCAACCGCAAATCCGCCGCGAGGGGCGCCTTGGTGAGCAACCGCAGGATCTCGTTGTCAATTTCAATTTCGAACCGGTCAATGATCCGGTCGTCCGCCTTGACCCGGAGGGCGAGTTCCGCATCCCGCTGAAGCAAAGCCTGCACCGCCAGGCTCACCGCGTTTTCAGCGTGACTCGCCATCGTCAGCACCTGCTGCCGCAACCGGACCAACTCAGACTCCAAATATTTTTCCATCTCCAAAGCCAACATAACCCACGTTAGACGTTCTGTCACATTTTCTTATCAACTTTTTTTCCGGGGACGCCCGGCGGCAAGCTGGCGCGGGGGCCGGTCATGGGGGCCGGTTGGTATACCTGCGGATGGAGCACCCCCACAAAGGGCAGGTTCCGATAGCGCTCGGCATAGTCGAGTCCGTAGCCGACGACAAACAAATCCGGGATTTCAAAGCCGACGTAATCGGCCTGAATCCCGGCCACGCGCCGCGCGGCCTTGTTCAGCAGGACGCAGGTTTTGATGCGGCGGGGTCGGAGGGCGCGCAGGCGGGGCAGCACCCGGCTGAGGGTTTTGCCGGTGTCGAGAATGTCATCCACCAGCAGGACGTCGCGTCCGCGCACATCCAGCCGCAGTTCCTTGGTGATGACCAGTTCCCCGGATTCCGTGCCCGTGCGGTAACTGGATACGCCCATGAAATCCAGCCGCAACGGGAGGTTGAGGTGGCGGATCAAATCGGCCAGGAAGAGGACGGTGCCGTTGAGGAGCGCCACGACCACGGTTTCGCACCCGCGAAAGTCGCCGGCGATTTCGCGGGCGAGGGATTGCACGCGGCGGGCCAGTTGCGCCCGGGTGATGAGCACGCGCTCGACTTCCCCGCGCCAGCGCGGGGGCACCCGGCCGGCAGGGAGCAGTGGGTTGGGGGAGGACGCCGGAGTCATGGAGGGTCAGGGGCGTTTCAGCGCCGCCGCGATCTGACGGATCAGCCAGTCGGCCTCGGGTTTGTGGGTCAGGAATTTGGCGGCGATGAATTCCCGGCCGTCGCGGGTGCGGATTTTCAGATCATAATAGGCGGTGTGCCCGGCGGTGGCCCCGATGTCGGTCTTGAGACTCGCCACCTCGGCGGCGGCCAGCACGGTCTGCTTTTGATAAGTGAGCCAGGAGGTTTGCAGCGTCAGTTGCGCGGGGGTCACGATCACCCGGCTGCGGCGCAGCCAGAGGTCGAGGAGGAACAGGCTCATCAACACATCCAGGGCTGCAAACACCAGCGGAAACAACATCGGCGCGCGCCAGAAAACCATCAGCACGATGACCACGGTCCAAACGAGCCAGACGGCGGAAGCCCCGAGGGCGAAGCCGGGATTGCGCCCGGCGGGGAAAAGAATTTCCCGGCCCGTCGGCGGATCGGTGACTTGTATGCGCGAGTGGATTTGTTGGCGTACTTCATCCAGCGTCAACTGCCAGGGCAACGCGGGGTCGGGCACGGTTTCAGAAACTATCGCCGGTGCAAGCGGCGGGGCGGACGCTGAGACAGACGGGACGGCGTCCGGCGCGGCGGTCGCCGACGGGGTCGCGACGGGCTTGAAAACCGGCACTTCAAACGTGCCGTGGAAATCCGGTCCGCTCACTTTGGCGGAAGCCTCCAACCGCCACTGCACCCCGTCCCGGCTGTTGACGGTGGATTCGGGCAGGCCGGATGGCAGTTGGAAAAAGACCGGCAGCCGGGTGGCTCCGGCCTCGGTCTGGGGCAGGTTGGGGCGGAGCCATTTTTCATCCTGCCAGAGGATGCGCTCGGTGGTGACCTGCTGTTTGCCCCGGGGGGCCGTGGTGCGGCGGACACAGCTCAGGCGCAGGTAAAAGGCGTGTTCGGGCCGGAGCGGGGCGGGCACGCGGAGTTCGCCGGTGAGGACGCCACCGGGGGCGACGGGCAGTACGGTCGGGGCCAGGGACGCCCGCCCAAACCGCCGCCAGACGCGGGTGGTTTGCCCGGCAAACCACAGCACGGCCAGACCCATGAGCGGGAAGATCAAACCGAGCCAGGCGGCCGGGTTGCCGTAGCGCATATGCCGACAGACGACCCACAGCGCCACGAGGGACATGGCATCGAAGAAGAACACGAACACCCAGAGAAAGAAAACGGCGCGCTGCACGGAGGTGTCCACGCGACCGGCCGCCCAATCCTCGCGCCAGAGCCAGGGTTGATCCGGGTGACCAGCCTTGAGCTGGACCGCCGCGCGGGGCCGTTTGCCGGCGAACCAGCCGAGGATGACCATGGCCAGCCCGGCGGAAACGACGATAATGGTCAGCAAATGTTTCGTCGCCCGGCCGTCCAGTTGCCGGGTGACTTCGCCATACAAAAACAGCAAGAGCGCCACCCCGCCCATCAGCAGAAAGGGTGAGGCGAAAAGAAAGGCCCGGCGCGGGCTGAATTTGTCTTTCGCCGGGGCGGTCGGTTTTACAAGGCTCATGTTAAAGCAGAAAGGGTCTTTCCATGGGTGAATTAACCGCCAAGACGGGCCGGACGCCAAGACAATTATTTGACGATTCACCCCGGGCCGCCACCGGCGGGGTAAACAGCGAAGCTGCGGAGGCGTGACCCCCGCGTGACCCCAAACAGAAAAGAGCAATCAGGCCGCTCATTCCATGGCGGCAAAAGGGATTACCGCCGCTTTCCAGAACCGGGCCGCCGCCGGTCACGGGGTGCCGGGGGCGCCGGCGAGGCGGCGTTGTTCATCGGCTGCTTTGGTTTTGCCGAGGGCATCATAGACTTTGGCCAGGAGGAGACGGGCTTGGGCGGAATCAGCGGGATTGGTGAGTCGGGGGGCGGCAAATTCCAAATCCGGGGCGGCCTCGGCATTGCGTCCGAGCCGGGCCAGAATGCGGCCGCGGGTGTTGCGGAAACCCGCGTTGTCCGGGAACTGGTCCAAGGCTGGCTGAATGAGCTCGAGCGCCCGGGCCAGATCGTCCGGGTTGCCGGCGGAGAGCACGATGGCCAGTTCAATCTGGATTTCGGTGTTCCCGGGAGTGAGGGCATAGGCGGCTTGCAAATGCTTCCGGGCGGCGGTGAGATCGCCGCGCTGACGGGCGTCCCGGCCCAGGAAGAGGTGCCACTGGGCGGCGGAATCGCCCACGGCGCCGGCCACCATTTGGTCGAGAAATTCTTTGGCGGCAGGCGCGGAAACGTTGGCGGACTGGGTGGCTTGGAGGAGGAGCGCCTGCAATTTGGGATCCTGGGGGGCGCGCCGGAGACCTTTTTGAATGAGTTGCAGACGTTCGGCATGCTGACTGAGGGGGAGGCTTTCGACCCAGGTGGCGCACAGTTCGGCCTCGGCGGCGGCATACGTTTGATTGGAGTTGACGAGCATGGCTTGATCGAGCGTGGCGAGGGCATCGGCATACTTGTTCTCGCTCTCCAATTCGCGCACCCGCTCAAGCTGGTCCGGGGCGACCTCCGGCACGACCATGCCGAGGGCGGCATAGACTTTGGCCAGGACCTTGCGGGATTCCTCCGGCTTGGGCAGCCGGGCGACGGAATATTCCAGATCGGCCAGGGCCTCCTGGTTCCGTCCGAGGCGGGCGAGCACCTGCCCGCGGGTGTCGCGATAAGACGTCTCCTGGGGGTAGTGGTCCAGCACGGTTTGAATGAGTTTGAGGCCCCGTTCCCAATCGGCGCGATTGGTGGAGGACAACATATCCATGGCCAGATCATTGCCCACTTGCGGCAGGTTGGGGGCGATTTGATAGGCGGTTTCCAGTTGCTGGCGGCGTTCGACCAGGTCACCCCGGTTGCCGGCATCCCAAGCGATCAAAAAATGCCACCACGCGGCGGCGTCACCGGTGGCGGTGGCCATGCGTTCGTCCAGCAGCGCTTTGGCGGGCCCGGCGGTATCGTTGGTGGCGAAGGCCGCCTGGGTGAGCAACAACTGTAATTGGAGGTATTGGGGGGCGTTGGTCAGCCCTTTTTCAATCAGTTGAAAGCGCAGGGCGGAAGCGTCGGGTTGATTCAAGGGGAGGCTGCCGGCCCACAGGGCGCAGACTTCGGCGATGGGCCGGCGATAGAGGTAGTTGGTGGCGGAGGCCGCCTGGCGGTCGAGGTTGTCGAGCGTTTGCAGGGCGGCATCGTATTTTCCCTTGGCCACCAACAGGCGCACAATGCCCATCCAGATAATGGGGCTGTCCTGGGGGGCGGAGTTGGTGAACGCGGCTTGGGTCCGGGCGAGGCTTTCCGGCTCGGCCGCCAGGGCGGAGTATTTGTCCCGGATGATGAGTGCGCGCACGAGGCTCTGGCGGTCCAGGGGATTATAATTGGGGGCGGAATCAATGATAATCTGTTCCAAGGCGGTGATGGCGCGGTCGGACCAGAGTTGGGCGGCGGGACCGTCATTTTGCAGATCGGCATTGATCGCCAGCAGGAGCGCGGCTTCGGGTTTGGCGGCATAAACCTTCAGCAACAGTTCCCGCGCTTTGGCGGGTTGCCGGGTGTTGATATAAAACCGGCCGAGGGTTTCGTTGACGGGCAGGGAATCGGGTTCGAGGGTGAGGGCGTTGGTGAGGTGGCGTTCGGCCTGGCGGAGGATTTCGGCGATGTCATTGGTGGGGTTTAAGGCGGCCAGGCGGAGGTTCTCGGGGGTGAGATTGGTGTTGCTCAACAATTTTCCCGCCATCAGCAAGTGGGCGGGGGCATAGCCGGGATGATCGAGCGGGGCGGCTTCGGCAACGAGGTCGGCGGCATCCTGGCGTTGGTCGAGGCCATTGAGGGCGGTGGCGAGGAAATAGAGCCAGCGCGCGCGGTCGCGGTCGTTCTCCGCACCGGCGAGGCCGCGCAGGCAGGCGACGCGGGCTTCTTCATAATTGCGGTTGGCCAGCGCATATTGGGCGAGGCCATCGTAGCGGCGCTGGGTGTCCGAGTTTTTGCGGCTGAAGACAATGAGGGCGACGGCGGCGATGGCCAGGACGCCGAGCAGGGCGGGGAGGCAAAAGATAAAGATGCGCCACGGCCGGTCCGCGATCCATTCGTTGACGCTGACTTTTTGACTGGAATGTCTGGGAGGACTCATTTGGCGGCGGGTTTGCGCAACTGTTCGATGATTTGGGGCACCAAGGTCTGGCGGGCTTCGAGAAACAATGCCTGGGCGTCGGCCTGGGCGGCGTCGGGGATCGGGCCGAAGGCTTCGGTGATCAATTGAATGCGATAACCGGCGGGCGGGGTCTCCAACCGGTGCACCAGGGCTTCTTCATTGGAGAGCCAGCGGCCGTGTTCGTCCACGACCGATTGAAAGACATAGGCGTGGCGGAAAGGCGGCTTGTTCATGGTCAACCGCATGGCGTGCAGGTCATCCTGGCCGGCCGGATTCAGCATCTTATCCTCCGCCGAGACGAGCCAGCCGTTGGCGGTGTAACAGATCTGGACATCGTGAAAACCATTGAGGGGGTAGTCCACCGCCAAAGAGGCTTGCCGGCCGGCGCGTTGGAAGTGCCAGATGCTGGAATGCAGTCCGACATATTGGATCATGGCCTGGTCGCCGCTGCCGGAATTTACCCGCCGCCAGCCGGCCAGATCATCGGGCACGGAGAGTTTGAGTTCCAGGGATGAACTCAAGCCCGGCCAGATGGTCCGCCCCTTGGAATGAACCATGTGAAACGCGAAGACCCCGAGTCCGAGGATGGCCAGCAAGAGGCCGGCAAACCGGGAGCCCAGAATGGGGCCGGCCGGCGGGGCGATCGCGGCGGGTTGGGCGGCCGGCGCGGGGCGGGGGGGCGGGGCGGATTCCGGCTCTTCGGGGACGGGTTGCGTCAGGAAAACGAGAAACTGTTCGGTGCTCATGACGAGCACGCAATAGCCGAGCAACAGGACCAACCCGAAGGCTTCATGCGGCCAGCCATCCAGCAAATCGAGGTGCCAGCGGGAAAAGGCCAGGGAACAACCGGTGATGCGAATGATGTTGCCGAGGACGACAAAGCAACTGGTGGCCAGCATGGCCGGCACGAGCCACCCGTAGGAGCGGCGCTGCCACAGGATCCAAAACAGGCAGAACGCATTGCACAGAACAAAAGAATTGATGCCGCTGCAGGCCTCCTCGATGAAGAGGGTTTTGCCGGGCAATTGAATGGTGTTGCCATCGCGGACGAAGGTGATGCGCAGCCAGTCCAGCAGCCCGCAACTGACATGCACCGCCACCGAACGGAGCCAGAGGGTCAGGGATTGGTCCCAGCCCAGCGGGGGTGGCAGAATGGCCACCAGCATCAAAATCGCCGGCACCAAGGCGAGGAACAGGGGTTTGCCGCCCAGTCCCCACAAAATGGCGGTCACTCCCAATAAAAAGGCGATGAAGCCCAGCCAGGGCGACCAAAGGAGGTTGGCGAACAGGCACACCACGCCGGCGACGACCACGAGGAACCGGGTGGACGAAGGACTGCCGGCGGGCGGGGCCCCAATCGCTTTGACCGCCCGGGACGCCAGCAGGGCGGCCGCGAACAGCGCCATGGGGAAGAACTGATAAGCCGGGCGGTTCCAAGACTCGACAAGAAACACCCAAAGCAGCGGGAGAAAACCCAGTGCCGCCAGTATCAAATTCCCCCGGTTGGCCTTGAGGCGCAACCCAAGCGTGTCTGCGGAAATTCCTTGCATGCCGGGAGCCATATTAATTTGCTATATTATGTATATTGCCAAAGGTTACAAGTCTAAAAAACGGCCGTTTTATAAAGCCAAATGAGGGCGGCGGATGCATCAAGCCCGGCCAATGGTTGCCCGCCGGGCAAGGTTGAATCACGATCCGTTTGGTCGTCAAATGGGTGGGACGACCGGGAGTGGTTTTAAAATTTTACGTTGAGTAGTGATGAACGGTGATGATTACCATTAAATTCGTTAAATCCGTTGTTAAAGAGCAATGGGCGGCGGTTTGGCCCCCATCCCAGCGCCTCATATTCATCCCCATAAATATAGGCCGCATGGCCCAATAGCAAAGACCATACCACCGGTTTTAAAAAAGTCAAGGCGGAAAGCCCAAAGCCCGAAGCCGAGGGCGCAGCTTGACACTGCCCCCGAAGCGCCAATCTCCAAATCGGCGGATTATCTGAAGATCCTGAGCGCCACCGGGTTCAACGGCCGGCAGGTTTGGAAACCTGCGAGACAGCAGACTTGGAAGTCTGCGGTACCTGGCTGCCGGCCGGTGGCAACCGGGGGCAGTGCCAAGATGCGCCCCGAAGCGGAAACGGGGGAAGGCCGGCCGAATGCCGTGGGAACGGCCGGCCGGGCCGGAGGACAGGGTGAAAATTACTGGTGATACGCCACCCATTGTTTAATTAGATTATATTATATATGAATTAGCTTGCTTTTTAAGCGGCATTGAATACACTGTTCCCCAAGCACGAATAAGGACCGGCCCCGCAGCGACCCAAAATGACTTGAAGGCCCGCGCGCGGAAGCGGTCGTGAGGACGGTTCCGGGGACCGTTGAGCCGTTTACGCCGCACCTTGGAGCCGGGGGGCCGGGCAAAATTCAACAACGCACCAAAAAAAAGTGGACGACGGGAGACAACCGAAGGCGGCCTTGTGGGCGATCGCATTTGCCCTGGTCACCACCATTGTCACATACATCCAGTTTGAAGCCAACCTGGCGACTTCGAGACCGCGGCTGCACGGTCCGCCGGAAACGTCAACCATCGGTGACCAGAAGATCCTCGCCCGCCTCTGGCAGGATCCTTTTACGGGCCAGAGTCCCGATTCCGACCAGTGCGATCTTGCCTCCACCCGGCATCTCTCACAGGTCTGGACAAACGGGCAGCAGGAGCTGGGGGGCACGAATTGTTATGTTATGGCGGTTTTGGTGGAGGGCTTTCCGTACCCGGAAGATGTTGAACGGCGCCTGCGTTTCCGTTACGCCGTGGAGACGGCGTTCTTTAACCAGGGATTTGCGCCCGCCGACATCAGTCATATTGGCATGGCGCAATTGCAATGGCCGGTGGCGGCATGGATGACGCCCGCCAATCTTATGACGAGCAATTGGTATGCCCTCGCCGACAGCAACACGAATGCCACGCTCAACATCCCATTCGAGTGGATGACCCGAGGCCCAACCAACGTGTTGGTGTTGTGGCTGGCGGAGGAACAATTCGCCGACGTGCCCCTGCACCGTTGCGAATTGCTGCTCCGCAATCTCGGTTTGAACACGAACGGCGGGGAGGCTTTCAAGCTCATCGGACCGCGCTCCTCCGACACTTTGAAGGCGATGTTGAAGGAGTTGCAGGCCCCCAATCTGGGCCAGTGCCTGCCGGATGTCACCAATCCCAATTTTGAAATCTATTCACCGCAGGCCACGGCACCGGACGTCTTGATTGCGGCCACAAACATTCCGCCTCCCCCCGTCAATACGACGCGCGCCTGGGCGGCCGGCCAGTTCAAAGATAAGCTCCACCACGTTGCGTTTACGAATTTCATCGTCACCGATGACATCCTGGCCGAAAAAATCGCCGATGAGTTGAGGTTGCGCGAACGCGACATCTCCGAGAGCGGAAGCTACGTGGCGCTGATCTCCGAATCCGACACTTCCTATGGTCGCGCCCTGCCGGCGTGCATGGCGGCGGCCATCAACCTTGAAAGCACGTGGACAAACCCCACGGCCATTCCTTGGACCAATTCAGAAATTTCGGCGGCACTGGCCGCGAAGATCAAAGCCTATGCCGACGATCCGGCCAGTTTTCCGGGCAACGTTCTGCGCTATTCCTATCTCCGCGGGCTCGATGGCGTGGGCGCCGCCGACCCGCAAAAATCACCCGTGGATGCCGATGAGCCGCCGGGCCGGGATAAGAAGGGCGACAGTGATCCGTCGGCGCCCGCGAGCCGAAGCGAGCAGGATCGTGAACGGTCCCAGGGGCAGTCCCAATTGGATTATCTTCGGCGGCTGGCGGACCAGTTGCAAGAAAACGACGATGAACTGGCCGCCGAAGGCCGCCACATTCGCGCCATCGGGGTGCTGGGCAGCGACGCCTACGACAAACTGCTGCTTTTGAAGGCGCTCCGGCACCACTTCAAGGAACAAATATTCTTCGCCACCGACCTGGACGCCCGCTACCAGGACCCGCAGGAACGCGAAAACTGCCGGAATCTCATCGTGGCCTCGGCGGAGGGGTTGCAACCCCGGGGGACCAATGGAACCAAAGACTACCGGATGCCGACCTTCCGCGAGGTCTATCAAACCACGGTCTATAATGCCTGCACGGCGGCGCTCGGCGGGCGCGCCGATCCGGCAACGAACGCTCACATTTATGAAATCGGCCTCAACCGAACCATTGAACTGGGGGTGCCGCAAACCAGCCATTGGTTAAAGCTGCTGCGATTGCACTGGTGCGGCATCCCCCTGGGCGTCGTGGGAATCATCGGCCTGTTCACCATGTTCCGCGGGGTAACCCGGGCGGCGGCCGATATTCCCATCTATTACTGGAAACGGATCAACCGGCGCCCCCCGGCGCCAAGCGCCGGCCCGCACGGGTATTCCGCCTCCCCCGGCGTCCGGCGCCATCGTTTCTACAAACTGATCGCCGTGGACCCGCGAATGATTCCCATCTTTCGCAAACTGAGGAACCGCCATTTCCTGAACCGGCCTGACGGGGAGCGGGCCAAGGAACTTGAAGCGGTGGCCAACCGGGAGGACCTGCTGGTTTTCCTGACGCTGCTCGTCGGACTGACCCTCATCGGAGTGATCACCGGTTGCTTTTGGGTGGACAGCCAGGAAGCCGGCGGCGAACCGTTTTACTGGACCGAAGGACTGAGCATCTGGCCGACGGAGGTGGTTCGCCTCGCGGCGGATTTGTTCGGCATCCTCTGCCTGATTCACGCCTGGCATTTATACAAGCGCCAGCGGTTGCTGCTGTGGCACCACTTTTTTGGCCCCCGGGAAATCCGGGACGGCGTCGATCTGGATGCCAATCTTCCGCTGCTCACCGGTGCGCAAATTGATGATTTCGACGGCTTGGTGCGCGCGCTCACCACGGCCAATGACCCGGTGTCAGCCTTCCTGGCCGGCCGGCTGCAGAAAGACCGGTCCTGGCCCTCGGTGCAAGGAATGGCCGGCGCCCGGAGGAAGCGGGCGTGGGCGAAGATTCTACTGGCCCGGAGCCTCAATCTGATCCTGACTTCCCATTCGGTTTTGGATGATTGCTGGGTGGAGAAGATTTGGAAGGAGAGCCGGGGAAAGGAACTGATGGGAAGTTGGAAATACCGATTGTGCAGCCGCAACGATCCGGCGGCAGAAAAAATCCCGTTGCGCGACGAGACCGGCCGCCTTGCGGAAAAAAATCCCGGGGGATCCGAATTAGTCTGGCTGAACCGCCAGATTATCGACATGAAACTCGGCGGTTTTTTGGTGGGGACCACGGCGAGAAAGGCCCCGCCGCTGCCGTTGGGCGAAACCCGATCTTCCCATCTGCCGCCACGGTCCGGGGGCTTTGTCAACCTAATCGGGAAACGGCTGAACATCAGCATCAACTTTTGGCCCTTGGAACCCGATGTGGTTCATGCCCGGGACAAACTCTTCGCCCGATACCTGGAACGAGGAACCGGCAACAGCCGGCTTTGGCGGGTATCCGTGATGCTGTTCTTTTTCCTTGCTTTCGGCATGGGACTGTTCCTGTTGGAGGGCTTTCCCCGCGTGCCGGGCCGTGGAATCAGCAGTAACCGGTGGGATCACGCCATCCTGATGCTAAGCGTGCCCTTGTTCGCCGCTTTGGCCTTGTATGTGGCGGATGCCGCGCGCCTGACGGAGCGCTTTTTGCTCCGCCTCGGCGACGGAGTGACGGTCTGGCCGCAACACCGGTTATTGCAGACGGCACTGGATCGAAACATGGATCCGGCCCATTTGGGGGGTTACTTCGATGTGCGGTTCGCCGCTTTTCAAACCCGCGAGCTGGGCCGGCTCATTTATTATCCGTTCATCATGCTGGCGCTGATGCTGGTCGCCCGCAATCAGATGTTTGCCCCCTGGTCGTGGCCATGGTCTTTGCTGGGCATCGTCTTGACGAGCAGCTTGATTACGTTTCTCTGCGCCTTCCACATCCGGCGCGCGGCCGCCCGCGTCCGCGACGAGGCCGTCGAGGCGCTGCAGGGGATACAGATCAAATACGCCGCCGGCGAGGACGTGGTATACAAATGGAAAATTGATCTCGGCGAAGGCGGAATGAAGGATTGCCAGGCCACCAACTATTCGGTCAAGATCGAGGGGCTCATCAAAGAGCTGCAAGCCATCAAATCCGGCGCCTACGCCCGATTATTGCAGGATGATTCCGTGATCGCCGCCCTGATTCCCGCCCTTGGGGCGGCACTCCTGGCGGGCTTTCAAAAATTCTTCCTCTAATGCATTTCAACCGCAGATGGACGCAGATGAACGCAGATAAAAACCGGGAGGAAACGTTGATCCAGTCCAGACCTGGCCGGGTGCCCGTTGGGGTCTCGGTTTTCCGGGCTTGGTCAGCACTCCTCATCTGCGTCCATCTGCGTCCATCTTGTATGTTGTTTTTATCTTCTTTGTTTGGCGCAAGCCAAACGGGAAGATGAGGCTGCGCTCCCCCCGGCCGGGGGGAGCGCAGCGGCGCGGATGTG
>Ga0302278_10002641_pt1 | contig 20487 bp, 13 predicted proteins | sample III_Bog_N3_2_FD_194543 | JGI IMG/M metagenome (GOLD analysis project Ga0302278, IMG submission 194543) | Peat permafrost microbial communities from Stordalen Mire near Abisko, Sweden - III_Bog_N3_2 | ecosystem: Environmental > Terrestrial > Soil > Wetlands > Peat | place: Sweden: Abisko...
CAAACCCAGCCGCACCTGCGGTGCGGGATGATGCTCTATATATCCCTACCTCTTCAAATGCTGTTCCTGACCTGGAGCACTTCTGGCGAGTACAAGTGGATCACTCTTCCGTAGCGCCGAAGCACTGGATGGTATGCTGACGGATTTGGCATTACCGTGACTGCTTACAGCGGCCTCGATGGGACGGGCTCTGTGCTCGGCGTATACGACGGGGCAGCTGCGTATGGTTCGGATGCCGAGTTCAACCTCGGCGTCGCTGGCATTGAGTCCATCGTCATCAGCGATGATGGCGGACAGGCGGATGACATGGTCGTGGACGACCTTGGCTATTCGGTAACTCCTGAGCCTGACTCCCTGATCCTGCTTGGCACCGGCCTGCTCGGCATGGTCGGGATGATGCGCCGCAAACTTCATCGTTAAGATTTCAACAGTATTCGCGAGCGAGGGCCACCGCAGGCTCGGGCCGGGTGGGCCCTGCATTCAAGAAGGAGAGACCATGATTTGTAGCAAGAAAGCCGCTTCCCGCTTCCTCGCTGTGGCCGCATTTGCCCTCAGCGTCAGCTTCGCCTCGCAAGCTCAGACCAAGCCACTCCTGGTTACCCAAAAGATCGATAACAAAGTTCGCTTCACCCTGGCGGGCAACACCCGCCCAGAGGCCATTGCCAAAAACGATGTCGGTGAGGTCGACCCCGACGTGCAGATGGATGACATGCTCCTGCTGTTACAGCGCCCCCCCGCGCTTGAGGCTCAGCTTGAGCAGTACATCGACGATCTCCATAACCCCGCGTCGCCCAACTATCACCAGTGGATCAGTGCCGCCCAATTGGGCACCCTCTACGGACCGGCGCAGAGTGACATTGACGCCGTCACTGCCTGGCTTGAATCGCAGGGGCTGACGGTGAACCTGGTTTACTCCAATAACATGTTCATCGACTTTTCAGGCACCGCCGGGCAGATCTCGGCAGCCTTCAACACCGATTTCCACAACTATAAGGTGAACGGCGAAACCCACTACGCCAACACCCGCGATCCCCAAGTTCCCGCTGCGCTCGCCGGGGTGGTCAAGGGCGTGCTTTACATGCACAACTTCAAGCCCAAATCCATGCATAGGCAGATCGTGCAGGCGCACGTCGACGCCCGGTCAAGGGCCCTCAAATCGGAGTACACGCCCGGCAACGGAGATAACCCACTTGTGCCCTGGGATCTCGAGAAGATCTACAATATCACGCCCCTGTTCAGCGCCGGCATTTCCGGACAGGGAATGAAGATCGTGGTCGTGGAGGATACAAATCAGTGGAATTGCGCATCGGGCGCCCCGGGAACTGCAAGTAGTGGTAGCCCCACCTTGTGTAGCGCCACCAGCGACTGGGCCGTCTTCCGCAATATTCTCGGCCTCGGCAGGTTCACTGCGGGCAAGTTCTACGAGGAGACACCAGGCACGACGACCGCAAATACCTGCTCAGTGCCGTCGACCGAAGGCGGCGCCCCTGCGGGCTCCGGCATCAACAGCGACGACGTCGAAGCCACTATCGACGCGGAGTGGGCTACTGCGGCAGCGCCCAGCGCAACCGTCATCAACGCAGCCTGCGCCAGCCCGCGTAGCGGATTCGGCGGACTCACCGCGATCCAGAACATTCTCAGTCACCCCAATGCCGACAACGTCGACGTGATCAGCATGAGCTACGGCGAGTCGGAAGAATCCACCGGCGCAACACTCAACGCCGCTTTCAACACCACCTTCCAGCAGGCCGTCGCCGCGGGCATCGGCATCTTTGTTTCCTCCGGTGACGAAGATGCGGCCAGCACCGACGACGGTGGGTCGGCGTGTACCGGTATTTCCGTTAGCGGCGCAGCCTGCGCCAAAGACGGCATAACGATCAGCGGCTGGATGTCTTCGCCGTACGACGTTTCAGTCGGCGGCCTGGACTTTGCCGAAAACTACCTCGGCGAGAACAGCAGCTACTGGAATTCCGTCAACAACGTCTATTACGGCTCCGCCAAGTCGTACATCATGGAGCAGCCGTGGAATGACTCCTGCGCCTCAACGCTGCTTGCCAGCTTCGAGACCGGCTCAACTGTGACCTATGGTTTGACCGGCTTCTGCAATACCGCCACTGGCGAGAACTTCCTCCTCGCAGTCGGCGGCAGCGGTGGTCCCAGCGCCTGCGCCACCGGGACCGCGTCGGTGAGAGGAGTCAACAGTGGTACCTGCGCCGGTTACGCCAAACCCAGCTACCAGAGCGCCTATCTCGGCACCATGGCCGGCCTGGTGAACGACGGGGTCCGCGATACTCCCGATGTTGCCCTTATGGCCGCCAACGGCCTGTGGGGACACTATTACGTGCTCTGCTATACCGACACGACGCCTGACGGCACGGCCAACGGCGGAATTGCCTCCTGCACCACCGTAAAGCCGGTCGACTGGCCGGGCTACGGCGGAACGTCGGTCTCCTCCCCGATCATGGCGGCCATCCAGGCTCTCGCGGTGCAGCACAAGGGCAGCCTGCAAGGAAACCCCAACCCCCGCTACTACGCCCTCGCCAACTCCGAATATGGTCCAAGCGGGAGCAGTTCTTGCAATTCCGCCAATGGGAACGGCGTAGGCGGCTCTTGCATCTTCTACGACGTGACGCTGGGTGACAACATAGCGAACTGCCAGGCGCACAGTGGTGGCACCAAGTACAACTGCTACCTGCCCTCTGGACTCGTCGGTGTGCTTTCGACGAGTAACAGCGCATATCAGCCCGCATACATGACAGGAACCGGCTGGGACTTCGGCTCCGGCATCGGCAGCGTCAACGCCTATAACCTCGTGATGCAGTACTAGAAACACCACCTGTTCAAACCCAACGGCAGAGAGCTCGGAATGAGCTCTCTGCCGTTTTTTATCCCAGCAGGAGTTTTCCGGGACGGCCTCCAAAGCATGGGAATCACGCCATCGTTGGGTTCGCCCTCTTGAACGGCGTCAACCCCATCGCTGAATATCCGCTCCATGTCCGAGCCATTCCGATGGCCACCAGCCTGCGTATCAAGATATTGCCGCGAAAGCCGATGAATGTATTTGGAGAGCCTATGGCGGCCGTAATCCAACCCGTCTGTGACTCCGCCGATCCAGCGCTACCGTCAACGCCTCGACTTTATTCTGTCGTCCGCCAGCCGATTCTGGATCTGCACGGCCGCGTTCATGCCTACGAATTACTTTTCCGCGGAGTCCCGGCCCCTGACGGAGTTTCGGCCTTCAACAACCTGATCGAGATCGCACGAAACTTCGACCTCGAGAAGCCCAGCGAGTTGAAAAAGTTGACGGGAAAGCTCACCGCATTTGTGCGCTGCCCATGGCAGGCGCTGAACGAGCAGCTTGCCCAGGTCCTGCCGGCAACCCTCACGGTCCTCGAGATCGAGCCGAACCAGGAAGTTTCGCCAGAATTCGTTTCCTCATGCCGGCAGATGAAGGCGCTTGGTTTCCGTTTTGCCTTGGACGATCTCACCAATGTGCCGCAACCCACTTCCTTCCTGGAGTTGGCAGACTACATCGCGGTGGATTTTGCCCGGACCCCCGCAGAAGTGCGCCGCAGGTTGCTGGACGGATTGCGCGACAAGTCCACGATGATGCTGGCAAAAGGCGTTCATACCCAGCAGGATTACCGCAAGGCGCGCGAAGAAGGCTTCACACTGTTCGAAGGCCGCTTCTTCCTGACGCCCGTGGCCGTGCGCAACCGGCGGCCGCCCGTCAACCAGATGCTGCGGCTCGATATTCTAAAAGCGCTACAGCAGCATCCTATGGATCTGCACAAGGTGAGCCAGCTCGTGAAGCGCGACGGCCCACTCACCTATCAACTGCTGCGCCTGGTGAACTCGCCGCTTTGGGGAATGCGCCAGAACGTTGCATCGATCGAGGTAGCATTGGTGGCAGTCGGCGAGAATGCTTTTCGCCGCATCGCCACTCTGGCTATTGCCAGCGAGTTCAACGGCGATCAGCCGGCCGAACTGCTGTCGATGGCTATCCTCCGCGGACGTATCTGCGAGGTGATGGCGTCGAAACGCAGCCTTGATCCTTTCGGACAATATTTGCTCGGGCTGCTCAGCCTGCTGCCGGCGATGCAGGGCCAGCCCATGAGCGAAGTAGCTCCCACCCTGCCGCTCAGCGCAGAAGTCCTCGAAGCACTGCTGGGTAAAGCGTGTCCAGAGCGCGTCGTACTGGGTTGGCTGGAACACTTCGAGCACGGCGATTGGGCGGCTTGCGACGCCACGGCCAAGGCCAGTGGCCTGGACCAGGTGGAGTTATCCAGCGTCTATATCGAATCCGTAGCCTGGACCGAGACCGCGCTGCACTCGGGTGCCTGAGTAAACTTCGGAACCCGCCGCTCCTATAACTCGATCCTGACCTGTGATAACTCCATGCTAACCGGTTATAACTCGATACTGACCGGCCACGTCTTCCAGATATTGGCACAATAGTCCCGGATCGAGCGGTCCGAGGAGAACTTGCCAATCCGTGCCACATTCAGAATCGACATGCGCGTCCATTGCTCCTGATTCTTATATGCCAGGCTCACCCTGTCCTGACAATCAACATAAGACTGATAGTCAGCCAAAAGCATATATTCATCTCTTGTCAGCAGGGAGTTGACCAGCGGCTCGAACAGAGCCCTGTCGCCATGGGAAAACTCGCCGCTCGTCAACGAGTCGATCACTTCGCGCAGCTTTCCGTTCGACTCGTATGCGACTCGCGGATTGTAGCCATCCCGCTTTTGGCTCTCGACCTCTGAAGCGGTTAGGCCGAAGAGAAAGAAATTGTCTCCCCCCACCTCTTCGCGGATCTCAATGTTTGCGCCATCCAGTGTCCCGATTGTAATCGCGCCATTCATCGCAAACTTCATGTTTCCAGTTCCTGAGGCTTCCTTCCCGGCGAGTGAAATCTGTTCGGAAAGATCGGCCGCGGGGTACACTCTTTGCCCCAGCTTCACACTGAAATCGGGCAGAAAAACCACCTTGAGGCGCCCCCTCACGATGGGGTCGGCGTTGATGGCTTCTCCAACCGAGTGAATCAGCTTGATGATCAGCTTGGCCATGTGATATCCAGGAGCCGCCTTGCCGCCGAAGATGAAGGTTCGCGGCGTCATTTCCGCATTCGGATCGCGCTGTAGACGTTTCAACAAGGTGAGAATATGCAATACCTGAAGGTGTTGGCGCTTATACTCATGCAGCCGCTTGACCAGAACGTCGAAGATCGAGTCCGGATCGGTTTGAATTCCCAGCCGGTCTTGAATATATGCCGCAAGCGTGGCCTTGTTTTCTCGCTTGATGGCTTTCCACTCGTGGCAGAACTCGGCATCTTCAAGGAGTGGCTCCAGCCGGCGCAACCTCTCGATGTCGCGGATCCAGGTAGAGCCGATGCGCGCGGTCAGCAGCTCCGTAAGACGGGGATTGCTCAGTACCATCCAGCGCCGGGGCGTGACCCCGTTGGTCATGTTGGAAAATTTCGCTGGGGTCAGCGCATAAAAATCATTGAGCACGCAGGTCTTCAGCAGTTCCGTGTGCAGCGCCGCCACGCCGTTGATTGCGTGGCTCCCCAACGCGGCAAGGTGCGCCATACGCACAGCCTTCTCGCCGTTTGCCCCGTTTTCATTGATCAGCGAGAGGCGTTCGACGCGACCCGGTTCGTCCGGAAACTTCTGGCGCACATGGTTGAGGTGAACGTAATTGATCTCCTCGACGATCTCCAAATGACGAGGCAGCATCGACGCGAACAAGCTGCGCGGCCATTGCTCCAGCGCCTCCGGCAAAAGGGTGTGGTTGGTATACGACAAGGCGTTCTGCGTCACATGCCAGGCGGTATTCCAGTCCATCGAGTGCTCGTCCACCAGCAGCCGCATTAGTTCCGCAACGGCGATCGCGGGATGCGTGTCGTTCATCTGGATGGCGAAGTTCCGATGCAGCTCTGCCAGGGGCCGGTTTTGCGTCAATTGAATGCCCACAATGTGCTGGAGGCTACAGGAGACGAAGAAGAACTGCTGGGCCAGTCGAAGTTCCTTGCCTTCGAGCCTGTCGTCATTCGGATAAAGAATCTTCGAGATGTTCTCAGACGAAACTTTATCTGCCACGGCGCCGGCAAAATCTCCATCATTGAATGTTCCAAAGTCGAAGCTCTCGACGGCCTGCGCGGCCCAAAGCCGCATGGTGTTCACCGTGTTGGTTCGGTAGCCCGGGATGGGAGTGTCGTGCGGAACCCCGCGCACCCTTCGTTTTGGAATCCACTCCACCTTGAACCGCCCCTGGGCATCCGTGTGGATCTCGGTGTGGCCGCCCATCTTTACCTCAATAACATCCTCAGGCCGTTCCAGCGACCACGGATTCCCGAACCGCAACCACTTGTCCGTCGACTCCACCTGCCATCCATCGCGAATCTGCTGATCGAAAATTCCGTATTCGTAGCGGATGCCGTAGCCAATCGCGGGAATCTCCAGTGTGGCCAGAGAATCCATGAAGCAGGCGGCAAGACGGCCCAGCCCTCCATTGCCCAGCCCCGGTTCCTCCTCCTGTTCGATCAGAACACTCAGGTCGATGTCCAGTTGCCGCATCGCCTGCTCGGCTTCGTCATAGATGCCAAGATTGATCAGGTTATTGGCCAGATGCGGTCCAGTCAGAAACTCTGCCGACAAATAGCAGACCACACGTACATCCTGCGCCTGGTAGTTTTTGACTGTCGCGATCCACCGCTCCAGGATTCGGTCGCGCACCGTATGGGCAAGCGCCATATAAAGATCGTTCACTGAAGCTCGCTCAACCGACCTGCCCTGCACAAAGAACAGATTGTCCAGAAACGACTGGGCCAGCGCCTCCGGGCCAAGCGCAGTTCTCTGGCACTTTTGCGATCCGGGCCGCAATAACGATGTGGCAAGCGCTTCTGACATGGTTACCTCGCCTTCCGCTGGCGATGGGAGATGAATTGAATTCAACTACTCACAATAACCTCGCACGGACAGAAGCACGGTGAGAGTAACTGCCGCTCTGGAGCTGCGGAAGGTCACGCGACCCATTCTGGAATCTACATGCCCGTTTCGGGGTGGCCGCACCTATCCGTCAGTTACCGACGGGGAACGGTGCCCCGCAGTCGATGCCGCGCTAACTCCCCGCCCCGAGGAAAGCCCGATACCTATGCGAAAGCCCATCGATTTTGCCGGGAGGCAATCCTGATTAAAACAATTCAATGGCGGGACGGCTGTGGTCGCCGTCGGAAATTCCTCCGGCAACGGCAACGCGGGTAACGGTTTGGCTGACATTCCCACTCGGGGTGAAGTTGACTAAGAACGCTACCGCCCATTTGACATGAGCGGAAAATCAACTGCATCCGCAAGGGTGAATTGAGCGCCATCCCAGATGCAAGCCAGTGCGGCGGTGAGCTCCTCCGCGGTTGGTGACCAGGCGCCAGGCTCGTGCAATGCGAATGTGCCGCCCAGCCAGTATAGGAAGTGAACTTCGAGCGGAAGCTCGAAGAGAGAAACATAGACGTTACTCGATTTGATCTCCATGTCCTCATCATGAAGAGAAGACTCATTTCTGCCAAAGGATCGAACGTGTCCGTTTTAACGCCTTGGTCCTGTACCAACAATCCACCAGCCTATGAATCTCGAAAGCGGTGCTTCAGTCGCATGAATCCTTTTGGCTCAGATGGGCACTACTCCGCGGTTGTTTTAGGGAGTCCTCGCTTGGGAACCCGTTCAAAGAAGGAGCTATGCCAGCCGATTCGACCGGGTGAATGAGTGACTTGGCCTGTTACCGTCGTTCCGCAGTCATGCCTAGGTACGGCAGCGAAGATTGGCCGGTGTTGCGACCGACATTTCAAATCGTGTTGCCCTTATCCTTGCGACCATTACAGGAGAGCGCTCGTATCGCTATCGGTGATTAAGTCGAGAGTCATTGACTCGCTCCAGTCCTCAATCTCAGGTTGGCTGAGCGTCTGGACCGATAATTTCGCTCCTAAAACGATGCGTATGAGGGTGGGCACGCTCGGAATTCACGAAGTCACAGAGTTTGCGGCACAGAGGAGAACTCATTCGCGGATATCATTGTTCATCAAACGCTTTTATTTCGTCAAGAATCGTTTCCTTGCGGCGCGCGAATGGAATTCAGGCGCCGCACAACAGCAGCAAAGCTGTCCGCTTCTCACGCTGACGATCTACACAAGGTCGATGACCGGGTAACAAGTAAACGGTTCGGTGAGCACCTGCCAATATGGAATGTAGGTGAACTCCGGATGACCATCGATCGTGAAATGCAAGGGACGGTCCGGATCTTGCTTGATCCTGCTGAGAACGTCTTCGTGACGCCGCCCCCCAGGCACGGTAAGCGTCGCGCTGTCGGAGCCGGTAAGGGCCATGAGGATCGGACCGTATTCAAGCGCAAAGCGCTCGTGGCCCTCGATCCTGTCGACGCCGGTGTAGCGGGTGAGTTTAAGCTCGATTGGCAGCGTGAAGCGAACTGTGTCTCCGGTCGACCACATGCGGTCAAGCGTGAGGTAATTTCCGGGTAACCCGGAGAGGGAGGTTTCCTGGTTCACACGAACAGACATTGGGCCGGCGGCCCAGGAGGGTACACGAATTCTGATCTTCGCGTTCGCCGGCTGCGATGAATGTATCTCCAGCTTGACGTCGGGGTCCATGGGGAAGTTACCCAAAAGAGTAACCTGCATCTCCGCGTCCGCATGGGACCATCGAATGGTGGATGGCTCGAACAGGTTGACGTAAAGGCCATCTGCGGCAGTAGAGAAGATGTACTCGGGAAGCGAGCCTAGTAAGCGCGTGCCCTGGCCCTCGCAACAGGAATTGGTGCACAGGGGCACCCGCAGATCCCCTTTCATGCCCACGAGACGGGCGTGATAAATAATGCCGTGGTCGGCTACCTGATTTGCAAGGCCGACGTTGTAGATCGACTTCTCGATTTCATTGGCGTACTTTTCCTGTTCGGGATACAACAGCTGGAACCGCTGATTGAATCGTGTCCAAAAGACACTGCCGCAAGTCTCGCCGGTTTCGCAAAATGGGAACTGCGCGGCGAGGCGATATGATTTGGGCGGAAACTCTCCGAACTCCGTAATTGCAATCGAGCCCCCCACGTGCTCCCAATTGTCGTGATAGAGGTCCCACGCCCCTTGCATGGCACGGAGATACTTTTCGTCGCCAGTGGCACGGTAGATGTCTAGATAGGCTTCAAAATCGGTGATCAGATAGTTATGCGGCCGGTCGTAAGGATATTGCCAAACCACGTCCGTGTTATGACTAGCGAGGCCGTCAAGCCAGTAATTCTCCTGGTAATAGCGTTGGATAACTTGAATATCTTCCGGCCTTCCCGCCGGCGTGAAGTACATCCGCGTGTTGGCGATCATGCCCTGCACGCCCTGAACCCCGCCGCGCATCATGTTGGGCAGATAGGCGCATCGATCGAACCAATCATAGAAGCCGCGCAGCAGCGGGAAGGCCTTAGGATTCCCGGCGTAACCTGCTTCGATCAGACCTTGCGTGACCCAGGATCGCGTATAACCACCCCGCTCCGAATGCAGGATCAGCTCTTCCGGATACGCCATGATGTATCCGTTGGGCGCGCGGCACTCTTCGATGCCATCAACGATTGCATCCATGGCGGCGCGCAATTCCTGGTTGTCGATCCAGCGCAAGGTGTTGCCTGCGCCCATCAGAAAGCGACCGGCACTGGAGCCGGGCAGAGAGGTTTCCCAAAAAGCGATGGGATCGCGCAGTCCGGCGCGAATAGGTTTGCCGGCGCGCTCGCGGAAAGGGCGGAGCATGTCGTCTACCGAGAAGGAAGTGAGCAAGTAGCTGATGTTGTTTTCCATGGCGCGATGGAAGAGCCCTTGTTTTTCCTGAACGCTGACGCCGGAGAGCGGAACATTCGCCTGGAAAGGGATTGCGCGCCAACGGTCGCCGGGAATTACGTTGCCGGGATTGTCGGTGACGGTTCTCTCACCCATGGGTCGCGGGGCTCTGGTGATCTGCGCAAGATCAACTTGATTGCCAAAGATATCGTCCGCGGTCACCAGGCAGCGTTCAGCCACGTCTTTTCCGCCCGAGACGACGTCGATTTTGGCAAGGGCGAGTTCGTAGCCGACGCCATCCTCAGCGGGTCGCAACCGGGTTGCCGTGAGACGCACATAGCGGGCTAAGACGCCTCCGGTCGCGTACTCCGTTATCTCATCATAGGGTTCGGAAACATCGGAGGCGGAGCAGTCCACGAATAGTCTTGAGTTCACGAAGGAAGCGTCATCCGAGACTTCGATTCGAAAACGCTGCGGAAATCCGAAGCCATCGGCATGTGGGTCGCCCGGCGTAAACGCAGGATAGAGACGAACGCTGTCGATAACTCGAGAAGCGCCGAGATCGATCTGGAGCCACGTAACAGTGTCCGGCGAATGAGCGAGTTTGGAAACATAAGGCCGATACCAAGTGCCGGCACTCCAGGCCATGCGCCCGCGCCGCGCCGCCACCGTGGCAGATGAACTCAAGGAACCCGCAAAGACAGGGCATGGACCAAGGGCTTGAAGGGCCGCGATGGCTGCTCCGCCCTTCACGAATTCACGGCGATTGAATGACGGTCTCACTTCTCCTCCAGAATTTGGTTCGCTAAGCCATGCTATGGTGTGCCGTAACTACACCTCTTGATGCAACCGTCGTGGCGCCAAGCCAGGCTTCTTGCCTCGACGTTGCCGTTCTTTGTCATTCAAAACATACCTGTCACATCTGCGCAGTTACAACTTTCTCCGGGGGATGTTTCGCAAGCGAATCTCTACCGGAATAAAGCAAGGTCGATCGCGTCTGCCATAGCCTTGTACCCCGCGTCGTTTGGGCGGAGGTGATCTCCAGAATCATAGGCTGCGTTCAACGTGTCAGGTTTCACGGGATCGCTAACCGCAACCGCGCCGGCGGGAATCCTGACAGCCTCTCCTGCACCAAATGTCACCGTCCGATCACTGCCGGCTACAATTGCTCCTCCGCCGCTGTTGAGCCCAACATGCACACCGCCGATATCGAGCGGGCCAGGGCCGAACTCATTGGTGAGCGTCAATCTCACCCGGCAACCGCCCAGCGATCAATAGTGAGCGCGATCGCGAGAGGCCATAGATAGCTGGGGGCCTTATCCCGTCTCATAACGAGCAATTCCTCCAATTTCGGACATCCAGGCGATTGTAAACGGGGAGAGTGCTCGGGTTGCGACTTGCTCGCTCATCTACCGGGAGATCAGCAGCCGCAGCACGGATGGCGGTGGTGCGCCATCTGTACGCGGTTGGTCTCGGTTTGCTCCTAGCGTATTCCAGGTTAAGAGATAACTCGTGCCATCGGCTCTGGGAGCACCGAGATCATGCGCGAAGTGCTGAAACATTTGACTGTCGGGCGGTGGCGCGAATACCGCGCCGGGTTTCTTCTCGGTCAGAGTGGGCACGGGCTTGCCAATCAATTGCATTGTCCTTGGATCAACTTGCCGCATACCGGTTCCATAAACAGAGTGATGCACCATGATGCTTAGATAGCCATTGTAGGCTTGGAGGGGACCGATCATCACCTCCATCGGGAAACTTCCGCCGCCATGAAAATCCCACCGGTAATCCCAGTTGCTGGCTTGCTGGATATTCCACGCGCCCTGCTGCCAGCGGGCGAAGTATAGCTGAGTTTTGCCCTTGGCGTCGTACTTTGTATAAGCGATGACAAGCTCGCCGCCAACGTCGAAGCCCACCGATTGCGATCCATTGATGAGGCCCGCGCCCTGAGGCGCGGGATCGAGAATCAGGCCTGGCGTGTCAACGGTCATCGGTAGCTGGATTGGGACGCCTGCTGCGGTTTCCCAGTGCACAAGGTCGCGGCTGCGCGCGTAACTGAGATCGTGATTGGATTCGGCCATGGCAGATTCACGCCAGACCCAGACCTGGTGATACCAGCCGTCGGCGCCAAGAACAGGATCGATGGGGTAAGCGTTGCGGGCGGACCAGACGCGGCTGGTAGTAGACCGTGGAACGGCTGATCTCCAGCTCCTCGGCCTGCCGGGAAATCGACAATGCGTGCTCGGGATCGATCATCGCTTTGCGCTCAGCAAACCCGCCTTGACGAGCGCACTTTCTAAAAAATCGTTGGCCAGCGCCAACTCGCCGATCTTGGCCTGCATCCGGGTCACATCGACTTTCGCCTGCTCCTCGGCAGTGTCTTCGCCAAACACTCCAGCCGCGCCCTCGGCCAGCCGTGTCTTCCAGTCCGTGATCTGGTTGGGGTTGACATCGAACTGCTGGGCCAGCTCGGCCAGGGTCTTGTCCCCCTTCAGGGCGGCCAAAGCCACCTTCGCCTTGAAAGCCGCTGTGTGATTCCGCCGTGGACGTCGTGCCATTGTTGCTCCTCTTTTCTGCCATCTTAATGGCTGGCTGAGGAACAATCCTTCCACTCATCCCGCTGTCCGAATTCCCGAAACCGGCTCAGCCATAGAGCGCCAGCGCATGTGGCGCCAAATCCCCCATGAATTCATGAACTTCTTTCCGCGCTTGTTCGGGCGTCTCCGGGCCGCCACCGGATTCAAGCGTGTTTGAACCGATGACGAGTGGAATTGCCAGTTCTTGCGCGGAAATGTATGACGCAGCGGGCGAACGAGTAAGTAGCCAGGCATCGTCACCATCGTGCCCGGTGTCGACGCGGAGATGCTCGATGTAGAGCCGGCCGCCTGAGCAAAGAAGGGGCCGGCCGACACGCTCCAGTTGGTGAACCCCTGACGCCACACTCGCCAAGCGTGATGCGACCACTCACTTCGAGAACCGTAGTGCCTTCAACGTGAGGTATGGCGATCTTCGCGCCCATCTTCGTCGGCTCCTTTCTTGGTTGGCCAGCTAAGGGACTTGGGCGATGCTCGCGATGCGGTGCTTATCTGGGATTTTGAAGCAACGCGATCTCCACGTCGCTGGGCGTTACGATAGCCGCATGATTGGCTTCTTGCTGTAACTTTCTAACCCGACGTTCAGCCTTTGACTCGGGGCAGCGAAGATGATCGGTCTCACCTTTGACCCACACTTCGCGAAGGAAGTACCGGTTGCCGTACTGGTGGAAGACGACCTTGCCTTTGGTCGCGGGCGACAAACTTGCTTCTCTCCGGTCCATGGCCAAAGCCGTGCCGGAAGGACCCCGAACGGTGAGGAAGTATTGTTGTGAATCGTTCAGGAAGTAGGTGCCGGGAGCAAAGTGGGCCGACCCGACTTCGAACGCGAAGGGTATGTTTACCGGAATCCGCTCGATCGGATGCTGCGCGTATAGAACCGCAGACCCGAAAGGAATGGCGAGGGAGGCAACGACGAGGGCTGCGCGAATCTTCGACATCAAGAGTGTGGTCATGACGGCTTCTCCTTTTTTTGAAGACGCCTTACCGAACGCCTTCACCTGGTAAGGCGCAGTCGCCCGGAAAATGGGGCCACACAATTTCTATTTTTTATTTCCGATCCGCGGGCGAGGGGGCCACGCCAGGATGTAATTCGCGAAAGAGCCAGATCCGCGCCAGCGACCAGTCGCGCTTCACCGACCGCGGGGACACTTGCAGGAGCGAAGCGATTTGCTCCACCGACAGGCCTCCGAAATATCGCAGTTCCACCACTTTGCCCTGCCGCGGATTGTGGCTCTCCAGGTTGCGTAATGCTTCGTCCAGAGCCTCGACCTCGTCAAGCTTTTCCGCCGAAATTGCAAGGTCGTCCTGCAATTCGACCCGCTTCAGGCCTCCGCCTCTTTGTTCTGCTCTGTGGGCGCGGGCATAGTCCACCAGCACCCGCCGCATCACGTTAGCCGCCACACCGATAAAGTGCTCGCGGCTGTTCCAGTCAGTATCCTCTCGCGCCAATCGAAGGTAGGCCTCGTTGATCAGGGCTGTTGCTTGCAACGTATGATCGGGTCTCTCATTCCGCATGTACGAACTGGCCAGCCGATGCAATTCTCCATAGACCAGTGGCAGCAATTTGTCCGCCGCCTCGGGGTCGCCTTGGGACATTGCTTTCAGGAGTTTGGTCACCTGGCCCTTCTCGATTTCCATGGAACCGGCCTCCTTTGCACCTGTGGTATTATCTACCGACACGGGGTTCGATTCCACGTGAATTGCCATACTGTGAGCCGCTCGGACGCTCATCTTTACTGCGCAAAACCAGATATCACATGGCCAACCAGGAGCAATCCGCCGAGGAGATCTTTGGATCTGCTCTTGACCTGCCGCCGGAGGAGCGTTCGGCATATTTGATGCGAGCTTGTCTGGGCTCGCCCGAGTTGCGCAATCTTGTAGAGAAACTTCTTCTTGAATACCAGCGCATGGGTAGCTTCTTAGAAGAGCCTCTCCTTGCAAGAAACGGCGCCGCTTCGCCTTCACCCACAGTCAGCGTGCATATTTTGACTGCCGGACATAAGCTGGGACGCTATTCCGTCATAGAGCCAATTGGCTCCGGTGGCATGGGCCAGGTCTATCGAGCACGCGATCAGAAGCTGGAACGTGTTGTGGCCATCAAGATACTCTCCCCCGGCTTGGTGACGGGCGATGAGGTCCGACGCCGCTTTCGCAAGGAGGCACTGGCGCTGGCGAAGCTGAGCCACCCGCATATTGCCGCCGTGTACGACGTAGGCGAGCAAGACGGCGTGGACTATCTCGTTATGGAGTGCGTCCCCGGGCAAACTCTTGCAGCCAAGTTGAAGAATGGCCCCCTCCCAATCGAAGAAGCTACGTTGATCGTGTCGGAGATCGCGAGCGCACTCGAAGAAGCCCACGAAAACGGCGTGATCCACCGCGACCTGAAGCCGGCCAATGTGATGATTACCCCAAAGGGGCATGTCAAGGTACTCGACTTCGGTATCGCCAAGTTGCTGGCGCCGCTTACGCCGGATGCCACAGCCTCGATAGAGACAGGTCTTATTGTCGGGACCCCGTCTTACATGTCTCCCGAGCAGGCAAAAGGAACCGCAGTCGACGCTCGGACGGATCTGTGGAGCCTGGGTGTCATCTATTACGAATTGCTTGCCGGCCGGACGCCGTTTCAAGGCGACGGCAATATTGCTGTTCTGCACGCAATCATCAAGGATTCCCCAGCCTCTTTGCGCGCGTTTCGACCTGATGCTCCCCAACTGGCCAATCAAATCATTTGCCGGTCTCTTGAGAAAAATCCTGCGAGCCGCTATCAGTCGGCGTCCGAAGTAGTTCGCGAAACGTCGAATCTCCTGAATCGAACCGCATCGAGTCCTCACGATTTGACCGCAAAGCGCCGGTCGCGGGCGGTCGCCCTCTCGGCTATTGTTGCCCTTCTTCTTACCATTGCTCTTGGAGCATGGTTCTTTCATCGCTCTTCCAAAAGGCAGTGGGCGCGAGAAGAGGCCATCCCGCAAATCGCGAGCCTCATCGCCGAAAGAAAGCCGCTCGCTGCGTATATCCTTCTCCAAAAAGCGCAGAGCTATTTGCCCGGCGACCCTCAATTGAAGCTGATTGCCGATCAAAATACGCTGCCGGCGTCGATCGCATCTTCGCCCTCGGGAGCAACCGCAGAGATTCAGGATTATTCCACGCCGGACGCTCCGTGGTTCCGTCTTGGCACGACGCCGCTCACCGGCGTCTCGATACCAAAGGGCTATTTTCGCTGGAGAATATCGAGAGCTGGAGTTGGGGAATTGGTAGAGGGTATGCGGGCCGCCAAAAGCATGAATTTCGCGCTTGGCGCTCTGCAATCCTCGCCCAACGGAATGGTGCCGGTGCCGGGACAATACTTCGTGGATAGCGTCAGTTTCATCGGCTTTATCGGCCCTTACAAGCTGCCGACGTATTACATTGATCGCTTCGAAGTTACCAATCGCGACTACCAGGAGTTTGTCGACAGTGGGGGTTACGCAAAGAAAGAGTATTGGACGGAGAAGTTCATTCGCGATGGGCATGAGCTCTCCTGGGCTGAAGCGATGGCAGAGTTTCGCGATACAACAAACCGGCCTGGGCCGGCTGGATGGGTTGCGGGACATTATGCCGACGGACAGGCAGATTTCCCCGTCTCCGGCGTGAGTTGGTACGAGGCTTCTGCCTATGCGGCATTCGCAGGAAAAAGTCTGCCCGTTGTGGCTCAGTGGTATATGGCGGCGCCGTCCGATGTGGCACGCTACATTGTTCCGGCCAGCAACATCACGACCAACGGCGCAGCTCCTGTAGGCGCATACAAAGGAGTAGGTCCCTTCGGGACCTACGATATGGCAGGAAACGTCCGCGAGTGGGTTGCCAATGCGGACGACAGCGACCATCGATTCATTCTGGGAGGTTCCTGGAAGTCTCCAGCGTACCTCTATTACGCTCCGGAAGCGCTCTCGCCTTTCGATCGGTCAGACGCGAACGGCTTTCGCTGTGTCAAGAACACCGCCCCACTGCCGGAAGCGGCCGTTACGCCCATCAAGCGGGTGGAAGCGCGAGATTTTTCCAAGCACAAGCCAGTTTCCGACGATGTCTTCCGCGCTTATCAGCTTCTCTATGCCTATCCGAATGCCCCCATGCATGATGCTGATGGTGGAGTCGTCAACGAGACAGCGGATTGGCGGGAAGAGAAGGTTACGATCGACACCGGCTATCGCGGCGAACGTATGGCAGTATATCTATTCTTGCCGAAAAAGGTTCGGCCACCGTATCAGACGGTGTTGTTTTTCCCCAGCGCGCGTGTAGATTTCATCGCCGACAATAAAGGAGGAACGGCGCTCGGCGACATTGGATTCTTCGACTACATCGTTCAGAGTGGCCGCGCTGTAATCTATCCGATCTACCAGGACACTTATGAGCGTCGTTTGCAGTATTCTCTTCCTCGAGGTTCCCAGGCGATCCAGCTCACAACCGACAGATATAAGGATGCAGCGCGTACACTCGACTATCTCGTTACTCGCCCGGACATCGATAGCAGCAAACTAGCCTACCTCGGGGTCAGCATGGGATCAGCCGAGGGCCTGATCTACACGACGCTGCTCCAGGATCGCCTGAATACTGCCGTATTCCTCGATGGGGGTTATTTTCTCGATCCGCCTCCGCCGGGCGGCGACCAGGCCGACTTCGCGCCGCGCATGAAAAAGCCTGTTCTGATGGTGAACGGACGCTACGATTACACCTTCTCCTTGGAATTGTCGCAGAACCCTATGTTCACAATGCTTGGCACTCGGAAGAAGGACAAAGAGCACATCGTCCTGGACACGCCTCACGATGTGACCGAGCAGCGTCCGCAACTCGTCAAGGCTGTCCTTGATTGGCTCGATCGCTATCTCGGGCCAGTGAACGAATAACTATCAGTCGGATGAGCCTGGAATTCACTGGTACACAGAGGCAGCCATAGTTGACTTCAGGCAATCTGGTGGACGACGAGTATCGCGGGGTCAGCTCTTTACACCTTGGATCAATGCTACTCAAACACAGCGACGCGAAATGTCCTAAAGGACTTGAGTTTGCGCACCGGTGGAAGCGCGCTGATACTTTTCATTCTCGCTGGAGTCTGGCTGGCACTTCACGGTTTGATTTCAAACTGACCTTCGGATCAAGATCGGAGCTCGGTAGGCGTCCGTACCCCATTCCGCTATAGATCCGCTATAAAAAATGCTCTCGTGAGGTATAAAGGCGCGTTAGCCCACTTAAGGCGGCATCAAGACACTCAAAGTGCTTGAACGCTGAGGCAGAAGGGCTTACGCGAGTAAGTAGCTGGATTTTGAAGGGGTTAAAAAGTCGCTGGCGGAGAGAGGGGGATTCGAACCCCCGGTACAGCTTTTGACCGTACAACGGTTTAGCAAACCGCCGCCTTCAGCCACTCGGCCATCTCTCCGGTCTCAGTCAGGATTATACCGGAATCTCCGCAGTCGCGGCCCGCCCCGCCTTATGCCGCCCATACTTCTCTCGTCTCGGCCCGCCATACTGCTGGCCACCTCGCCGACTTCTCCACATCCCGCTTTCCGCACCGCCCTCGACCATTTACATTCAGTTCATTCACACTCATGCGCTTTGTCCTCAATCCCGCCTTGCGCAAGATCCGCTTCCTGCCCCTGGTTGCCGCCACCTACTTCATGGTTTCCGGCGGTCCCTACGGCATCGAAGATATCCTCGGCGGCGCCGGATACGCCCGCGCCATCATTATCCTGCTCACCCTGCCGCTGCTCTGGAGCCTGCCCACCGCCCTCATGATCGGCGAACTCGCCGCAGCCATCCCTGCTGAAGGCGGCTTCTACGTCTGGGTGAGCCGCGGTCTCGGCCCTTTCTGGGGATACCAGGAAAGCTGGCTCTCGCTCACCGCCAGCGTCTTTGACATGGCGCTCTACCCCTCCATCTTTGTGCTCTACCTGGGCAAGTTCAACCCCGCGCTCACCGCTGGTCCGCGCGCGTATCTCTGGTCGCTGGCCGTCGTGGTCCTCTGCTGCGCGTGGAACCTGCTGGGCGCGCCCGAGGTCGGCCGCGACTCAGTGTGGCTCTTTGCGTTGCTGCTCGCGCCCTTTGCCATCTTCGTCGCGCTGGGCTTCTGGCAAGGCCTTACCGCGCATCCCGCTATTCACTGGGGCCGCACCGCTGCCCAGCCGGGAGCTCCGCTCGGTCTCTCCACCGCCATCCTCGTCGCGCTCTGGAACTACATGGGATGGGACAACGCCTCCACCATCGCGCGCGAGGTCGACAATCCCCAGCGCAACTACCCGCGCGCCATGATCGCCGCCGCCCTCCTCACCGCTCTCACTTACGTGCTACCGCTGGCTGCCATGGCCGCCGCCGGACTCTCGGCTGAAGATTTCTCTACCGGCTCGTGGGCCATCGCCGGCAGCGCTCTCGGCGGCCCGCTGCTCGGGATGGCCATTGTCGCCGGCGGCGTCATTTGCGGCGTGGGCATGTTCAACGCCCTCATGATGAGCTACACGCGCCTGCCCATCGCCATGGCTGGCGATGGCCTGTTGCCGCGCGCCTTCCTGCGCCGCAACAGTCGCGGAGTGCCCTGGGTCAGCGTGCTTGTCTGCGGAGTAGGTTGGGCGCTCGCCCTCAAGCTCCCCTTCGAGCGCCTCATCTCCATTGACCTGATTCTCTATGGCTCCAGCCTGATCCTGGAGTTCCTCGCACTTATCTTCCTGCGCCTGCGCGAGCCTGAGCTCCCGCGTCCCTTCCGCGCCGGCAGCTTCAGGGTCGCCTGCCTGCTCGCCGTCGGTCCTGCGGCGCTCATCGCCTACGCGCTCTACGCCTCGCGCTCTCAAACCCTCGGCGATCCCGGAACGTCCTTCGCCAACGTCTCATCGCTGGCCTTCGCCGCCGTAGTAGCTCTGCTCGGTCCGCCGCTCTACGCCCTCACGATTGCCCTCGCCCGCAAGCCAGAGCAGGCAGTGAACAGTGATCAGTGATCAGTGACCAGTGTGAGTGTGAAGTGTGAGTGATTAGTGGTTAGTGAATAGTGCGCGATTTTCACGCACACTCACACTTCACACTCACACTCACACTCACACTCACACTCGCACTCGGTATCACACTCACACTGTCTTTTCGCTCCCTCGCTCCCTTGCTCCCTCGCTCCCCGCCTTTTTTTCTTTGAACTGGTTCATCGCGTACACCACGCGATCGCGCGCATACCCCGCATCGTGCCAGCCCCGCATCTCCACGCGCTTGCCCTCAAGGTCTTTGTAGATCGAGAAGAAGTGCGTAATCTCCTTCAGCAGGTGCGGATACATATCCGTGTAATTCCACACATTCGTGTAGCGCGGATTGTTCTTGCCCACTGCCAGCACCTTCTCGTCGAGCGCGCCCTGGTCCAGCATCTCCAGCAGGCCAATCGGCCGCACCTCCTGCACGCACGCCGGAAAGCTGCCCTCGGGAACCAGCACCAGCACGTCCAGCGGATCGCCGTCGTCGCTCAGCGTAGAAGGAATAAATCCGTAATCGCCCGGATAGTGCACCGGCGAGTGCAAATTGCGGTCCAGCTTGAACACGTGCAGTTGTTTGTCGTACTCGAACTTTTGCGTACCGCCTTTGGGGATCTCGATCACCACGCGGAAGACCTCCGGCGCGCGGTCGCCCACCGGCAACTCCAGATACTTTGGCATTAGCTTCAATCTCTCCTTGGGGAAGTGTGTACTTTGATGCAGTTGTCAATTCACAGTTGTCAGCTCGCAGTCGTCAGTTCGCAGTTCGCATCAGCAATACCTTGTCATCCTGAGCGGAGTTTGCCGCGCTTTATGCGGCAAACGAAGTCGAAGGACCTGCGGTTGCTTTTCAGCAATCTCACATTCCCCACCGCTGCCCCTTGATCCAAGCTTTCTAGTCCCTCAGTCCCTAGTCCCTAGTCCCTTGGTCCCTCGGTCCCTGCTCTTATAATCTAGGAACATGAAGGCGCATGTCTATGTCACGCTGAAGACATCGGTCCTCGATCCGCAGGGCCAGACCATTCACAATGCTCTCCGCAAGATCGGCTTTGCCGAGGTCACCGCCGTGCGCCAGGGCAAATACTTCGCGCTCTCG
>Ga0302278_10002652_pt1 | contig 20439 bp, 20 predicted proteins | sample III_Bog_N3_2_FD_194543 | JGI IMG/M metagenome (GOLD analysis project Ga0302278, IMG submission 194543) | Peat permafrost microbial communities from Stordalen Mire near Abisko, Sweden - III_Bog_N3_2 | ecosystem: Environmental > Terrestrial > Soil > Wetlands > Peat | place: Sweden: Abisko...
GGCCTCGGCCCCGGCGGCATCCTGCCAGTCGGGGGCCTGGTCCAGCAGCCGGAACAGGCGTTCGCCGCCGGCCATGGCCATGAGCGCCTGATTCAACTGGTTGCCAATGTTTTGAATGGGTTCAAAAAACAGGTTGGCGAGGAAGAAGAACATCACGAGATCGCCCACCTCCATGTGCAGCCAGCCGTGCCAGCGCAGCGCGCCAAACGCGCCGAGCAGGGCCATGGCCCCCAGAAAAAGCTGGCTCTTCAATTGCAGCAACGGCACGAACACCGCGGAGGCCTGGGCCACGCCGACGTTGTTTTCGCCGTGGACATCAATGAGCTTCTGGAAAAAACCGGCGTTGATTTCGTGCCGCACAAAGGCCTGGGTGACGCGAATGCCGCTGACGGATTCGGCGAGCGTGGAGGAGACGCGGCTCCACGATTCCTGCACCTTGCGCAGCCGCCGGCCCATCTCCCGCCGGTAATGTTCGTTCACGAACCAGATGACCGGCACCATCAGCGCCATGAGCGAAAACAGTTTCCAGTCGTACCACGCCATGAGCGCGGCGGAGACGGCCATTTGCAGGCCCTGCACCACCAGCACGAAAACCACGTCCTGCACCCCGGCCCGGATGCTGTCAATATCCGAGGTCAGGCGGCTGATGATGCGGCCGAATTTGGTCTGGTTGTAAAAGGACATCGGCAGGGTCATGAGCTTGGCAAACAGTTCGTTGCGCATGTCATGCACCACCGCCTCGCCGAGTTCGAGCGCGAAACGCTGGCGGAAATGGAAGGTGAAAATGGTGGCCAGCGCCAGCGCCAGATAGGCGGCGGCATAGTGGTAAATGGCCGTCAGGTCGCGGCTGGCAATGGGGCCGTTGATGGTGCGGCCGATGAGCCACGCGAGCGCCGGCAGTTGCAGGCCGCGCACAAACGTGAGCGCAAACAGCCAGTTGCGCTGCGTGGGACAAGCCCGGGTATAACCGAAAATGCGGCGGATGACCGGCCATTGCAGCGGGGCCTGGTCGGCCTCGCGCTCCTCCTGGGGATGGTAATAGGTGATGGCCTCGCGCGTGGAGGCATCCCCCCGGGCGACCGGCGATTTGGGCGGCGCGCGCATCCGCCCCTATTCGTTCACCAGCGGCGAAAACTGGCGGGTTTCCGGATCGTAGGCAAAGAGTTCGGCGGTCGCGATCTTGAAGAACCAGCCGTGCAGCCGCAGCGTGCCGTCCTGCAAGCGGTCCTGCACGCAGGGATAACTGTGCAGGTTGTCGAGGCTGAAGAGCACATTCTCCTCGGCGGCGGCGTTTTCCCGCGCCCGCGGCTCCTGGAGATGCGTGTAGTTCCGCTTGAGGGTCTCCAGCACCGGCGAGGCAAGATTGAGCCAGCCGCGCAAATGCGGGGTGGCCGCGCTGACTGGGTTGCCCCCCATCAGGGCGGCGATGGCCCCGCATTGCGAATGGCCGCACACCACCACATCCCGGACGCGGAGGGTTTCCACGGCAAACTCAATCGCGGCGGCGGTGGAATTCGTGTCGCCGGTCACCTGCGCGGGCGGCACGATGTTGCCGACATTTTTGACCACGAACAAATCGCCGGGCTGGCTCTGGGTGATCAGCTCGGCGAGCACGCGCGAATCGGAACAGGTGATGAAAAGCGTGTGCGGATTCTGGCCATCCCGCGAGAGCTGGCGAAACAGCTTGCGGTAATTGCCAAATTCCGCCGAGCGGAACTTGTGGACGCCTTCGATCAGCCGTTGCATGCGTCAGGTGGCGAGCGCCTTGTTTTTCGCGCGCGACTCCTCCCTGAGCCGCACCTTGAAGCGCGGCAATTCGGCCTGGAGGCGGGCATCGCCCACCGCGAGGATTTGCACCGCCAGGATGCCGGCGTTGCGCGCGCCGTTGACGGCCACGGCCGCCACGGGCACGCCGGGAGGCATTTGCACGATGGACAGCAGCGAATCGAAACCATCGAAGGATTTGCCCAGAATGGGCACGCCGATGACCGGCAGCGTGGTGAAGGCCGCCGTGACGCCGGGCAGATGCGCCGCGCCGCCCGCGCCGGCAATGATGACCTTGAGTCCGCGCGCGCCAGCACCGCTGACATATTCTTCCAGGCCATGGGGATCGCGGTGGGCGGAAATGACCCGGGCTTCGGAGCCGATGCCAAATTCAGCCAGGGCGTCGGCGGCGGCCTTCATCACCGGCCAGTCCGAGTCGCTGCCCATCAGGATGCCCACCAAAGGAGTAGTTTCGTTGCTCATGTATCAATTAATCGTGTTGGTTCGCCTGCACTTGTCTGCCGAAAAATCTAGCAAGGCGCCGCCGGGGATGCAATCTCCGCGTGCGGGCGTGCGGGCGTGCCCATGACAAAATTCTTTCGATTATTGGATTGGTGGATTGGTGGATTGGTGGTGGGAAGCCCCTCTCCCGGAGGGAGAATTCCCCAAAAAAGTTCGCGCACTGCCCCCCCTGAACCCACGGATGAAATCAAAATCGCCAGTTTTCGCAAAGCGTTATGATAAAACATGTTGCAATTATTAATTGGGTTCTTCGCTATTTCCAGTGGAATCGGGCTACGACCATTCGCTGCCGGGTTGGTCTCGGGGAGCGCACGCGCCCTCGCGTGCGGCGGTTGACGCCTCGTCAACCGCGCCCACGCGCGCCTCCGCGCGTGGATCCCGCATGGCCGGGAACCCGCAATTTTGGGATTCGCCCGGCCAATCGTCGTTTTTGCCGAAATGGAGCGTTTAAGTTCATGGTTCGGATCGCAAACTTTGAGCCGCCATGGGAGCCGAGTCCTGCCAGTTTTTTCACCTTGATTTACCTTGATTTACCTTGATTTACCTTGATTAGGCTTGATTTACCATGATTGATGGATGAGGGCGAGGCTGCGATCTGGGACGTTGTGCTCCCACCAATCAGATCAACCACTGGGCGACGAACCGTCGCCACCCCCGAAGGCGGCGGCGGTCCACGGCGGGATATTTTGGCGTTGCGGATACTCATGGAGTGATCTTTTTGGCTTTAGTTTAACTGAGGACCTTGGACACCAGCTGTCCAAGGTGTGTTTTTATGAAAAAAAAGTTCAACCCCGGCGGATAGAATTCTTTCAGGGCTGGATTCCGTCGCGCCGCAAACCCAGGGTAGCGCGTGCCTCGCAACCCTGGGCTGAATGATGGAATCCCATTGGGCCCCAAGCATGGGCAAGCGTCAAATGTGCAGAGCCCATTTTTAGATGGCGGCGGGGTGCCCCCCCCCGCCCAAGCTGGGTGCCTTGCTGGGTGACCCATCGTGACCCATCAAATATCCGGCAATTTTGTCTTGAAAGTATTGGCAGGATGATAGAGTATGGATCTTAGACATCAGACGGCTATGAAATGGGATCAGGCAAAATTATTAGTGTTAATATTATTTCTAGGGGGCAATCGTCCCTTGGCCCATGCGGACGCGCTGGACCACTGGACGGGAACGCCGGTGCCGACCCTCTCTACGCCACTATCGCCTACGGCATTTTTGCTGAGCGTGGCTTATGGCGATGGCCGGTTTGTGGCGGTGGGAGAATATGACGAAAATGATGGGGCTTTTGTCACCACTTCCGACGATGGCATCCATTGGGTGGAACAATCAACTCCGGCAACCGATTTATACAGTGTCACCTATGGCAACGGGCTGTTCGTCGCGGTCGGCTGGGGCGGGATGGGAAACCAGGACATATACAATTCACCCGACGGCATCAATTGGGTTCCCATCACCAACGGGATTGTCACCAATTACCGCGATGTAACCTACGGTGGTTATTATGTGGCCGTCGGGGATGACACCGTTTGGGGCACATCCACCGTGACGAACGAGAATATTTTCATTTCCGCGGACGGCGTCACCTGGACGCCCCAGAAGTCCGTTTCGACGTCCGGCAGCGCGCATAATTTGTTGAGCGTGGCTTATGGCAACGGTGAGTTTGTGGCGGTGGATGATTCCGGGAATGCCTATCACAGCGCCTCGGGCAGGACGTGGACGCGGGCCAGCCTCGGTATTGGTTCTGCGGTGAGTTTCTGCAATGACTTGTTCATTGCCTCCTATGGTGCTGGAACCAACCTGGTCTCCAGCGATGGCATCAATTGGGCGCTCGTGACGAACAGCACCGGCGGCATTTTCGGAAAAGTGATTTACGCCAATGGGTATTATATTGCCGGGACCAGCTCCAACATTTGCACCTCCACCGACGGCACCAACTGGACACGGCGCGCTCAATCTCCGACCGAACCCGTTGGCCCGCTTTTGGAAGCCTGCGCCTATGGCAATGGCGTGGTTGTATCCATCTGCAACCTCTTCGGGCAAAAATATCCGTTCGCCTTCGTATCGGATCCGGTGGTGGCCATGGGAATCAATTGGGGAGCTGGTGGAGCCGCGTTGAACCTTTCCGGATTGAATGGCCGCACCAACCGCATTGATTATTCGACCAATCTGGAGACCGGTTCGGGCTGGCAGGCTCTGACCAATATCGTTTTGACCAACAGTCCGCAGGCGTGGACCGATTCCGCAGCGACCAATGGGCAACGGTTTTATCGCGCCGTGTTGTTGCCATGACCCTCGCAAGTTACGGCTTGCTGCGCGTCACTTTCGCGCCATCTGCAAGTCGCTCTCTTCAATTCATCCGCCAGGTGGATCGTTTTGGTTTGTGCGAAGCGCCGCCGCAGGCACACATGGACGTCACCGTGGGGCAGGTCATAAATCAGCGAATACTGGGTCGTTGTCACCGAAGTCATTTCCATGACCTGTCGGCACGTTTCCAGTGAGGGTCCCGCTGCCTGGTCCAAAATCCTGGAGTCGGCGATATAGCGCGGGCACAGCCTGGAGGAGATAGATGATGCCGAGTCGTGAGCATAAAAAACGGTGATCCCATGAAAGGTCACCCATCGCCAGCCGCTGAACAGGATGAAACGACATCGGGATTGAAAATCAGGAAATAATGGGTTAGCTTGCCGCCATGAGTTTTGCCGAAGTGCTTCAAGAATTGCCCGCCCTCACGGTGCAACAGCGGCAATTGGTCATCCGGCGTGCGCTCGAACTGGAAGCCCCGTTAAGTGATGCCGAGGCAGCCCTCGTGGATAGTCGGCTGGCCGGTCACCAGCAAAACCCTGCCTCGTCGGTTCCATTGGATGAGATGAAACGCCGGCTGCGCTCGCGGTCATGACCTGGCTCATCCTGGCTGGCCAGCCAGTTCCTCGACGCGCTGCCAGTCGGCCATGCCTTCGCTCCAATAACTGGCGTCGCGGCTGAGATCGCCACGCTGCAGCATGTCCTGCACGGCGCTGAGGGTGAACGGCCCGGTTTGCTGGGTGCCATCGTGAAGGAAAATCGTGGGCGTCTCGCTGGTGGCCGGAGCAGGTACCGGTGCCGGCACCCGGAGGCGCGCGCGGGAGGCGGCGGCGGTCGCCGCCACGACATCAATGATCGGCGCGTCCGGGTTTTCCGCAGCTTCCGCCGAGGCCGCCCGCTCCCGCCACTGATAAATACCGATGAGCGCCAACCCGCCGAGCAATCCCCCCACATGCGCGCCAAAGGCCACCCCGCCAACCCCGGATTGCGCCAGCATTCCCAGCAGGGCAAACAGCAGGTCCTTGCCAAACCAGAGGCTGATGGCCACCCACGCCGGAACCTCAAATTCACCCGCGCGCACAAAGCCAAACAGCCAGAAGAAATATTTGAACTCAATCTCCGCACTCGCCCGCAGCAGCAAATACATGCCCAGACAGGTGCTGATGGCCCCGGAGGCGCCGCCCATCGGAATTGAGGAGTGAAAATGCCCCGGCGACATGGCAATATAAACCACCTCCGCGATCAGCCCGCCCACCAGATAAAAAGCACTGAAGCGCAACCGGCCAATCATGTCTTCCACGCAGGAACCGAACAGAAACAGAAAAATCATGTTGCCCGCCAGATGCATGAACCCTGCATGGACAAACATGCTGGTCAACGGCGCATACCACGTGCAGTTGGCGGGCGTCAGCCAAAGATGCTCGAAAATCCATTGTTGCGACTCGCCATCGGTGCTGGCCTGGCAGATGAGCGACACCAGCCAGATCAGGGTGTTGATCCCAATCAGCGACAGCGTGACAATCGGAAGCCGTTCAGTCCGATAATTCATGCCCACTGGAATGGCGATGAACATAATCTGAGTGCCTTAAGTCAATGGGATTATCCCAAGGCCGTCAAGCGCACAATCAACCGCTCAACCGGGTGGCCGGGTGGCAGGGGCGCTCTAAAGCCCTAATGGCAAAAGCATGGACCATGCAGGGGTGGCACGGGCCACTGGCCCGTCCTGCCGGGCTACCAGCCCGGCTGAGCGGAGCGGGGCGCACGGTGGGAAACGGTCTCCGCATGCCAAAAGAGCGCCTCACCCGTTCCGTCCCCAGGGCCGTAGGCGCGACATGTTTATAGAACCCAGTCAATGCAACTATCTTTTAGCTCCAGGGGAGCGGCATGTTCCGCCCACCGAACACGCAGCACGTTCTCATTTAACATGGCATACAATTGTTTACTTATGGCGGAGTGCGACTGGGTCGGAGACCAGTCGCGCGTTCAGCTACCACCCGCCACGCTCGCACTTGAAGATGCTTTTCATGGATACATAAACCGCGTTTTTATGAGCTGTTCCAATGTTTACAAGATTTTTGTCTCACCCCCGGGGATTGAATTGACGGTCTTTGTCACCGATCACAATGTTCACATCCTGCCCCGGCGGTTTTTTGCGTCGCCACAAGTGGAGCAGGCGTTTCGCAGCGAGCTGGATAGGCGCATCAAGCCGCGAGTCGGCAGTGCCCCGGTCATCCCGTTATGACGCGCTCATTTATCTTCATGCTTACGGTTTGGACTTTCCGCCAGGGTTTGCTAGATTACAGCTGTGAGTTTTGTTGCTGAATTCAATTCGTTGCCGCTGGCGGCGCTGGTCAAAAAATCCATGGCCACCACCACGGCGGCCGCCCGCGAGGCCGCCGGCAAAAATAAGATCACCCTGACCGACTTCGCCGCCCTGATTTCGCCCGCCGGTTCCGAACTGCTCGAAATCCTGGGCCGCCGCGCGCACCAGATGACCCTGCAACGCTTTGGCAAGGTCATCCGGCTGTTCGCCCCGCTGTACCTGTCCAATGAATGCATCAACAACTGCACCTACTGCGGCTTTTCCCGGGACAACCCGATCCTGCGCGTCACCCTCTCCCTCGATGAGGTCCGGCGCGAGGCTGAGGCGTTGAAAGCCCAAGGGTTCCGCAATCTGCTCCTCGTTGCCGGCGAACATCCCAAATTCGTTTCCAACAATTACCTGCGCGATTGCATTGCCGCGTTGCACCCGGACTGGCCCAGCATCTCCCTCGAAGTGGCCCCCATGGAAGCTGCGGAGTATCGTCCGCTGGTGGCCGCCGGAGCCGATGGCTTGGTCGTCTATCAGGAATCGTATGACCGGCAGGTCTATGCCGCCATGCACACCGCCGGCCCCAAGCGCGATTTCGATTGGCGCCTCGCCACCCCCGAACGCGCCTATGCCGCCGGCTTCCGCCGGCTCGGCATCAGTCCCCTCTACGGCCTGGCCGACTGGCGGTATGAGGCCTTGAGCGCCGCCGCCCATGCGGATTATCTGCTGCGCCATTGCTGGAAAGCCGCCCTGACCATTTCCACCGTGCGCATCCGCCCCTGCGCGGGCGAGTTTGAACCGCTGACCCACATTGCCGACCGCGAACTGGCCCAGCTCATTTGCGCGCTGCGGCTCATGTTCCCCGATGTCGGCATTGTGCTTTCCACCCGCGAGACCCCCAAGCTGCGCAACGGCCTGATTCCGCTGGGCGTGACCATGATGAGCGCCGGCGCGCGCACCGAGCCGGGCGGATACACCGGTGCCGGCCGCGAAAACATCCACCAGACGATTCGGGGCAAGATCGTGGAGCTGGCCTCCGGGGCCAGCGAGTGGGCGGCGACGGAAGGACACCCCACCAACGCCACCGGCCAGTTCAACGTGGGCGACGAACGCCAGCCGCAGGAAGTCGCCCAAATCATCCGCCAGCTCGGCTACGAGCCGGTTTGGAAAGACTGGGATGCGGCGTTGACGGCGTGAACCCGATAATCGAATGCACCGGCTCATTTCCTGGTTGATTTTGCTCGCGACGGTCCTTTCGGCCCCGGCCGCGCCGACCAACTACTTTTGCATCGTCTGTGGCCAGGGGCCGTTGCGGCAGCACGTCTGGCTGCATCCGCGCGGCCCGATTTGCGACGACTGCGAAAAACTGCCCGATCGTTGCTCCCTTTGCGGGCTGCCGGTGAAGGCCGGCGACGGCCATGTCAAAACCGGCGACGGCCGCCTGATCTGCCGGTTTGACCAGCCCAATGCCATCCTGACGCAAGACCAGGCCAGGGAACTGTTTGCCCAGGTCCGCGAGGAAGTGGTGGATTTGTATGGCCCGCAGTTTCGCCTGAAATACCCGGAAGTGACCGTGACCCTGTTCGACATCGATTACTGGTCGGAGAAAGGGCAGCGGGATGGCCTGCATGCCTTTGGGTTTGCCAGCACCCGCCCGGCTGGCGACGGTTCCTGCACGCATTACATCGTCATGTTGAGCGGGCGCACCCGCGAGGAAATGGAAGCCGTCGCGGCGCACGAATACACGCATCTTTGGATCAATGAAAACCGCCCGGCCAGCCACGAGATTGAGGGCGACACCGTGGAAGCCATTTGCGAACTGACCGCGTACAAGTTGATGGAGCACAAGCACAATGCCGGCCGGCAGAAGCGCATCCTGGAAAATCCCTACACTCGCGGCCGGATCAATGACCTCATCGGCGTGGAACATGATGGCGGCACGGATTATGTGTTGAACTGGGTCAAAAGCAGCACCGCCACGATGTTTGACGTGAACTCCCGGCTGGCCCCGCTGGGGCTGCCGGCGGAGCCATCGCCGTTGCGGGTCGCCCCGCGCGTGCTGCCCGCCGGCCTGAAATTCACCGGCACCATGGCCTTCGGCCAAGCCCCGCTGGCGGTCATTAACGGCGAGGAGTTCGCGGCCGGCGACCAAAAATCGCTGAAGCTGCGCGATCAATCCGTCCGCGTCCGCTGCCTCGAAGTGCAGGCCGGCAAAGTCCAGGTGGAAGTGAACGGCAAACCGCTGAGCCTGCTGCGGGGCGAGGAGCGTCCACTGCCATGAACCAGGTCATTGCCAATGGCCAGCCGGTGGCCGCCCGGCTGCCCTGCTCCCTCGAGGAATTCCTGCTTGCCCAGAATCTGCTGCCGCGCAGCGTGGTCGTCGAGCACAACGGCGAGGCCGTGGCCCCGTCGGAATTCTCCCGCCGCCCGGTGCATGCGGGCGACCGTTTGGAGATAGTCAAGATTGTCGCCGGCGGCTGAAATGGGGCATTTCCCGGGAGGGTGCGGGCGGTGAATAACTTTTCTTTGACAAGGTCCGGAAGGTGGGCGATTTAGAAGGGTCCCACCACTGAAGTTGCGGTTCCGGGGTTTGGTGCAGACTAATGCGATGGTTGGAATCAGGCAGCCCAATATGAATGCCACGCGGACACGGATTGACGGTGCGGCCAGCTTTGAAGAAAACAAGCCGGTGTGTCAGATTCTAATCTTGCATGAGGATTTCCCGGCTTATTCCCGCGCCGTGGAGGTTTGCCGTCGCCTCATGGAGCGGTTTGCCAGCGAACTGGAGTTTAACATCAAATGCTGGAATTGCATCGAGCTGGCGGATCCCAATTGCGCCCGTCACGCCGCCAAGACCGCCGGCGCGTCCGACATCATCCTGCTTTCCTTGCAAACCCCGCAGACGCCCAAAGCGTTTGACCAATGGTTCGAGTCTTTTTTCATTGCCCGGTTTCGGACAGAAGGTGTGCTGGCTTTGCTTTTGAATGATCCCAACCTGCCGCCCGCAGTGCAAAAGCTCGCGGCACGTTTGGAACGGATCACCCAGCGGCTGGGCATGGATTTTCTCTCGCTGCCCCTGGGCGATGACCGTCTGGTGCTGGGCGGGTGCCCGGCGGTTCCCCCGCTCCAAGCCATGCGGTAGCCCGTGGCGGTTTTTCGCCCGCTGACGCCCCGGGTGTTCCGGCGCGTTCCTCTATTGTTCAAACGCCGCTTCGTGGATAATCTGAGGGCATGAAATTGAGGTTTGAGACGTTTTACCGGCTCGGGCTGGCCCTGCTCTTGGGCATCGCTTTTTGGTCGGTTTGGGCCAGCGCGCACGCCGCTCCTGCCACCAATCTGCCGCCGGTCCCGCGCGCGGCCCCGGCCGTTGAGAACGGGGCCGCCACGTTTGGGCTGGATGAGGTGGACTTTCTGAAAGACCACGCGTTCCTGATGCAGCCCTTGTGGAAATACGCCGCCTCGCTGATTTACATCCTCCTCGCCTTTTGCATCGCCTGGTTGTTGGACGTCATTGTTGGCGCCTGGCTCCGCCGCCAGGCCGCCAAGGCCGGAGGCCCGGCCGATGACCTGGTCTTGCGTCTGCTTCGCGGCCCGATCAAGCTGGTCGCCTTCGTCATCTTTGTGAACATCGGGCTGGGGGTGTTTGACTGGCCGGCGCGCGCCCAACTCATGCTGTCGCGCGGCTTGATTGTGGTGGTGGCCTGCTCCGTCACCTATGTGGCCATCCAGGTGGTGGAATTGCTGCTGGGACTCTGGCGCGAAAAGATTGTCGCGGTGCAGGACCGGGTGTTCGGCGAACTGCTCTTTCCCTTGTTGAGCAAGCTGGCCAAGGTGGCCGTCGTCGCGGCCGCCGCCATGCTGACGGCGGACAACCTCGGCGTCAAGATCAACAGTCTGCTCGCGGGCCTTTCCGTGGGCGGCCTGGCGTTGGGCCTGGCGGCCCAGGACACCGTCGCCAACCTGTTCGGCGCCCTGGCCATCATTTCCGACAAACCGTTTCATCTGGGCGACCTCATCAAGGTGGAGGGCGTCGAAGGCACCGTGGAATCCATCGGCCTGCGCAGCACCCGCATTCGCAATGCCGACGGACATCATATCACCATTCCCAACAAGCTGATGGGCAATGCCATCATCATCAACATCACCCGCCGGCCCACCATCCGCACCGAAATGAATTTCGGTCTGGCTTGTGGCACCCCGGTGGAAAAAGTGCGGCTCGCCACCAGCATCCTCGAGGAAGTTTACCGTTCCCACCCGAACACCGCCGAGGTGCTGGTCAGCTTCAACAAATTCACCGATTCCGCCCTGAACCTCTACGTGGCCCACGTCTGGAAGGGCGTGGATGCCAAAGCGCAACTGGCGCAGATGCAGGACTGGAATTTGCAGATCAAACAGCGGTTCGAGGCGGAGAAAATCGAGCTGGCCTTCCCCACCCGGACCGTGCATCTGAAAACCACCTGAGCATTTATTCGATTTTCGTGCTTTTCACCGTGCCGCGGCGGCGGTTTAATTCCGGATGCACACGTTTATGAGTTTGATCTGGCACGCAGGCAAGTTTCTCGGCATTGATTGGTCGGTCTGGAAAGTGGTCGGCTGGATTGGCAATGCGGTCTTTTCCTCCCGTTTCGTGATTCAGTGGTACGTCACGGAAAAACGGAAGCAAGTCGTGGTGCCGCAGGCCTTTTGGTGGTTCAGCCTCGTGGGCGCCCTGACGCTGTTGTGTTATTCCATCCACCAGAAGGATTCGGTGTTTATTTTCGCCTATGCGTTTTCCTGGATTCCTTATATCCGCAATCTGGTGATCCACCGCCGCAACAAGGCGGCGTTGCAGGTTTGCAAAGGCTGCGGCAAAAAAAATCCGCCGCAGGCGAACTATTGTCCGCACTGCGGCGTGAAAGTGGCTTGAGCGGCGGCTACTTTTTGGGGGCCACCGGAGCCGTGCCGGAAGGGGTGATGCCGTATTTCTTCAACACGGGCAGATAATCGGGATGTTTCTCGCCATAATTCACCAGCTGGCCGACAATGTTGTTGATCAGCGCCTGGTTCCCGTCGGAGGCCAGGATTTGCTGGCACTGCTGCATGTCCTTGCCCGCGATGCTGACCTGCCGGTACAGCCCCACCGTGAGCGTGCCGCTGACAACGATCAGGGCCACGAGCAAAATGAACACCTGGTTTTTCAGCGTGCTGAGTTCAGCGTTGATGTTTTCGTCGTTGTTGTTATCGGGAGTCATAAGTCATTTGGCCGGGGCTTGCGGGGCTTGGAAGCTTTGGAGGAGCTGCGCCAGTTCGGGATTGTTGACCGTGTGGTTGTAGGCGGCGGTGTCGTTCAGCAGGGCCTGGAGCTTCAGGGTTACCGCCTGGGTCTCCTGCAGTTTCTTTTGCACCGGCCCCTGCGCTTTTCGCAAGTAGCTCGTGCGCGACATGTTCATCATCGCGAAGATCACTCCGAGCAATACGAGCGCGGCCAGAACAAAATTTAAAAAGATGGTGGTCGAGTCATTTTTCATATTCGGTTCGGGCAATGTAGCCAATCAGCCACGAAAGTCCACTGTGTTTTTGCTGGCCAACCAAGCCCGCATCACCTGCCGGCAGCCCTGCGCGGAGCGGTCCCTCCCCCCCCGGAATCCTCGGCTGCACAAATTCCCCGCGAAACCTTGTCGTGGTCCCGGGGTTTACTAAACTTAAGCGACAATGCCGGACCAATCCGACCCAGATGCCGCCCTGATGCTGCGCGTAAAACGCGGCGATCGCGGGGCCTTTGCTGAATTGGTCGGGAAGTACCGGCAGCCGCTGTTTAATTTCATCTGCCGCACCCTGCGCGATGAGGCGGAATCCGAGGATGTCGCCCAAAATGTCTTTTTGCAGGTCTATAAATCCCGGCAGCGCTACGAACCCACCGCCAAGTTCTCCACCTGGCTGTTCACGATTGCCCGCAACCTCTGTCTGAATGAGATCCGCCGCCGCACGCGCCACCCCGCCGAGTCCATTGAGGAACACGCCGGCGAATCGGAAGAACTGCCCTCGCGCCAATACGAGGACAAAAAGAATTTCCTCCCCGCCGATAGCCTGCTCCACCGCGAACTCGCCCGGAAGATCCAGGCCGCCATCAGCGAACTGCCGGAGACCCAGCGCTCCGCCATCCTGCTCTGTCAGCAGAACGAATTGAGGTACGAGGAAATCGCCAAAATCCTCGACTGCTCGCTTTCCGCCACCAAATCGCTTATCCACCGGGCTCGTGAAACCCTCAAGGAGAAGCTCAAGCCGTACCTGCAAAGCGGCGTCTGGAGTGATTAATGGAAAACCTTGCGCGCCGTTTGGTGACCGGCGGAAAAGCGGGATATAACGCCATTCCAACCTGGCTGCATCTGTGTTCATCCGTTCCTTATTAATCCTGCCATTCGTCCTGCTGCTGGGGGCCATGGCGCTCGCGCCGGTGCTGGCGCCACAAGCGTGGCGGCGGCATTACCCCCTGGTGTCGCTGGGCTTGGGCGGCGTCACGGCGGCGGGCCTGCTGCTCCGGCACGACTGGGCCGGCTTGGGCCATGCCGCGCATGAGTATGTGGGTTTTATTGCGCTGGTGGGGTCGCTGTTTGTGGTGGCCGGGGGCATTCGCCTGCAAGTCCCGGGCGGGGCCACGCCCGGGGGCAACGCGCTGTTCCTCCTGGCAGGCGCCCTGGCCGCCAATGTGCTGGGCACCACGGGCGCGGCAATGTTGCTGATCCGCCCCTGGATCCAAATGAACCGCCCCCGGATGGCGGCGCATCACATTGTGTTCTTCATTTTTCTCGTGGCCAACGTGGGCGGCTGCCTGACGCCGATCGGCGATCCGCCGCTGTTTCTGGGTTTTTTGCAAGGCGTGCCCTTTTGGTGGGTGGCCCGGCAGTGCTGGCCGGTCTGGCTGGTGGGCGTGGGGCTGCTGCTGGCGCTTTTTCTGGTGGTGGACGGGCTGGCCTGGTCGCGCGCGCCGAAAGCGGCGCAACCGGCCAGCGCCGCAGCCCCGGGCGGCTGGCGGCTGGAGGGGGTGCCGAATCTGTTCTTTTTAAGCATCATCCTGGGGGCGGTCTTTATCAACCGGCCCCCTTTTCTGCGGGAAGCCCTCATGCTGGGCGCGGCGGCGGGGGCGTATTTCACCACGCCCAAAAGCATTCAGGCCGCCAATGGATTCCATTTTCATCCCCTCAACGAGGTGGCCGTGCTGTTTGCGGGGATTTTCGTGACGATGGTTCCCGCGCTGGCCTGGCTGAGCCAGAACGCCGGAACTTGGCTCGGGGCCGCCCCCAGTCCGGGAATGTTTTTCTGGAGCACGGGGGGATTATCCGCAGTCTTGGACAACGCCCCCACGTATCTTGGCTTTCTCAACGCGCTTTTTGGCATCGCCGGCACCGGATCGGTGGCCCCCCTGCTGGTGCCCAAGGCCGCCTGCCTCGTCGCCATCAGCGTGGGCGCGGTGTTTTTTGGCGCGGCCACCTACCTCGGAAACGGCCCGAATTTCATGGTTAAAACCATGGCGGAAGCGCACGGCGTGGCCATGCCCTCGTTTGCCGGTTTTGTGCTCAAATATACCCTGCCCTGCCTGCTGCCGGTGCTGCTGATGGTCTGGTGGCTGTTTTTCAGAAGTTGATACCAGGTTGCATTTGTGAGACACTCCAATAACCCACTGGGTGGCCAGTCGGTTGCGTTCAACATTATTTGGTTCAACATCAACCTGGCAAGTGCATAGAATTTTGGGAAGCGGAGTGCGGATCGTTTACAACATATTGTTTCTGATTTTTTTCGGACTGGCCTCGCCGTATTACTTCTGGCGGCTCCGGCGTCGCCCGGCAGACTGGACCACTGGTTTTGGCCAGCGGTTTGCCATTTACGATCCCGTGGTCAAGCAGGCGCTGACCAATCGTCAGGTCATCTGGCTGCATGCGGTGAGCGTGGGGGAGGTGGCGCTGTGTACCCAGTTGATCAGCGTGCTGGAACCACGCGTGCCCAACGCCAAAATCGTGGTTTCCTGCACCACCACCACGGGCATGGCGGAATACCGCCGCCGCCTGCCGACGCGCATCACGAAGATTTATTACCCCGTGGACCGGCGCAAGTTTGTGCGCCGCGCCCTGGCCACGATCAATCCCGATGCCATTATTTTGCTGGAGGCGGAGATCTGGCCGAACTTTCTCTGGCGCGCGCAAGACCTGAACATCCCCATTTTTCTGGCCAATGCCCGGCTGTCGGCGCGCTCGGCCGCGCGCTATCAAAGGTTTGGCTGGCTGTTCCGGCCGCTGTTTCAGTCGCTGGCGGGGGTCAGCTGCCAGAATGAGGAGGATGCCCGGCAATTGCTGGACGTCGGCTGCCGCCCGGAAGCAGTGCAATCCGTGGGCAACATGAAGTTCGACGCCGCCAACCTGACGGAAAAACGCGAGCTCGATGTGCGGGGGTTGCTGCGGCAAATTGGCGTGCCGGAGGACGCCCCGATCCTCGTGGCCGGCAGCACCCACAACGGCGAAGAGCAGCTGCTGCTGGACATGGTGGCGCGGCTGCGCCCGAGGTTTCCCAATTTGTTTCTTATCCTGGTCCCGCGCCACAATGAGCGCTGCCAGGAGTTGAACCAGCAATTGAAGGCGCAGGGCGTCAAGTTCATATTGCGCAACGCCATTTTTGCCAGCACCCAATTGCCGCCCGGCTCGGTTGATTGCCTCTTGGTGAACACCATCGGCGAGCTGAAATTCTTTTACGAGCCGGCCACCGTGGTGTTTGTGGGCAAGAGCCTGACCGCCATCGGCGGGCAAAACCCCATCGAGCCGGCGGCGCTGGGCAAGCCGGTGGTGTTCGGCCCCAACATGCAGAATTTCAAGGACATCGTGCGGATCTTTCTGACCCGGAATGCGGCGGTGCAGGTGAAGGATGCCGCGGCGCTCGAAAGCACGCTGGCGGACCTGTTGGCCAATCCGGCCCGCCGCGAAGACCTGGGGCGAAACGCCCGGGATACCATCGCGGAAAATCTGGGGTCGGTGGAGCGCACGGTGGAAATGATCCTGCCCGAGCTGGCCCGGCGGGATATTTATATCGTCCCAAAAAAGTAATGGCCGGCGGTTTGCGGGCGGCGGCGGCCAGAAACTCGAAAACCATTATGCAAGTGACTGTTTGTAAGTCTGTTACGCTCGCAGCCAAAGCGCCCAAGCTGCCCGGCCGCGTCGCCACTGGCTTCCCTCTCCCCTCAACGGGGAGAGGGATTGAGGGTGAGGGGTGGTCATATCCAGAGCCGCCTCCCGTTTCTTCCTGTATCAGCCCCATCCGGGGTCCCGGCTGAAAACAGCGAAGAACCTCGCGTTTAACCGCGAAGAACCTCGCGTTTAACCCTTTGTTTCTGGAATTCAACCCTTTGGCCAGCGGGTTTTCCCGGGCGGCCCGGCCAAAAATGTCACGCGAGTATTTCATTTCGCCGCTTGACGAACGCTCCCCGGCTTTTCATATTCGCACTTGCAGCCACCTTTGGAGTAGGCATCGGTGGCCGCAATTATGTCCAAGTTGAAACTTGACCCATCACCGACGGCTTTCGCCGCGCCGGATTCCACTCCTTTGCTCATCGATCCCGCCGCCGTGCTCACCGCGAAAATCAAGGAGCTGATCCGGCTGGCGCAGGAACAGGGGCAGTTGACGTTCGAGGACGTCAACGAGTTGCTGACGGAGGAATATTCCACGCCGGCGTATCTGGACGTGGTGTTTGCCAAGCTGCGCGAACTGGAAATCGAGGTCGTGGACGCGGCGGAGATGGACCGCGTGAAACCCGCCAACCAGGAGGAACCCGAGGAGGAGGAGGTGCGCCTCGACGCGCTGGACGACCCCGTGCGCATGTATCTCAAGCAGATGGGCGCGGTGCCGCTGCTGACGCGCGAACAGGAGGTGGAGATTTCCAAGCGCATTGAAATCGCGGAAACCGAGCTGCGCAAGGTGGTTTACCGCTTTGGCTTCACCGCCAAGGAACATCTGGCGCTGGCGGAGAAACTGCTGGCCGACCCGCCGCGCGAACGGTTTGACCGCGTGGTGCTGGACAAAAAAATCAGCAACCGCGAAACCCATCTCAAAACCCTGCAGCGCCTCATGGGCAAAGTGCGCGACATGGATCAGGCGGTGGACCAGCAATACAACCTCTGGCGCGACGCGCATCCGGGTGCCAGGCGCACGCACGAATTCGAGGAATTTGAAAAACTGGACCGGAAGCTCCAGACGATGTTTCCCAAATTCTGCTTCAAGCAAAAGGTGGTGGAGGAAATCGTGCAGGTGGCGGAAAACATCCACGCCAAGATCCAGTACAGCCTGCGGGCCATGAGCGAAGCCCAGGTCCAGCGGGAATCAAGCGCGCAAAAACACCTGCTCGCCGCCGAACAGCAGGCACTGCGGGCGCTGGAGGAGTTTGTGCGCATGCCGCATGAGGATTTCAACCAGGCCTTTGACCGGCTCAGCGACGCGGCGGCCCAGGCGTTGCAGGCCAAGACCGAAATGGTGGAGGCCAACCTGCGCCTCGTCATTTCCATCGCCAAAAAATACACCAACCGCGGCCTCTCCTTCCTCGATTTGATCCAGGAAGGCAACATCGGCCTGATGAAGGCGGTGGAGAAATTCGAATACAAGCGCGGCTACAAGTTTTCCACCTATTCCACCTGGTGGATCCGCCAGGCCATCACCCGCTCGATTGCCGATCAGGCCCGCACCATCCGCATTCCCGTGCACATGATCGACAGCATCAACAAGCTGATGCGCGCGCAGAAAAAGTTGCTGCAGGAGCTGGGGCGCGAGGCCCAGCCGGAGGAGATCGCGGATGAATTGCAACTGCCGGTCGAACGGGTGCGGAGCATCATGAAGATGGCCCAGCAGCCGGTGTCCCTGCAATCGCCCGTGGGCGATGGCGACGAGGCCAGCTTCGGCGATTTCATCGAGGACAAGGCGGCCGAAAATCCGCTGGACCTCACGAGTTTCAGCCTGCTCAAGGACCGCCTGGGCGACGTGCTGTGCAGCCTGAACGAGCGCGAGCGGCAGGTGCTGGAACTGCGCTTTGGCATCGGCGACGGCAACGCGCGCACGCTGGAGGAAGTCGGCCAGCAATTCCGCGTCACCCGCGAGCGCATCCGGCAAATCGAAGCCAAGGCCCTGCGCAAGATGCGGCATCCCACCCGCCTGAAACAATTGCACGGCTTCCTGGATGTCGAAGGCCTGGAGGAGGAATAATCCCGGTGCTTTGGAATTTGACGGGGGACACATGTGAGATTACACATTCGTCATGGTGACACTTAATGCCAGAGTTTTGCACAACGAAACCAGCGGATATTTCATAGTGAAACCGGCAAAACCATGGCAAACCATTGTAGCGCAGGCTTCCCAGCCTGCCGTATCGCAGGTTTCCAAACCTGCGTGCCGTGTCTTTTCAACCACGCCTTCGAACGTGTTTGCGCCCCTTTTTTCACAGGGTTTTTCGCGACGCTTTCCAAAATGGCTATGAAATATCCGTGCCAGACCAGGTGGCAAGCGGCAGCCAGTTCCAAGTGCAGCGAAATGGCAAAACCATCGCCCGCCTGGTGCCAGCCAATGACAAACCATGTCAGAATCCTTGGAACAGTTTTCGGATTGTCATCGAACTTTCTCATTTGATTCGGAAAATTCGCGCCCCTTCGCGCAATTCGCGGATACCCTCCGTTTTTTTATCTGTGTTTATCTGTGTCCATCTGCGGTTGAACTGCTTCGTTCCCCGCCTAACCTAACTTCCTCAAAAAATCTAAAAAAGCCAATAAAAGCGAATTTGTGTAGCAAGTGATATTTTAATAAAAACTCATTAATATCTTGCAATGTCAGGTTATATATGTATATTGAGTAGCAAGTGTTTGTCCAAGCCACCAAATCCACGCGCAACGGCAAGACCTATGTCACCCATCAGGTCCGCGAGTCCTTCCGCACCCCAAAGGGCCCACGCTCCCGCACCATCTGCAACATCAGCGACCTGCCCAAGGAGGTCCGCGAACTCATCGCCGCCAGCCTCCGGGGCGAACCGCTGGTTCCCATTGACGACCTCAAACTCGCCAATGCCCAGGACTATGGCGGGCTGGCCGTGCTGGTTGACGCCTGGCGGCGCTTCGGCCTGGATCGCTTCCTGTCCAGCCTGGGAACTCCCCGGCAGCAGGGACTGCTCAAAGCGATGATTCTGGGCCGGATTCTTTTCCCATCCGCGAAACTGGCTCTGGCCGAACAGGCCGAGGGCACCGCCCTGGCGCAGGCCTGCGGCCTGCCCGCGGCCGAGGCGTTTGACGAGGACGAGCTTTACGAGGCGATGGATTTGCTCAACGGACAGTGGGTCCCCCTCGAAAAAAATCTTTATCAGGCGGCGTTTCCCCAAGGGGTGCGCATGGTGCTTTATGATCTGACGAGCACCTATTTCGAGGGCGCCGGGCCGGACAAGCTGGGCCGTTACGGGCACAGCCGGGATCATCGCCAGGACCGCAAGCAGATCATCCTGGCCGTGGCGACGGATACGGAGGGCATTCCCCTGCATGTGGAGGTTTTGCGGGGCAACCGGGCCGACAACAAAACCTTGCGGGGACTTCTGGCCACCCTGCGCCGACGCTTCGGCATTGGCGAGGCGACATTTGTCTTTGACGGCGGGATGAGCAGCACGGTCAATCTGGAGGCGCTCGACGAGGCGCAAATGCAGTTTGTCACCCGCCTGTCCAACTCGACGATGGAGTCGTTGCTGGCCGAACTGCCGCAGGAAAAACAACTGGAACTGGGGGATCGAACCCGGTTGGTGGAGGTGATCCACCGGGGCAAACGCTATGTGATTGCCGGCGGGGACTGGCGGTGCAAACGCGACGAGGAACGGCGAGCCGCGCGCATGGCAAAAGGCCGGGCGGCGCTGGAGAAAATGGCGGGGGTCAAACGCAAAAAGGCGGACCCGCAAAAACTGGCCAGCCAGGCCGGGCGGATGCTGGAACGCCTCAAGGCCCACAAATACTTCACCTACCGCGTCAACCCGCAGGGGGGGCTGGAATGGGAGGAAAAGAAGGAGACCATTCAGAAGGAAGTCCAGCGGGACGGGTGGTATCTGCTCCACACCAACTGCCCGGCGGAAACCTGCGACAAGGAAAAGGTGCTGGCGCACTACAAAGGCTTGCTGAATGTGGAGGAGGCATTTTGCCAGTTAAAGAGCTACATGGAAGTGCGCCCGATATATCATCGGCGGCCGGATCGGGTGCGCAACCATGTGCGGCTTTGCTTCATCGCCTACTGGTTGAGCGCGCGGTTGGGCAGCGAGTGGCGCCACAGCGGCGAAAGCGGCGAGGTGCCCCGCATCCTGCGCCGGCTCCAGAACATCCGCATCGGCCAACTGGAAGTTGCGGGCAAGACGGCGCGGAGCCTGATGACTGAGATACCCAAGGAACTAAACAAGCTGCTTGAAAAACTGAATGTGATCAAACTCTTCGCCACCGTGCCGGACTGGGCGGTGTAGCCAGACAAAAACCGGGAACCCCAGGGTTTGCTGGCTTTTTTGAAAATTCCCGGGGAAGTTAGG
>Ga0302278_10002654_pt1 | contig 20426 bp, 16 predicted proteins | sample III_Bog_N3_2_FD_194543 | JGI IMG/M metagenome (GOLD analysis project Ga0302278, IMG submission 194543) | Peat permafrost microbial communities from Stordalen Mire near Abisko, Sweden - III_Bog_N3_2 | ecosystem: Environmental > Terrestrial > Soil > Wetlands > Peat | place: Sweden: Abisko...
CCATGGCCGCCATGCGCTCCGTGAGATCAGTGCACGAAAGCATTTGCCGATCGTCAGCGGAGGTACCGGTCTTTACCTGCGTGCGCTCGTCGATGGATTATTTGCAGGTCCGCAACGCTCGGGAGAACTGCGCCAGAAACTGCGGGAGCGGGTGCACAGGCGTGGCAGCGGACATTTGCATTGCATTCTCCGACGCCTCGATCCCGCTGCAGCGCGGCGCATTCATGCCAACGATGTTCCCAAGATGATTCGCGCGATTGAAGTCTGTCTGGCGTCGCGACAGACGGCGTTGCTTGAAACGTCTCCGAAAACGATGACAGAACTTTGGCAGCGGGGACGCGATGGATTGCAGGGATACCGGGTCCTGCGTCTGGGACTGAATCCCGAGCGCGGGGCGCTTTACGCGCGCATCAACCAGCGTGCTGCCAGGATGTTCGACGAGGGGCTGATCGAAGAGACGAAAGAACTTCTGGCGAAGTATGGAGAAGAGGCGCGACCGCTTGCGTCGCTGGGATATAAACAAGCGGTGCAACTGCTGCGTGGCGAAATCGATCGAGAGTCTGCGGTGGCAGCCGCACAGCAGGCGCATCGTAATTACGCGAAGCGGCAGATGACATGGTTCCGGCGCGAACCGGACGTCCACTGGCTGGAGGGCGCTGGCGACGACTTGAAGATTCAGGCGGCGGCGCTGGCTCGAATTCAGCGGGAGATGACCGAGGTTCCGTGAGGGATTGGCAATCTTTTGTTATCGTCAAAGGCATGCTTCGACATTTTTTTCTGATCATGCTGCTGTTGGCCGCGGCACTTTGTTCTGCGAAAGACAAAGGCAAGAATAACGATCACTTTCTGCCGGCCGGTCCGATCCACCTCGACAAGGCTGGGCAGAAGTGGGCCGAGAAGACTCTGCGCCGAATGTCGTCCGAAGAGAAAGTCGGGCAGCTTTTTTCGACCTGGGTGCGAGTCCAGTTTTTGAACGATGCCGACCCGCTGTTCATTCAGCTCCGCGATAACATCCGCAAATATCACATCGGATCGGTGGTGATGAGCGTTCCGGTCGATGGTCCGGTGCTGCTGAAGAGCCAGCCCTACGTTGCCGCCGATCTGCTCAACCGACTGCAAAGGTCTTCAAAGTTGCCGCTGCTGGTTGAGGCGGATTTCGAGCGCGGCCTTGCTATGCGTTTAAACGGGACCACTGTTTTTCCTCATGCGATGGCGTTTGGAGCTACCGGGAAGCCGGAAGAAGCCGAGGCCTTTGGACGCATCACCGCTCTGGAGGCGCGCGCGATTGGTGTGCACTGGAATTTCTTTCCGGATGCCGATGTAAATTCCAATCCCGCGAATCCCATCATCAACACGCGTTCTTTTGGAGGCGATCCGCAGCAGGTGGGAGATTATGTCGCGGCCTACATCAAAGGGGCACACGAAGGCGGCATGTTGACGACGGCCAAACATTTTCCAGGACACGGCGACACCGCGTCTGACTCGCATCTTGGGTTAGCGCATGTGACGGGCGACCGGGCACGCCTTGAAGCGGTGGAGTTGCCTCCCTTCAAACGGGCGATTGATGCGGGAGTGGATGCGATCATGGTCGCTCATGTGACCGTCCCGGCGCTCGATTCCGAACCGAACCGGGTGGCTACAACTTCGAAGACCATCGTGACCGGACTGTTGAAGGAAGATATGGGATTTAAGGGAGTGGTCGTCACCGACGCTCTCGACATGGCCGGATTGACGCGGCTATACGCGAAAGATGTGGGCCGCGCTGCGGTCGAGTCATTTAAGGCGGGCAACGACCTGCTGATTATCCCCGCCGATCTTGATGCCAGCTACCGGTCGATGTTGCAGGCGGTGCGTAGTGGAGAAATCAGCCGGCAGCGGTTGGATCAGTCCGTCCGCAAGATTCTAGATCTCAAGGCTTCGATAGGATTGAACAAGGCGCGGCTGGTTGACCTCAGTTTGCTTTCGAGCGAGGTCGCGAAGCCCGAGAATCTGGAAGTTGGGCAGCGGATCGCTGATGAAGCCATTACTCTGGTGCGGGATAATGGAAAAGTGCTTCCGCTTGCGGCGACCCCGATTTCTTCTGGAACCGGCGAGCCTGCGCTTCCGTATACATCTACGATCGAGGTGAGCAACCGCCTGGTCGCGGTGATCTTTTCGGACGACTTGCGCACGGACTCCGGACGCATGCTGGAGCGGCAAATCTTAGCCCGTGTCCCGGATGCGCGTGTGATTTATGTAGACGCGCGCTCGGCTGCCGGGATGGCGCCGGCGGTTCTGGATGCTGTGGGTCAGGCGGGGCAGGTGATTGCGGCGATTTATGTGGTTCCAGTGGCGGGCAAGGCGATGCGCGGAGCGGCAGGGGGACTGACCAATACGGTGGCGATGGATCCGGCAACCGGAGCGCTGCTGAATTCCATTCTTGAACGCGCGGCGGAACGGACCGTCGTACTCGCGATGGGGAACCCATATACGGTACAGGATTTCCCGGCCATCCAAAATTATGTGTGCGCGTTTTCGAACGTGTCGGTCTCGGAGACGGCAGCAGTGCGGGCGATCTTTGGCGAAATTACGATCGACGGTCATTTACCCGTCACGATTCCCGGAGTGGCCAACCGAGGCGAAGGACTTGAACGGCCAGCGGTAGCAAGACCAGGAGGTTCCAACCATGCTCAATAACCGAGTTCTCCCTCACAGCGTTGTCGCGGCGCAATATTTCTGTCTCGCAGCATTGTTTCTGGCGCTCTGCCTTACTCCCGCGTGCACTATCGATACGAATGGCAAGGGCAACGATGGCGACAAGCAGGTCGATATCAAGTCTCCGGTGGGAAATTTGCATGTCAGCGAAGCGGCGGATATCCGCGATGCGGGACTGTCACTCTATCCTGGCGCGAAGCCCGCTCCCAAGGACGACAGCGACGATCAGAAGAGCGCGAACGTCAACCTTTCGTTCGGCGGGTTCTCCCTGAAGGTGGTGGCGGCGGAATTCACCTCGGACGATGCTCCCGACAAGCTCACTGCCTACTACACCAGGGAATTACAGAAGTATGGGAAACCTCTGAATTGCCACGGGGAATGGACCGGAAGCGGGCACGTGAATGCGTCCACAGACCACGGCGATAAAGACACAGACAAGCCTGTCTCCTGCGGGACAGGCAACAGCGGAGACTCGGTGGAATTGAAAGTTGGAACCGAGGGTAACCAGCATATCGTTTCCGTGAAGCCCAACGGCAAGGGTACGCGCTTCGCGCTAGTCTATGTGCGCATGCACACGGGCAAAGACACGACGATCTGAAGAGCTTCGGATGCTCCGGCCGTCGGGGCATCTGGCAATGTGAAAGTCTTTGAGGATTCAAACAGCGGGCATCGCTTTGCTTGCCCTCGCGTTCGTTGTGCGCTAGCTTCAATGAGGTGGAGCACTCCTGCCAACAATGCGGCAATGTGGTTGAAGATGGCCGTCCTTTTTGTCCGCAGTGCCGTGCCCCACAGATCCACGTACGCGTTGCCCTTGCTGACGATGCGCCCCCGATTCCGGCGGCGGAAGAGCCTTCTACCGAGGGAGTGCATCCGGGATTTTTAGATCGTCCTCGGGCGATGCCAGGCACGACTGCTCTCGGCGTTCCACTACCCGAAGGCACTGTAGACACTAAAACCGCTATCCGCGCGGTGGTGAAGGCCGGCCTACTAGGGGTTTTGATCGGGATCATCCCGCTGCTCGGCATTATGCTGGCGGGCGCACTGGCTGTTTTTTTTTATCGCCGAAAGCGTGCAGGATCGCTTCCTGCGGCGGTCGGTGCGCGGCTTGGCGGAGGCGCCGGCGTGGTGATCTTCGCCGTCAATGCACTGTTCACCATCCCGATCATCGTTTTTCACGAACAGCAGGAATGTGTGGACAGCATTGTCGCGGTTGCTAATAAATACGGATTGGACACGTCCTCTCCTCAATTCCAGGCCAGCGTACGAAATATCTTTACCGGGTCGGGACTCGCGTCGTTTCTGATTTTCGCGGTGATACTCGGAGCATTTGGCGGAACGCTGGCTGCACTTTTCTTTCGCTCCGGCAATCGAAGTTGATGGTGCTTTGCCGTCGCGCAGAGTCTTGATGAGCGCGTTCTGCCTCGCGCCTTGCTCTTCCCTGATCCCGACGGGTATGATGCAGCGTTTATGAATTCACATCCGGCGAAGCGATCATTCGACATCCGCGAGAAGGCGCAGATTATGTCGGCGTCGGAAGTGGAGCGGACGCTGATCCGTTTAGCACACGAAATTCTTGAGAAAAATAACGGAATCGGAGATCTGGCGCTGATCGGAATACGCCGCCGGGGAGTGCCGCTGGCAGAACGTTTGTCGAAGATCATTCAGCGCATCGAGAAGAAGCCGGTGCCCATCGGAAGCCTCGATATCACTTTGTACCGCGACGATCTTTCTTCTGACGATCTTTCTGATGTGGACTCCAAGCCCGTCGTCCATAAAACCGAGTTGGAAATCTCCATCGAAGACAAGTCCGTGGTGCTGGTCGACGATGTGCTTTACACCGGGCGCACGACTCGCGCCGCGATGGATGCCTTGTTTCGCGTGGGCCGTCCCCGGCGCCTGCAGTTATGTGTGTTGATCGACCGTGGACATCGCGAACTGCCGGTTGAGGCGGCTTTCGTCGGCCGCAAGGTGCAGACGACGGACAATCAAATTATCGAAGTGAAACTTCGCGAAGTGGACGACGCGGAAAAAGTCCTGCTGATGGAAAAGCAGGCACCATCGGCATGACATCAACGAGGGCGAGTTTTTCTGATGGGCACTGTGGGTTGTAGATGACCATGAATCCAGCGCGTGGTTCTTTGCTTGGTATTGAGGACCTGGAAGCCTCCGAGATCATGGGGCTTTTGAAGTTTGCCCGGACTATGAATCCGGACAAACCGCGCCCGCTGCTGAAGGGGAAGCGGGTACTGCTGCTCTTTTACGAATCCTCCACTCGCACCCGAAGCTCGTTTGAGATTGCCGCCAAATCGTTAGGCGCGCATACGGTTCTCATTCAAGCCATCGGATCGAGCATTGAGAAGGGGGAATCGCTGCTCGACACGGGCTACACGGTGCGCGCGGTGGGCGCCGACGTGATCGTGATTCGCCATCCCAACGCCGGTGCGCCGCACGTGATGGCGCGGCACATTGACGTCCCGATCATCAATGCGGGAGACGGATTGCACGAGCATCCCTCGCAGGCGTTGCTCGACGCTTATACAATTCTGCGCAACAAAAAAACTCTGAAAGGGCTGCAGGTCACGATCGTCGGCGACATATTTCATAGCCGCGTGGCTCGCTCTGCGTGCCATCTGCTGAGCAAATTTGGCGCGAAGATCACTTTGTGCGGTCCTCCGGAATTAGTGCCCGATATTGCGATCACGCTGGCCCCTGGGATCCGCGGCACTCGCCACATGGAAGACGCGTTGCGTGGAACTGACGTGGTCATGCTACTGCGCGTGCAGAAAGAGCGGCTCGCTGGCTTGCGCATCGATCTTGCCGAATATATTGCGCGCTACCAGATGAATACGGCACGCCTGAAGATGGCAAAGAAAGATGCGATTGTGATGCATCCCGGACCGATTATTCGCGGGCTGGAACTGACCAGCGAAGTTGCAGATGGTCCGCAGGCGCGCATTCTGGAAGAAGTGCGCAACGGAGTGCCGACCCGTATGGCAATCCTGGCGCGCGCTTTGGGAAAGATGCGACGATAAGAATGACCATGACGAAGTTGAGCGCCAGCAAGAATCGAAACGACACGGCGAGCCGGAGTGTGCTGATCACAGGCGGCCACCTGATCGATCCCGCCGCCAGCATCGACGCGCCGATGGATGTTTTAATCCGAAATGGCCGTGTCGCCGAAGTTGGTTTGCGCGGCAAAATCGAAGGCGCGGATGAAACGGCGCATGCAACGATAGACGCGCGCGGACTCATCGTTGCTCCGGGCTTCATTGATTTGCACGTACATCTGCGTGAGCCGGGACAAACTCACAAAGAGACTATTGCGACGGGAACCGCGGCGGCGGCGGCGGGGGGCTTTACTTCTGTTTGCACCATGCCGAATACGATCCCCGTGGTCGATTCGGTGGAGTGGATCGAGTGGCTGCGGCAGCCCGAACGCGAGGCTGTGGTGAATGTGTTCGGCATCGCCGCGGCCACGGTGGGGAGCAAGGGCGCGGAACTTACTGACTTCCGGGCACTGCAGTCCGCGGGCGCCGTCGCAGTAACCGATGACGGTAAGCCGATTCTCGACGATGCCATTATGCGCGACGCGCTGGTGCTGGGAGGAGAATTGAATTTCCCCGTCGTGCAACACGCCGAAGACACGCGCATGACGGAAGGCTGCTCGATGCACTCCGGGGCACAATCGTTCCGGCTTGGGTTGCGGGGCATGACGTCCGCGGCTGAAGCGTCGATTGTTGAGCGCGACGTGCAACTCGCGCTGAAGATTCCTAATGCACGCCTCCACGTGGCACATCTTTCGACAGCAGACGCGCTGATGAGCGTACGCCGGGCTAAGCGCGAAAAAGCGCGCGTGACGATGGAGGTGACGCCGCATCATTTCGTGCTGACCGACGAAGACATGCGGGATTACGACAGCAATTACAAGATGAATCCCCCGCTCCGGTCGGCTTCGGATGTGGAGGCGATTTTAGCGGCAATCGCCGATGGCACCGTCGATGCGATCGCCACCGACCATGCTCCGCATGCCGCTCATGAAAAAGCAATGGAGTTCGAGCGTGCCGCTTTCGGCATCACCGGTCTTGAGACGGCGCTCGGACTGGCAATTACGCGGCTGCATCGGGAGAAGGGTATTCCGCTGTCGCGTGTGATTGAACTGTTTACTGCGGGACCCGCCCGATGTTTCGATTTGCGAGGACGGGGAACACTCGTTCGCGGTTCGGTCGCCGACGTCACACTTTTTGATCCCAAGAAGAAGTGGACCTTCGCGGCGGCAAAGTCGCTTTCGAAATCAAAGAACACTCCGTTTGATGGATGGGAGATGACGGGAAGGGTGGTCACGACGTTGGTGGCCGGAAGGATCGTCTACAAGGCGTAAGCCTGCCCCCTAGCGGTCGAGGGTGACTTCCCGCTCCCCGGGCGGTAATTTTACGCGCTCTTGATTAGCGGAATTCCCGGAGAAACCAACCCTGCGCGATGCAGTCGGGCGGTGAGGCGCTCTTTGTCGGTCGACGTGGATGCGGCGGCGAGGCGCTTGCGCAGCTTGGCAATTTTTTCGGCGCGGGTGCGGCGGCGGCGAATTTCGGGGCGACGGCTGGGTGCGGACATTGAATTCTCCTGATAAATCTCGTGGATTAAGCGAACCCTTATTATAGGGCAAGACTGCGGGACGCGCTCTTAATGCGGCTGTTCAGAACTACCCGCTGTGCCGGGCATCGCTCGATATCCGGCGCACTGCAATACGGGCAAGCGCGGATACTTGGCGTATTGCGGGTCTTCGAACGAAAGTTTGCACATCCAGAAAAGCGATCCGCGGTCAGACTCCATTCGCCGCGCGTGCTCGCAATTCCGACACAGGCCTGGATTCGGATTCGTCAATCTTTCGTCAATGTAGCACGGTAAACTTGCGGGACACGTCGGTGATGGAAGTCATGAAGGCCTGGGACTTTGCATTTCGAATCGTCGGACCACAACTTCGCGAAGGCAAAAAAGGTTTATAGTGTGATTGCGATTCCGGGCAGATAACAAGGCATCAAGCTCCGCTTCCTTGGGAGCGGAGCTTGATGTCCTTTCGCACGGAGACATTCCCGCTCCACCGGGCTTCTCGCGCCGTTGGATGTAGCAAGCGAGCCTTCCAGCCGCCAGTTTGCTATAAACAATCTGTACTCATGCCTTCACGCTACGCGCAATGGATGTACGACTGGGAGACCCGCCTGACGCGGGTGGACAACAACCGCGTGGTTCGTCCACTGGACTGGGGATTGGATTGGACGCACGCCTGGCCGGGGCGGAATGGAGGTCCGGCAGGTCAGACTTCGAACGATCTGCTGGAATATTTCTCCCGCTCGAACGATCGCATTATTGCCGACAGCGACAATTTCTATTCCTACCAGAAGCCATCCGATTTTCGCCTGGAGCGTCGCGAGGTACAGGTTTTCAGCACGCGCGAAGTTCCCGATCCGCGACTGGAAGAAAAGGTTAAAGGAACGCACGCCGACTTTTTGCGCTTTACGTCGCCGGTGGCTACGCCCTTTCCGGAAAACAATCTCGTCAACGCACGCTGGTTCCCTGCCCGCGGACGCCGCGCCGTAGTGCTGTTGCCGCACTGGAATTCCGACGCGCTCGCCTATAACAGCCTCTGCCAGGTGCTCAACTATATGGGGATTGCCGTGCTGCGGCTGACGATGCCTTATCACGACATACGGCGTCCCGCTGAAATTGACCGTGCCGATTACGCCGTTTCCGCCAACATCGGGCGCACCCTCGACTCTGTTCGCCAGGGAGTGATCGATGTCCGCTGCTGTCTCGACTGGCTGGAGTCGCAAGGTTACAACCGGCTGGGGATTGTGGGGACGAGTTTGGGATCATGTTATGCGTTCATCGCCACGGCGCATGATCCGCGGATTCAGGTGGCAGCTTTCAATCACGCTTCGACCTATTTTGCCGACGTCGTCTGGCACGGGCAGTCTACACGACATATCCGCGAAGGGTTGGAGACGGCCATCGATTTGGAGAACCTGCGCCAGGTGTGGCGCGCCGTTAGCCCGATGGTTTATTTCGATAAGTTTTCGCGTTGGCCGCGCCGCTCGCTGATTATTTATGCGAAGTACGATATGACATTTTTACCGGAATTTTCAGAGCAGGTGGTCGAGGAGTTCAAAAAGCATAACCTGGATCACAAAGCGGTTGTGCTGCCTTGCGGGCATTACACGTTGGGGGAGACTCCATATAAGTTTATGGATGGGTGGCAACTGGTCAGTTTCTTAAGGACGGCGTTCGATTAGGCCAGTCGTGGCGTCCGACGCAATGTCCCGTCTCAACCCGGCACTCATCTCTTGGCGGTGACGCGATCTGCTATTTTGTCATATTCGGCCTTTGACATGATGTGGCGGGTTACGAGATCGTTCGGATCGTCATAGGGGCGCCCCGCGATTACGCGGTCGGCCTCAGGGCCGGTTATTCCAGGCAAAGTCGTCAACTGCTCTTTCGTAGCGGCGTTGAGATCGAGGGGCTTGTTGCGATCCCAGCCTTCGCGGATGCCTTCGGCTACGGCCTTGACGTCGCTCTTGGCCTCAGCCGTCGCTTCGGCGGTCTTCTCGCGAACCTCTTGCGGGCTCTGTTGCTGTTGCGTGCAGGCGGTGAGTGCCGCGAAGAGCGCCAGGACTACGGCAAGGGAGCGATATCTCACAAGATTCATGGTGTCAGCTTCTTCCGGCTATCTAGGATGACAACTTTGGCCATCGGGTTGGCTGGCGTCGGTGTTTGTGCGATACCAATTTGTTCGACTGCTGCTTTCGCGGACGGGAATGCGCGCTCACTTTCGCGGCATCCGGTAAAATAGCCTTCAGTCTTTGACCCAGAACCAGACCGGGAACCCAACTATGAAAAACTCCGATACGTCCATGTCGCGTCCACTTTACGAGGTTGATCCGGAGATCGCGCGCGCGATTGATGACGAAGCGCGCCGCCAGCATGAAGGCCTGGAATTGATCGCCTCCGAAAACTTTGTCAGCGAGGCGGTGCTCGAGGCGGCCGGATCCGTGTTTACGAACAAGTATGCGGAGGGGTATCCGGGGAAGCGGTATTACGGCGGATGCGAGTTCACCGACGTGGTGGAAAATCTGGCGCGGGAGCGGGCGAAGCAGCTTTTTGGAGCGGAGAACGCCAACGTCCAGCCGCACTCGGGATCGCAGGCAAATCAGGCGGCGTATTCAGCCATCCTGCAGCCGGGCGACACGATTCTTGGCTTGAATCTCGCGCACGGCGGCCACCTTACGCATGGGCATCATCTGAATTTTTCGGGCAAGACGTACAAGGTGATTCCCTACGGCGTCACGAAAGAAACCGAAACCATCGATTACGACGAACTGGAGCGGATCGCCACTGCGGAACGTCCCAAGCTGATAATTGGCGGAGGCAGCGCGTATCCAAGGATCATTGACTTTGCCAGAATGCGGCAGATTGCCGACAAAGTGGGCGCGCTTTACCTCGTCGATATGGCGCACTTCTCAGGATTGGTGGCCGGCGGAGCGCATCCTTCGCCCGTACCACACGCTCATATCGTGACGTCGACGACGCACAAGACATTGCGCGGGCCGCGCTCGGGCATGATACTGAGCAAGCAGGAATTTGCGGTGGCCATCGACAAAACCGTCTTTCCCGGAATGCAGGGAGGACCGCTGGTGCACATTATTGCGGCGAAGGCAGTGTGCTTTCTCGAAGCCTCGCAGCCCAGTTTCCGAGACTACGCGAAGCAGATCGTGGCCAACGCGAAAGTCATGGCAGATACGCTGGCGGCGGATGGCTATCGCATCGTCTCCGGCGGGACGGATACACACCTCATGCTTGTCGATGTGTTCGCGAAGGGCATGTTCGGGAGCGAAGCGGAGAAGGCACTCGGCGAAGCAGGAATCACGGTCAACAAGAACGCGATTCCGTTTGACACGAATCCGCCCATGAAGCCGAGCGGTATTCGTATCGGAACTCCCGCTGTCACTACGCGCGGCATGAAAGAAGGGGAGATGCGGCAGATTGCGCATTGGATTTCGCAGGCCCTCGATCACCGTACGGATGCTGCGATGCTGGCGAAGATACGCAAGGACGTTCTGGGATTGGCGGAAGAGTTCCCGCTCTACGCTGAGCGGCGGGCAAGAGCGCAGGCGGAAGTGCGAGCCTAAGTTTCTAAGTCGCTTCGCGAATTCTGAAGGGATTCCCTACTTTGCTGGGGATGACAAGCTTGTTTAAAGCCGCGAATTCACTGTGCGACTTGCCCTGCCTATGATTAAATCCAAGCTGTGAAAATAGCCATCGACATCCGTCGCATGACGGAGTTCGGAGTTGGCACTTACATCCGTAACGTGGTCCGCACGCTGGCGCATCTCGATCAGGACAGTCAATATTTCTTGCTGGGGTCGCCGGGCAAGTTTGCGGAATGCGGATTGTTGCCGGCAAACTTCCATTCAGTGGCGCTCGGCGGACGCGATGACACGCTGAAGGGGAATCTTGAATTTCGTTCGACAGTGAAGCGCCTGCAATGCGACCTGGTTCACATCCCGCACCTGTTCTGGATTCCGCGCGGGCTGACATGCCCTTATGTTCTGACCGTGCATGATCTACTCGATCACATGTATGGATCGCGCAATGCCTCCAGTTGGAGGCGTAGCCTGCACTTTTATATGACGCGCCGTGTCCTGCGCAAAGCCGCGCGTGTTATCGCGGTGTCGCAATTCACCAAAAACGAGATTGAAAAGCTGCTGACGATTTCGGACGACCGCATCGAAGTGGTGTACAACGCGATCGACGAACGTTTTCTGCGCGGACATGCAAGCGCCGCCGATCGCGAATTGATTGCGCAACGCTACCTCGTGAATTATCCCTTCATTCTGTATGCGGGCGCGATTCGCCCGCACAAAAATGTGGTGCGGATCATCGAGGCGTTTTCCGCTCTGAAAAGCGAACTGCAAAAGCAAGAGCAGTATCCCGATCTTAAGCTCATCATCATCGGAGACGACCTCTCCAGCCATCCCCGCCTGCGGCGCACGGTGGTGCGCGGGTGCGTGCAGAACGATGTGCGCTTTCTCGGGTTTGTGCCCATTGAAGTGCTGCGAATTTTTTACGATGTGGCCAAGGTCTTCGTCTTTCCCTCGCTCTACGAAGGTTTTGGATTGCCTCCGCTTGAGGCGATGGCGCACGGAACTCCTGTAGTCAGTTCGAATACCTCGAGTTTGCCGGAAGTGGCTGGAAATGCGGCGCTGCTGGTGAATCCGGAAAACGTTTTTGAGATTCGTCGGGGCTTGCAGCGCGCATTGCTTGACTCGACACTGCGCGACCAAATGAAGCAACGCGGCTACGAGCAGGCGAAACGTTTTTCCTGGACCGCTTCGGTATCGAGGATTCTTGAAATCTATCGGGAGGTGGCGGGCGAGACAGTTTCGCGGGGAGCGGCTGCGGACTAACCGTACCGCTATGTGCTGCGGCATATTTGCAAGATTTGGCGCTCTGAAAGGGCAACACAAGCGCGGCAACGATTTGGTTCGCAAGCTATAATAGAGAATTCCACGATGAATTCCGGTGTCACTCCCCATCTCGCCCAACCTACGATTCAAAATGCGATCCATTTAGCATCCAACGAACGAACGATCAGCCGTCCCAACCGCTTGTTTGCGGACTGGCGAGTGTCGGTTGTGGTGTTGATTGCGCTGTGGGGAGTGATTTACATGGCCGGTTTGTCGCGGCCCGCGCTGCTTGACGACGCTGACACCGTGCACGCCGAGGCCGCTAAAGAAATGCTGCAGCGGCACGACTGGGTGACGCTCTACGTCAACGGCGTCCGTTACCTCGAGAAAGCCCCACTGATGTATTGGGGCGTGGCGGCGAGTTATACCATCTTCGGGATCAGCGAGTGGAGCACGCGGCTTCCGCTGATGCTGGGCGTGCTGGCGATGATCCTTGCGACATATGGTTTAGGGCGCTGGGCGCTAGGCGGCGAAGGAGGCTTCGATTCCGCGCTCGTCCTGGCGACGGCGCTCGGGCCATTTCTTTTTACGCGCTTTTTGATTCCTGACGTCGCGGTCGGCTTATGGCTGACGTTAACCTTCTGGCTTTTTCTAATCTCGCTGGAACAGCCGAATCCGGCGCTATGGACTTGCTGGGGCTTGGCTGCGGTCTGCGCGCTCAACGTTCTTACCAAGGGGCTGATCGGGCTGGTCTTTCCGATTGCGGCGATCGGAATCTATCTGTTGCTTACGGGAAATCTGCGCCACTTGCTGAAACTGCGCCTGGTTTCCAGCGCGCTGGTGTTCTTTGCGGTAGCTGCTCCCTGGCACATTCTGGCAGGGTTGCGCAATCCCGCCCAAGGCAACGTGCGTGGGTTCTTCTGGTTCTACTTCATCAATGAACATGTATTGCGCTTCCTGAACAAGCGCGTACCACGGGATTACGATACGGTGCCGCTGCTCTTGTTCTGGGGGTTGCTTGTACTATGGCTGCTTCCCTGGACGGTGTTCCTGCCGCAATCATTGCAGGAAATTCCTCGACGATGGCGAGACTTCCGTTCTCAGATGACGCGGCGGCAGCGCTCGTATCTGCTTTTCTTTTTGTGGAACATCGTGATCGTCGGTTTCTTCAGCCTGTCGACGCGGCAGGAGTATTACACCATCCCGGCCATTCCGGGGATGGCGTTGCTGGTCGGCGGATGGCTGCAGCGAGAGCGTAGCTCGTCCGTTGATAGTCGTGAGCGCCGCAGTGGGCGGGCTTCTTCGGCCGTGCTGCTGACGGTCGGCATCATCATCGCAGTGGTCAGCTTCGCGTTGCTCGTGTACTCGAAGACGCCGGCTCCCGGAACCGATCTGTCGGACTTGCTGCGCAAACATCCGCAAGACTACGCGCTTTCGTTCGGCCATTTTTTGGATTTAACACCGCAGGCGATGGGGGCGTTTCGTGTACCACTCCTGGCCTTTGCTCTGGCATTTCTTTTGGGGACGCTGGCCAACTGGATTCTGCGCCGTCGCGGACGAGCTGGCGCCGGCAATGTCGCGCTGATTACGATGATGATCGTGGTGTTGTCGTGCGTGCGGATTTCGTTCGGAATTTTTTCGCCAATTCTTTCCTCAAAAGATCTGGCGCTGGCGATAAAAGAACAATACAGGCCGGGCGACCAGATCGTCGTGATCGGACTGTATGAAAATGCGTCGACACTGAATTTCTACACAGGTATTCCGCTGCATAGCCTGCGGACTCCGGGCGGGAACATGTGGTACGGGACGCAGTTTCCGGGAGCGCCGCGCGTCTTCGAAACGGAAGCTACCTTCGTTGCGATGTGGAACGGGCCGCAGCGCGTGTTCCTATGGGCCGAAGAAGAAGATCCCGCGGCATTGCAGGGACTGACGCGGTATGTGGTGGCGCGCCGTGGCGGAAAGATTATTTTTTCGAATCGGCCGAATCAGTTGGTTTCGCAAGTGCCGGTTTAATCGACGCCTTCGCAAGCATAAGACGCCCATCTTTTAAATCGAATGTCTCGCCGCGCCACTGGATCTGGTTACCGGTAAAACTCGCGATCCAAATGAAGGGTGCGATCAGATCGCGGAGCGGCAGCAGGAACAGATCGCGCAGTATCTGACGGTCACCAAGGACGTTCACGGCACTGAGCAGGCCGACTGCAAGCCGCATCGTGAAGACTGCGGCAAACAATATCCACGCCCACCACGCTCCGCGAGATGCGAGTAATAAGAGCAGCGCCCACGGGAAGCCGAACGTGAAGAGTAGTCCGGCGTAGCCCCAGCGGCGCGCATCGCGAATAGTCCTCGACCAACGCAGTTGATGGCTCAAAAACTGTCGCAGCGTATAAGCAGGCAGGAACGTGCTGACGGATGCCGTGCTCAGTGCGACTCGTTTTCCGGTGGCGGCCATGCGACTCCCGAGTTCATAGTCGTCGGCTAGATAGTCGAGAAGGGCTTCGAAGCCGCCGATCGATTGCAAATCGTTGCGGCGAAAGGCCAGCGTAGATCCGAGTCCGAAGTGCAATCCACCTTCAAGCAAACGAGCGCTCAGAACTCCGGGAATGAAATCGGTGCTGATACCCAGGGCTTCGAGGCGCGATCCGAAAGTAGGAGCCGGGATGCCGCGATAGAGGCACGTCACCAGGCCTTTGGATTGGTCCATCAGCGGGGTCGCGACTCTACGCAAATAATCGGAAGGAACGCGAATGTCGCTGTCGTTCACTAGAAGAATTTCGTGACGCGCGGCGGGCAACATCTGAACAAGATTGCTGACCTTGACGTTCGTTCCCAAAATGCGTTCGCAGACGACTAGTGCAATCGGAACCTTCGGATATTTTGTCTGGAGTTTTCGAACGAATTCCGCAGCCGGATCGTTGCGCTCGCTGATACCGAAGATCAGTTGAAATTCTGGGTAGTCCTGTTCGCAGTGACTGCAGAAGCTCTCCCATATTTCGGGATCGATACCGCGGAGGGGCTTAAGAATCGAAACGGGCGGAAGTTGACCATCTCCAGGCACAGGTAGCCTGATTTGTTTACGCCGATAACTTAGGAAATTTACGATTCCGAGCGCGGACAGAGAATAGAAAAACAGGCTCCCGATCGTTGCCAGTACGGCTGCGGCTTCAAGGGCTGCGCTGGGGGCAAATGACATGAGCGTAGTAAGAATAAACCGGGGAGACAGAGAGTGGGGATAGAGAAGATCTGGCGGATAAAGAAAGTCTGCGTCGCTCGTCACAGTAGTGCCCCACACACTCGCAAAAAGCGTGAATGTATGGGACACCCCCAGTGTTTTGCTGTCCTAGTTTATGTTATTCGTAACGGAGGGACTCAATGGGATCGAGGTTTGCGGCTTTCCACGCGGGATAGATGCCGAAGACGAGGCCTTCGGCGGCGGCGGCGAAGAAGCCAAAACTCGCCCAGAACACGGACATCGTAGCGGGCAACGAGTCCCACACCATGCGGATGGCATAGGTGATGACGGCGCCAACCAGAACGCCCATGATGCCGCCGACGGCTGTGAGCGTGATCGCTTCGAGCGTGAATTGCAGCAGGATGTCGGTCTTACGCGCGCCCACCGCTTTGCGCACGCCAATTTCCCGTGTGCGTTCGGTGACGGATACCAACATGATGTTCATCACGCCCACTCCGCCAACAATCAACGCCACGCTGGAGACCGCGAACATAAAAATGAAGACAGCGCCCGTAATCTGGCTCCAGACATCGGAGAGCGAATCTTGCGTAAAAACCGAGAAGTTGTCGGGCTTGTCGGGAGGTACGCGGCGGCGGCGCCGCAGCAGTTCGCGCATCTCGTCTTCGGCTTTGGGCATGTCGGCGTGCGAGGTCGCCTTGACGCTGATGAAATGCTGCTTGAGTTCGGGATGTAATTTGCGCAATGTAGCGAGGGGAAAATACACCTTGTTGTCGTCGGGATTCTTGCCGCCACCGAAAGCGCTCTTGACTTTGGCGGCTACTCCGATTACCTGGAAGAGTTGGCCTTCAATATTGATTTCTTTGCCGACGGGATCGCTACCACCAAACAGTTCTTCGGACGTGGCATCGCCAATGATGATGACGGATGCGCGCCGGTCATCATCGACCTCGCTGAACCAGCGTCCCGACTTCATGTTGATGTCGAAGACATCTTTTGCGGAGGCTGTATCCCCTTCCAGAATAGTCTGCTTGGCCTTGCGGTCTTCGTACTTCACCACGTAAGTTCCGCTGCCAAACTGCGGCTCGACGTAACGGACACCGGCGGAGACCGCCTTCACGTGCGGCAGGTCTTTCATGGCCTCCGCATCTTCAAAAGTCAATTCCTTGCGGGTGCGCAATTCTTCGGTGGGGCGTCCGAATGTGATGGGCATGTGGAAGGCAAAAATAATATTCGATCCCATGCTGCTGATCATGCTGTTGACGTTGTCGTTGAGGCCGCGCACGATGGATGAAATGCCGATGACGACGGCGACGCCGATGACGATGCCGAGCACGGTGAGTCCGGAGCGCAGCTTGTTGGTGCGAATGGTGGCAAGCGCCATCGCGATGATTTCACCGAATTCGCTTTTGCCTAGCATTGGACTAGAACCGTAGAACCTTGTTACCGCCGAGACTCAGGGGACGCCGAGAAGATCCAGATTCCTCGCTTGATCCGGGATCGCGAACTCAAACAACCTTACATCTCGAAACGTAATGCCGCTATCGGATCTAAAGTTGCTGCTTTTCTTGCCGGATATACGCCGAAGAAAATGCCGACACTGGCAGCGACGATCAGTCCCGCGAATACAGCCCAGAGCTTGATGACGGAGGGCATTCCGACGGCCAGGGTGACGCCCTTGGCCACGGCAATTCCCAGTAGCACGCCTACGACTCCTCCCGTGAGAGACAAGATCACGGCTTCAATTAGAAACTGCAGCAGCACATCGGAGCGACGGGCGCCCATGGCCTTGCGGATGCCGACTTCGCGGGTGCGTTCGGTGACCGAGACCAGCATGATATTCATGATTACGATTCCGCCGACAACCATGGAGATCGCGGCGATTCCGATCATGGCAACAAAAAACGTTCCGGTTAGATTCGACCAGATGCTGAGCAGGCTGCTGTTGTTCTCCATATCAAAGGAGTCTGCGCCGCCGGCTGGATCATGACGGCGCGCGCGGAGAACGACGCGCGCTTCATCCATGGCGGAGTCGAGCGTGGGACCGGTGCCCACGGCCTTGGCGGAGATTCGCATGTTCGAGTTGTAAACGCCGTACTGCTTCATCCATGAGGTCATGGGCATGAGGACGTAGTTGTCGAGACTCTGGCCGAGGGTGCTGCCCTTTTTCTTGCCGACGCCGATGATGCGATAGATCCAGCCATCCACGCGAATTTCTTTGCCGATGGGATCGACGCCCGGCATGAGATTGTCGACGATATCGGTGCCGACAATGACGACGGGGGCGTTGTTGTCCAAGTCGGACTGATTGAGCATGCGGCCGGAATCGATGTCGATGTCTTGTGTGATGGCTACGGCGGGCGTCATGCCTTGGACCATGGTGTCGGTAAGAGCGCGTTCGGCGTACTTTATATGGCCGCTATTGCCGCGTGCGTAGGCTCCGACATAGGCACAGAGCTTGCAGCTCTCGCGCACTGCGCGATAGTCGTCCATAGTCAGGTCTTTACGTTTCTGGCCTTCAATGTAGTGATCCACGTTCGTGGTCGCGGGCGAGACCTTGAACATGATGAAGACGTCCGCACCGAGATTGAAAATTTTCTCGGCGACGTATCCGTTGATGCCGTTGACGAAGGTTACGACGGCGATGACGGCGGCGACTCCGATGACCACGCCGAGCAAGGTCAGCGCCGAGCGGAGTTTGTTCGCCCAAAGGGACAGGAACGCGATTTTGATGGCCTCGGTGATGTGCATGTATCAACGACTTGCTCTCCACGACTTGCTCTCGATTCACGCGCTTCCGAGCGCTATTTATGCGACTGCCGAGGAGGGTCCCTGGCAATCAGTTTAGCAAGGACTGGCGTGCTTAGCTCGGCAAACCGCAGCCACAGCGGCAGGCTGTTATGTCAGGCCCAGAAGCAGGGCCGCAGGCCATTTTCGCTGCGCGGGCGAGCGGCTGCACTATAATGAATTCGTTGGCAGCCGGACCGGACGGTCGCTCGTCGATAGACGGGAGGAAAGTCCGAACTCCGCAGAGCAGTGTGCCGGATAACGTCCGGGACGGCCGGTTCAAGCCGGCTGGACGGAAAGTGCCACAGAGAACATACCGCCCGGGCCGCAAGGTTCAGGTAAGGGTGAAAAGGTGCGGTAAGAGCGCACCGCTGGCGCAGTAATGCGCCGGGCAGGGCAAACCCCACACGGAGCAAGACCAAATAGGGAGGGATTTTCTGGCGAGCCTTCGGGTTTGCTGGGGAGGCGTGCCGGCTCGGCGCGCCAGAACCTCCGGGTAGGTCGCTTGAGCCCCGCAGTAATGCGTGGCCCAGAGGAATGACCGTCCCGCAGCATTCATGCTGCGGACAAAATTCGGCTTACAGGTCCGGTTGCCAAGTCCAAAGATTGCCAGGAGCCCTTCGCTTCGCTCAGGATCAGCGGTGAGTTTTTTGTCGGCGTTTTTAGCGCCGAGTTCGTTTCCGCACGGATCACGAAAAGTGAGCATTAGTGCACAGATTCGGCCAGCGACTCTGTGGAATGCTTACACCGATTCGCCGCTCGTCCGTGCCCGTGAGCGTCTCGCCGTACCGGGTAACAGAGGAGGAGCAGGCAGAAGGAAGCACTATGCATACTAGGATTGGTATTCGCTCCCTGCTGTTTTCGTTTGTCTTGTTAATGTTCTCTCACGGTGCATTTTCACAGATTGGTATCGGCATCTCGGTTAACTTCGGTCCGCCGGCACTTCCTGTCTACGAACAACCTATCTGTCCTGCCGACGGCTACTTATGGACCCCCGGCTACTGGTCATACGATGACCAGGATGGATATTTCTGGGTGCCGGGCACGTGGGTCGAAGCCCCGCAGGTCGGCTTTCTTTGGACCCCTGGATACTGGGGTTGGGGCGGGAGTGCATTTCTTTTCCATGAAGGATATTGGGGGGAACATGTGGGCTTCTATGGCGGCATCAACTACGGCTTCGGCTACGGCGGTGTGGGATATGAAGGTGGGCGCTGGGACGGTGGCCACTTCTCGTACAACACATACGTGAATCATGTAAACACCTCCATTATTCACAATACCTACAACACAACGGTGAATGTCTCCGAAACTCACGTCAGCTATAACGGGGGTACGGGCGGGATCGAAGCGCGCGCGACGGCGCAGCAAGAATCCTATGCCCATGAGCGCCACGTAGGTCCAGTGGAGGCGCAAACGCAACACGTTCAGCAAGCGCGCAGTACTCCGGAATTACGCGCTTCGGCGAACCAGGGCAGGCCGCCGATCGCAGCTACCGCAAAGGCCGGGGATTTCAAAACCGGGGTGGTCGCTTCCCGGCAAGCAGGGGGAGAATATAAGGCGCCTCCAGCCACTGCCGCTCGTGGTAATGAAGCGCATCCAGAAAGTGCAGCGCGGCCCACGACGGAAAGTCATCCTGAAACTACGAGCGAAGCTCGTCCCGCTGCTAACAATCACGCCAGCGAGTTACAAGCGCATAAGTTTACTCCGCCAAACACTGGCAACGCTGCGACCGACAAGAAATATCAACAGCAACAGGACAAGTTAGCGGCCAAACAAACGCAGGATCACCAAAAGCTCCAACAGCAACAGGAAAAAGAGCATCAGCAAGCCACCGCGAAAAACTACAACGACACGCAAAAGCAGCAGATGGAACAACGCCATACGCAACAAACGCAGCAGGTTGAACAAAAGCATGCCACCCAGCAGAAGCAGATGGAACAGAAGCAAGCGCCACGCCAGGCTGCCCCAAAAGCGCAAAAACCGCGTTAATTCGGGGATGCTGGCGGCAAGCTGAGCAGCCCACAGCATCACGGAATCAAATCGAGGATGCGGACTGGCAGCGAGTGTGTCACATCGGGGCCAGTCCGTAACTTAATTTTCGAGCAGCGGTTGCTCGTGCAATAAAGGTGACAGGTTTCACGCAACAGCGGGCCACTACTGAAGAGCGTCGAGTATTGATCGTTGATCGTTGATCGTCGATCGTCGGATCGTTGATCGTCGGATCGTCGGATCGTTGACCGTCGATACGTCAGATCGTGAGTCGGAACCGGTAGTGTATCGCCAGGGTGACGAACTCGCCC
>Ga0302278_10002655_pt1 | contig 20422 bp, 15 predicted proteins | sample III_Bog_N3_2_FD_194543 | JGI IMG/M metagenome (GOLD analysis project Ga0302278, IMG submission 194543) | Peat permafrost microbial communities from Stordalen Mire near Abisko, Sweden - III_Bog_N3_2 | ecosystem: Environmental > Terrestrial > Soil > Wetlands > Peat | place: Sweden: Abisko...
ACCGGCGACACCATCCGCATCGCCCAATCTCACGGCGGCTCCAGCAAACAAGCCCAGTCCGTCATCAATGGTCTGGACGCGGACGTGGTGACGATGAATCAACCGCTGGATGTGCTGCTGACCTTCGAGAGCGAGGCCGCGCAGGTGCGCAAGAATTTCCCGGACGACGCCCTGGAGTTGGTGGTGCCGCCGACGAGCATCCTGGCCGAAAATCCCGTCACTTGGGTGGATCGGAATGTGGCACGCCACCATACGGAAGCCGTCGCCCGCGCGTATTTGGAATTCCTCTACAGCGATGCCGGCCAGGAACTCGCGGCAAAGTATTATTTCCGCCCCAAGAACCAGGCCATTCTCGCGCAACATGCCGACCGTTTCAAACCGCTGGACTTGTTCACGGTGAATGAAATCGCGGGCGGCTGGCAGCAGGCGGAGCAGGTACACTTCGCCGACGGCGGCATTTTCGACCAAATCTATCAAAACAAACAATAAACCAAGTTATGGCACACATCCACAATGACATCACCGAAACCATCGGCAACACACCGCTCGTGCGGCTGAACCGCACGGCCAAGAAACACGGCGCCGTCGCCGATGTGTTGCTCAAACTGGAATTCTTCAATCCGCTCTCCAGCGTCAAGGACCGCATCGGCGTGGCCATGATCGCGGACGCGCTGAAATCCGGCGCCATCAACCAGGACACCGTGCTGATCGAACCGACCAGCGGCAACACGGGCATCGCCCTCGCGTTCGTGGCGGCGGCGAAAGGCTTGAAACTCATTTTAACGATGCCCGAAACCATGAGCACCGAACGGCGCAAGTTGCTCAAAATCCTCGGGGCCAAGCTGGTGCTGACCGAAGGCCCCAAAGGCATGAAAGGCGCGATCGCCAAGGCCGAGGAATTGAACAAACAGATTCCCAACAGCGTCGTGCTCCAGCAATTTTCCAATCCCTCGAATCCCGAAATCCACCGGCAGACGACCGCGCAGGAAATCTGGCGGGACACGGATGGCAAGGTGGACTTCATTGTTGCCGGCGTGGGCACCGGCGGCACCATCACCGGCGTGGCCGAGGTGATCAAGAAACTGAAGCCGGGGTTCAAAGCCGTGGCCGTGGAACCCGTGAAGTCGCCGGTGATCTCCGGGGGCGCGCCGGGACCGCACAAGTTGCAAGGTATTGGCGCCGGCTTCATCCCGGCGAACTTGAACACGAGCATCGTGGACGAAGTCATCAAAGTGAATGAAGACGATTCCGGCCCCATTTCCAAGGAAGTCAATCAACTGGACGGCATCCCCATCGGCGTCTCCAGCGGTGCCGCCGTCTGGGCGGCGCTGCAAATCGCGAAACGCCCGGAAAACGCCGGCAAAACCATCGTGGCCATCGTGCCCTCGTCCAGCGAGCGCTATCTTTCCACGTGGCTGTTCGCCGACATCGGTACCGAGTCGGACGACATCACCAGCCTGCTCGTTGCGAAATAAAATTAAAATATAGCCGACGCGCAAAGCGAGGTTATCCACCCCAACCCGATAATTCCGAACGAAACTGACCGGTCCACTGGAGGTTTCTTGTTTAAGAACATAAAAACGACTAATGAAAAGAAACAGTTTGACCAAACAAATCACCGCCGGGGTGCTCCTGACCGGCCTGGCTCTGGCTCCCAGCTTGCGAGCCGATGTGGAAGTGCTGGTTTCCGGCGGCAACGCCAGCTCCAGCGTGTTATTCGACCGCGCCACGAACCTGTTTAACGGCACGTTCACCTCGGTTTCGGGTGCCAGCTCATCCACGGTGCGCACTTATGTGGGCACGGTTCCCGGGCGCGCCGATCTGGGCACGGTGACCCTGGATTTTGTGCTTAACGGCGCGGTGGGCGGGTTGATTGACATTTCTCAAGGGAATCCGGAAACCACCGCCGCCGGCGGCAGCTTGGTTCCCACCGTGGTGGATTCCAGCACCTCGCCGGATGTGGTGGGGGTCAGTCCGGGCCAGTTCACCTCCCTGCCGACGTATATTGTCCCTTACATCTTCATCAAAAACGCCAACTCGGCCAACACCGCCACCATCACCAATCTAACCCAGCGCCAGGCAGCGGTTTTGGAGGCTTCGGGGGCAACCATCCCGGCCTCATTTTTTGGCGGCACGGGCACCAATGTGATCTATTTCATCGGGCGCAACAAGGATTCCGCGGTGCGCACGGAGATTGATCTCAACATCCAGGCGTATGGTTTCCAAACCTACACCACCAATGCCGCCGGGCAGATTGTGCAGGATACCTCCGGCGTGGATCAGGAAGGGAACCTGGATCCCGGCCGGACCTCGGCGGGCGCGCTGGTCAATGACGTGAAGGTCATTACCAACGCGATCGGCACCATCGCGGTGCAAAACATCAAGTCGGGCGTCACGCCGCTCGCTTATGAGGGCGTGTCTTACTCGATCTCCAATGTGTTAAGCGGCAGTTATCCGCTGTGGGGCTACGAGAATTACTATTATCTGACCTCGTTGAACAACGCCAGCCAGTTGGCAGTCATCAACCTGCTGTATAACTCGGTCACCAATGCCGCCTTCCAAAGCATCAACAATCCGGTGTTCACCAACTTCTTCATCCCCTATTCCTCGGTGAATGCCCAGATCCAGCCGCGCGCCGACGGCGGTCCGATCATTCCCGCTGCCAGCTACCACTGAGTCACCCGCGAGAACTGTATTGAGGAAACATGAAAAATATACTCTCAAGAAGCCTGACCGCCTTGATGCTGCTGACTGCGGCGTCCAGCCGGGCCTGGACTTATGCGGATGGGGACGTGTTGCTGATCTTCCGCGACGGCGTCCATGATGTCGAATTTGATCTCGGCAACATTTCGCAATTCACCGGCCACACCAACGGATATACGACCCCCGTCACCAATTGGAGTCCGGGTCTGGTGACTGGCACCTTCGGGACGGATTGGACCACGAATGGAGCCGATGTGACCGTGCTTCTGGTTGCCGTCACCACCACCAATGCCTGGCTCAGTGGCATCCAGCCCAACACGACCGCGTATGCTCCCGGCCCGGCCGGCCTGGGGTCCATTTACGGCTCGGTGTCTTCCGTGGGGCTGGCGCCCAAGAATTATGCGGTGCCCACCAATAGCGTGGGGCAATCCTACGTGATTGGCGTGGTGGGTTCCGGCAATGCGGCCAAATACAAGTATGCGTCCTACGACTACATTGTTTCCGGCGGCACATATAACGCCATTCCCAAACTGGGCGGGCTGGCGCCCTTCATTGTGGAACAAACCATTCCCGGCAGTCTGGAATTTTGGTCAGTCCAGGCGGCGAACGCCACGCAAGTGCCTGACAGCTTGGTGGGGAGCTTCAACCTCACGGCCGACGGGGCATTGACCTTCACCGCCGGGCCGCAGGCAGCGACCATCACGGCGCTGTCGGAGCTTGGCGGCATCAGCACGGTTTCCTTCACCACCACGGTGGGCAACACATACTCCCTTGCCTACACGAACCAATTGGGTGTTCCTGGCAATGCGTGGCCGGTGGATGTCACCACGGTGGTGGGCAACGGTGCGGTGAATTCGATCACGCATACCAACTTGAGTCCGGCGGAGTTTTTCCGCATCAGCGCCCAATAATCCCCACATCGTCACAAAGGGGCAGGTCTGGTTTCCCACCGGGCCTGCCCGATGTTTGAAGTTCGTCGAGAGGACCACCACAGCGAATGCATTCACTGAACTCATTTTTTCTTTCCAGTCTGCTTCTCCTGCCCATCGCGCATGCGGCTCAGGCGGGCAATGAATCATCTCCCCCCACCAATCACCCCGCCGGTTTGGAGATCAAAGCCTATGCCATTGAAGGCAACACAGTTTTGCCACCCGCTGAATTTTCGGTGCTCACCAACTACACCGGCACGAATGTGGCGTTTCCCCGGCTGCGCGAGGGGTTGATCAAAATGCAGGTGCGCTACCATGACCTGGGCTACCAGACCATCAGCGTCACGCTGCCGCCGCAAAAGCCGACCAACGGCCTGGTGCGGGTCAAGGTGATCGAAGGCCGGCTCGACCACGTGCGGATTTCCGGCAACCGCTATTTTAGCGAAGCCAACATCCGGCGGGCATTGCCGGGGCTGGAGACCAATATTTTGCTCAATACCAAGTGGTTTCAACCCGAACTGGATGCCGCCAACCAGAATCGCGACCGGCAAATCTACCCCACCATCAGCCCGGGTGCGGATCCCGGCACGACGACGCTGGATTTGAAGGTCAAAGACCGCCTGCCGTTGCATGGGCGCATCGAAGTCAACGACAAGTCGTCGCCCGGCACCCCCCTGTTGCGTTTGGACACCGCCGTGCAATACGGCAACCTCTGGCAACAGGAACATCAAATAGGCGTGGACTATAATTTCTCGCCCCAAGCGTTCAAGCCCGATGGTAGCGTGCATGGATTTTACGATCTGCCGCTGATCACCAGTTACAGCGCCTTTTACCGGCTGCCGTTGGGCGGCGTCGAGGACCTGCGCGAACACATGGAACAACTGCCCGCCACCTTTGGTGTGGATGAAGTCAGCCACAAATTCAACCTGCCGCCGCCCTTGGGGCGGCCCGATTTGACCGTCTATGCGTCGCGGTCGGTTTCCGCCACGCCGGTGCGCTTTGGCCCGCTCTCCATTGTAGCCACCAATACCCTCGCGGACATCAGTTCCCAATTTGGCCAGCAAAGTTTCACCCTCAACAACAACCTGGGCGGCAAACTGAATGTGCCGGTGCGCGAATTCTGGGGCATTCATTCCACGCTCTCCTTCGGTGCGGATTTCAAGACCTATGAAGCCCCCACTTTTTCGACCAACCTGACCTATTTCGATCTTTACGCGCTGGATACCTCTGGCAATCGGGTGCTGGAGACCAACCAAGTTTTGTATTTGCCGGCCAACAGCCGGACGGAATTGGATTACATCCCGCTGTCGTGGGGCTGGTCGGCCCTGCGGCCGGATAACTATGGCAGTTTTGGTTTCAACTATTCGCAAAGCCTTTTCCTGGCGCCGCTCGCCTCGGCCCGCACGAATTTTCAAGTGGCGGCCGAAGCGCCCGGGGCCGGGGGCAATTACACCACGGTCAACGCCGGATTGACGCGCGAACAGAAATTGGTCGGCGAATGGAGCGCCTTGCTCAATGTCCGGGGCCAATGGGCCAGCGCCCCGCTCATCAACAACGAGCAATTCGCCTTGGGTGGCACTGGGGGCGTGCGCGGTTACCAGGAGGGCGAAATTTATGGCGACACCGGCTGGCGGAGCATGCTCGATATCCGCGCGCCGACCATTGTGGCGGGATATTTTCCCACGGAGGAAGGGACTTTACCCGCGGAATTGCGTGTTTCGTGGTTCATGGATTACGGCCAGACCGCGTTGATTGACCGTCCCACAACGACGGATCTCACCTACACGGAATGGGGCACCGGCCTCGGGTTTCTCCTCACCATCGGCGAGCATCTGGACGCTCGTTTGACCCTGGCCTGGGCGCTGATCGACACGCCGACGACCAAAGCCGGGTCCGCCCAGGCATATTTTTCAGTTGGCGTCCAGTTTTAAGCATTTTATGCGTGCGAATAGGAGGCCTGAAAGGCCGCAACATGACAGCCCAGGGCAGCGCCCTGGGTATGGTGCCCTTATGGAAATCAAGCGCTGTAAGCGCGCCACAATTTCTGCGCCGACCCAGGTTTCCAAACCTGAGCATCCCCTGTTGGCACGCACACAACCGAACCCCATCGCCCCCAATCGGCAATCGGCAATCCGCAATCGGCAATCGGCAAAGAAATGGCTCTGCACGTTTCTCGTGCTGCTGGCCATGCTCCGGCAAAACCGGCTGCTGGCTAATCCTGCCGGCATGACGCTCGTCTCCGGTGCCGCCACCGCTCAGCAACTGGGTTCGCAACTCAATGTCACCGTCAGCCAGACGGCGGTTTTAAACTGGCAGAGCTTTAACATCGCCGCCGGCGAGACCACGTCCTTTTTGCAGCCGTCGGCCAATTCAATAGTCCTCAATGTCATCGGCGGCGCGAATCCCTCCCGGATTTTTGGCGGCCTCAAGGCCAATGGCACGGTGATTTTGGAAAACGCGAACGGGTTCTATTTCGGCGACGGCTCGATGATCAAGGTGGGGGGCAGCCTGATTACCACCACGGCCGCCACGCCCCCGGACCTGGGTTCCGGCGCCGCCTGGCAGTTCCGGGGCATGCCCCCGGCCGCGAGCATCATCAACTACGGCACGCTCGAAGTGGGCGCAGGCAAATCGCTTTTTCTTATCGCGGAAAACATTGAAAATCACGGCCAGCTCAATGCGCCGGGCGGCAGCGTGGACCTGGCCGCCGGCCAGACGGTGCTGGTGAGTGACCGCCCCGATGGGCGGAGCTTGAGCGCGGCCGTGACCCTGCCGCAAGGTTCGGTGGGAAATTTTGGCAGCATCACCGCCGACGCCGGCAGCATCATGATGCAGGCCAAAGTCGTCAATCAGAATGGGATTTTGCAGGCCGATTCGGTGCAGAACCTCAACGGGACCATCGAACTGGTCGCCTCCGACCAGTTGAACCTCGGCGCCAATTCGCAGATTCTGGCCCGGGGCGACAGCTCCGCCGCCGGCAGCGCGGCCGGCAGCGTCACCTTGAAATCGGACAATGTTTTCAGCGACACCAGTGGAAGCGAAATCATCACCACCGGCGGGGCCAACGGCGGTAACGGCGGCAATATCGAGGTCAGCGCGCCGGACCTCCAGTCCTTTGATTCCGCGATGGACGCGCACGCGCAGTCCGGTTCCACTGGGGGAAATCTGCTTCTGGACCCGATTAATATTGTTTTAAACAGCTCGGGTTCCACCACCACTGCGCCCGACCCCACTGGCGCCATCAATGGCAGCGGAGCCACCAGTTCCACCTGGAACGTGAACGTCAATACGGCGTTCGCGAACAAATCCTTCTCGCAAATCTTGCTTGCGGCCAGCGGCAACATTTCCTTGAGCAGCGGACTGAACTGGAATTTGAGCAGCAGCACGGCGGAAAGCAGCGGCCAACTGGTCTTGGAGGCGGGTGGCAACATCACGTTTGCCAATAACTCCAAAATAACGGACGCCAATGACTGGGGGGTTTCGCTTTACGCCGGCTACAATTTCAATCTCGGCACCATTAGTTCTGGAGCCGGCAACATTTATTTGAATGGCGGCAGCGGCAAGTCTCTCAACGGCTCCATCCATCTCAACGCCGGTTCCATTGCCATGTTTGCAGGCCAGAGCATTTTGCTCGGCAGCGGATCGGTCAACACCCTTGGCGGTGGCAGCATCTTTGCCTGCGCCCTTGCGGGAGATATTGACGCCGGCACCGCCAGCGGCGGTTATATCTATTACGCATCCGGCACGCAGGTGCAGAACCCCGGGGGGATTGCCACGGCCGCCGGTGGCGATGTGACGCTGCTGGCGGGCAACAACATCACCAGCGTTCCCAATACCACGCTTTCCGCGAACCAGTCGGCGGGCGGTTCGGGCACGTATGGCGATGGCAACGTGACGGTGGTTGCGGGCGACCAGATTACCGGCAACTTTACGCTCGCCAACGGCACCGGCACCATGCTGGCGGGACAGGCAGCCACTGCGGCGCAAGCGACGGCCCTTGCGGACCGGACCGGCAACCCCGCAGCTTATGCGGCCGCCCTCCAAAACTTGCAGTCCGCCGTGACCTCCGGGCAAAATCAGGCCGCCAATATTGGGACCCAGGCCAGCCCGGTGACGCTGGATTTGATTGCCGGTTCCTGGAACGTGTGGGCCGCCAACAGCATTTATTTGGAGGAGGTGCGGAATCCCAACGCCACGTTCAACACCGACCTGCAGTTCAATTACGCGGCGGATGCCGCCGTGCATCTCTGGGCCGGCAACAACCTCACGCTGGACGGGGGCAGTCTGCAACGGATCGCCGGTTATGACGGCGACATGCCACCGATTTATGCGCCCATCCTCTCACTGAGCGCTGGCGCGGGGGGGATCACGGTGGACAACACGCTTTACCTCTATCCTTCGAGCCAGGGAGCCTTGGCCATCACCACCCGCAACGGCGGTAACCTGACCGGCGCGCTGCAGACCGACAGCAGCTTGGTGGGCATTATCATGTCCGATGCCGGCGCGCCCACGGACGCCGAAGTCTTTGAATACAAAGCCATCAAGGGCAACGATCAGAGTGCCGTGCCCCTGCATCTGAATGACGACCAGCCCGTGACCGTGGACGTGTCCGGCAGCATCGGCAATTTCCAACTCACGGTTCCGACTTTTGCCGAAATCACCGTTGACGGTTTGCAACCTTATACTGTCGGCGGAACTCAATATTACGGCACTTATAATTTTGGCTTTTCCGGACGCAATCTCTCCCCCGCGCAAACCAGTTTCCTGCATGTCACCGGGGATATTTCGTATCGCGGGGATTTGACGATTGAATCATTGGCCGATCCCCTGCCGGCGGCATTGTTTTCCGCCAGCACGGATCCGAATGTGACCAGCCGGCTGCAATATAATGCCGCCACCGGCAGCCTCATCTTTATTGGCGTGATGAGTGGCGCGGATCTGGCCTTTTTGTTGAACCCTACGATCTATGTGACGGATCAATTCGGCAACCCCCAAACTGTCGCCTTGAATTTGACGGCCACCCAGCAGGCGGTGTTAAACCAGCTTTACACCGACAGCCAGAGCGCCAGCATCAGCAAGGAAAGCCTGGCACTCACCGGGCCGGGGGTCTTTGACCTCACGGCGCGCAATATTGATCTGGGCATTTCCGGGGGAATCCTGGCCGATCCGCTGGACAGCCAGTCCTTTGCCATTTCGCATCAGGGAACCACTTTGAACGTCACCACCACGGGCGATGTGAACATGACAGCCTCCGAAATCGCCAATGAAAGCCTGGGGGGCGGCATTAATTTGACCGTGGGGGGCACCCTCAATGTGGGCGGTGAATACACGGCGTTTGATGATCCCAATGCGGCCAGGGGCATTTTCACCATGAGCGGTGGCAGCCTGTTGGTGAGCGCGTTGACGGGCGATGTCAATGTGAACGGCTCGCGCATCGCCGCCTATAATGGCGGAAATATCACGGTCCTGTCCCAAAATGGAAACGTGAATGCGGGCACGGGCGGCGCGGGATTTGTCAGTGTGCATGCGCAGGAAATCGATCCGGTTACCGGCGATTTAACCAGCCTGGACCAGAGTATTCCCGGGAGCGGAATTCTCGCGACCACCTTGCCCGGGTCCAATGCGAAATTGGGAAACATTTTGGTCCAGACGGCCAACGGAAACATCACCGCGAGCCAGGGGGGCGTGATTCAAATTTCGTTCAACGACACCGATTCTTCGCAGGCCACCACCGAATTGCTGGCCGGTTATGCCTTGCGTGACGCCGGCGGCAGCCAGGTGTCGGCGGCGAATCTGGCGGACGGCACCGCCGTTCGCGTTTCGGAAAAGTGTGACGTCGATGCCGGCGGATCGGGGGTGATCGCACAAAACATCATCGCCCAGGCCACGGGGGAAGCCAAGGGCCTCTTTATTGGCCAAGGCAGCGTGAACATCGCGGCCACCTCGATTGGTCAAACCCTGATTGTCACCCCAGGCAAGGTGGATGTGACCGGCGACCAAACCGGCCCGACCGTGCAAATCATCAGTGAGCAATCCCACACGGACAACGGCATCACGGCAACAACGGATGCGCCCGCGTCCAATGTCGCCAAAACCGAAGCCCCCACGGCCGATACGGCGGCCACGGCGGCCAATAAAGTCAGCGGTTCCGATGAGGACGATTTGACCGGTGACTCCAAAAGCAAAGGCAAAGGCAACCGCATCAGCCTGGCGCAGAAAGTGAGCCGGGTGACCGTGCTGCTGCCCGCGAAAAATTGAACCCCTGACGGCCCCAGAACCCACTTTATGATTCACACCATCCATCCCCTGCTCGCCGCCAACGCGGCCATTTATGCCATCGAAAACGCGACCACCGAGGGCAAGGTGACCGTCCTCGTGCTGCTCCTGCTGTCGCTGTTCAGTTGGACCATCATCATCACCAAGCTCCGCCAGTTGCTGATCGCCCGGAAGGCCACGAAGAAATTCCTGGCGGCGTATGCCTCCACACGAGATCCGCTGGATATCAAACGCAAAGCCGACGACTTCGAGGGTGCACCGGCTTTTGCCCTCTACATTCGCGGCGCGGATGAGCTGGAATACCAGCTCAAGAATAATCCCGTCACCGTCAAAGGCGAGCGCCGCATCAGCAGCGCCTCGTTTGACGCCGTGAAGGTCGTGCTGGAAGAAGCCGCCGGCAGCGAGGCGATGGCGTTGGAAAAAGGCATGATTGTGTTGTCCACCGCCGTCGCGGGCGGCCCCTTCATCGGGCTGCTCGGCACCGTCTGGGGCGTCATGTCCACCTTCGCCGGCATTGCCGAAAAGAACCAGGCCAGCCTCACGGCCATGGCCCCCGGCGTGGCCGCCGCGCTCGTCGCCACCGTCACCGGCCTGCTGGTCGCCATCCCGGCCATGTTCGCCTACAACTTCATGGTGACCAGCATCCGCCATCTGACGCAGGAGCTGGATGGGTTCGCCTCGCGCTACGCCAACCAGATTGAACACACCTACGTGGACAACCGCGACCTCGAGGAAAAAATCACTTGGGCGCTCACGAAGTCTGAAATGGGCGAGAACACCCCCGCCATTTGAAAATTTGAAGCATGAAGAAATGTTCCAAGTCCGCGCACGAGTCGCTGACCGAGCTGAACATCACGCCACTGCTCGACCTGGCGTTCGTGTTGCTGGTGATCTTCATCATCACCACCATCCCGCCCGTCAAGGACACGGACCTCCAGTTGCCCGCCGCCGCCAGGCACGAGAAAGACCCGCCCCGCAAGGCATTTTACATTTCCGTGCCGGCCGATGGCCAGTTGTTCCTCAACCAGGAATCCCTGAAAGTGGACGATTTGCTGGGCCGGCTCATCAGTCTGCGCACGGATGACCCTGACCTGAACGTCATCGTGCGCGGCGATGCCCACACCCGCTACAAACAAATCCGCGCCGTCTTGGACATCTGCCAGCAGGCCAATCTGGCCAAGGTGGAACTGGCCACCGAAATCGCCAAATGAAACCCGCCGAAAATCACCACTTGCGGCGAATCCCCCGTGCGTCGCGTCCGGGTTTCATCCTTCATAATTCATCCCTCATCCTTTCCTGAGATGCCGCCCCAGACGCCACCCCGCAAACGCAAGAACTCGTCCAAGGTCAACCTCACGATTTCGCTCGTCTTCCACTCCGTGCTGGTGGGGGTGATGCTTTACTTCGCCGCCCGCCAAGGCTTGCTGGGCAAAAAGATCCAGAAAATCTCCATCCAGATGGTGAAAGAAAAGCCGCCGGAAAAACCGAAGGAGCCGGAGAAGCCCAAATCGGAACCGCCTCGCGAATCGCCCAAAATCGAGCCACCCAAAGTCGTGGAAGAATCCCGGCCTGCTGCGCCACCAACGGTGGCCCCGCCCGTGGTGGCTCCGGCCAACACGGAATTGCCCGGCTTTGAGTTTGACGGTGGCAAGGCCGTGAATGCCGAAAGCGACCCCGTGCAACTCTACAAGGGCTATGTGGAATACGCCTTGCGGGCCAAGTGGAACCGGCCCGACAACCTGGACGACGACACCTGGGTGGCCGAAGTGCGGGTGAGCGTGGACCCCGCAGGCCACCTCGGGCAGCCGGTCTGGCAAAAAGGCAGCGGCAATGCGAAGTGGGACCAAAGCGTGAAAGACGTGTTTACGGTGGTGCAGAGTATTGACCGTCGTCCACCCACGAATTTTCCGCCCCAGGTGGTGATTCGTTTTGATGTGCAGCAGGAAACCCCCGACCCCGGGATCACGCCATGAGCTTGAAAAAGACCAGCCGCCGCAGCCAGGGCACGATGACTGAATTGAACATCACGCCCCTACTGGATTTGGTGTTTGTGCTGCTGGTGATCTTCATCATCACCACGCCGCAGTTGGTGAACAATCTGGAAATGAACCTGCCTTCGGGCAAGCCGTCGCCGCCCAAAGCGGACAAGCCCAGGATCACCCGCATTGAGGTGGCGGCCAACCGTCAGATCACGTTGGACGGCGAAGGGGTCACCGTGCCCGAGTTGCGTGAAAAGCTGGCGGCGTTAAAGGCCGCCAATCCCGACCTGCCCGTTGTGGTCAAAGGCTCCGACGAGGTGGAATATCAAGGCATGATTTCCGTCCTCGACACCCTTCAGCAACTGGCCATCACGAAGGTCGGGCTGGCCACGGAATGAGTTTTCAAAACCTGCGGATAATCAAGTAATAAGCATCTGATTAGGTCGTTAATAGAGAAAGCATATCATGTTTTCAAATTTCAATAAATTAGAGATATTTTTCTTAATAACTATTGACAAGGTCGTGATTTGTGTTAAATTGGTCCTGTTGCGGCAATGCCGCTCACAACCTAAAGGCCTACCGGACCACTGGAGGTATCCATGAAAAACAGTGGTTTAATATGTCATTTTTTAGCCATATCGTCCGCCGCCAGGAGCCGCCCGCCCGCCCGGGCTGGCCTCTCCCCAGGCACCTTGTCGTTCCCGTTTCCGGCGCGGAGGCTGTCCGCGAGCACTGGTTTCTCGCCCTGTCGGCACGGATGTTTCCCACCGCTTTCTGTTCCCGCGTTTCCCAATAAGGAGTGGCGCGCGGGTGGCGGCTCTTCTCCTTCACCCGCGCGCAATCATTTTTACTGGCCGGCATCCACCAATTTGACCACTGACACCAAACTGAACCAAAGCCCATATGAAAACACCAGTTCCTTACAAAAACAGCAGCCAGTCCACACTGGCCGTGGACCAGAAAAACCCGCAGCTCCGGGTGGGCACCAAATCAGCGGCTCACCGCTACGAGCGCCGCAAGATCCGCGAGCAATTGCGCCATCTCGATTGGGCCCTGCCCGGCGTGGATTAAGCGCTTCATGTTTTGTTCACGCAGGTGAACGGGCGGGTTTCCGGCGCATAGCCATGTGAGCGCCGGGAACCCGTCAAGTTTCCCGCCAACCGGAATCCGCCCCCAAACCAATGAAAACCGACCCCGAAACGGCTCCCGACGAGGCTGCCCCGGCGCCGCCGGCCGGCCGCCAGGCCCGGCCCGGCTTTGACGATGCTTTTTACGACCAGTTCGTGCCCGAACTCCTCGCCTCATACTCCACGGTGGGCGGCCTGAACAACCGGGACGCACATAACATGCCGTCCACCCGCGCGGTCGGCCAGATTTGCGAAGGGCTCCTGCAATTGTTGTTCCCCGGCTTTCACGACGACGATGCCGTGCATCACGGTACCCTGGCCGAACTCACGCGCGAACGGATTTCCGCCGTCGGCATCCAGCTCGAGGATCAGGTGCGCAAAAGCGTGCGCATTGGCGACCCCAAGCGCCCCACCGGCCGCACCCCGCCCATCCTCCGGCAGTTTTTTCATTCCCTCAGCGATGTGCGCGAACTGCTGCGCACCGACATTGAGGCCGCCTACGAAGGCGACCCCGCCGCGCTTTACAGCGAGGAAATCATCCTGTCCTATCCGTTCATCGAGGCGATCACGATCCAGCGGCTGGCGCATATATTATATGCCGCCAGCGCGCCCATCATTCCGCGCATGATGACCGAATGGGCGCACAGCCGCACGGGCATCGACATCCACCCCGGGGCCAGGATCGGCTCGCATTTCTTCATTGACCACGGCACCGGCGTGGTCATTGGCGAAACCTGCAAAATCGGCCGGCGCGTGAAACTCTACCACGGCGTCACCCTTGGCGCGCGGAGCTTTGCCAAGGACGAGGCCGGCCACATTGTCAAAGGCGGCAAACGCCACCCGAATGTCGAGGATGGCGTGACCATCTATCCCAATTCCACTATCCTCGGCGGCGAGACCGTCATCGGCGCCAACTCCACCATTGGGGCGAACGTGTTTCTGATGCACAGCGTCCCGGCGGACTCGCTCGTCATCTACGAGGAAAAGCAATTGCTCATCCGCTCCAAGGCCGACCGCAAAAAGGAAGTCCCGCTCGACTGGGTGATTTAGCAGGGTGGCGGCCAGCGGATCTCGCCAACCACCACCCCAATTATCTCAAGCCTTCGTGGCTTGCAACGCCTGTTCCAGGTCGGCCTTGATGTCCGCCACGTCCTCCAAGCCAATGGAAAGCCGCACGTAATCCGCCGTCACCCCGGTTTCCGCCTGTTCCAGCGGCGTCAACTGCTGGTGCGTCGTCGAGGCCGGATGAATCACCAGCGACTTTGCATCGCCGATGTTCGCGAGATGGGAGAACAATTTCACCGAGTTGATGAATTTTTTCCCCGCCTCCAGCCCGCCCTTGATGCCAAACCCCACGATGCCGCCGAAGCCGCGCTGGAGATACTTCGCCGCCACCGCGTGGTTCGCGTCCTCCGGCAAGCCCGGATACGTCACCCAGCTCACCAGCGGATGGCTCTGCAAAAACCTGGCCACGGCCAGCGCGTTCGCCGAGTGCTGCTGCTGCCGCAGCGGCAGCGTCTCCAACCCCAGCAAAAACTGGTGCGCATTGAAGGGGCTCAACGCCGCGCCGATGTCCCGCAGCAGCGTCACCCGGATTTTCAGGATGAACGCCACGTTGCCCAGCCCGGGCACATTGCCCAACGCATCCCAGTATTTCAACCCGTGATAACTCGGGTCCGGTTCCGTGAACTCCGGAAACTTCCCGTTGTTCCATTGGAATTTGCCGGCGTCCACAATCACCCCGCCAATGCTCGTGCCATGGCCGCCGATGTATTTCGTGGCCGACGTGGCCAGAATGTCCGCGCCGTAATCAATCGGCCGCACCAGCCCCACCCCCACCGTGTTGTCCACCACCAGCGGAATGCCGTTGTCGTGCGCAATCTTCGCCAGGGCTTCAAAGTCCGGCACGTCGAGCTTCGGGTTGCCGACGGTTTCGACATAGATCGCGCGGGTCTTGGGCGTGATGGCCCGGCGGAAGGCTTCCAGGTCACGCGAATTGACGAACTTCACCGTGCGGCCCAGCTTCGGCAGCGTGTGATGAAACAGCTGGTACGTGCCGCCATACAGGTTGTTGCCCGCCACGATCTCATCGCCGAGCTGCGTGATGGCCAGCAGGGAATAAGTGATGGCCGCCTGGCCCGAGGCCACCCCCAGCGCCCCCGTGCCGCCTTCGATGGCGGCCACGCGCTGTTCAAACACGTCGGTCGTGGGGTTCATCAGCCGGGTGTAAATGTTGCCGAATTCCTTCAGCGCAAACAGATTCGCCGCGTGTTCGGTGCTCTTGAAGACGTAAGACGACGTCTGATAAATCGGCACCGCACGGGACAAGGTGGTGGAATCAGGTGTCTGGCCGGCGTGCAGCGCCAGCGTGGCCAGGCCTTTGGAGGGAGTGCTCATATTATGTTGGTGATGGTGGGATCAAGCCTGGAACCAGTGCGCCAGATTGGCGGCCAGTGTGGAGGAAACACCGTCCGCAAACCTGCGCGCACCAGTCCCGACTTGAAGGGTTGGCATGATTAAATTGATTAAAACTCCCACTTCGTGGTGATGCCCCAAACGCCGTCCGCCTCGTGGTTCAACACATTGCCGAAATGGCCGTACCCGACCGCCAAGGTCAGATGTTTGTTCACCACATACGCCGCGTCCAGCGTCCACCAGTCATCCTCCACGCGCACCAGGTTGCCGATCGCTTGGTAATCGGTGGGCTGCTCCTTGTATTCCGCCGCCAGGGCAAAATTGCCGGTCACAAACACCACCACGTTGGCCTCGGCCACGACATTGTAGCCGCTGGTGAACCCGCCCAAGCCATCCCACACCGCGCGGGTGGCGCGCCCGCCCACCTCAAACAACACCGGCAGGGGCAAATCGGTGACCAGTTTGGAGGCGTACAAAGTGAAATCCGTGCCGTTGTCGCCGGAGATGCCATGCGCGGTCAGCGCACCGCCCACGGCTTTGTTGAGGTCGGCAATGCTGTCGTTGTATTTGTAGTGCGCGCCCACCGTCACCGCCGGCAGCCATTTCTGGTCAAACTCGCCTTCCTTGAGCAGTTGAAACCGCGCGTTGAAATTGTGCAGCTGCACGTCGTCCGGTCCATGGTAGCTGCCCAGCGCCGCCGTCAAGGCCGACGGCAAATCGCCCAGCCCAAGGTGGTTCCATCCGTACCCCAGCTCCAGTCGTGGCAGCGGCGACTCCGTGATCGTGAGGGCTTCCAGGTTCACCTCATGCCCCAGATTCACATAGGCAAAGCCCACGCTCGGCCGGCCCAGCCATTCTCCGTTCCGAGGTGGGTTGACGATATAAGCCGACAGCGTGGAGAAGATGCCTCCGCTACCTTCAATCTGGTGCAACGGCAACGGATTGCCCTTCTCGGCCGGTTGGGTGGCGGCCGGGGCGTTGGTGGTGACCGCGCTGTCTTCCGCCCGGGCAGCAAAGCCGGTGGCCAGCAACGCAGCCAGATAAATGACTGACCGATATTGGCGCCGATGGGTTTTTAAATCTTGGTCGTAACCGGTATTCATGATGCTTTCGATGATGCTTTCAGCAAGCCTCCGGTGGTCCGGTCAGTGCCGTGATATTCTTTTTTGGTTTTGATTTGCCCGCCAGTGGTCGGTTGGGGCCTGCAATCATCGCTGGCCAACGCCGTCGGCCGTAAATGGCTGCATTAATGACGACCAGCACAATAGTTATTACACCAATGTTAGTCCGCACATATTTTGTCATTTCCAGAACATTTATTGCCATCACCCAGTCAGTATTGATCTATTATTAAAACGATTTTCCATTTGGCGCATTGACAGCCGGTCCACTGGCGTTATGATTAAACCACTAATAACGACTTTATATATGTACTTATGAGTGCGACAACTGAGCCCGCCCGCCACTGGACGCTCCAGATTTCCCCCGCGATCCAAGCCGAGCTGGACGCCTTCCAACAGGTGGTCAAACAGTTCCAGTCCGGGGCCATCAACGAAGGCCAGTTCCGCGTGGTGCGCGTGCCCATGGGCGTCTATGAGCAGCGCGAAAACGGCACCTACATGCTGCGCGTGCGCTTTCCCGCCGGCGGCGTTCTGCCCGGCCACCTGCGGCGGTTGGGCGAAGTCTCCGAGAAATTCGGGAACGCGCTGCTGCACATCACCACCCGGCAGGAATTCCAGATCCATCGCGTTCCACTTGACGCCATCCTGCCCGCCTTGCGCTCCCTCGCCGAAGCCGGCCTCTCCACCAAGGGCGGCGGCGGCAACACCGTCCGCAATGTCACCGCCTGCGTGGATTCCGGCGTGTGCCGCGACCAGCTTTTTGATGTCACCCCCTACGCGGTGGCCGTCACCGAACACCTCCTGACCGATCCGCTTTCGCTCCAGTTGCCCCGCAAATACAAAATCGCGTTTTCGGCGTGCGCCCGGGATTGCGCCGGCGCCACCGTCCACGATGCCGGTTTCATCGCGCGCCAGCAAAACGGCGTCGATGGATTTGCCGTTTATGTCGCCGGCGGCATGGGCGGCAAAAGCCGGCTCGCCAGCTTGCTGCATGAATTCATCCCTGCCACCGATGCGTTCGTGGTGGCGGAAGCCATCAAGCGCGTGTTCGACAAGAACGGCGACCGCAAAAACAAGCACCTGGCGCGGCTGCGCTTCCTCGTGGAAAAAACCGGCCTGCCGAAATTCCGCGAACTGTATGAGGCCGAACTCGCCGCCCTGCGCGCCGGTCCGCCCGCGCCGCTGACGATCCGCCCCCTGCCGCAACCGGCCGCCAAGCCCGCCAGCGAGACGCCGAAAATCTCCCCCGAATTTGACCGCTGGTTCGCGCACAACGTCGCGCCGCAAAAACAGCCGGGCTTTTTCCTCGTCCAGATTCCCCTGACGCTGGGCGATATCCCGGCCGCCAAAGCCGCCGCCCTGGCTGACATCGTGGCCGCGCACGGCGACAACGTGTTGTGGGCCACGCAATCGCAAAACGCCGGGCTGCGCTGGATCACGGCGGCGGAGTTGCCGGCGGTGCATCAAAAGCTTGCCGCGCTCGGACTGGCGGAGCCGGAGGCGCCCGTGCTGCGTAATCTCGTCGCTTGTGCCGGCGCCTCCACCTGCCGGCTCGGCATCTGCCTGTCGCGCGGGCTGGCCAAAGCCGTGCGCCAGGAACTCACCGCCAGCGCACTGGACCTGGACCAGCTCGGCGACTTCTCCATCCACATCAGCGGCTGCCCCAATTCCTGCGGCCGCCATCCGATCGGCAACCTCGGCTTCTCCGGGGCGGCCCGGCGCGTGGGCGAAAACCTCGTGCCCTATTACGCCGTGCAGTTGGGCGGACGCGTGGCCGAAGGCCAGACCCGGTTCGGCGTCAATGTCGGTGCTGTGCCCGCAAAGAATGCCCCGGCCTTCGCCCGCGAACTTCTGACCGCCTGGAAACAATCGCCCGACGCCGCAGACTTCCAGCAATTCGTGGACCGCGACGGACGCAAGCTGGCCGGCGAAATTCTCGCCCGGCATCAAACCGTTCCGCCGCTGGCCAGTCGGCGGGAGTTTTATTACGACTGGGACGCCGATGCGCTGTTCTCGCTCGCCGGGCGCGGCCAGGGCGAATGCAGCGCCGGGGTGTTTGATTTGATTGAAGTGGATCTCGCCAACGCGCGCGAGGCCCAGGAGGCCGGCCGGTTCTATGCGGCGGCGCTGGCGGCCGCGCGCGCCTTGCTCGTCGTCCAGCGCGCGCAATCCCGGAGCGAGGGCGAAACCTTCGCGCTCTTCCAAAAGCATTTCATCGAAGCCGGGCTGGTGGACGCGGCCCTCACCCCGGTGATTGCCGCCGGCGCCCGCGCCGCCGCCACCGCCGACCCGGCCTGCCGGTTCGACGGATCCCCCGCCGATGTCGCCGCGCTGGTGGCCTCCGTGCGCTTGCTTCACGAAAGCCTCGATGCGTCGCTGCGCTTCAAGGCGGCCGCGAAATAACCTTGTCCGGCGACGGTCCCAACCGAGCCAGCGAAAATCAAATAAAACCGCCGTTGACTGACCGGATGACCGGAGGTTCGCGTGAAGAAAGTGACATTCACCGTGAGCGCCGAAAAATATTCCGGCATCGAAAAACACGTTGGCCGCACCCCGTTGCTCCGGCTCCGCCGGTTGTCCGAGCTGACCGGCTGCGAAATCCTCGGCAAGGCCGAATGGCTGAACCCCGGTGGCTCCATCAAGGACCGCGCCGCCCTGGGCATCATCCTCGATGCCGAACAGCGCGGCCAGCTCCGGTCCGGCGACACGATCATTGAAGGCACGGCCGGCAACACCGGTATCGGCCTCACCGTCATCGGCCACGCCAAGGGGTATCGCACCGTGATTGTCATCCCCGAAACGCAGTCCCCGGAAAAGATCACGCTGCTGCGCACGCTCGGGGCGGAAGTCATCACCGTGCCGGAAAAACCCTACAGTGACCCCGGCAATTACAATCACGTCGCCCAGCGGCTCGCGGCGGAAAAGGGATGGTTTTGGGCCAACCAGTTCGACAACCCGGCCAACCGCCTCGCGCATTACCGCACCACCGGCCCGGAAATCTGGGAACAAACCGGCGGCTCCGTCACCGCGTTCGTCTCCGCCGTGGGCACCGGCGGCACGCTGGCGGGCACCGGGTCCTTTTTGCAGGAGCAAAACCCCCAGGTTGCCGTGGTCTGCGCCGATCCCTATGGCGCGGCCATGTGGTCCTGGTTCACTCATGGGAATCTCGACACCAAGGATGGCGATTCCGAGGCCGAAGGCATCGGCCAGAACCGCGTCACCAAAAACCTGGCGGGCCTCACCGTGAAGCGGGCCTACCGCATCCCCGACCAGGAAGCGGTGACCATCGTCTATCGATTGCTCCACGAGGAGGGGATCTTTCTGGGGCTGTCCTCCGGCATCAACCTCGCCGGAGCGGTGCGCTTCGCCCGCGAACGCGGACCGGGCCAGACCATCGTGACCCTGCTCTGCGATTCGGGACACAAGTATCAATCCAAGCTGTTTAATCCCGGTTGGCTGGCCGCCCATCAGCTTGATCCCGACCAAAAGCTGGAAACCCTGCTGGCTTGAGTGGCCAACCGGTTCAGGTATTTGGGTTTGTGGGTGGTGTTTCAAGCCGTTATAAAAGTGTTATTACGGGGGTTTCAAGAAGGTTTCAGAGTCAAGGTTGAAGGTTTCAGGGATGTGAAATGCCATGCTGGTGCGGGATGCCGGATACTGACGGACGGGCATTTTGGGGGCGCGTTCATAACTGTTTCAAGCTTGGTCGCCGGATGGTGCTGATACGGGAAGAAACGCCGGGAGGCGGATCTGGATATGACCAGCCCTCACCCTCAATCCCTCTCCCCGTTGAGGGGAGAGGGAAGCCAGTGGCGACGCGGTCGGGCATCTTGGGCGCTTTGGCTGCGAGCGTCACAGACTTACGAACAGTC
>Ga0302278_10002656_pt1 | contig 20410 bp, 18 predicted proteins | sample III_Bog_N3_2_FD_194543 | JGI IMG/M metagenome (GOLD analysis project Ga0302278, IMG submission 194543) | Peat permafrost microbial communities from Stordalen Mire near Abisko, Sweden - III_Bog_N3_2 | ecosystem: Environmental > Terrestrial > Soil > Wetlands > Peat | place: Sweden: Abisko...
CGACCAAGTCATCCAGCAATGGAACCAAATCCGAAACCACCTGAGCGAAGCCCACCGCAGGCGAAAACCACAACTTCATTTCTTAACTTAGCGCTTATGAGGGGTACCCCCACCCACTCCCCCTGATAAATCAGGAAAAACAGGCACCAAGTATATGGAAATACATACACTTATCTCGAAGAATGCACCCCGAAAAGTGCCTGAATTCGCATCGAATCGAAATCTCGATCTAAACGACTTGCGATCCAAATCGCCGCAATGAATGCCCTTTTTCGCGAATTCAGCGCGGTTTTACGACCTCGGCGATGAGTAACCTGTCGACGTTCACAGGACGGTCAACCCGCGCCTCAACCTGCCGGTTGAAGCGAATGAGCGCGATCCACATGCCATGATCCGCAGCCTTCCAAACCAGCGTTCCTCCCAAGCGAAGCGCAATCACCTCAGGCGGCAGGTCGTGATGCAGTCCAAAATACTGCTCGTCGAGGGCGCGGCTCTTCGAACCCATCGTGAAAAGCGGCGACTGCGGATCGTACTTGGTTGAAAACACCAGCGCGGCCGAGTATTTCTCCGGCTCGTCGGCGGCAACGCCAATCTGTGCCGAAGAAAAATCGTCGATCGCGCACACTTCCCACGGCTGCTTCACGTATCCGAGCTCGGGGTGAGTCAGCTCGTCGGTCGCTGGCCAAGCACTAAGCACGGTTGCGCCGGGATAGCGACGTTGAAGCTGCGCAATGCCGGCTAGATGCATCCTCACAATCCGCGCGTAACTCAGATTGTCTTCGGGCGCGAATCCGTAAGGCGGATTGATGAATAGTCCCGCGACAAACGCGCCTGCCGACAAAACGGCGAGAGCCTGCCACAAAGCAACGCGCCTGTAGATGGCGGCAACCGCAAGCAACAACACCAGCGGATACATGGGAAGCAAATAGCGCGTGAGCAACGCTCCGCCCAGAACGCTGAAGACAATTGCGTTCGAAAGCAGCACGAGCATGATTCGAAGTTGCACCGGCCAGTCAATGGCCGCGCGGGCGCTGCCATCAGAGTTGGGCCGCGGAGCAAGCAACAGAGACGCCAATGCAATGGCGACCGGAACAAAAAGATTCATGTGTGCGGTGAGGTGCAGAACGCGATGGCCAAATGCATCGAGAATGCGAATGGGTGCAAGAGTGGATTCGGCGTTGTAGCGCAGGAACTCGGGATTGCCAAAAAGAAAGCCGGTCTTCGAGTAGTGATAAACATACCAACCGGCGAGCGGAAGAATGCACGACGAGAGCCACGCCGCCTCGCGCCAAAGGCGCTTGCGGTCAAGGCCGCGGGCAACAAAACTCTCAACCAGGCACACCGCCGCCAGCGCGAGTGGAATGGCGATGGACGTCTCTTTGCAAAGCGCCGCGGCAGTAAACCAGAGCGCGGCGGCCATAGGATTCCGGCCTCGCGCGGGCAGCGCGCATACCATTCCCCAAATAGAACAAGCCGCGGCAAAAATATCGGCATGCGCCAGCGAGCTCTGCGCAAACCAGATAGGGTAGAGGCCGGTGAGCGCCACGGTCCAAAAGGCGACGGAGGCCACACCCACCACACGCATCGCCAGACGCCACACGCCAAGCAGGCCCAGCGCGGCAACCATCAGCACGGCTTCGCGTGTGACCTCAGGATAATAGCCTGAGAGCTTCCACCAGAGGGCGAGATAGATGCTGGGCAGCGGTGGATGCGCATTGCTGAGCGTAGTGGTGGGAATGAGAGAGCCGGTGCGGAAAAAGTCCCACGCGGCAGGGATGTAGTAGCCGGCCTCGTCCCAGTAATAAGGCACGCGAAGCAGCGCGAAATGGCTGGCGTAGAGCGCCGCGAATATCACAGGGAAAATCATCCACAGCGGCAGCGGTGCGTCGAGCCATGGATTAAAGATCCGTTTCAAACGCAAGCGGCGTGCTCCTGAAATGCATCTTTCAGCTCTCAGCCTTCAGCTTTCAGCTCATCGCGCTGTATCGACAGATCGCGCGTTGCGCCAAAATCCGGCCTCGCAACACCACCAGCTGAAAGCTGAGAGCTGAAAGCTGAAAGCTAATTAATGGGTCCGCGCGGAAAATTCTGAGTCTGCGGCTCCAGGTTGAGCTCGCCGAAGGCCTGTTCGTATTGGGCGAGGTTCTGGCCAAGTATGTTCCACAACGCCTTCGCCTGCTGCGGGCTCAGAAAGATGGCCTGGTGGTTGCGGATGCTCACCTGGTCGGGTGTCTCGCTCGAGGCAAGTCCAAAGGTAAGCTGGAAGTCCCAGACGCTGACCCGCACCTGCACACTGTTGGCGTAGGACTCGCGGTAGTCGTCAGTCTGAGAAAGATTCAGTTGGGGTTGTTGCGGCGCTGGACTCATGAAGACAGATTACGACATGGGGCAGCCTTCTGGCCTTCAGCTATCAGCCTTCAGCTCTCAGCTTTCAGCAAGTCCCGCAAAGGCACAGCGCATCGATTGAACGAAACGAACTGAAGGCTGAGAGCTGAGAGCTGACAGCTAGCGATGTGCCTTTAGCAGAAGCAGATCCCCAGCCAGCGGGCACCCTTCGCATTTCGCCGTACGTCCGCAGTGCGTCTTGCCAACGGCAACCGTCAGTGCGTGGAACTCGTTGAAGAGAGTGGCTTGATTTTGGGCGGAGTCAACCCAGAATGCGCGGCGGGTTAGATCGGTAAGCGCGTCATAGGCAATGTGTTTGCGGCTGGGCTCGACAGCAATCAATCCGTGTCGTTGAACGATGCGCCGCAGGTACTCATCCGCCACGGGGACCGCATGGCCCAAAGCGTAAAGCAGAATCGCGTCAGCGGTCTCCTGCCCTACTCCGGGCAGTTCCAGCAGGCGCTCGCGAAGCGCTTCAGTCGGTGTCGCGGCGAGCGCTTCAAGCGAACCGCCGAACTCGTCGTCCACCATCTTTGCAAATGCTTTGAGTGCCGGCGCTTTGCGCGTAAAGAATCCCGAGGGCTTAATGAGGCGGCGCAGCTTGGCAAGCGGAATTGTCCGCAGCCCTTCGAGCGAAAGCGCTCCGGCATTGCGCAGGTTTTCAAGCGAGCGCTCAACCGCCTTCCATGAAGTGTTTTGCGTGAGATACGCGCCCAGGATCACCTCGAACGGGGTCTTCGCCGGCCACCAGTGCTGCGGTCCATAGGCATCAAGCAGCAGATCGTGCATACGGCGCATACGGCGTGCGGAATCAGGCCCGCGCTTCACTTCAATTCCTTGCCGTTTTCCGCGGCAGGCGGGTTTTTGAGTTGCAGCTTCCACTCCAGCACCTTGGCGCGTGCCGCAGCAGCCTCAGCCTGAGGGATGTGGCCGGCATGTTGCAGCGAGACTGAGAGCGCGGTATGCGCCAGCGGGTCGTTGGGCGTAAGAGTTGTGAGCGCGAGCGCAGCCGCAATGGCTTGCCCCAGCCGGCCTGCATCGCGAAGCGCACGCACCAGCCCGTGATGCGCCTCAACATGCGCCGGATCGGCCTCAATGGCGGCGCGGAATGCCTGCGCGGCCTCGGCCGGCTCGCCGCTTGCAAGTAGTTCGAGTCCGTGTTCTGAGAAGGCGTCGGCGGCGGGTGTGTCGAATTCCGGCATGATCTTAATTAGGATAAGCGGTGAGGATACGCACATGAAAAGTCATACCGAATACCTGGTATTTGAAACGCGCAAGCGGCGGGAGATGGTGCACATTACCGACCAGGTGGAACAGATTGTGGAGCGCAGCCGCGTGAAGGACGGACTGTGTTTTGTATCGCCTATGCACATTACGGCGGCCGTTTATGTGAACGATCTTGAGAGCGGGCTCATTGAGGATATCGGCAAGTGGCTTGAGCAGCTGGCCCCGGTGCGGCCCGACTACAAGCATCACCAAACCGGCGAAGACAACGGCGACGCGCATTTGAAGTCGTTGCTGCTGCACCATGAAACCACGTTGCCTGTAACCAACGGCAAACTCGATCTGGGCACATGGCAACGCGTATTTTACGCCGAGTTCGATGGCCAGCGCCGCAAGCGGGTGATTGTGAAGGTGCTGGGGGTGGAGTGAGAAAGCAGCGATTTTAGCGGAGTTGAGCGCGGAGACGAACCCCGCTAACACCGCTAGCTCCGCTTTTTTCTATTCGTCCGTGATCTTGCGCCAGGCGCCGTTTGGCTGGGAGGCCATTCCGGCCTTCGCAGGTGACGAAAAATCGATCTCTGCGCGTGGCAAAACCACAATATCGATGCGACGGTTTTCGGCGCGGCCTTCTGGTGTATCGTTCGGCGCCACGGGATGAAACTCAGCATATCCTGCTGCCGAAACGCGGTCAGGCCCAATGAGTTTCTGATCGACGATCAAACGCGCTATTCGAGTGGCGCGGGCTGAAGAGAGCTCCCAGTTTGAATCGAACTCGTCGTTATGAATGGGAATATTGTCCGTGTGGCCTTCGATACGCAAGTCGTACGGCGTTGCGCCCAGGCGTGCGGCAATCTGGCGCAGAGTAGGCAAGGTCGCAGACTTTGGCGTCGCCGAACCTGAGGCGAAAAATCCCGCCTCTCGAAGGCTGATCACCAATCCGTCGCGCCCCATTTTGATGGAAACGGTGTGCGTTGCCACCTGGTTAGAGAGCGCCTGGGTCAGGTCGCGGCGGATGCGCTCGAGATCGTTTTTGACCGCGGCGGGAGCGAGCACATCCTCGCCCATCACAATATTCATGGGCACCACGGGTTGGTCGGCGGTTGCCGCTGCGCCGGCTGTCACTGCCGGGCTGCGCGTTGCGCTTGGGAAAATGCCGAGCGATCGAAAGGCCGCGTCAATGGCCACGGATACATCCTGCTGCTTCTTCTTGTCGGCATTGGCTGAGGCGTATAGAACCACGAAGAAAGCAAACAGTAGTGTGATGAAGTCGGCGTAGGAGACCAGCCATCGGTCGTGGCTTACGCGGGCGCGGTGTACGCGCATCCTCATGCGGCGCGCTCCTGTTTTTGGCGGCCGGGGTCATCGACAAACCCGGCCAGTTTGATCTCAAGCATGCGCGGATTAAGCCCCTCAAGAATCGAGATCACGCCTTCAAGCATCATCTCGCGGCGGCGCTGGCGCTCGCGAATGCGCAGGCGCATCTTGCCGGCGAAGGGCAGAAAGAACAGGTTGGCAATGCCCACTCCGTAGATGGTGGCCACAAAGGCCACCGCAATCCCGCGGCCCACTTCCTGCATATTGTCGAGATGATGCATCACCTGGATAAGGCCGAGCACGGCGCCCAGAATTCCGATAGTGGGCGAGAAGCCTCCGGCTGATTCAAAAACCGCAGGCAGCCCATCCTCGTCTTCGGCAATCGAGTCGAGACTTACGTGCATAATCTTGCGCAGCTCGGCTGGCTCGGTGCCGTCAACAGCCAGCATCAGGGTCTGTTTCAAGAACGGATCCTGTACGGTTTGCAGATCGGAATCGAGCGAGACCACGCCCTGGCGGCGTGCTTTATTCGCAAAGGAGATCAGCAGCTTGATGATTTGCCCTTCCTGCTTGCGCGGCGCGGTAAAGATGTGCCCCAGGCTGCGAAATGCGGCGAACACGGTGGTAAGGGGGAACTGCAGAAGTACCGCCCCCAGCGTGCCGCCAAACACGATAAGAGCGGCCGTGGGCTGCAGAATCTGGCCCAGGTTGCCGCCTTCAATCAACAGGCCGGCCACGATTCCGGTAATGGCCAGAAGAACTCCACCGATGCTCGCCTTGTCCATGAACTGCTCCTCGGCCCCAGCGCCTGTTGCGGAATAACACCTCGCTACGCTTATGCTTTTGTGTTTCCGCCGGGCTTTTTATTGCTGGACGGCCGCGAATCGGCAACGTCAAGACTCGCCAGGGCCACAACCCGCTCCAGGTCGCCGAAATGCATCATGCGCCTGCCTACAACCGTCAGCAGCCGTGCGCGATAAACAAGTGTGCGTTCGATGACCTCGCCGATTTCCTCCCGCACAATCAGCTTTTCTCCATTAATAAGGGTAAGCATGGTGTCGGGTGAAGCTTCAGCGGTCTTGATCAGGTCGCTGTTGACGACCAGCGTGTTGCCGTTCAGGCGGGTCAATTCGATCATGGCCGTGATCTCCTTCGCGAGGTTTATCGGCATGCGGGCGTAAAAGTTAAAAAATTAAAATCCGGCGAGTAAAAGTGTCCTGCCCCGGGACACTCGGCACGGGTGGATAAAGTCCCTAGGCCAAAAGCCGAAAAACCCGCCAGATGCGACGGTTCCAAACCGAGAGCAGCAACCCAAGTATTTATAAAGGGGAGCGCGACGGTGAAAGGGCCGCAAATCACCGCATCCCACAAGGAGAACCCCATGTCCCTGGGTGTCTTAAATAATCTCTCCGCGGTGTATGCGGAGAACAACCTGAACAGCACAAACAACAGCCTGTCGAAAACTCTTCAACAGTTGTCTTCGGGGTCCAAAATCAACTCCGGCGCAGACGACGCGGCCGGACTTTCACTGGTCGACGGCCTCCAGGCCAACCAGTCGGCGCTTTCGCAGTCCGAAACCAACACGAGTGAAGGTACAGGCCTGCTGCAGGTGGCCGACGGCGCTCTCTCGCAAGTGACCAGCCTGCTCAACAGGGCTGTAACGCTTGCTACCGAGGTCTCGAACGGTACCCTCAACAACTCGCAGCAATCTGCTGCGAACCAGGAATATCAGTCGATTCTTTCGGAAATCAACAATATTGGATCGACAACCACCTACAACCAGAATAAGGTTTTCGGCGGCGCCGATGTGTCAATCTATACCGGTGACTCCTCAGGCCAGAGCGCTTCGCAGGACAGCCTGCACTTTGCCACGGTTTCGTCGGCTAACCTTGGCGATTCGGGCGGCACCATGTCGTACACCTCAGGCGCGGGAGTATTTCTTGATGCTTCAGCGGGCGGCGGCAGCGGTTCTACTGAAAGCGCCGGCGATTTGATCGGAACCGGCCAAGCCGTAACTTTCGAGACCTGGGATGCAAACTCCGGCGCGGCCGTGACCCACACCATCACCTCGACTGCCACCGATACATTTACCTCGTTCATCAACAAGATCAACAGCAGCGGATACGGCGTATCGGCGAGTCTCGAAACGAGCGCACAGGCCACGGGCGACACCACGGCTACGAAAACCGACCTTGGCATCGAGATCAACGGCAACGTCAGCGCTTCAGTTCCTCCTACAGCAAACACGTCCGCTGGATTTACCGAAATTGGCGGCACGGTGGCGGACGGCGCCGATGCCGGTGCCCCAACCGGCACAGCGGCGGCCGACTCGGGCACGGGCACCGCAATGATCAGTTATCTCGCCAGCAGTTCGGGCTCCGCTGATCTCACTACCTACAACCTGTCCAGTCAAGCCAGCGCGCAGAGCGCGTTGACCACGCTGAACACAGCCATCACTGACGTGGCCGCGCAAGACGGCTACATTGGCGCCCAGATCAACACGCTAAACGCGGTCAGCTCCGTGTTGAGCACGCAGTCTGAGAACGTGCAGTCGGCGCAAAATGCAGTACAGGCCACCGACTACGCTTCGGCATCCTCCAACATGTCAAAGTACGAAATCCTGAGCCAGACCGGCATCTCGGCTCTGGCACAGGCCAACAGCATGCAGCAGGAAGTGACCAAGCTGTTGCAATAAAACGGCGGGCCCGGGCACGCGGCCGGGCCCAAACCAAACCGCGGCCCCGGAGTGGATTGCGTAGCGCCGGGGCAAAAAGCAAACGCCAGTTGGCGCATACCGGAACAGGGCGTCCGCAAAGGACGCCCTGTTCTGCGTTTGAACCCCTCGGCAGACCGTCATGAGTCGTTTCCAATCCGCTGATTAGGCGTGTGGCTCGAAGCCTGCTTCAAGAGTCTCGGAGGGTTCAAATGGGTACAGTGGGTTTGAGCTTCGGCTCGCCGACCAGCGGCACCGGGTTCGACGTAAGTTCCACCGTCTCTGAGATCGTGGCCAATCTCCAGAATGTTGAGACGCCATGGAAGAACCAGTTGAGCACACTGGAGAGCCAGGACACTGTGATCTCCAGCCTCGGTTCGCTGATGTCGAATCTGTCGAACGATGTAAGCTCGCTCACCGACTTCGAGGGAATCCTGGCGCAGAAGACGGGCTCGAGTTCGAACACCAATGTACTGGAACTAACGGCGGCCACCTCGTCGGCCACAGCAGGCACGCATACGGTAACAGTGAACAGCCTGGCCCAGACCTCGAGCGGATATCTCGCCGATGTGTCGAATTCCTCGGCGGCAATCTCAGGGCAGGTTACCCTGCAGGCGGGCAACGGCTCCGCAATCACTTTCGTCATTGGGGCTGGCTCGTCGACGGGCACGACCATTTACACGGGCAGCGGGAACGATACCCTCGGCGATCTCGCCTCTGCGATCAACTCGTCCGGGGTGGGCATCACGGCCAACGTGGAGGGCGACTCGGCGGGCTCCTGGTTAAGCCTGACGTCGGGAACTTCCGGGGCGGGCGGGAACATTTCGGTGAGTAATAACGCGATCGCCGGCGCCGGCAAAATCCTGGGCTACTCCGGCACGGCGGGCACCGACGGCAGCAGCCCGACGGCGTCAACCGGAGCGCTGACCGGCGTGGGGAGCAGCGACACTCTCAAAGGCTCAGTCTCAATCCAGGTGGGCAGCGGCGCGGCGGTGACCATCAATATGAGCGACGTAAGTACAGCCGAGGGCGGTACCACGGTCGCGGATGTTGAGAGCTACATTAACGGCGACGCTGCATTGATTGGCGTGACAGCCGGGACGACTACGAACAGCGACGGTACGGTGAGTTTGACGCTGACCTCGAATACTGCTGGAAGCGCAAACACGCTGACCGTGAATTCGAGCATCTCCGATTCGAGCTCCACCACGCTGGGCTATACGTCCGCGGTGACGGGTGCGGACGCAAACCTGACAATCGACGGCAAATCGGGGATTCACAGCACATCCAACACCGTCACCAACCTAATTACCGGCCTCACGTTTCAACTACTCTCCCCATCGTCCCAGGCGATCCAGGTGGTTATAGGCAACGACAACACCGACGTGGAGAGCACGGTGAACCAGTTTGTGAACGATTACAATTCGCTGGTCAGCGCCATCAACACGCAGGAAGGGAACACCAGTTCGGGCACTCCGGAGCCGCTCTTCGGTTCCCCTACCCTTTCGCTGCTGCAGCAGCAGATACTGGGCAGTATCAATACTCCGAACCCCAACGGCTATCTCGACGCAATTAAGAACTCAGGCGATACGATCTCCGGTTCCATCAGTTTCTCACTGGCCGGCGGCCTGCAATTGGGTTACTCGGGCGTAACCGGCGCCGACGCCGACGCGACGACGGGCGCCGTAGCCACGACCTCGACCGGAACTCTGCCGCCGATCATGAAGCCAGGCAGCGATTCACTTTCCGGCACCATCAGCGTTCAGGTAGGCACGGGCGCCGCGCAAACTATCGATATGAGCGATGTAAATACCGCTGAAGGCGGCACAACGCTGAGCGATCTTGCGACCTACCTGAACGACACTTCCAATTCGTTTCCGTTTTCCGCCGCGGTTGTGACCAACAGCGACGGATCGTCAAGCCTTTCGCTCACATCCGGAACCAAGGGAAGCGCGGGAACGTTGACCGTGACCTCAAGTATTGTTGACACCACCGCGCAGACCATCGACGTTCCCTCGTCGAACAGCACTCTGGCCGGCCTGGCCGCGGCAATCAATGCATCTCATGTCGGAGTCAGGGCCAACGTGGTTACCAATAGCAGCGGCTCCCAGCTTGAGTTCGTGTCAAACATTGCCGGGCCGTCCGGCTCCCTCACGGTGACCCCGTCAATCACCGACACAACCAGCAGCACCGCTATCAGCTACAACAACGGCAATACCGACATCAACAGCCTGACCGGCCTGGGCATTGGCGTGAATAACGACGGTACGCTCACCTTTAGCGCCAGTTCGCTCGATACGGTGCTGAATACCGATTACGCGAGTGTGGTCGGATTCTTCCAGAATTCGAACAGTTGGGGACAGACCGTTTCCAACCTGCTGGACAACGCAGGCTCGAGTTCGTCCACCGGCATCCTCAAGCTAGCCTCGAATTCGAATAGCAGCATCGAATCAAACCTCAACGCCGAGGTTTCGAGGGAAGAGATCACAATCTCCACCGAGCAGAAGAGCCTGACCGCGGAACTGAACAGCGCCAACGAGATTATGCAAGAACTGCCGACCCAGCTTGACGGAATGAACGAGCTCTATTCGGCCATCACCGGATACAACAAGAACAGCTAAGGAGCCTTGAAAAATGGGCAGTTATCGTGAACACGCATTGGACGGAGCCTCGGCTGTTGACCTGGTGATTGCACTTTACGACGGTATTGTGCGTTTCCTGCATGAAGCGATGCGCGCGGTTGACCGCGGCGACACCGACGGGCGCAGGATTGCCGTCAAGCGCGCGCTCGACATCATTATTCATCTGCAGGCGCGCTTGCGCATGGACGTTGGCGGAGCGCCTGCAAAGTCGCTCAGCGAATTTTACGCCGCAATCTTTGCGCAGATTCTGCAGGGTTCGCAGTCGGCGTCGAATGCACGCTTCTCGCACGCGATCGATTGCGTGAAGAATGTGCGCGAGGCGTGGCGGCAGGTAGCGCGCGACTCTGGCGCCAACATGGGTGCGATGCGGATGATTGAGAGTGCATCTCCCGGAACTATTGAAGGAGATAACGCCAGCCCGGCGCCCGCCAAGCCTATGAACTGGACTGTGTGAAATTGCCAGTTCGCCCTCTCGCTGACTTGCTGACTTGCTATTACCCAGCCACCGTAAGCTCTTCTTCAAGCTGCTGCTTCTGGTAGAGGCTGGCGTAGTAGCCGTCGCGCGCCAGAAGCTCTTCGTGCGTGCCCAGCTCGACGATCCGCCCGCGACTAAGCACCGCGATCTGGTCGGCGTTGCGCACTGTTGAAACGCGGTGCGAAATCAGAATCGTGGTCGACGTAGCCGTGTAATTGCGCAAGCCGCCAAGAATGCGTTCTTCGGTATAGGTATCAACGCTGGCCAGCGCATCGTCGAGAATCAGAATCGCCGGACGGCGCAGCAGCGCACGGGCGATTGCAGCACGCTGCTTTTGCCCGCCTGAGAGTGTGACACCGCGCTCGCCAACCATAGTTTCGAATCCCTGCGGAAAATCCTCGAACTCCAGCCGGATGTGCGCCGCTTCGGCAGCGCGCAGCAAATCGTCTGCCGTAGCCTGCGGCGCGCCAAATGCCAGGTTTTCTCGGATAGTCTCGCTGAACAGAAACGTCTCCTGGGGAACCATTCCAATGTTCTGTCGCAACACGGAGAGCGGGTAATCGGTCACCGGCCGGCCGTCAACAAAGAGCGTACCTTCGGGCGCGTCGTAGAGCCGCGCAATCAGGTTCACGAGCGTGGTTTTGCCCGAGCCGGTCGGGCCCACAATTGCCAGACTCGAGCCAGTTGGAATCTTGAGCGAAATGTTGCGCAAAACCGGGCTCGCGTTGAGCGAGTCACCGTAGCTGAAGTTCAAATTGCGAAACTCTATCTCTCCGTTGAGCCTGTGTTCTTCTCCAAAAAGTGACGGCACCGAGCGACTGTCGTCGATCGCCGGTTGAGCTTTCATCAACTCGTCGATTCGCGTAACCGAAGCGGTGCCGCGCTGGAAGATGTTTACCACCCAACCCACCGCGATGATGGGCCAAATAAGCTGCAGCATGTATGTGTTGAAGCCGATAAAATCGCCCACCGAGATGCGACGCTGAATCACCAGGTGGCCGCCGGCCAGCAGCGTAATCACCATCGAAATGCCGAGGATGAACTCGAGCGTGGGCCACAGCATGCCCATGAGCTGCACCAGCCGCAGCGCACGCGCAATGTATTCGCGATTGAGCCGCTCGAAGCGCCCGATTTCAGACTTTTCGCGCACGAAAGCGCGAATCAGCCGCACCCCGGAGTAGTTCTCCTGCGCCTGCGCCGAGATGTCGGAAAAGCTGGCCTGGATGCGTTCGAAACGGGTGTGGATGAGGCTGCCGAAATACTGCACCAGAATGCTGGCGATGGGCATGGGAGCCAGCGCCACCAGCGTGAGCCAGGGACTGTAGTGCAGCAGGTAGACCAGCGCAAACAGGCTCAGGAAGATGGTGTTGGCGCTGTACATCAGGCCCGGGCCCAGCAGCATGCGCACCGCGTTCAGGTCGTTGGTCATGCGGGCCATCAGGTCGCCGGTGCGATAGCGTTGGTAGAACCCCGAATCCTGCGCTTCGAGCTTGGCAAACAGCTCGTTGCGAATGTCGTACTCGATATCGCGCGAAATGCCGATCAGAATCCAGCGCTGCGCGTAGAGAAAGATTCCCTTGGTCAGCGCGATGAGAACAATGATTCCCGCGAAATGGAGGATCTGCCGGTGCGTTGTGCCGTTGCTGATAGTGTCGATCGCGGTGCCCAGCACGCGCGGAAACTGCACCCAGATAATATTGGTCGCCACGCAGGCCAGCGTGCCCCACAGGTATCCCCAGCGGTAGCGGCGCATGTACTTGAACAGCGGGGCGAGGTCGCGAAGCATATGTCTATTGTATCGATGCAGCCAAATCGGCAAAGACGCGCAATTCGTTTGCGGCCGGCTCTGCGGCGGCGCGCTGCCCTACGTCGGCGTTCGCAGCAGCAAATACCCGCCCACCAGCCCAAACAAAATGTCTGACGACCAGGCGGCCATTGCCGCGGGCAGGTAGTTCACGTAGCCCATTGAAGCGAAGAGCCCGTCAACCACATAGAACGCCAGCGCAACCGAAATTGCTATAGCGATTCCGCTGAGCGAACCGCGCCGCCCCATGGAAAGGGCAAACGGAATGGCCAGAATCGCCATGACCACCGCAACCAGCGGGTAGGCCAGCTTATGCCACAGCGCAACCCGCAAGCGCATGGTGTCAAAACCACTTTGCTGCAGGTCGCGCACGTAGCGGTCGAGCTGCACAAAATTCATCTCCGGCGCCAGCAGATCTTCTTTCTCGAAATAGTCCGGCGGCTCATGCACTTCGGCAAATGTCGTGTTCTGAAAGGTGCGGTAATCCTTCACGTTTGCGCCCTCAATATCGCGCACCCAGCCGCTCTCAAACTTCCATGAATTTGAATCCGGATTCCAAACAGCTCGGCCGGCAAAGATGCGCCGCGTAAGCGCGAAGTTCGATGGGTTGAACTCGAAGACCGATAGATTGGCAAACTCGTTGCGGACCGGATCGAAAAACTGGTAGTAGAAAATACGCGCCGGTTCGCCCGGCTTCGGCTGGCCGAATATCCACGTCTGTTCGGGGTGCAGGTAGGTTTGCGGGGGGCGGCCTTTGATAATGTTGCGCAGCGCCTCTTGCCTGCGGTTGGCCTGCGGCAGGTAGTACTGGTCGAAAAGAAAGAGGCTGATGGAGAGGATGAAGGCGATAGAGACGATGGGAATCACCAGCCGGTAGAGGCTGATGCCGGTGGCCTTCATGGCCACAATTTCGCTGTTGCGATTGAGGACGCCGAAAACCACAAGCGCCGCAATCAGCACCGCAAGCGGCGCAATCTGATAGATCATGCTGGGCGTGAGATTCACCAGGTAATCCCCGACCGTGACCAGCGAAATATGATTGCGGATAATGTCGCCAACCAGTTCGAAAAATGTGAAGATGATCAGCAGCAGGACGAAAGATGCAAGAACCAGCAGAAACATGTTGACGAATTCACGGACCACGTATTCGTCGAGAATACGGGGGAACGCGTGGCGGCTCCGGGAGTGAGCGACTGTTGCTCGCGACTGAAAACGACCGAGCAAACCGCCAAACACCAAACCGTTTGTGGAGCCGTCAGACTTTGATTGCGACTTGTATGTGAACCGCGGCAGGTGTGCCGTAATTCCCGAGATGGTAGCCAGCAAGCGTCCGCCCGTGGCCATCTGCCACAGCAGAAATGAGCCGGCCACCCCAAACAGGATGTTGGCCGACCACACTGCGGCAAAGACGGGTAGTTTACCCTGGCGCCCCAGCGCGATGCCGGTGGAAGAGAGAAAGTAATAAACAAACACCAGCAGGATGGTGAAGACCCATCCGGAACTGCGTCCGCCGCGGCGCGATGCCGCGCCCAGCGGCACGCCCACAAGCATCAGCACAATGCACGCCACCGGCACAGCGAAACGATTATGCAGTTCGATCAGGTAGCGCATGGAATCAGGGCCCTTGCTGTCGCGGATTCGCTCAAGAAGCCTTTTGAAAGGCATGGCGTAAATCGCCGTATCCATGCGGCCCAGGTGCACGTCGCTGGTCTGGCTTAGCGCCAGGGGCATGTCGGTGGTCGTAAAGGTTGAAATGTTCGACGCGCCCGGTTGATCGGCCACAGTCTCGTCATGCAGGCCGTTGCGCAGGCGCATCATCAGTACCTGGCTACCATCGTTCACAACCGTAGCCGATGCGGCGGTGGTAACTACCGGGCTGGCCGCATCGCTCACGTCAGCCATAAAGACCTGGTCCCAATTCGACGGGCCCGCGCCGGAGTGCACATTTTGCACGTAAAGCACAAAGTTCTTGAAGTCTTCGTAGAAGACTCGCGGCTGAATCTCATACGAGGCCTGCGAAGTTTCGAGCGACTGCTCCATCCTTAGGATTGCCTGGTTGGCGCGCGGCGCAAGATAAAGCGTATTGGCAAAACCCAGCAGAGTTCCTGAAACCGCCACGATGGCTGAAACGCGCACAAAGTAGCCAATGCCCAGTCCGGAGGCGCGCATCGCGATAATCTCGCTGTCTGAGGCCATGCGGCTCAAACCCAGCAGCACGCCCACAAGCACCGACATGGGAATTGTGTACTTCAGCAGATTCGGCAGCGTGAAAAGGAATATCTCGAACACATCGGAAAGCGTTGAGCTGTTGCGTACCACCACCTCAAGAATGCGAGGCAGGTTGGGCATGAACAGGATAAACGTGAAGAGCGCGCACCCGATGAAGGTGTGAGAGAGAATTTCGCCGAGGATGTAGCGGGTGAGGATGCGCATTGACGCCTGAGAATAGTTTAGCGTGTCAATCGCATCTTTCCTTCGGCGAAAAGACGACCGGTGCCAGCCCACCGCCTAGCGACGCCCTCACCTTCAATGCGCCGAGCCGGCGTACAACCATAACCGCTCAACAGCAAGCAGGACAAGGATCAAGGCCAGGAACGCCAAGTCAGCAATGGAGAGCGAGGCCCCTCGCCCTGCCCTGAATGTGTCGGTCATCCAATATGGCAAGAGCGGGACAAGATAGCTGGCAGCTCGCAGCACTCCCAGCAGGAAAGCGAGGCATGCAAAATGAACGGCCGCGATTCGACTAGCTGGACGTGGAGGACGCCTCGAGAAGTCAAGAAATCCTCTTCCGGCGAGACGTCTGCTGAAGATGCACGCACTATAGACAGCTGCACCAATTGCGAATCCCCACCAGCTGAAATATCTAAGTCCTTCCGCCGGGTCGATATTCCTTGGAATTGGCGAAGCAATCAAAACAGTTGCGGTACCGAGCATACGCACGTCCCTCGATTCGCCGTTGAAACTTGAAAGACTTAGCTTTTGCAGAATTGTAGCTCGAAAGCGGTCGTGAGCCCTGAATTCAGTTCGCCGGCCGCCAGCCGCGCAGGCGCAAGCTGTTCCCCAGAACGCAAATTGAGCTGAGCGCCATGGCCGCCGACGCCAGCCACGGCGTAAGCAGAATGTGAAATGCCGGGTAAAGCAGCCCAGCCGCAACAGGGATGCCAATCACGTTGTAGCCGGCCGCCCAGAAGAGATTCTGGCGCATGATGCGCACGGTTGCGCGCGCCAGGTCGATGGATGCGGAAATAAGCGATGGCTCGGCGCGCAGCAGCAACACGTCGCCGGCCTCCTGCGCAAGATCGGCTCCAGAGCCCATGGCGATGCCTGCGTCGGCTTGGGCCAGTGCGGCTGCGTCGTTAATGCCGTCGCCCACCATGGCCACCCGCAGTCCTGACTTCTGTAAGTCGCGAATGCGCGCCAGTTTGCCTGCCGGGTCAACCCCGGCCTCCACTTCGGTGATGCCCGCGGCTCGCGCAATTGGCGCAGCAGCCGCGGCCGAGTCGCCGGTAAGCATCAGCACGCGATGACCTGAGCGGCGGATTGCCGCCACGGCTTCGGCCGCATCCGGCCGCAATGCGTCTCGCGCGTCGAAGTAAGCCACCGGCTTCGAGTCAATCGCCATCCACAGCCGTGTGATGCCTGGCTCCGGCGCTTGAAATCCAGCCGGAAGCGCAACAACAAACTCCGCAAACAGCACTTCGTTGCCCAGCAAGACTTCGTGGCCGTTTACGTGCGCTGAGAGCCCCCGGCCAGGCAGCACCTGAACTTCTTGCGCTGCCTCCCACGTCAGCTCGCGCCCCCGCGCGGCATCCACAATTGCATTCGCCAACGGGTGATTCGACCGCTCCTCAGCAGCAGCAGCCATGCGCAGCAACTCGTTCTCTCGTTCCCTTGTTCCCTCTTTCCCTTGTTGGTCTGCGGTCTCAGTCCCTACGTCCCTAGTCCCTAGTCCCTGTATCTTTTCAAGCACCGGCCTTCCAACCGTAATTGTCCCCGTCTTATCGAGAACGATCACGTCAAGATGAGCCAGCCGCTCCAGCGCTTCCCCGCCCTTGAACAACACGCCAAGCTGCGCCCCGCGGCCCACGGCCACTGTAAGCGCAGCCGGCACGGCCAGTCCCATTGCGCACGGGCATGCGATCACCAGCACCGCAACCGTGCTTGCGAGCGCCATCGAAACCGATCTCGTAGCCACCAGCCACGCAATGCATGTAATCAGCGCCAGCACCAGCACCACTGGAACAAAGACGGCGCTGGCGCGGTCGGCCAGCCGCTCCATGGGCGCGCGCGAGCCCTGCGCCTGGCTCACCATGCGCGTAATTTGCGCCAGAACCGTAGCCTCACCCAGCGACTCGGCGCGACAAACCACCGCGCCATCGTAGTTCAGTGATCCGGCCAGCACGCGCGCGCCCACCACGCGTTCAGTCGGCGTGGATTCACCGGTCAGCATCGACTCGTCAACCGTGGTGCGGCCCTCAATGATCTTGCCGTCTACCGGAAAGCGCTCGCCGGGCAGAACAGCAATCCTGTCGCCGGGGCGAATCTCTTCAAGCGGCGTCTCGGTCTCAACGCCATCCACAATTCGTCGCGCCATTGCCGGTCGCAAACGCGACAGAGAATTCAATGCGCTCAGAGCGCGCTGCTTCGCCCGCTCTTCCAGCGTCTTACCTAACAGAAGGAATCCGAGAATTAACAGCACCGCGTCAAAGTAAACCGCGTGGCCTGGCGCAGGCGCAATAGTTGCATAAGCTGAGTAGACAAACGCCACCGACGTGCCCAGCGCAACCAGCGTGTTCATGTTGGTCGAACCGTGGCGCAAAGCGCGAATCGCGCTCCCGTAAATGGTGCGACCGGCCCAGGCCAGAACAACCCCCGTGAGAATGAGCAACGGCCAGCGCAGATCATCCGCTGGCATGGCGTAAAGCCACGGCATCAGCTTCATGAGCGCATGGTCAATCGGGCCCATGCTGTCGCCGAGCGGCATGGCAAACAGCATTGCGGCGACGCCGGCAGCGATGGTCACACATGCCTTCCGCGCCGAGTTTTTCTCTTCGATTTGATCGTGGGCGGTTGCGCCGGCGCGCGGCAACACCGCGTCGTACCCGGCACCGCGTATGGCTGCAACCAGCTGCTCAGGTCCGGCAACCGCGGGATCGAAAACCACATTCGCCCGGTGCGCCATCAGGTCAACACGCGCCGATTCCACTCCGGCCGTCGACCGCAACGCTTCTTCTACGTGATGCTGGCACGATGCACAAGTCATGCCCAGCACCGGCAAATCGAGCGTTTTTGTTGTCTGTGCAGCCAATCTGGCCTCTTAACTCACTTGTGCGGACTCGGCGTGCGCTTTGTAGCCGGCTTTCGCCAGCGCACCAATTGCCTGGTCAATTGCGGTAGCTTCGTCGTTCGCAGCGAACCGCGCCGCTCCCACGCGCACTTCCTTCACTTCAATTCCCGGAGTCGAGGCAAGAGCCTGGCTCACCCGGCGAACACAAGATCCGCAATGCATTCCATCAATTTGCAACGTAACTTCTGCCATAGCCCGGAGCCCCCTGACTCAAACGCCATTCTTTATCGATGATAGCGGCCGCGCCTGCGATTCAATTGCGATCCTCGCTTGCGGTACGCCCCGTGTAGCGAACTATCGTAGTCTCATGCAGCGAGAATTTCCTCAAGCACCCCTGATAGGCGTTGGCGCGGTGATCGTGCAAGACGGTCGTGTGCTACTGGTCCAGCGCGGCCGCGATCCCATGAAGGGCCAGTGGACCCTGCCCGGAGGCGTGCTTGAAGTTGGCGAATCACTCGTCGAAGGCGTGGCCCGCGAGGTGCGCGAAGAAACCGGCCTTGAGATCGAAGTTCTCGAACTCGTCGAGTTACTCGACCGTATTCATCGCGAAGACGGCCGAGTGCGCTTTCATTATGTGATTGCCGATTATCTTTGCCGCGTCACGGGCGGCGAACTGCATGCGGCCTCTGACGCGGATGCGGTGCGCTGGACTGAACGCGCTGAGTGGAACAGCCATAGCGCACTCAAAATCGATCCCATCACTACGCGCGTGATTGAAGAGGGTTGGCAGATGGCGAGAACCCGCTGAGTGTTTGGCCACTTGAGTTCGCGGAAGTGTCCGTGCCCCATCCTTGCGATTTGTTTCTGTCGCAAGGGTGGGAGACCACAAAATCGCCGGTTAATCACCTGACGTGGAGCACAAAGAGGAAAGACAATGAAACTCGCAAGACGAATAATCTGGGTTGCATTCGTGTTGGCCGCCATTGCCGTCATTGGCTTTCTTCTGCGCCCGGTGAGCTACTTCAACGGATCAATGTACCTTCGCGAGGCGCTCACCGGAGTTCACAGCCGGCAAGTCTCAGTGGACAACATTCGCGTGCATTACCTGGTGACGGGGCCTGAAGATGGTAAACCCGTCGTCCTGGTGCATGGCCTGGGCGGCAGCGCCGAAGACTGGCGCAACCTGGCGCCCCCGCTGGCGCATGCCGGCTATCGCGTCTACATGCCTGATCTTCCCGGCTTCGGCCGCAGCGAGCGGCCCGCGAGCTTCTCCTACTCAGTCCGCGACCAGGCACATATCGTCATCGGCTTTATGGATGCCATGCAACTTGACCGCGTTGACCTTGGCGGTTGGTCCATGGGCGGATGGATTGTGCAGATTGTCTCTGCCGAAATCCCCGCGCGCGTTCAGCGTCTAATGCTCTTCGATTCCGCCGGGCTCCACATCGACCCGAACTGGGACACGCGGCTTTTCACGCCGGGAAACGCAGCGGACATCGACAAGCTCGATGCGCTGCTCATGCCCATTCCGCCCAAGGTGCCGGGTTTTGTGTCGCGCGACATTCTGCGCGTCTCACAGCGGCAAGCCTGGGTAATTCAGCGGGCAATCGCTTCGATGCTCACCGGTCAGGACACCACCGACTCTTTGCTGCCGACGCTTCAAATGCCGGTGCTCATCGTGTGGGGCGACCTGGACCACATCACTCCGCTGCCGCAGGGTCAGGCAATGGCAAAGCTTATTCCTCACGCCGAACTCGCCGTTTTTCCCGGCTGCGGACACCTTGCACCCGTGCAGTGCACCAACCAGATCGCGCCAAAAGTCCTCGATTTCGTAAACCGATAGACGCTGCCGGTAGGTCGTGGCTTTGCGGTCTGAGGATATGCTCGTCGGCAGACGGTCTTGTAACAGGGCACGAGTTTACTCGTGCCGAAAAAGCGCCAAATGAGTCCGGGCTTCGGCCCCTGAGAACAGTCCGGGGCGGCGGCGCAACGCTGATGCGATGGCTCCTCGCTTAATCCTCAAAAAACATCTCGCTCCCGCTCTTGACATCACGTGTACTATGCGTAATAGTACACATGTGATCCCATTCAAGGTTCAGTTTCGGCCCGGCGCTTCGCTCTTTGAGCAGGTGGTGTACGCGGCAAAACGAGCCATGGTGGCCGGGCAACTGCGCCCCGGCGACACCTTTCCGTCGGTGCGGGCCATCAGCAAAGAGCTCAAGATCAATCCCAATACGGCGGCGAAGATTGTGACACACCTCATTGGTGAAGGACTGCTTGAAACCCGTCCCGGCATCGGCACCGTGGTGGCTCCGTTACCGGATGCGACGCGCAAGGAACGCAGCCAGCTTTTGAACCGGGAAATCGAAGAACTGGTGGTTGAGGCCAAACATCTCGGCATCAGCCTCGACGAGACGGTGGCTGCAATCGGCCGCCATTGGCAAAAGCTCGGCGGCGAGGAACACGACGGAGGGCGTGAAGAAAAATGAACGCGACAATTCACACGCGCGAATTGACAAAACACTTTGGTCGAATCGCCGCACTCGACGGCGTCAACCTCGATGTA
>Ga0302278_10002664_pt1 | contig 20375 bp, 19 predicted proteins | sample III_Bog_N3_2_FD_194543 | JGI IMG/M metagenome (GOLD analysis project Ga0302278, IMG submission 194543) | Peat permafrost microbial communities from Stordalen Mire near Abisko, Sweden - III_Bog_N3_2 | ecosystem: Environmental > Terrestrial > Soil > Wetlands > Peat | place: Sweden: Abisko...
AGCGGATGGCGCGGCGGCAGGAAGGCAGGATTCACACTCGGCAAAGCGATGAGTTCGGCCAGCAGTTGTTCCGTGCGCGTCACGGCCGGAGGATGTCACAGCCGGCTCGCGGACGAAAGGGAATTACTGTCGGCATTGTCGCCGGCTGACGATGGCGAATTGAAACGCGGACGCGAAACCATTTCTGGTGGCTGAAGATGAGGATCCTTGCGCGAGATGGTCGCCAAACTGCTCCTGGCTGAGAAGCCGGGTTTAAAAGTCATCTTCACCAGCGGTTACAGTCCGAACATGGCGGGCAAGGACATTTCGCTGGTTGAAGGCGCCAACTTCATGGCCAAGCCCTGCTCGATCGGTAAAATGGCGCAGCTCGTCCGGCAATGCCTTAACGCGCCGGCGGATCGGCCAGCGTGAATGGCGATGGTGCCGGGACGAAAGGGAAAGTGGAGGTGGTTGGTGGATTCAACAGAGAAATTTGGGAACGAATCGCCTGAAACTTCACCCCGCAAACTTCTTCGCCGCGATGGTCGAGTTGTGACCACCGAAGCCGAAGGAGTTGTTAACGATGGCGTTCACCGGCATCTGGCGCGCGGTGTTCGGGACGTAATCCAAATCGCACTCGGGGTCGGGATTTTGCAGATTGATGGTCGGCGGGACGATGCTGTTTTTGATGGCGAGAACGCACACGGCGGTTTCCACCGCGCCGGCGGCGCCGAGCATGTGGCCGGTTGCGCCCTTGGTGGAACTCACGACGAGTTTCTTCGCGTGGTCGCCGAAAACGGATTTGATCGCCTGCGTCTCGGCGATGTCGCCCTGCGGCGTGGAAGTGCCGTGGGCATTGATGTAAGTGACGTCGGTCGGGTTCAGGCCGGACGTGCGGAGCGCCATTTTCATGCTCCGCGCCGCGCCTTCGCCGCCGGGTGACGGCGCGGTGAGATGATGCGCGTCGGCGGTGTTGCCGTAACCGGAAATTTCGCAGTAAATCCGTGCGCCGCGTTTTTTGGCGTGCTCCAATTCTTCCAACACGAGCACGCCGGCGCCTTCGCCCATGACGAAGCCGTCGCGGTCTTTGTCGAACGGGCGCGACGCAGTTTTCGGGTCGTCATTGCGCGTGCTCATGGCGCGCATCGCACAAAATCCGCCGATGCCGATGGGAATGACAGCGGCTTCCGAACCGCCGGCGAACATGATTTGTGCGTCGCCGGCCTTGATGGTGCGCCAGGCCTCGCCGATGGCGTGGTTGGCCGTTGCGCAGGCGGAGCAGGTGGCGAAGTTTGGCCCGCGCAGGTTGAAATACATCGAGACCAGGCCGGACGCCATATTGCCAATGAGCATCGGGATGGTGAACGGCGACATCCGGCCGGGGCCGCGTTCGAGCAGGATTTTGTGCTGGTCGCTCGTCGTGGCGAGGCCGCCGATGCCGGAGCCGAGGAACACGCCGATTTCGTCCAGATTCTCCTTGTCGAGTTCCAGTCCGGCATCTTTCAGCGCGCTCCACGCGGCGTAGACGCCGAATTGCGAGTAGCGGTCGGTGCGGCGGATTTCCTTGGGGGACGGAAACGCGGGCGTCGGGTCGAAGTTTTTCACCTCGCCGGCGATCTGCGTGTCATACGCCGACGCGTCGAACGCCGTGATTTTATCAATCCCGCACTGGCCGGTGATCAAATTTTGCCAGAAAGAATCAAGGTCGTTGCCCAGCGGCGTGACGACGCCCATGCCGGTGACGACCACGCGACGGTCGGAATAGTTGTTTGCCATGACAAAATCAAACGGGGCAGTCCGGGCTGTGTCCAGCCTAAACTGCCCCGGCGGTTCAAATTTCGCCTACTTGGCGTTTTCCTCGACGTATTTGATCACGTCGCCGACGCTCTGAAGTTTCTCGGCCTGTTCGTCCGGCACTTCGATGCCGAATTCCTCTTCGAGCGCCATGACCAGCTCGACGGTGTCGAGCGAATCCGCGCCGAGATCCTCAATAAACTTGGCCGCCGGAACGACTTGGTCGGGTTTGACGCCGAGCTGTTCCACGATGATGTCTTTTACACGCTGTTCGATAGGTTTGTCTGACATAATTATCCTGTTTTTCTAGCTTAAAATCGCCCTGCGCGTCAAGCCTTGAATCCACTTTTTCGTATTCTTAATCCTAATCACAAGCGCAATCCGCTCAAAAACATTGGCCAAAATTAAGAACCGGACGGCGATTAAGATTTGAAATCACATCACCATCCCGCCGTCCACCGTCAACACCTGGCCGGTGACGTAGCGAGCCGCCGGGCTGGCCAGATACAGCGCTGCGACCGCAATATCTTCCGCCTCGCCGAAGCAGCCCAACGGAATCTGTTTCAATAGCGCCGCCTTCATTTCCTCCTTCAGCTCCGACGTCATGTCCGTCTGGATGAAGCCCGGCGCAATCGCGTTCACCGTGATGCCGCGCCCGGCGAACTCCCGCGCGCACGACTGCGTGAAGCCGATCAGCCCCGCCTTGCTCGCGGCATAATTGCTCTGACCCGGATTGCCGATGAGGCCGATGACCGACGAAATGTTGATGATGCGACCTGAGCGCGCCTTGAGCATCGCGCGGCTGAACGCCTTGGTGACGAGAAAGGCGCCCTTCAAATTTGTATCCAGCACCGTGTCCCAGTCCGCGTCGCTCATGCGCATCAGCAAACCGTCGCGCGTCACGCCGGCGTTGTTGACGAGAATGTCCACCTTGCCGGCCTCGGCCAAAATTTTCTCGGCGGCGGCGGTCACGGACGCGGAATCGGAAACATCCACGGCGAACGCCCACGCCTTGCGGCCGAGCGCGCGGATTTCCGCCGCGACCTTCTCGGAATTTTCCTGCGTGCGCGAGACGACGCCGACATCCGCGCCCTCATTGGCGAATTTCAACGCAATGGCGCGGCCGATTCCACGCCCCGCGCCGGTGACCACGGCAATTTGATTGGCAAGTTGGCTCATAGATTTAAAGATTTTTAGACAGAATTAATTGAATGAACAGAATTATTTCTGCCACAGAGCCACAAAGAACGCAGAGTTGAAAATATAAAATCTCTGTGCGCTCTGTGCCTCTGCGGCAAATTTTTAAGTTAAGGTTTTCACCGTCGCTTCCAAGCTCGCCGCGTCGGCGACGTTCAGCATCGTCACCGTTTTATCAATACGCTTCATGAATCCGCTCAAGGCCGTGCCCGGCCCGAGTTCGATGAACCGCGTAAAACCCTGCGCCAGCAACGCGCGCATTGAAGTTTCCCACAGCACCGACGCGCAAACCTGCTCCACGAGCTTGGCGGAAATTTCCGCCGGCATTCCGTGCGCCGACGCCGTGACGTTGGAAATCACCGGCACAATTGGCGAAACCAAATTTACTTTCGCCAGTTCCGCCGCGAGCTTGGGCTGCGCGCTCGCCATCAGCGGCGAGTGATACGCGCCCGCCACCGGCAGCGGCAGCGCCCGCTTCGCGCCTTTGGCTTTCGCGAGTTCGCACGCCTTCGCAATTTTTTCCGCTTCGCCGGAAATAACAAGCTGGCCGGGACAATTCAGATTCGCCAGCACCACGCCGGCTTCCGCGCAAACTTCGCGCGTCGGCGCTTCGTCCATGCCAATGATCGCCGCCATGCCGCCTTTGGTCGCTTCGCACGCTTCCTGCATGAATTTTCCGCGCTGCCGCACGACGCGCAAACCGTCCTCAAAACTCAGCGCGCCCGCCGCCGTCAGAGCCGTGAATTCACCGAGCGATAATCCCGCCGTCGCGTCAAATTTCAAATTCGGCACTTGCTCCTTGAGCAATTGAAACGCGACCCAGCTCACGAGAAAAATTCCCGGCTGCGCATTTTCGGTTTTTGTCAGATCCGCTTCCGGCCCGTTAAAGCAGATGCCCGCGAGGTCATAGCCAAGCGCGGCGTTGGCGCGGTCGAACCACGCCTTGGCGGACGGAAATTTTTCAGCCAAATCTTTGCCCATGCCGACGACTTGCGCGCCTTGGCCGGCAAACAGGAGTGCGGTTTTGCTCATAGAATGGTTGAGTTTAGCCGGAAGCGTCCGCCGATAGAAAGTTTGAAAATTTGCCTTCGCGTCCCACCGCCTTTGTTGTTCAATGAAGCATCATGTTTTCACACGTTGTCATTTTCTGGATGGACCCGGCGAAACCCGACGCGGCGGATGCCGTCATCGCTGGCGGGAACAAATTCCTGAAGAACATTCCCGGCCTCACCCATTTTCACATCGGCAAAATGGTCGGCAGCGCGCGGCCCGTCGTGGACCAGACTTACCAAGTCGCGCTCAATACCGTCTTCACCAGCAAGCAGGCACAAGACGATTATCAGGCGCATCCGCAGCACCTAGAGTTCATCGCGCACTGCGTAAAACCGTTCGTGAAAAAAGTCGTCGTTTACGATTTTGAATGATCACGCGCGCGGGTGAAACTTCCGGTGGATCTCCCGCAGCCGGTTGCCGGTGACGTGCGTGTAAATCTCCGTCGTGCTGATGTTCGCGTGGCCGAGCAGTTCTTGGATCACACGCAAGTCCGCGCCATGCTCCAGCAGATGCGTCGCAAAGCTGTGCCGCAGCATATGCGGCGTCATGTTGCGCTCCACGCCGGCGCGGCGGACACGATTCTTGATGTGCAGCCACAGCGTCACCGCCGCGAACGGCGTGCCGCGCTTGGTCAAAAAAACATTCGCCGGTGATTTCGTCGTGACCAGTTTTGGCCGCCCAATCTCAATGTAACAATTCAACGCCGCCACCGCCGTTCGGCCCACCGGCACCACACGCTCCTTGTTGCCCTTGCCGATGACGTTGATGAAGCCCGCGTCAAGGTGAAGCTGCTCCAGCCGCAGATTTTTCAATTCTGACAAACGCAGGCCGGAAGCGTAGGCCAGTTCCAGAATCGCCTGGTCGCACAAGCCTTCCGGCGTTTCCGGGTTTTCCGGCGCGAGCAGTTTTTTTATTTCGTCGTTGCTCAACGCCTTCGGCATCCGTTTCCAGCGGCGCGGCAGTGAAAGGTGTTCCGCCGGATTCGACGGCAGAATTTTTTCGTTCTCGGCGAACTTGTAAAACGCCCGCAGCGCCGCGATTTCCAGATAAACACTTTCGCCGCTCAGCCGGCGTGAAGAATTTTTGGGTTCAGCTTCGGTTCGCGAAGATGGCCGCCCGACGGAAGCCTTGCGCCCGCGCTCGTGCGCGAGGAAGGCCATCAGATGCTTCAGCTCAAACTGTTTCCAGTCCGTGAGATTTTGCCGCTCCGCCCACGCGGTGAATTTGCCGAGCAGCGCGGCGTAGGTTTTCGCCGTGTTGTCCGACTGCCCGCGCTCATGGCGCAGGTATTGTAGAAAATCTTCGACGAGCGAATTCAAAGCTTTTTACCCGTCAGGCGCTCGTAAGCCTCCAGATACTTCGCGCTGGTTTTGGCGACGACGTCGTCCGGCAGTTTCGGGCCGGGCGGGGTTTTGTCCCACGTCAGCGTTTCGAGATAGTCGCGGACGAATTGCTTGTCGAAGCTCGGCTGGCCGCGGCCGGGCGCGTATTGGTCGGCCGGCCAGAAGCGCGAGGAATCGGGCGTCAACACTTCATCAATCAAAATCAATTTGCCCTCAAACAGGCCGAACTCAAATTTCGTGTCGGCGATGATGATGCCGCGCTGCTTCGCGTAATCGCGTCCGGCCTTGTAAATCATCAGGCTCAAGTCGCGCGCCTGCGTGGCAAGTTCCGCGCCGACAATCTTGCACGCTTCCTCGAAGGAAATATTTTCGTCGTGGCCGGCTTCGGCCTTCGTGGACGGCGTGAAAATCGGTTCGGGCAGCTCGGCGGATTCGGTCAAACCGGCGGGCAGCCTGATGCCGCAGACGGTCTGTGATTTTTTGTATTCCTTCCAGCCGCTGCCGGAAAGATAGCCGCGCACGATGCACTCGATGGCCAGCGGCTTGGCCTTTTTCACAATCATCGAGCGCTTCGCCAGTTTGTCCGCGAACGGCTGCAAATTTTTCGGCAACGGATCATTCGCGCCGGCAAGCAAATGATTCGGCACGAGCGCGGCAAATTTCTCAAACCAGAAATGCGAGATTTGCGTGAGCACCTCGCCCTTGCGTGGAATGCCGTTGGGCATGATCACATCGAAGGCGGAAATGCGGTCGCTGGCGACGAGCAGGAAGCGGTCGTCGAGGTCAAAGACTTCGCGGACTTTGCCGGAGCGGACTTTTTTGATGCCGGGCAAATCGAGCTGGAGAATCGGTTCGTTCATGCGGCAAAAATAATCGCCGCGCCGTGAAGTTCAAAGCCCAAAGTGGCGACCGTTGGAGTTCAAGCTTTTAGCTTGCGCACTGGGAACAAGCTAAAGCTTGAACTCCAACGCTCACGCCACCGGCCGTTCGACCAGTTTCACCAAGAGCGGGATGCTGGCCTGCGATTCATTGTCCACGCGCACGTCCACGGAATAAAGGCCGGCGTCCTCGAACTTCAACTGCTGGATGTTGATGATGAAATTGCGCGTGAGGAAATGCGCGTCGTCCGGCAGCGTCACCGGCACGGGCAGCTCGATGCCCTGCATGATGGACTTGCCGTCGGCGTTGATGAAATTGAGCGTGAGCTTGCGCGTGCCCTCGTCGCCGGGCATGAAGGTGGCGCGCAGCGCGACGGCGCATTGCGGATGCACCGCCGGCGTCTGCGGCGCGTAAATCGTATCGAACGCGCCGAGCAGGTTCAGCTTGCCGTTGTCGTCCGTCGCCGCGTCGCACAGCACCGCCACTTGAATGTTCATGGGGAAATTAAGCCACGAATCTCACAAGTTGGCACGAACTTCTTTTGACTTGGTTTTGCCGCTTGACATACATCTAGTCTCTATGTATCGTGTCCCTATGATTCGCAAAGAACTCGTCGCCGCCTCGGCGGAACCGCTGGTTTTGGCGCTGCTGGCCAAGGAGGAGAGCTACGGTTACGCCATCATTCAGGAAGTCAAAGCCCGCTCCGACGGCAAGCTGAACTGGACGGACGGGATGCTTTACCCGGTGCTGCACCGGATGGAGCACCGGGGACTGATCAAGTCGCGCTGGGGCGAAAGCGAGACCGGCCGGAAGCGAAAATACTACTCGCTCAAAAAAGACGGCAAAACGGCGATGGCCAAGCATCATGAACATTGGACGCTGATTCATGGCGTCTTGTCGGGCTTAAGAAAGGAACAATATGTTTGACCTCGAACAAGCCATCGCGGACTGGCGCAGCCAAATGCTCGCCGCCGGAATCAAAACGCCCGTGCCGCTGGAGGAATTGGAAATTCATCTGCGCGAGGAAATCGAGCAGCTGGAAAAATCCGGCGTGGACGAGCGGACGGCTTTTGAAAATGCGGTTCGCCAAACCGGCCAACCTCAATCGCTAAAAAATGAATTCAACAAAATTGAAACATCCTTTATGAAAACTATTTTAAAATGTGTCACCGTCCTTTTGATCGGCATTGCGGCACAGTTGCCAGGCTCGCTGCAACTACGCGACCAGCTTGCCATGTCCGACAAATGGCTGGGCTTGTGGTTGCTTGGCTTAATTTTTCAGATGTGGTCGGTGGAATCTCTGCGGCAGATCGTTCAACCGAAACTGACCGGACGCGAATTAAAGAGGGTCGAATGGTCTTTTCCCAAAGCAAACTTGAAAACCGGCGCAGGTGTGGCGGTGTTGTTGGTTGGCATCGCGCTAATGGTTCCCGCCGCAACCCAGTCTGTCCGCGATGGCTTGGTGACGTTTGACGCGTGGTGCCGGCTGGTGTTTGGCCTCTGCTTGCTGATCGCCGGCACGTTGGTGGTGTGTTTTCCCTACCAGCGTCGCGCCGTTTAAGTTCGGGCCACGAGAAATTTTTTCAACTCCTCCGCCGCTTTGCCGCCGAAACCGGGCACTTCGGAAATTTGTTCCAGCGTCGCCATTTTCAACCGCTGCACCGAGCCGAATTTTTTCAGCAGCACCGCCTTGCGCGCCTCGCCGATGCCGGGAAATTCGTCCAGCACGCTCTCGGAAATTTTCTTGAGCCGCAACTGCGCGTTGTAGCTGTTCGCCACGCGATGGCATTCGTCGCGCAAACGCTGGAGCAATTTCACCGCTGGATGGTCGAGGCCGGGCCGCAGCGGCAGGCTTTTTTCCAGCAGATAAATTTCCTCGAACTCTTTCGCCAGCCCGATGGCGGGAATTTTTTCGAGGCCGAGTTTTTTCAATTCCGCGCACGCCATGCCCAACTGGCCTTTGCCGCCGTCTATCAAAATTAAATCCGGCAGCGGCTTGTTTTCCCGCTTCAGGCGCGAATAGCGCCGATGCACCACCTCCGCCATGCTCGCGAAATCATCCTGGCCGGTGACGGTCTTGATTTTGAAGCGGCGATAATTTGCGCGGTCCGGCCGGCCGTTCTTGAAGCTCACCAGCGACGCGACGGCGAACGTGCCGCTGATGTTGGAAATGTCAAAGCCCTCGATGCGCTGCGGTGGCGCGGGCAAATTGAGAATCTTCGCCAGCTCGACCAAATCATTTTGCGGATTGACGGCCAGCGGCAAAGTGTAAGGCACGCGCGCAAATTTTTCCGTTTTTTTCCAAGTGTCGTTAAGGTCGCGGATGAGGTCGCGCAGGTCGGCGGCCTTCTCGAAGTCATGCGCGGCGGCGGCTTTTTTCATTTCCGCCTCGAGCTGGCCTTGCATCTCGCGGCACTGGCCTTCCAGAAAATGGCACGCGGCCTTGACCTGTTCCAAATATTGCTCGCGCGTGACGTTGCCGACGCACGGCGCGGTGCAGTGTTTCAAGTGCGCGTAGAGGCAATGCTTGTAATCCGCCGCGCCCGGCGTGAACACGCGGCAGCCGCGCAGGTTGAACTGTTTCCGTGCGAGCGCGACGGTGTTGCGCAGGCCGACGGAATTCACGAACGGCCCGAAGTAGCGCGCGCCGTCGTCCTTCTTCAGCCGCGTGAAAGTGAAGTTTGGAACCGGGTCGTTCAAGTTGACCTTGAGCATCAGGAAGCGCTTGTCGTCGCGCAGCATGATGTTGAAGCGCGGCTTGAACTCCTTGATCAATTTGCTTTCGAGCAGCAGCGCCTCCGGTTCGCTGCGGACAACGTGGACATCGAAATCGTGAATGGCCTCGACCAGCGCGTTGAATTTCAAGTCCCAGCCCATGCGCCGGCTGGATTGAAAATACTGGCTGACGCGCTTGCGCAGGTCGAGCGCCTTGCCGACGTAGATGACCGTGCCGAAGCGGTCCTTGTGCAGATACACGCCCGGCTTGTGCGGCACGGCGCTCAACTTTTTACGGATGGCTTCGGAAACAGGCACGCGCTGAATTTCAACGCAAAGGCAGGTGAAGGCAAAGAATTTTTAGACACGAATTACACTAATTATCACCAATTGAATTTGTGAAAATTCGTGCAATTCGTGTCATGGCTTTTTCTTCATGTGCCGGTGAACGAAGAAATAATAAAGTCCGCCAAGCACCAGCGCCGTTCCGCCGACGGACAAAATGACCTTGTGCATTTCACCCTTGGTGATGTCCGCGCCGATTTTTACGCCCAGCCAGCACAAGACCGAACACCAGATCGCCGCGCCGAGCAGCGTGAAGATGGAAAATTTCAGATAGTCCATCCGCGCGATGCCGGCGGGGATGCCGACGAGCTGCCGCGCGCCCGGCAGCAGCCGCGCGATGAACACGCCCGCCGCGCCGTAGTGCGCCATCCAGTTTTCGCTTTTCTGGATTTTCTCCGGCGTGATCAAAAGGCAGCGACCGTAGCGCATGAGCAGCGGCCGTCCCGCCAGCCGCGCCAGCCAATAGACAATCGTCGCGCCGAGCCACGAGCCGAGCGCGCCCGCGAGGATGATGGCCGGCAGGCCGACGTGAATCTTGCCGTCATGTGACCAGCTCGCCGCGAGCGGGATGATGCTTTCGCTCGGCAGCGGCAGCACGGAGCTTTCCATCGTCATCAGCAGGCCGACGACCCAGGCACCGCCCGATTCGAGCGCGTTCTGATACCAGTCGAGCAGGGGCTGAAAAAGGTGTTTCATCATCGCGCGGGTTTATAGCGGAAAATTAAAATGGAGCAAGCGGCAATCGGCGCTAGTCACGCCTACAAAAAGAAATTCCGCTGCTTCGCGCTGATGGGCATTTCGAGTTTTTCCATCACCTTCAAAATATCCTCCCATACCTTGCGCTTCTCGCTCATCGCCTGGTTGCGGAGCAGATACGCCGGATGATACGTCGGCATGAGCGGGATGCCGCGATACGTCTGCCAGTTGCCGCGCAGTTTGGTGATGCCGAGCGTCTTGCCGAGCAATCCGTCCACCGCCGTCGCGCCGAGCGCCACGATGGCCTTGGGTTTGATGAGGTCAATCTGCTCCTGCAAATACGGAATGCACGTCGCGCGCTCTTCCGGCGTGGGCGGACGGTTGCCGGCGGACTGGCCGGGCGTGTCCGGCCGGCATTTCAAAATGTTCGCGATATAGACATCCGCGCGCGAAAGGCCGGTGGCCAAAATAATTTTCGTGAGCAACTGCCCGGCGCGGCCCACGAATGGTTCGCCCTGCTCGTCCTCATCCGCGCCTGGCGCCTCGCCGACGAACATGAGCTGCGCGTCAATGCTGCCCACGCCAAACACGACGGTCGTGCGCGACGCCGCGAGGTGCGGGCATTTCACGCAAGCCAGCGCGCGTTCGCGCAGCGCGGTGAACGCCGCCGTTTTTTCCGGCGACGAGCTTTTGATTTCAATTTTAAGATTTGGAATCGCAGCTTTAGGCGCGACAACGGGCGCGGCGGATTTTTTTGGCGGCATGGAAATGGTTGGTTCAATTTTAGGCGGCGGAGTCGCCGAAGTTTTTTCATTCTGAATTCTGAATTCTGAATTCTGAATTCTCGTCGCCGGCAGCGCCAGCGCACGCAAGGTTTCCGGCGCGACGGCGACATGGCGCACGCCGCGCGATTTCAGACCTTCGAGGTGCTGAATCGTCGCGTCAAGCAGTTGCCGGTAGCCGTCGGACATGAGGACATCCTAACGGCTGCGCGCCGCTGCGGCAATCTCGGCTTGGATCATCATCCCGCCGCCACGCTGCCTTAGAATTGAAACTTGACCTGCGCCAACATTTCTAAAGACTCCTGCTGAATACCACACTTCCTAAACATGATTACACCGATTCAGTCCTCGAACTCATCAGGTGCCACAGGCGGCGGATTATTCCGCACGGCGGATGGCAAAAACCTCTTCGTCACCTTTGCACTGGTCACTTCGCTCTTTTTGCTGTGGGGCTTCTGCAATGGGATGATTGATATTCTGAACAAGCATTTTCAGGACTCGCTCCACATCAACAAGGAACAATCCGGCCTCGTGCAGTTCGCCAATTATCTGGGTTACTTCCTGATGGCAATTCCCGCCGGTCTGATGGCGCGGAAGTTCGGCTACAAGGGCGGCATCCTTTTTGGCCTCGCGCTGATCGCGGCGGGCGCGTTCTGGTTCATCCCGGCCACCAGCATCGGCGAATACTGGGCGTTTCTGCTCGGCCTGTTTGTCATCGCGGCGGGCATGACCTGCCTGGAAACCATCGCCAATCCCTACACCACGGTGTTGGGCGCGCCCGCCAGCGGCGCGACGCGTATCAACATCGCCCAGACGATCAACGGCGGCGGCTGGATTCTCGGCCCGATTGTCGGCGGCCAGTTTGTCTTTGCCGGTGGCGAAAGCTCCACCTCCAACGCCAGCCTTTACATTCCCTACCTCGGCATCGGCGTTTTTGTGGCCGTGCTGCTCGTCATCTTCATCGTGTCCAAAGTGCCGGACCTGCACGCCGAGGACGAAAGTAAAAAATCCGCCGAACAAAAAAGCCGCCTCAAGCCTTCGGGTGGCCAGACGGCGGTCATCGGCGTCACGCTGCTGGTGGTGTTCGGGGTGCTGTATTTCTTCATTTCCCCAATCCTGGGCATCGTCTGGACACTCCTTAACCTGCCGCCAGCCATGCTCCAGCCAACCAAATACATCCTGCTGGTGGCCGCCTACGTCGCCTCGTTCCTGATGGTTTCCAAAAACTGGGATCTGTTCCGGCGTAAACATTTCACGATGGGCATCGGCGCGCAGTTTCTTTACGTCGCGGCGCAGACCGGTATTTTCAGCTTCTGCGTGAATTACATTCTGGAGAACGATCCCGGCGTGTCGAAACTTCAGGCCTCGCACTGGCTGGGCGCGATCGGCTTCGGCCTGTTCATGTTCGGCCGCCTGTGTGGCAGCATTGTCATCAGCCAGTTCAAGCCGCATCTGGTGCTGGCGACCTACGCGGTCGTGAATGTCGTGCTGGCGGCGGTGTGCATGGGCGGCGGCACGCTGGGCCTGTATGCGATGTTCGGCACGTTCTTCTTCATGTCCGTGATGTATCCGACGATTTTCGCGCTCGGCATCCGTGGCCTCGGAGATTATACCAAGCTCGGCTCCTCGCTCATCGTCATGGCCATCGTCGGCGGGGCGATTGCCGCGCCGTTCATGGGCCACATCGCGGACACGCATTCCATGAAGGCCGGTTTCGTGGTGCCGCTGGTATGCTTTGTCCTGATCGCCCTCTACGGTCTGGTCTGGCAGAAACTGGAAACCAAAGACGCGGCGTGAAGTAAATCCTCCTTAGCAATGGCGGCGTGAAGTCAAATTCACGCCGTCTTTTTTAATTTCCAGTCGCCGCCACAACTGGTAGCTCTCACGCCATGGAACTGCGTGAATTTGCCGAACAGGTCTTGTTCGCCACGTCGCTCGAAGAAAAACTTCGCGCGCCGGATTCCATCACCGACGAGCGACCCGGCATCGCGCTCGTCACGCCCACCGCGCCCGGCCGGCCGGAAAATCTGATCTTCAAACCGCACGCCGCCGGCAAAAGCGAATTTCCCGGCCTGCACCGGCTCGAACAAAAATCCGAGCGCGGCAAGCTGCTCCACTTTTTCGGCAACCACGAACTCCTCGCCTCCGAACTGATGGCGCTCGTGCTGCTGAAATTTCCCGACGCGCCCGCCGCCTTCCGCCAGGGCGTTTTGCGGACGCTCCAAGACGAGCAGGAACACACGCGGCTCTACATGGAACGCATGAAAAGCTACGGCGTCGCGCTCGGCGATTTTCCGGTGAGCGGCTATTTTTGGCGCTGCGTCTCGACGATGGAGCATCCGATCGACTACGTCGCCGGCCTCTGCCTCACGTTCGAACAGGCCAACCTCGACTTCGCCGGCCACTTCTCCAAAAGCTTTGATGCCATTGGCGATAATGACACTTCCAAACTGCTGGAAAAAATCTACCGCGATGAAATCGGCCACGTTGCCTACGGTTTGAAATGGTTTCGCCGCTGGAAAAATCCGGGCGAGAATGACTGGGACGCCTTCTGTCGCGTGTTGAAGTTTCCGCTCTCGCCGCAGCGCGCGAAAGGATTTTCGCTGAACGTCGAAGGCCGCCGCGCCGCCGGTTTTGACGCGCAGTTCATCGCCGAAATCAACGTCTATTCGCAGTCCAAAGGCCGCACGCCGAGCGTGTTTGTTTTCAACCCGTTCGCCGAAGGCCGCATCGCCGAGGGCAAGACTTTCAATCCCACCAAACCTCAGGCGCAGCTCGCGCGCGACCTAAAAAACCTGCCGCAGTTTCTCTGCCGGCAGGACGACATCGTGTTGGTGCGGCAAAAACCGTCCGTGGAGTTTTTGAGCCGCATCAAGTCGGCCGGCTTTCCACTGCCGGAATTTGTGGAGATAGAAACCGTCGGCGAATTGAAAAACCGCAAGCTCGGGCGCCTGCGCCCGTGGGCGTGGGGGTCGGACAGTTTTGAAATGTTGAAACCGGTTTTTGCCAGCGTCACCGGCGAACAGCGCGCGGATGAAAAAAGATTTAACCCGGCAATCGCACAGCTTTATTCCAAAGCATGGAGCACGGATTTTTTGCGGAAATTCATTTCCAAACAGCCGGCAACGGACTGGCTTTGCACCGAAAACGAAATCGGCGTGGCAGCAAACTCGATTGACGAAGCGCTGGCGGCGATTGCCAAAATCCGGGCGCGCGGCCATCACAAGATTGTCGTGAAGGAAGCCTTCGGCGTGGCGGGCAGCAACGCACTGCGGCTGTTCGAGCCGGAAATTTTGCCGGCCCAACGGCGCTGGCTCGAAAACGCCTTCGCCCGCAAACGCGGCCTGGTCGTCGAGCCGTGGCTGGAGCGGCTGGCAGATTTTTCCGTCCAGCTCGAAATGTCCGCGCCCGGTTTGAAGCTATGCGGCTACACCGGCCTGCTCGCCGACGCGCGCGGGCAGTTTGTCGCCAACTTCGCGGAGCCGCACCATCATAAGCGGATTCCGGCCAAAATTATTTCTTTGTTCACCGAGCCGAAAGACATCTCAAGCCGGCTGTTGGAATTTTACGGCGAAATCTTTGCGGCGCTGGAAAGTGAGCTGCGCCAGGTTGATTTCACCGGGCCGGTTGGCATTGACGCCTTTGTTTATAAGGATGCAAGCGGTGCGGTGAAACTAAAGCCGGTCGTGGAAATCAACCCGCGCTACACGATGGGCCGCGTGCTGGTGGAATTGATGCGGCAGACGTGTCAGAACAGCTTTGGCTCGTTCCGGCTGGTGAACGCCGCGCAGTTGCGCACGGAAGGTTTTGAAAACTTTACGGACTACGCGCGGTCGCTGGCGGAGAAATTTCCACTGCAACTTGAAGGTGAACCGCTGCCGCGCATCCGGTCCGGCGCGCTGTGCCTGAATGATCCGACCACGGCGCAGGCTTGTCTCGCGGTGTTCCGCGCCGGCCGCAGCGCGGCGGAATTGGCCGTCTGAACGGCCTTACAGCGGAAATTCGCGGTTCTCGTCCGGCATCACGACTTCGCGGCGGGCGGCGGTTTTTTCGGCAGGTTCATGGGTTTCCGTTTTGGAGACGGGCTTCTCCGGCGGCGGTCCGGGGCTTGGTTCCGGCTGAAAGATTTCCGGCGCGGGTGCGGATGAAATTTTTCCCGCTTCCACAATAATTTTTGCTTCGATGGCAACCGGCTTTTCAATTTCGACGATTTTGGGTTCCGCCAGCGCGGCGCGCGCCGGCACGCGATTGGCAAGCGTGAGCAGAGAAATGGACGACGCGGCCTCGCGCTCGGCCTTTTCGATGCGCGTAAATTCGCCATAAATTTCCGCGAGCGCGGGCTCTTCGCGCAGTGGCAATTCCTGGCCGGTGCCGGTGCGGAGCGCGAGCAGGATGTCGTAGGCGTTGATATTTTCGAGCGGGCGGGCGGGCACGAAGGCGGCCTCGGCGCCGGCAACCTCCGTGACGAGTTGCGTGTGCGCGAGCGTGCGCAGGACGGATTGTGTGAGGCGGCTGGGAATGCCGAGCTCGGTCGAAAGCTGGAAAACGGTCGCGGGGCGCGCGCCGGATTGGAAGCGCTGGCCGAGACAGGTCATCAGGCGCAGCGCGACAAATTCGCGGCCGCGCTGGTTGATGTTGTCGGCGAGGCGGTCCTGCAGATACGCGGCCCGGTTTTGGTAGGCGTAGGCGATCTGTGCGCCGAACAGCAGGATGACCCAGGAAAAATAAATGCCGACCATTAACACCGGAATCAGGCCGAGGCCGCCGTAAAAATCCAGGTTGGTTGCGACTCGGGAAATAAAGAGAAAACCAAAGATGTTGTTCAAGTGCCAAAGCGTGCCGGCCACCGCACCGCCGACCAGCGCGGCGGAAAATCTGACCTTCGTATTTGGCAGCAGCAGATAGACAAACGCAAACGCCAGCCACATCACAAGCAGCGGCAGCAAATCAAAAATAATTTTTCCAACAACCGGCGTCTGCGAGATGTAATCTTTGACTGACTGGAACTGGGCGCCACCGGCGAGGCCGAGCGCGGTGATGAGCAGCAGCGGGCCGAGCATGATGGCCGTGGAGTAAAGCTGGATTTGCGTGAGCAGGTTGCGCCCGCGCGTCACGCCCCAGATGTCGTTGAAGGTTTCCTCGATACGGCCGATTAGCGAAACGGCAACGAACACCAGCAGCACGCCGCCCAGCGCGCCGAGCTTGGCGCTCTGGGTTTTTTGCACATACAGCCAGATTTGACCGGCGATTTCCTTTTGCGCGCTCACGGGGACGACGCTGGCATTGGATGAACCGGCGGCGGCCATGGAATTGGCCGGCCGACCGTTGGTGCCGGAATTTTCCATCGTGGCAACGGGGTTGGTGGTGACAAGGGTGACGGAATTGGAACTGGCCGTGAACGCATTCGTGCCAATGGTGGCGGGCGGCGTAATGGCGGCGACCATTTTTTCCACGACGTGCTGGAACTGTTCTTCGCCCTGATTTTTCAACAAACTGCTGGTGACGCTCAACGCGACGGCCAGCAGCGGGATGAGCGCGATGAGCGTGGAATAGGACAGCGCCGACGCGCGCACGAAGCAGCGGTGGCGGACGAACTGCCGGACGACGAGCACCCAGAAATGCACGAAGCGTTCGAGCCGGCTTTCGAGCAGGAAAATTTCATCTTCGGCGCCGCCGGCGGCACCGGCAAGGATTTTAATGAGGCGGGAAAACCGTTTGCTGGCCATGTTGTGGACACGCTAACAAAGTGTGCAGCCAAGTCAACGGCGCTTGCTTCCGGCTGATTTCAAATGGTGCCCACGACAGGACTTGAACCTGTATGATTTTACTCACTAGAACCTGAATCTAGCGCGTCTGCCAATTCCGCCACGTGGGCAACGTGCGAGCCGTCATATTACTACAAAATTCCGCCGTGGCAAGGCAAGTGTCCAGTTCGCGCCGCCGAATTTTTTAACGTGCTGATTGCTTTCTGCGCCGGAATTTTTATAGTTCGCTCGTTCAATAAAGTTTTTTCGATGAGCAACCCGAACAACGCCACCTCGACGTGGAACTTAGATTCCGCCCGCGCGCTTTACAGCATCCAGCGCTGGGGCGCAAAATATTTTGACATCAACGACGCCGGCCACGTCGCCGTGCGGCCGTTGCAGGACGCCGGCGCGTGCGTGGACATTACTGATGTCATCGAGGAGGCGAAAGGCCGCGGGCTGAAATTTCCGCTGCTCATCCGCTTTCAGGATATTTTGCGGCATCGCGTCGAGGCCATCAACAAGGCGTTCCAAAGCTCCATCGCGGAATTTAATTTTCAGGGCAAGTATCGCGGCGTGTTTCCCATCAAGGTGAACCAGCTCCGCGAAGTCGTGGAAGAAATTTTGGACGCCGGCAAGCCTTACAATTTCGGCCTCGAAGTCGGCAGCAAGCCGGAGCTGTTCGCCGGTCTCGCGCTGCAAAACCAGATGGGCGGCCTCATCATCTGCAACGGCTACAAGGACGCGGAGTTCATCAAGATGGCGTTGCTTGGCATCAAGCTTGGCAAGCGCGTCATCATGGTCGTGGAAAAGCTGGAGGAGCTGCGCCAGATCATCAACATTTCAAAGCAGCTCGGCGTGGAACCGCTCATTGGCATTCGCGCGCGGTTGCTCAGCAAAGGTGCCGGCAAATGGGCGGAGAGCGGCGGCGAGAATGCGAAGTTCGGCCTGAGCACCGTGGAGCTGTTGACAGCGACAGAAATGTTGAAGGCGGAAAATCTCGGCCATTGCCTCAAGCTGCTGCACTTCCACATCGGCTCGCAGGTGCCGGACATTCTCACGGTGAAAAAAGCGGTGCAGGAAGCCGCGCGTTTTTACGCCAAGCTCGTGAAGATGGGTTTCACCATCGAGTTCATGGACGTCGGCGGCGGCCTCGGCGTGGACTACGACGGTTCGCGCAGCGCGTTTGATTCCTCGACGAATTACTCGTTGCAGGAATACACCAACGACATTGTTTATTACATCGCCGACGTTTGCAATGCCGAGAAGGTGCCGCATCCCGACATCGTCAGCGAAAGCGGCCGCGCCATCGTCGCGCATCACAGCGTGCTCATCGTGGAAGTTTTTGGCGCGATTGAAAAAATCCGTCCCGGCGACGCTTTCAAATATGGCGAGAGCGAGCATCCGCTGGTGAAGGAGCTGCTCGACATCAAAAAAAATCTCGCGAAGCTCAACAAGCTCGAGGCGTTTCACGACGCGCAGGAGCGCAAGGAAGACGCGCACAATATGTTCACGCTCGGGGTCATGGAACTGCCGGACAAGGCGCGTATCGAAAATCTTTACTGGGAGATCAGCCGCGAAGTCGTCGAGAGTTTCAAAGGCCAAGCCTATATCCCTGAAGAAATTCTCAAGCTAGAAGATTCGCTCGGCGACCAATACCTCTGCAACTTTTCGGTTTTCCAATCGCTGCTGGACCACTGGGCACTCGGACAACTTTTCCCCATCATGCCCGTCTCGCGCCTGAACGAACGCCCGACGCGCGAAGGCACGCTGGTGGACATCACCTGCGATTCCGACGGCGCAGTGAACAAGTTCATTGACCTGCGCGACGTGCGCGACACATTGCCGTTGCATCAGCTCAACACCAACGGCGACGGCAAACAGGAGCCTTACTACCTCGGATTTTTTCTGATGGGCGCGTATCAGGACATCATGGGCGACCTACACAACCTGTTTGGCCGTGTGAACGAAGTCCATGTCTTCCTCGAACCCGACGAGCCGACCGGCTATTACATCGAGGAAGTCATCGAGGGCGACACCGTCATCCATTCGCTCACCGCCGTGCAATACGACGAGAACGAACTCAAACGCCAGATGAAGGCGCAGATGGATGAAGCCATCAAATCCGACCGCATGAAACCCAGCGAAGCCATGCGCCTGCTGGATGATTATGAACGCGGATTAAAGGCTTACACTTACTTGAGCTTCTAATGCTCAATGGCCACCTCCGCCACCAATCCGCAACTGCTCCGCTCGCTCGGCAAACTCGCGCGCGGATTGTCCGCGCTGTTTTGGGGCTTGCCTGCCGCGCTGCTCATCGGTGCCGAGACCGCGCGCGCCGACTGGCTCAAGCCGCTGGGATTTTTGCCCGCGCTGGCCGTCAACGCGCTGCTCGTCTATGGCCTGTGGCAGATGGGCGATTTTCAAAAACAGGAACGCCCGTGGCGGCACGCGCTCGACCGCGCACAGTTGCTCGCGCTCGTCATTTTTGGTTTGTCGCCGTTCATCTACTGGCACAATAAGCTGCCGGAACAAACTTTCTTCACCTACGCCGTCATGGTGCTGGAACTCGCCGGCGTGCTGTTTCTGTTCAACCTGAACCTTGTCCTCAAGCGCCTCGGCGCGATGCTGCCGGACGAAACGCTGCGTCAGGAAACGCGCCAATTCACGGCGTTCAACCGCTGGCTGCTGGTCGGGCTGCTATTTTTTGCCATTGTCGTCGCGGCGCTCGTGCAACTGCCGCATCCGTCGCCGCCCGTCGGCAAAGTTTTGATCTGGGTCAACCGCGCCAGCAACCTGCTGCTCATCTTTTTCATCCTGCTGCCGCTGGCCATGACGATGGCGCTCATCTGGAAAACCAAGGAAGTCATCCTCGATGCCGTATTCGGCGCGCGCGGCTGAAATAAACCCTCTCCCGCCGCCTTTGGCAGCGTCCAAACCCGGTTTTAGCTCACTTTCCAATAGTTTTAGACCGCCCCGCTTGGCTTATTACAAACCCTCATACTTTGCGGGACATCCCCCGGATTCTGCGGGACATCCCTTTAACTCCAAGGGGCGCTCCTCTACTTATGCGGGACATCCCGCAGTTTACGCGAAACATCCTTTGAATCTTGCGGGACATCCCTGAAATTATATGGGGCATCCCACAGATTCTGCGGGACGTCCCGTAGAATCTGCGGGATTAGCATCGGGCGTATCGTCACCGGCTAAAATGGCAGGGAAACGGAGATTTATCCCGGTTTAGGCCGGTTTTGTGGCCGGAGCAGGTGGGAATCGCCCAATGCCGATAGGAAAAACGTTCGCTACGGCCGGTCAGAAGATTAAAGTTTCACCCATTTGCCCTTGGCCGAGGATTCCTCGACGGCCGTCAGCACGCGCTGGTTCTTCAGGCCGTCCTCGAAGGTCGGCTGCACCGGTTTGCCGTCGGCGCAGGCGTTCACAAAATCTGCGACGGCGTGGACGAAAGTGTGTTCGTAGCCGAGGCCGTGGCCGGGCGGCCACCAGTTCGCGACGTAAGGCTGCACGCCGTCGCGCTGCGTCACCAGAATGTCGCGGAAACCCTGCCGGTCCTTCGGATCGTCGCCGTTGTAATACTTCAGCCGGTTCATGTCCTCGAAATCAAAATAGATGGAACCTTTGCTGCCGTTGATTTCGATCTCGATGTGATTGCGCCGGCCGAGCGCGTAACGCGTCGCTTCAAGGTTCGCCATCACGCCGCCTGCCATCCAGCCGATGAACGCGGCAGAATCCGGCGCGGTGACTTTGCCCAACTGGCGCTTGCCCTTCGCGAGCAAATCCGCGCGCGGACGTTCCGGCACGAACGTATGCACGACGCCGCAAACACTGGT
>Ga0302278_10002666_pt1 | contig 20368 bp, 22 predicted proteins | sample III_Bog_N3_2_FD_194543 | JGI IMG/M metagenome (GOLD analysis project Ga0302278, IMG submission 194543) | Peat permafrost microbial communities from Stordalen Mire near Abisko, Sweden - III_Bog_N3_2 | ecosystem: Environmental > Terrestrial > Soil > Wetlands > Peat | place: Sweden: Abisko...
CAGGCTGTTCAGATAATTGCGGATCTCGGGGCTGGTCCAGTCCTGGGGGCCTACGAATTTACGGCGGATGATGCCGTTGCGGTCGATGAGATAGGTTTCAGGCCACATGTCGGTGTGGTAGAGCTGCGCCGCGGACTCTGAGGGGTCGCGCACCGTGATGAGATCGACGTGGTGGCGGACCAGGAAGCGGGAATAGGTGGCGGCATCGTCGTCAATGCTGACGGCGAGGATGGCCAGGCTGGGCATCTGGTGGTGCAGTTCGAGGAGCGAGGGCAGCTCCTCGAGGCAGGGGGCGCACTCGCTCCACCAGAAGTTAAGCAGGACCACCTTGCCGCGATAGCTGGCCAGATGCACGGAGGTGGTGCCGTCGGAGACTGTAAAGTCGGGCGCGGCCTTGTCGGTTTGGGCGGGATGCGCGCCGCGGTTGCACGCCGCGAGAAGGGCGAGGGGCGTGAGAAAAATCCAGATCAGGATACGAGGAAACCGCACATCTCTATAATACGAACCGAAAGGGCAGGAAGGAAACGGTTGGGGCACAATGGAGAGCGATAAGCCGGGTTTGCCAAGGTCGGGTAGTGGGCCGGGCAGTTGGAAGCCGGTGCTGGGCCTCGTGGACCCGGCGGAGGCTGCGCCGCCGACGGCGGACTGGCGCGAATGGGCGGCCAAGGCGGTTCCGGGGACGGTATTCGATCAGCCGGAGCCTGAGGAGTTGATCGAACTCACGGTGATTGTCCCGGCACGGAACGAGGAGGACTGCCTGGGCGACTGCCTCAAATCGCTGGTCAGCCAGTCGGAAAATATCTTCGAGCTGGGCAAGGATTGGGACCTGATCGTGGTGGACGACGGCTCGACGGACCGGACGGCCGCGATTGCGCGCGGCTTTGCGGGGGTGACGGTTATCGCTGCGGAGAAACTGGAGGCGGGCCAGTTGGGACGGATGTGGACGGGGAAGAACAACGCCGTATGGACGGCGGCGCGGCGGGCGCGCGGACGCTGGCTGCTCTTTACCGATGCGGACACGATTCACGAGCCGGGCGGCCTGCGGCATGCCATGCATGAGGCGGAGCGGTACAAGGTGGGCGTGTTGAGCTACTCGCCGCGGCAGATTGTGATAGGCCTCGCACAGCGGTCGCTGATGCCGCTGGTGTTTTGCGAGCTGGCGCTGGCGTATCCGCCGGCCAAGGTTTCCGATCCGTCGCAGCGCATCGCAGCGGCCAACGGACAGTTCCTGCTGGTGGAGCGGGAGGCGTATCGCAAGCTGGGCGGGCACGCGAGCGTAGCCGGCGAGGTGCTTGAAGATGTGGCGCTGGCGGTGCTGGCCAAGCGGCGCAGGGTGGGATTGCGGTTCCGGTATGCGGACGACATTGTCTCCGCGCGCATGTATCGCACGACCGCGGCCATGGTCGAGGGCTGGACCAAGAATTTGAAGTTGCTATTTAACAACGCGCTGACGCTCGCGATCTTCAGGGCGCTGGATATTTTTCTTCTTTTTGGACTGCCGGTGTTGGCCTTCGAGTTGTGGAACGCGCGGCTGGGCGCGCATGGCCTGGAGTGGCTGGGCGCGGGATGGATTCTGGCTCTGCTTTGGCTGCGCACATTGTTCCGGTTTTACAGGCGGGTGGCAAAGTCGAATTTTCCGTTTATTGATTGCGCGATTTCGCCGCTGGGGCTGCTGCTGTTCGTGGTGCTGCTCTATCGAAGCTGGTTTCAGCACCGGATTCTGAAGCGCGTAAGCTGGAAGGGGCGGGAATACAACACTCGGTAGATTTGACCCCCTGCCATATGGACGGCGGCCTATTACAGGCACGGGTGTGGGCTTCAACAAAGAGGGTAGTTATGTGAGCCGAGATATTTTTCAATTTTGGTCTGAAATACCGGACGACGTGTTTGAGCACCCGGAGGACCGACTTGTGCTTCAGCGTGTTAAGCACAATTTTGCTCGCGATTGTTTGCCAGGAGCCTATCGAGGGCGCCTTCGTACCGCCGCAGTCGTGCTGCTCTTTCTCTCCCCCGGCCTTGACTCCGGCGACGCCGCGCATTGCTCGACCCCGGAAGGGAGAAATTATTATGCGCGTCAGCGAACTGGCGAATGCAATCTTCCGGAGGAGGAAGAACACCCCTCAGCATATAAGTGGTTGACTAGGATCTTTCGTCAATTCGACATTGATTACGAGGAAGCACGCCCAAACGTTGCAACGCTTAATATCGGTGCCTACAAATCAAAATCATTCGACGATTGGCCTATGCTTGCCGCGCTCCCGTCGTCCAGGGTCGCTCTTGACTGGGCGCAGTCAGTCCTTTTTCCTGAAGCTGAGGCCGGGAAACGCGTCGTTGTTTGCCTGCGCGCGCCGAAATTTTGGGGTTTGGGTGGCGAGCCCGTGGGATCGTTATACTGCCCCGCGTGTGGTCGCGATGCGGTCATGCGTCATGGCCCAATGCGCGAGCGCATAAAGGCCGCCGTTAAGGTAACCATTCAAAGGGCTCTACTTCGCGGCAATTCAGACTGGCCCTCACGGCCCGAGGACGGATCACAATTGAGGTCCGGTGCATAATTAGGCGGCCATCGAGTATCCGGGAATGTATTCTTATGCCGAGCTGTTTTCAGCGAGCCCGAAGAGAGATGGCCGACCGAGGCTCAAAAAGCGCAAGGGCCACTCGAAGAGTGACCCTTGCAAGGTACTTATGAGTGGTCTATCTGCCTGGGTAGCGTGTTCCTTCCAAGCCTCAACCACTCAGTAGTCTCAAAATGGCCCGATTTACAGTTTTTGTCAATGCTTTCGCTCTTTCTCTGACATCTAATTGGAACCGAAAAGGGAAACCGGACATCACTTAGTTGTACGAGGACCACATGATCTTCCTGACGCGGCGGGCGACGTTTTCCGCATCGCACTATTACTGGAATGAAGCGTGGCCCGCGGAGAAGAACGAGCAGGTCTTCGGCCGCTGCGCGAATCGCAATGGGCACGGGCACAATTACACGCTGGAAGTGACCGTGGCGGGCGAACCCGATCCTGTGACCGGCTTCGTGGTCGATCTGAAGTGGCTCAAGGATGTGATGGAGCGCGAGGTGCTTTCGGTGTACGACCACAGGCACCTGAATCTCGAGACGCCGGAGTTCAAAAACGCAAATCCGACGACGGAGAACATCGCCATTGCGGCGTGGAAACGGCTCGAGCCGGCTATCAATTTTGGGGGCGGCGCGTCTGCGGGCGGCGCGAAACTGACTCGGATTCGCGTGTACGAGACGCCGGAGATATTCGCCGAGTACAGGGGTGAGGCGTGAGGGCCTACTTCGGCCGCCGTTACGCGGTCAGCGCCAGTCACCGGCTGCATACGGAGGCACTGACCACAGAAGAAAACCGCGCGGCTTACGGAAAGTGCAACAACGCGCACGGCCATGGGCACAATTATTTTGTCGAGGTGCTGGTGGGCGGCGCGGTGGACCCGGAGACGGGAATGGTGGTGGACCTGGTGGCGCTGGACCGGACGGTCGGTGAACGCATTTTGCAGCGCTTCGATCACGCCAATCTGAATCTCGATCCACAGTTTACTGATCGCGTACCGACGACGGAGAATTTTTGCCAGACGATTTTCGATTTGTTATGCGATGCGTTGCCGGCGGGCGAACTGGAATATGTCCGTGTGGAAGAGACGGAAAATAATTTCTTCGAGTGTTCGGCGCAACCGGTCTCATAAATGGCAATACAGCGCGCCGCGCAAGTATGGGACCCGCCAACAAGGCGGGTTCCATGAAGCAGGCGAGTTGATAAGGTTGGTTATGAGACAGGTTTGAGAGGATAACGAGCGATGGCACACCCGACTGTTGTGAGTACCCCATTACAGAAAGCGATTGAGGCTGCCGAGGGACTGAGCGCCTACAGCACGCAGGAGATGTACCGCGAGATTCTCTCGCGCCTGGGCGAAGATCCCGATCGCGACGGCCTGCGCGCGACGCCAGAGCGTGTGGAGAAAGCGCTGGCCTTTCTCACCAAGGGATACGAGCAGGATGCCGCGCAGATTCTGCGCGACGCGCTGTTCGAGGTGGATTACGACGAGATGGTGATCGTCAGGGACATCGAGATGTTCTCGCTGTGCGAGCACCACATGCTGCCTTTTTTCGGCAAGGTGCACGTGGCCTATATTCCCAAGGGCAAGGTGATCGGGCTGAGCAAGATTGCGCGCCTCGTCGAGGTTTTCGCGCGCCGCTTGCAGGTGCAGGAGCGGCTCACGAGGCAGATTGCGGATTCGATCCAGGAGGCCATTGCGCCGCAGGGCGTGGGCGTGGTGATTGAAGCGCGGCACCTGTGCATGATGATGCGCGGTATTGAAAAGCAGAACTCCTCCACGGTCACGAGCGCCATGTTGGGCTGCTTCCGGCAGAAGGAAACCCGCGCGGAGTTTTTGTCGCTGGTGCGCCCGGTGGGTGCTGGCTCGGCTTAGAACAGCGTCCGATAAGGTAGATCTGGCCTTTTTGGTTTCCCACCCTTTCGCAAAAAACGCGAAAGGATGGGGCACGGGGCAGCCTTCAGGCGCCCATCGCCGGGGGGATGTTCAGGTATTTTCCGCGCAGGGCATTGGCGGCGGCAAGCGCGCGATCGAATCTGCGCTTGACGGTTTCGCCGATGCGGTCGAGCAGCGCGCGGTCTTCTTCGAGGAGGAGCGCCTGACGCGCAATCTGCTCTAACTGGTGCCAGTCGTGCCAGTCGCCGATGCGGCGCTGCACGTCGCCCAGCGCTTCCACCAGGGCGGCGTCGGACTGCGCGTCCAGTTGCAGGGTGTAGCGCAGTTGCTTCACCTTCAGCCGGAACTCATGCAGGTTGTCCGCCTCGAGAGGCGTCCAATCGCCCAGCTCGCGCATCACGTCCATGGCAGAACTGTGAATGTTTTCCTGGCTTTGGTTTGCATCGGCCCCTGAACTCGAAGCCGATTGCGCGTGCTTCGCCGCCGACGCGACAAACTTCGAATACTCCTTGAGATCCGCTAGCACGGCTTTGCGCCGGTGGTGCAGCGCGTGCTGCAACTCCCCCGCATACTGCTGCCGGGCAGTTTCCAGATGTTCCACCAAGTGACCCAGCGATTCGCCGTCGCAATACCGAGCCAGCTTGCGCGCGTCCGCCAGCAGCACGTCCATATCGCGCACGCCGCCGGCCGCCTTGCGCACCGGCTCGATGGATTTGACGAGGCGCCGCGATTTCTTGCCGTCGACGGCCTGGAGCACGCCGGCGATGGCTTCAACCCGCCGCGAAGCCGTGCGCAGTTTGTGCACGTCTTTGGGCGCGGATTCGCCGTGCAAGCTCTCGAGCGATTTGCCGAGCTCGCGCAACGCCTTCCGTACGCGTTCCAGTTCGCCGGCCATCCAGTTCTAGTCTCTCACCGCGTGCCAAACCCGCTAACCCCGCTAGCTCCGCCAACCCCGCTAACTCCGCTCGTTTCTGGATTCGTCGGTCGCCGGGTGAGTTGGCAAGGGGAGCCACGCGGACTAGAGTGTTGATGTGAACGGGCTTCTTGTTATCGACAAACCAGGCGGGATGACCAGCCACGATGTGGTGAACCGGCTACGACGAATTACCGGGGAACGGTCGATTGGACATTTAGGCACGCTGGACCCCATGGCGACTGGCGTACTTCCGCTGCTGATGGGCAAATACACGCGGCTGGCGCAGTATTTCTCGGCTGCTGAGAAGAGCTATCGCGGAGACATTCGCTTCGGATTTGCGACCGACACCTTCGACGCCGACGGCGAGCCGGCGGGACCGGACTGCTGGCCAGAGAGGTCGCAGACGGTCACGCTGGAGCGGGTGCGTGCGGCGGCGGTGCGGTTCCATGGCGAAATCGAGCAGATGCCGCCGCAGTTCTCGGCCAAGAAGGTTGACGGCCAGCCGGCGTACAAGCGGGCGCGCGAGGGCAAGCCGGTGGAATTGAAGCCGGTGCGGATTCGGATTGATGCCTTTGAGATTCTGGCGCTGGAGGGACCCGTGGCCAGCTTCACCATCGATATCAGCTCCGGCGGGTACGTGCGTTCGGTGGCGCACGAGCTGGGGCAGGAGCTGGGCTGCGGCGCGCATCTGAGCCGGTTGCAGCGCACGCGGGCCGGCATGTTTACGCTGGAGGACGCGCACACATTGGAGGAGCTGGAGGCGCTGGTTGGCAATCCCAGCGCGGGCAACGCGACGATTGACGCTGTTTGCGTGCATCCGCGCTTGTTGCTGCCGGAAATGCCTTCCGTCACCGCCGACACCATGGCGCTGGGCCGGTTGCGCAATGGCGCACAGGCCAATCTGCCGGAGTTCTCCGGGGCGTCGCTGGTGAAGGTGTTCGCGGGCCCAAGAGAGCTGGCCGCAATCGCCAAACGAGTGGCAGGAACGCTGTTTCAGCCGGTGGTGGTGATGGGGTGAGGGCAGGGACTAAGGGACTAGGGACTGAGGGACTAAGAAGACAAAGGAGCATTGCGACGACCTCAAGTTTTCGTTGCCATGTTTCCTCGCCCCTGTTTTCATCCCCCGGCCCCCACCGCTTAGACTAATATTTCGCAGTATTCCGAAGGAGCAAAACCGCCATGGCTTATCCCACGAATTATCGTTATACCCGCGAGCACGAATGGATCTCGGTCGAAGGCAACATCGGCTCGATTGGCATTACGGATTACGCGCAGAACTCGCTGGGCGACATTGTCTACGTGGACGCGCCCAAGGTGGGCGATACGGTGACCGCCAACGCCACCTTTGGGTCTGTCGAGAGCGTGAAGGCGGTCAGCGATCTCTATTCGCCGGTCAGCGGCAAAGTGACCGCGGTGAACGAGGCGCTGAAGAACGAGCCGGACAAGATCAACCAGGACGCGCACGGCACGTGGATCATCAAAGTGGAACTGGCTGATCCCGGCGATGTGGCCGGGTTGCTTGATGCGGCGGCGTACGAGGCGTTCGTTGCGGAAGAAACGAAATAGCTGCCTGCTTCCCGCTCGTAGCATCTAACTTGTTGGCCGCGACTTGCGGCTGCATCGAATCTTGCAGAATGTTTTCCACTTATCTGCGGCCCTTATCTTTTCTATCTGCTTTTAGCTAGAGGCTAGAAGCCAGGAGCTGGAAGCTGTTATGCGTTATCTCCCCAAATCCGACGAAGAGCGCCGCGCGATGCTGGCCGAAATCGGCGCGGCGTCGATTGACGATTTATTTGCCAGCATTCCGGCGGAATACCGGATCAAGCGCGATCTCGAAGTGCCGCGCCAGCAGGCGGAGAGCGAGATCATCAACTACTTTCGTGCCGCTGGAGACAAAAACTCTACCGGCTACGCGAGCTTTCTGGGCGCGGGCGCTTATCGCCACTACCGGCCGGTGATTATTGATGCGCTGGTGCAGCGCGGCGAGTTCCTCACCAGCTACACGCCCTACCAGGCCGAGATTACGCAGGGAACATTGCAGGCCATTTTCGAATTCCAGACCATGATTGCCGAGTTGACGGGCATGGATGTGGCCAACGCAAGCATGTACGACGGGTCAACGGGAGCAGCGGAAGCGGTGATGATGGCGGTGCGCGTGACCGGACGGCACAAGGCCGTGGTGGCTGCGGCGGTGCATCCCGAATACCGCGAGGTGCTGGCCACCTACGCGCAGCACCAGGGATTGCCGACGGCGATCATTGGCTACGACGGCAAGACCGGACGCGTGGATCTCGTAGCGCTGGCCGCGGCTGTTACCGAGGAGACGGCGTGTGTGCTGGTGCAGAGCCCGAACTTCTTCGGCATCGTTGAAGATATTCCGGCGATCGCCGAGATCGCGCATGCGCGGGGTGCGCTGCTGATCGTGTCGATCGCTGAGGCGGTCTCGCTCGGCATCGTACGCCCGCCGGTCGAGGCCGACATTGTTGCCATGGAAGCGCAGTCGTTCGGCGTCGCGCTCAGCTATGGCGGTCCGTTCTGCGGAGTCATCGCGGCCAAGGAGCAATTTGTGCGCCAGATGCCGGGACGGTTGGCCGGGCAGACAGTGGATGGGGCAGGGAATCGCGGATTCGTTTTGACCCTCGCGACGCGGGAGCAGCACATCCGCCGCGAAAAGGCGACCTCGAACATCTGCACCAATCAGGCGCTGGTGGCGCTGATGGCGACGATTTTCATCGCGGTTTACGGCAAAGAGGGCATGAAGGAGCTGGCCGAGCACAACCTGGCCAAGGCCGATTACGCGGCGAAGACGTTGGGCAGCCAGCCCGGCGCAAGACTGCGCTTTGCGGGTGCGCCGCGCTTCCACGAGTTCGTGCTTGAGACCGATGAGGCGCCGGCAGCATTGAGCCAGCGACTGCTCGACAACAAGATTGTCGGCGGCATTGAGCTGAGCCGTTGGTATCCGGAGCTTAAGAACTGCACGCTCTGGTGCGCGACCGAAGTCATCACGCGCGAGCAGATTGACGCGGCGGCGAAAGTGCTGGCGGGCGTCGAGGTGGAGGCGTAAAGGTGAACACCGGAACGCCTCATTCAACAAGGGCTTTGTAACAACGGCACGGCTTTAGCCGGGCCACAAAATCGATAGAGAGGAGGGCGGGCTTTAGCCCCTGCCATGGCGCATCCCAGCAGAAATGCGTCCCCGGCCAACGTCCTCAACCCATCGCGAACCTTTTTCGCGACGACGGGAACAAGCATGGGGCGACGACTGCTGCAATCTGAGCGCAATGCGAGTTTGCTTATCGACGTGCTTCGCTCACTTGCCACGGAACGCAAATTTGAGCTGCACGATTTTGTCGTAATGCCCGATCACTTGCATCTTCTTCTTACTGTGCACGACGAGATGACGATTGAAAAAGCAATGCAATTGGTTAAAGGCAGGTTCTCGCATCGTCTGTCACACGAGTGTGGTTACAAAGGCGAGGTTTGGCATCGCGGATTTACTGAGGTTCAAGTGATGAACCGGGAAAGTCTTGAGATTCATCGCGAATATATCGCGCAGAACCCGGTGAAAGCTGGATTGGCATCCAATCCGGAAGAGTATCCATTCTGTTTTCGTTTTTTGGCAAAGAAGAAAGCGGAGTCAAAGATTGGCAGGGGCTGAAGCCCGGGATTTCTTTCGCATGCGTGGTGGCCCGGCTAAAGCCGTGCCGTTGTTACAAAGCAACTGCCTGATCTTTGACACCATAACAATTGCGCAGCCGATTCTGCACAGAAGATCACAAGATTGCGATCTAACCTTACGAGGCATTTAAAATGGCAGGTAGTCTCCACAATCCCGGCCCGCACACGTTGGGCAAGGTTCGCCCGCAGCCCTCGCAGAACGAGGCTTTGCTCTTTGAGAAGTCGTCACCGGGCAAGCGCGCTTACAAATTGCCGCCGCTTGACGTGCCTGCTGTGAACGCTGACGCGCTGCTTGGCTCCGCCTTGCGTAAGGACCGCGCGGAGCTGCCGGAGCTCTCCGAAATCGAGCTGATCCGTCACTTCACACGGCTCTCCACGTGGAATTACGCGATCGATCTGGGCATGTATCCGCTTGGCTCGTGCACCATGAAGTACAACCCGCGCGTGAATGAATTCGTGGCGCGCATCGAGGGGCTGGCTGAGGCGCATCCTTACCGGCCGGATGCTCTGGCTCAAGGGATTCTGGAAGTTTTCGATCTGCTGCAACGCTGCCTTCTCGAAATCACCGGCATGGACGCGATCACGTTGCAACCCGCTGCGGGTGCGCACGGCGAGTTCACGGGAATCCTGCTCACGCGGGCGTGGCACGAGTCGCAGGGCAATCCGCGCAAGAAGGTTCTCATTCCTGACTCTGCTCACGGTACTAACCCGGCCACGGCGGCCTTCAGCGGCTATACCGTGGAGAATCTGAAATCGAATGCCGACGGCGGCATCGATCTCGAAGCTCTGGCGCGGCAAGTGGACGAGGAAACCGCGGCGCTGATGCTCACCAACCCTTCGACGCTGGGCGTCTTCGAGCATCAGATTCATAAAATCGCCGACATCCTCCACGCCAAGGGCGCACTGCTTTATATGGATGGCGCCAACATGAATGCGCTGGTGGGCAAGGTGCGGCCCGGCGACTTCGGCGTGGACGTGATGCACCTGAACCTGCACAAGACCTTCTCCACTCCGCACGGCGGTGGAGGGCCTGGGTCCGGACCCGTGGCGTGCAAGAAATTTCTGGAGCCGTTCCTTCCCATCCCGGTTCTCGTCCGAAACGAGGACGGTGCGCACTGCCCGGATGCGGCGGATTGGGAGGACACGAATGCTGAGCCGACGGCTGACGGCTGCCCACCGCTGTTTCGCGCACCCGTGCTCAAGCCGGACGGCGAGCGCGTGGGCGACACAGAGCCTTTGCCGCTGCACCCGCAGGCCGGCAGCCTGCGCTGGGAGTACGATCGTCCGCAATCCATCGGCCGCGTGCGCGCGTTCTACGGCAACACGGGAATGTTCATCCGCGCACTGGCCTACATTCTGGCCAACGGCCCTGACGGCCTGCGCCAAACCACCGAAGACGCGGTGCTGAACGCGAACTACATCCGCAAAAAGATCGAGGACCTGTACGAGCTGCCGTACAAAACGGCCTCGATGCACGAGGTGGTTTTTAGCGACAAGAGGCAGGCGGTGCACGGCGTGAAGACCGGCGACATCGCCAAGCGGCTCATCGATTACGGATTCCATCCCTACACGGTCAGCTTCCCGCTCATCGTGCACGGGGCGTTGATGATTGAACCGACGGAGAGCGAATCGCGCGAAGAGTTGGATCTGTTTATTGACGCGATGCGTTCGATTGCGCGCGAGGTGGAGGAGAATCCGGAGCTGGTGAAAACGGCGCCGCATTCCACGCGGGTCTCGCGGCTCGATGAGGTGCAGGCAGCGAGGAAGCCGATCCTGCGGTGGAAAAGAACAGGGACGTAGGGACTAGGGAATAGGGAATAGAAAGGCGAGATACAAGCGATGGGCGAATCATTTAGAGAATTGATCGTTTGGCAGCGTGCGATCGAACTCACCTTGGCAATCTATAAGCTCACGTCGTCGTTTCCCGATTCCGAGCGTTTCGGTCTCACAAACCAGTTACGCCGTGCATCGGTCTCGGTCGCCAGCAATATTGCGGAAGGCTACGGCCGGGCAAGCAGAGGAGAATACGTACAGTTCCTGGGGAATGCTCGGGGCTCGATCTCAGAGGTCGAAACACAGCTTGTGATCGCCAAAGCGCTTGGCTTTGGATCGAAACAAGTGTTGATTACGACCGAGGATTTGTGCAATGAGGTCGGCCGCATGTTGCGCGCGATGATGAAGTCTCTGAAGCCGAAGTCCCTAGTCCCTAGTCCCTAGTCCCCGCCTTCAGGTATCAAGCGCGCTATATGCCGCATCAAAGCTGCTGGCTACACTCGATTTCAGAATGGCCAGCACTCCTTCATCGCCGGCGTCGGGTTATCGCGGACGGCTGGCGCCCTCGCCTACCGGCTACCTGCATGTGGGCCATGCGCGCACCTTCTGGACGGCGTTCCAGCGGGCACGCGAGGCCACGGGCACGCTGGTAATGCGCATGGAGGATCTGGACTCCGAGCGCAGCCGGTCGAATTTTGCAGAGGCCGCGATGGAAGATCTACGCTGGCTCGGCATTCGCTGGCAGGAGGGTCCGGACAAGGGCGGTCCCCATGCGCCCTACGTGCAGAGCAAGCGCCGCCGCCTTTATCTGGCTGCGTGGCGCAAGCTGCTGCACCGCGGCTGTCTATTCGCATGCCGTTGTTCGCGCAAGGACATCGATTCCGCGCTGGCCGCGCCGCACGAGCGCGCGCAGACCGCGAGCACGGGCAGCAAGCTCGACATTCTCGACGACGAACCCATGTATCCCGGCACGTGCCGCCACCTCGCCGGTCATTTGCCGCAGTTGCCCGGCCCTACTTCGGCGGATGTTGACACGCCTGAGGGCACGAACTGGCGCTTCCGGGTGCGCGACGGCGAAGTGATTGAATTTGTCGATCGCAACCTGGGCCCGCAGCGTTTTGTGGCCGGCGTGGATTTTGGCGACTTCGTGATCTGGCGGCGCGACGGCGGCCCCAGCTACCAGCTTGCTTGCGTGGTCGACGATGCCACCATGCGCATTACGGAAGTGGTGCGCGGCGCCGATCTGCTCAAGTCCACCGCGCGACAGATTCTGCTCAATCGCGCGCTGGGATTCGAAAATCCAGCGTGGTACCACTGCCGCCTGGTGGCAGACCACCACGGCCGCCGCCTGGCCAAGCGCCACGACGCGCTCAGCCTGCGCGCCCTGCGGCTGCGCGGGCTTACGCCCATGAAGATCCTGGCGGCAGAATTGCCGGTCGAAGTATAAAAGGCAGGGAGCAAGGGAACGAGGGAGCAAGGGAGCGAGGGAGCAAGGGAGCAAGGGAGCGAGGGAGCAAGGGAACGGGGGGCTAAAGTCCCGGATTTTTGTTGGCCGTTTGCGGCACGACTGAATAGCTTGCTGAAAAATTCCGAAGCGAGCGCGAAGTGTAGCGAAAAAACATCCCTCAGCGGCTGAAGCCGGGCCATTTTGCTGGCCTTATCGGCACGGATAAATCCGTGCCCTTTCAAAGCGAGCCTCTCGATTGAGTTTTTCAGCAGCCTGTGAAGTCGTGCCCTTTCGCGATGGCCTCAAACTGAAATGATGCCGCGATGCAGATGCAGACCCCACGGGCTGCGCCGCATGGGTGCGATGCTTTACCATCGGTGACGACAGAAATTCACTTCCCGGCGCGTTTCAATCGCGCTAAGGTTGCGCCAAGGTCGCGTCAGGATTGGTTTGCCATGGGTGAGGAACCGCGCCGTTTGAACCCGCTACGCAGCGCCCCGAACCTGCTTACGCTCCTCCGCATGTGCCTGGCGCCCTTCCTGGTGGCGGCGATCCTCGAGGAACACTATGCTCTGAGCTTCGGGCTTTTTCTGGCCGCGGGGATCACCGATGCGCTGGATGGCACACTGGCGCGCCTGCTCAAGCAGCGGTCGACATTCGGCGCATATCTTGATCCGGTGGCCGACAAGCTGCTGCTGAGCACCCTGTTTCTGGTTCTGCTGCACGAAGGGCTGATGCCGGTCACCGTTACGGTGCTGGTGTTCGGCCGGGATGTGGGCATCCTGCTGGTCTCGGCGCTGCTTTATGCCGCGGTGGGCCGGCGCGAATTTCATCCCAGCATCTGGGGCAAGGCCAATACCCTGGCCCAGATCGCAGCGGTGTCGGCAGTGCTGCTCGAAAAGGTCACGCCGGATTGGTACTGGGTCGAGGCGTTCCGCACCGTGGCGCTGGATGCCACGATGGCGCTCACCGTGATCTCGGGACTGCACTATGCGTGGACGGTTTCGCGCCGCGGCGGGGCGTCGGCAGCTAACGGCGCCAATGTTAAGTAATCCACCAGCCTAACTCCGCTAACACCGCTAACCGCTAACTCCGCTTATTCCTACGCATCGTCCTGGAAATCTTCCGCGCCAGCGGTTTCTTCAATCTCCATATCGCGAAACTCTTCGGAATCGAAGATTTCGCCACACTCCAGGCACTCGACAAACTCGGTGTCTTCGTGCCGGGAAACGATCCGGACTTTGGGATGTTTGCAGGCGGTTGCCATCGTTCTCGGGACTTCGTGCACTCCGCAATTCCAGTTGGATGCGCCCTTTCCAGCCCCGTGCCGCCAGCCGCTCTTGGCCATGGCGGGGAGGGTCAACTTTCACCCCGACAATAAAAGGCCGCTTGTGGGAGCCTCGGGCTTGAGGGGTGCCGGCTTGGGTGTACGCCAATCTGGGATTGCGATAGGTGCTCTAGAGCGTCTTCGATTCAGTTGTTAGCATCGCCGGTGTATGCGGAAGGTCAATTTCTTGAGGAAATTGACCCTTGGCATTCTGCATTCTGCTAAAAGCAGAATCGAAAACGCTGTATCCGCAAGATTGTAACTGTCTTTTGGGTAAATGCAAACCCATTTTTGATGAAAGTTGCGGCGGAAATAGCAGATTTGCCCCGGCGGGACGGGCTGACACCGCCCTTGAAAGGCAAACGAAACCGGACGTATACTGAATACGGACCGTTCCAGTCGCATATTCCATGCTAAAGCTCACCAAAAAAGCGGATTACGGGTTGATGGCGCTCAAGTACCTTGCCGAGCACCCGGAAACCCCTGCGTTGAGCGCCAAAGACGTAGCGGATGCGTATGGAATTCCGGCGCAACTGCTGGCCAAGATCCTGCAGCGGCTCACCAAGGCGGGCCTGCTCAAGTCCAGCGCCGGCATGAACGGTGGCTACGCGCTGGCCCGCGACCCGCGCCAGATTTCGGCATTTGAAGTGATCCACGCCATAGACGGGCCCCTGTTTCTCACCTCCTGCACCAAGGGGACCAAGTCCTGCGACCTTGCGCCGGGCTGCACCATCAAGGAACCGCTGGCGCGGGTGAACGAGACCATTATCGGAGTGCTGAAGAGCATCAGCATCCACGACCTGGCAGAGCAGGAGCAGGCCGCGGCCAAGGCACGCGACGTGCAGGGGCTGGTCACGTTGACGGTGTAGAGCGGAGTTAGCGGCGTTAGCGGGGCTAGCGGAGTTAGGGAGAGCCCGGTTCTGCTAACACCGCTAACTCCGCTAACACCGCTATTGAGAACGGAGACAAAGATGAGCGCGGCAGCAAGTCAAGTGGAGGCGCCGGCGGGTGTACATCTGCCCATCTACATGGATAACCACGCCACCACGCCCCTGGACCCGCGGGTGCTGGAGGCGATGATGCCGTACTTGACTACAAAGTTTGGCAACGCGGCCAGCCGCAACCATTCTTTTGGATGGGAGGCGGAGCAGGCCGTGGATGCGGCGCGCGAGCAGGTGGCCAAACTGATCGGCGCGACGGCCAAGGAAATCATCTTCACATCCGGCGCGACGGAGAGCGACAACCTGGCCCTGAAGGGTATCGCGGAGATGTATCGCGAGCGCGGCAACCACATCATTACGCAGGTGACCGAGCACAAGGCGGTGCTCGATACGTGCAAGCGACTGGAAAAGTCCGGCTGCCGTGTCACGTATCTGCCGGTGAAGGCCGATGGCACGATCGATCTCGAAGACCTGCGGCGCGCCATCGACGACAAGACAATTCTCGTTAGCATCATGGCGGCCAACAACGAAATCGGCGTGCTACAGCCGGTTCGTGAGATCGGCAAAATCTGCCACGAACGCGGAGTGCTCTTTCATACGGATGCGGTGCAGGCCGTGGGCAAGGTTCTTTTCAACGTGATCGACGACTTTGTGGATGTGGCGTCGATTTCCGCGCACAAAATTTACGGCCCTAAGGGCGTGGGCGCGCTTTACGTGCGGCGTCGCAATCCGCGCGTGCGAATCGCGGCGCAGATCGACGGCGGCGGCCACGAGCGCGGCATGCGCAGCGGCACGTTGAATGTTCCCGGCATTGTGGGCCTGGGCAACGCGTGCGAGATTGCGCAGCAGGAGATGGCGGAAGAGTCCGCGCGGCTTTCCGCATTGCGCGACCGGCTCAAGACGAAGCTCGAAGCGGAGCTCGACTACGTGCATGTGAACGGCTCGATGGAGCACCGGCTGCCCGGCAATTTGAACATGAGTTTTGTCTACGTCGAAGGCGAGTCGCTGCTGATGGGCATTAACGATGTTGCGGTTTCCAGCGGCTCGGCTTGCACTTCGGCCACGCTCGAGCCTTCGTATGTACTGAAGGCCTTGGGATTGGGAGACGATGTAGCGCACAGTTCGATTCGCTTTGGCCTGGGGCGCTTCAACACCGAGGCCGAAGTGGATTACGTGGCCGCCAAAGTGATCCAGGTAGTGCGGCACCTGCGCGAGCTGTCGCCGCTCTACGAAATGGTAAAGGACGGCGTGGATTTGACCAAGGTTCAATGGGCGGCGCATTAGAAGCGAGCGGTTAGTGATTAGTGAGTAGTGCTTGAGAGACGGCAGGTCGAGAGCCTGTAGCTAATCACTAACCACTAACCACTTCGAACTTAGAACGAAACACAAGGGAAGCAACAATGGCATACAGCGATAAAGTAGTGGACCACTACAACAATCCGCGCAACGTGGGCACGCTCGACAAGACCGCGGCCGAGGTGGGCACAGGCCTGGTAGGCGCGCCGGAGTGCGGCGACGTGATGCGCCTGCAAATTCGTGTGAACCCTGAGACGAATGTGATCGAAGAGGCCAAATTCAAGACCTTTGGCTGCGGCTCGGCCATCGCCAGCTCATCTCTCGCCACCGAATGGATCAAAGGCCGCACCGTGGACGATGCGTTGAGCATCAAAAATACAGACATTGTGAAAGAGCTGTCGCTGCCGCCGGTGAAGATTCACTGCTCGGTGCTGGCCGAAGATGCTATTCGCGCCGCGATCGGCGACTGGAGAAAGAAAAACGGCGTTGTGGAAGACACTGCGCAGGTGCCGAAGAAATAGAGTCGCTTTGAAAGGGCACGACTTTAGTCGTGCCGCACACGGCTCAAAAAAGAATCGGGGCTTTAGCCCCTGGGGAACGAAAATCATGCCAGACATCGTCACACTCGATCCGAAGCCCTCGCAAGACGCGCCCACTGTCGACCCGCAACCGGCCGCTGCTCAAGGCGTCCACGTTACTCCCAACGCGGTCAAGCGTATCCGGGTAATCCTTGCCAAGGAAGGCATCGCGCCGGAGGAAGGCGGCCTGCGACTGGGCGTGAAGGGCGGCGGCTGCTCGGGCCTGTCATACGCGATTGCATTTGACAGCCATCCCCGCGAGCGCGACCGTATTTTTACTTTTGAAGGCGTGCGCGTGTTTGTCGATCCCAAGAGCTTTGTTTATCTGAGCGGAATGACGCTCGATTACGAAGAGACGCTGATGCGCCAGGGATTCAACTTCATCAATCCGAACTCCACGCGTTCCTGCGGCTGCGGTACATCGTTTTCTGTTTAGAGCGCCACGCGCATAAAGGCCGTTCATGCTGAAAGTCGTCGAGAATGCGGTTCCGGTTGCCTGCTGGGCCTGCTCCGTTGCGCATAACGAATCCACGCTCTTTTGTCCGGATTGCAGCAAGATTCAGCCTCCAACCACCGGCGATTATTTTTCTGTGTTCGGCCTGGAGCATCGGCTGAACATCGATCTTCCCGCATTGGAGCAGGAGTTTCATCGCCTCAGCCGCAGGCTGCATCCCGACCGCTTTGCCCGCGCCAGCGAAAACGAAAAGGATTGGAGCCTGGCTGATACCGCGCTGCTCAACGACGCGTATCGCACCCTCAAAGATCCGCTGCGCCGCACCGAGTATCTGCTCAAGCTCCAAGGCGCGGAGATGGGCGTATCGCCTGAGGCTTGCAGTGGCACAACACTCCTCCAAAACCAAGAAAAAATCCAAAACCAGGAAAAAATCCAAAACCGAGAAAAAACGTCGCGGGTTCCCGCGGATCTTCTCGAAGAGGTCTTTGACCTAAACATGCAACTTGAAGAGATGCGCATGGCCAGGAAGATGGGCCAGGAAGATCCGGAGCTGAAGGAGAGCCTGCTGACGGCGAAGGAAAAATTTGTGGGATTGGTGAACGCGGTGGACCGTGAGTTGCGCGCGCAGTGGACGATTTGGGATGCCGGCGATGCGGCTGCGCGCCAGCCCGCACAACAAGCGATGATGGCGCTGCTCGATAGAAGAAAGTATTTAAGCAACCTGGTGCGCGACGTGACCGAAATCCTGGGGGACTAAGCAGCAATATGGCGGAAGGGCACGTCGTCGGCATCGACCTGGGAACCACCAACTCCCTCGTCGCCTACATGGAGGGCGACAGGCCGGTGGTCATTCCCGGCGTGGACGGCTCGAATCTTGTGCCCTCTGTTGTTGCGCTTGATCCAGTTGCGCTCGATCCCACGACCGCAAAACCCGGCCGGCCCACGGTCACGGTTGGCAACAGCGCACGCAAAGCGCTCATCGAAACGCCGGAGCGCGTCATCTATTCCGTCAAGCGTTTGATGGGCCGCGACCTCGAAGAGGTCCGGACGGAGCTGAAGTTTTTCCCCTTCCGTCTTGCCGGCGACATCGAAGCGGGAGAAGTCCCGCGCATCCAGTTGGGCGAGCTGCGTTTTACGCCGCCGGAAATTTCTGCATACATTCTGCGCCAGCTCAAGCGCAATGCCGAGCGCTTCTTTGGGAGCCCGGTTACGCAAGCTGTGATTACCGTGCCCGCATACTTCAACGATGCGCAGCGCCAGGCCACCAAAGATGCGGGCCGCATGGCGGGCCTCGACGTGTTGCGGCTGGTGAACGAGCCCACCGCCGCGGCGCTGGCTTACGGCCTCGATCGCGCCAAAGAAGGCACCATCGCCGTCTACGATTTCGGCGGAGGCACCTTCGACATCTCCATTCTCAAGCTGTGCGACGGCATCTTCGAGGTGCAATCGACCAATGGCGATACGCACCTGGGCGGCGACGATATCGACAATCTGCTGCTGACCATTGCGCTCGACGAAATTTACGCCGAGCACGGTGTCGATCTGCGCGCGCATCCCGGCGCGGTGCAGGGTCTGCGCAAGGCCGCCATCGACGCCAAGATCAAGCTCTCAACTGAGCAGGCCGCGCATTTCGATATTGAACTGCCCAACGGCGACCGCTATCAGCGCGAAATTCCGCGAGCGGTTTTCGAAATGCTCATGGAGCCGGTGCTCAAGCGCACCGCCGCGCCCTGCAAGCAGGCGATGGCCGACGCCGGCGTGACGCCGGAACAAATCGACGAAGTGGTGCTGGTGGGCGGGTCGACGCGCATTCCCGCGGTGCGCGCACTGGTCGACGATCTTTTCCGGCTCGGCGCGCGAGGGAAAAAGCCGCACACTGAGCTGAATCCCGATGAGGTTGTGGCGCTGGGCGCGGCGGTGCAGGCCGGCATTCTGGCCGGCGCTTCAAAAACTACCGACGACATGCTGCTGCTCGACGTGACGCCGCTTTCGCTCGGAATTGAGCAATTAGGCGGAACGGTGGCGCGCATCATTCAGCGCAACTCGACTATCCCCGCTTCGGCAACCGAGCACTTCACAACTGGAGTTGACGGCCAGACCAACGTGGCGATTCACGTTTTACAGGGCGAGCGCGAACTGGCGGCCGATTGCCGGTCGCTGGCACGGTTCGACCTGAAAGGCATTCCGCCCATGGCGGCGGGGCTGCCGCGCATCGAGGTGCGTTTCCTCATCGACGCCGACGGCATTTTGCACGTCTCCGCGCGCGAGCAGCGCAGTGGAAAGGCCGCGGAGATTGAGGTGAAGCCGACGTATGGGCTCACCGATGAGCAGGTCGAAAACATGATTCTCGATTCTTTCGACCATGCCGAGGAGGATTTTTCTAGACGCCTTCTCATCGAAGCGCGCAACGAGGCGGATACGATTCTCGCGGCGGTGGCGCGGGCTCCGCAAAATCCTGCGTGGAACGAACTGAGCGCGGAAGAGCAGGCAGCGATCGCAGTAGCGCGCGACCGGCTGGTTCTGATCATGCAGGGCAGCGATTTGAATGCAATCAGCCACGCCATGGTTGCGCTCGACAAGGCCACGCGCCGGTTTGCGGAGTTGATGATGGATGCGGCGGTTTCCAGCGCCATTCGCGGCAAAACCATGAGCGAGGCGGGCAAGGAGATAGACGAAACCGTTTCCGCGCCCCATGACTTCGCGCCGGCAGAGTTCAAGTAAATGGGATCGGGCGGGATTTCATCGTACAATACCATCCAATCCCATTTGGAGAAAACAAATTCATGAAAGCACGAATTGCTGTGTTTTTCCTGCTTCTGATGAGCGCGGTTGTTTATGCGCAGCAGGCATCCAATGCCGCATACCCGTTGAAGATTCACGTAGTGTCGTCAGAGGTAAGTGCAAACTGCGCGACGATGGCCAGGGGCTTCAACTGCGGTGTTCTGGGTGTGACGATTGACGGCAAGAAGTATCGCCTTGAGGGAAGTTGCGGGCTGGCGAATGTTTTGCGTACTGGGGACTACCCCGGACGAATCGTAAAAGATAATGCAGCGGGAGCGGCAGAGTATAAGCGAGAGTATGAGCTTCTCTTTGCAGATGGAAAGACAGAGAAATATTGGGTCATAGGCGAATCGGAGTAGCCACACTGAACGCACAGGCGAGGGCGCAAATCGAGGAGCGAATGAGATGCAAGATACCGCAGCAAAGACCATCTCTGCGGGTAAGCTGGTCCGCGTAACGTTTCTCCCCGAGGGCCGCACCGTCGAGTTTGAGTTTGGCGCAATGCCCTGGGATCACCATGGCAAGCCCATGTCGTTTCTCGATGTCGCGGAAAACTTCGGCGTTGTTCTCGATCACGCGTGCGGCGGATCGTGCGCCTGCACCACCTGCCACGTGTGGATCAACGCAGGCGCGGAAGGCCTGAGCGAAGCGGAGGACGATGAACTCGACCGCCTCGATATGGCTGCCGATCAACAGTTGAATTCGCGGTTGGGCTG
>Ga0302278_10002674_pt1 | contig 20337 bp, 14 predicted proteins | sample III_Bog_N3_2_FD_194543 | JGI IMG/M metagenome (GOLD analysis project Ga0302278, IMG submission 194543) | Peat permafrost microbial communities from Stordalen Mire near Abisko, Sweden - III_Bog_N3_2 | ecosystem: Environmental > Terrestrial > Soil > Wetlands > Peat | place: Sweden: Abisko...
GAAGAAATAGCCAAAATGTATGCAGCGGTTGACGATCCGGCACTCTACCTCATTCACGATATGCGCTTTCATCGAACCATCGCGGAAGCGGCGGATAACCCTATTTTTACCGCGCTGATGGACACAGTTTCTACGGCGTTATACGATGACCGGCAAAGAAGTGCTGAACGATCTCAAAATCGCAAGATTGCGCTGGAGGCTTACCGTGAGATCTATCGGGCGATTCGTGAATGTAACCCGGTTGAAGCTCGCGCTGCCATGGAAAGACATTTCAATTCCGCAGCGATGGCGCCGCACAGGACGTAGGTTGTGTATCGCTTGAGATTGGTGTAAAGCGATCGCACCGAGGTCTTGTTCAGGTCCGAATAAAGTGCGTATTGCGAGTTCCGGTTCTACCGCGGCTGAGCCGCCAGAGAGGCCGCGAATTTGACCCGCAGAGCAAAGCCATATTGGCAATCGGCATCGGAGGGAAGCTTTAGGTTCAATGTGTCGGTTGCTTGCTGCCAGTCGACCTTCCGCGTTGAACCGAGCAGACTCACCTCCCGGATCGGATCGCCCTTCGTTTCTCCGGCCAGGCCGAGCGAATGCACAGAAGCGGTTCCGTCCGCGGGACATGCCATGCTGATGACGTAGAGGTTTTCGCCCTTTGTGGTAAAGCGAAAATCATGGGGTGTGTAACCTTTCATTTCCTGGTCGGAGGCGAAACCAGTCTTGACTTGAGTCGGACCCTCGCCTGAAACGATCCACGGCGAGGTCCCATAGATGGCCTCTCCATTGCGATTGAGCCATGCGCCCATATCCAGCAGGATGGTGCGCACTTCGTCCGGAATTGTTCCATCCGCCCGCGGTCCGATGCTAAGCAGCAGATTGCCATTCTTGCTGACAATATCCACCAGTTGGTGGACAAGGAATTCGGGTGTCTTGAACTTGTCGTGTTCCATGTACCCCCAGGAGAGATTGCTGATGGAGGTGTCGGTCTGCCACGGCCGCGGGTCGATATCCGCGCGCAGGCTTCGCTCAAAGTCCTTCACTCCCGAAGTCCCCTCCATCGCAAAGTCCTTGAACGTAATCGCGCCGTCGATTTGATGGCTGGCTGCGAAATTATCGTAGAACGCAGTGAATTCTGTCATGCTGGCGCGGAAGGCCGGCTGGCCGTTGCCGCCATCGAAATACACCAACTCCGGTTTGTATTTCTCGACCAGCTCGACAGACCTCGCCAGCCAGTCGCGAAGCCACGCATCACTGACGTAGGTCCATTCGTTCTGAGGATTGAAATGCGGATCGTTCAACCACTGATGGGCCGGGCCATAGAATGACGCAAACTTCGGATCGTTGACATCCGAACGGATGGAACGGCCCTCGCCGTAGTAGTAGTTGTGCTCCGCTCGGTGCGAGGAGATTCCGAAGTGCAGTCCGGCTCCGCGAATGGCTGTCAAGAGATCTGCGAGCACATCGCGGTGCGGGCCCATTTTCGCCACAGTCCAATCGGAAAGATCCGAATCGTACATGGCGAAGCCGTCGTGGTGCTCGGCGATGGGAACGACATATTTCGCTCCTGCCTGCTTGAAGAGGTCGACCCAAGCCTGGGGATCGAACTTCTCCGCGCGGAAGCTGGGAATGAAATCCTTGTAGCCGCGCTTGTCAAGGCTGCCGAAGCGCTGCACGAAATCGTCGTGCGCCGGGTCACCGGGCCGGTACATGTTGTGCGGATACCATTCATTCACCGCTCCCGGAACCGCGTACACGCCCCAGCCTATGAAGATGCCGAACTTGGCGTCCTTGAACCACTGGGGAACGGCGTGGTCGCGCAGGTTTTCCCAGTCTGGGCGATAAGGGCCGTCGTAGGCCTGCTCATCTGCCAGCTTCAGCAGAGCATTGCGGCGCCCATCGAACCTGGCAACCGAGTCCTGCCACTCTTTGTCAATTTGCTCGGACGATTTGACTCCATGCGTGGGCGCCCAGGCATCTGGAACCCCGGCAGCCGGTAGCGATTTTGGGGAGGCAGAAGGACTCGATTGGCCCAAAACTGCAATTGGCGCCGGGCACACAGCCAGCAGGAACACAAGGACGAAGTAGAACTTCATTTTCAGATCCCCGGCAAGACGTGGATTCGTTCAGAAAGATTATCTCCCACAGCGGCGGCGACCTGGGAACCTACAAAGGGCTTTCCTGGTACCGAACGCATTTCAATCCGTTGTCAATTTACCCTTGCTGCTTGAGTGAAACTGCTTCACCGTCGCACAGATTTATTTGAGAGATACGGGGCAAAAGAAAACCCCGCTGTTTATGCGGGGTTTTCTTGTCGGTGAACAGTTGGGATTGGACTGGAGGCCTTCGCGCCATCCGCGAATGCCAGAGCCGTGACGGAATATCCTCCGCTGGGTCTTACCTGGGGCTGGGGCTTGAAGGCCTCAGGCCTCAGTCACCTCACGTACGAAACAACTGCAATAATCACTTTGCATCAGCTGGATCAACCTCCTTTCCCGTGTAAGAACAAACTACCGCCAACGGTGCTCCCGCGTCAAGCGCTCGGCTCCTTCACCTTTTCACCTTTTCACTTTTTCGCCTGTCGGCTGTCCACTATTCACTGTTCACTGATTTCACCAGCTATGCAGCCACTCCTCATCCCGGCCAATCCGCACCTGCGCATGGAACAACTGGCTCAACCGAGCCTCGGTCAGCAACTCCGCCCGCGGCCCATCCCCAACAATCCGCCCGTCGCTCATCAGAATCACGCGCTCAATCTCGGGCAGAATATCCGCCAGGTGATGCGTCACCAGCACCAGCCCTGTTCCCTCCTGCGCCAACCTCCGCAGGGTCTCCCGCAATTCCCGCTGCGCCGCCATGTCCAGCGCGTTCGAAGGCTCGTCCAGCAGCAGTTGCTGCGGCCTGTGCACCAGCGCGCGCGCAATCAGTATGCGCCGCTTTTCACCTGCGGACATCTCACCCACCAAACGATTCTTGAGATGCGTCGCCTCCATCCGCTGCAACGCTTCGCGGGCCCGTTTCCTCATCTCTGCGGTCACATGCAGATTAGGCCACAGTGTGGAGGCGGAAAAGAACCCCGCAATCACAGCGTCGAGGCCCGTGGTCACCGCGGTCCGCTCCCCCGGCAACTCCGCGCCTACCACCCCAAAGTGCCTCCGCAGTTCGGTCAGGTCCCACCTCTCGCGGCCGAAGATCCGCACCTTCATCCCCGGCGAAAACATGGGGTACACCTGGCAGGTCATGGCCATAATCAGCGTCGATTTCCCGCACCCGTTTGGACCGAGGATGGCCACATGCTCCCCGGCGCACACTTCGAGGCTCACGTCATGCAGCACCACACGATCGCCACGCGCCACATTGACATGCCGCAGTTCAAGGAATTCCGCTGTCTGTTCTTTGATTGTTTCCGTCCGTCTCTCTTCTAAATCTACTCCGCCGCATTACCGCTTCGGAATTTTGTCTTGCACTCATACATCAGCCTGTCCGCTCGTTCTACCAACTCCTTCGCGCTTTCACCGTCCCTCACCAGGGCCGCACCTAATGAGATCGATATCGGAATTGCCTTCCCGTCGTCGCTTGGAACGGAAGTCCCCGCAAAAAGCGCAAGGCATCGCGCCGCCATCACCTTCAATCCATCTTCGTTCACATTGCGCACAATGGCGAGAAACTCGTCGCCCCCCCATCGTCCCACCGTGTCCGAAGGGCGAAGCGTCCCCACCAGCGCCTTTCCAGACTCCTGTATCGCGCGGTCTCCGCAAGCATGCCCGAATTGGTCGTTGATAGCCTTGAACCCATTCAGGTCAACCGACAAAATCCCAAATGGTTCCCCGTGCACCCGGTACTCACTCAAGGCGCTCAGCAATGTCATTTCCAAAAAGCGCCGATTCGGCATGTTCGTCAGGTGGTCAAGAAACGCGAGCCGCTCCAGAGCCTCGGTCCTTCGCCTCGCATCATTTTGGGCAGAGTCGTCGCTGAATATCTCGATCGCCCCCACAATCGCGCCCTCGGGCGACCGCAGCGGTTGCACCCGAACCAGTACCGGTACGCGGCGGCCTTGCTTGTGCCGTAAATAAACTCTGGCCTCGTGAGTGTTTCCGTCATTGATGGATGCCGTCAGCGGGCAATCTTCCTTGCAAAGCCTGCGTCCTGCATTGTCAACATGGCACAGTATGTCCTCCTGGCAGTTGCGGCCAACCAACTCATCGGATTTATACCCTGTCAGACGAAAAGCCCCCTCATTCCAATACAGAATCCGCCGTTCGCGATCCACAAAGTAGACGCCATCACTCATCTGGTCCAGCAGATTCTTGTAAAAAGTCGCATCGGTCGGCGGCAAGGTTGGATTTTCCTCTTTCGGTTCCATACACTTCCTCTGTTGTATTGCACCATTATGTCATTTAGGGTGTTCCACCGGGACCTCAAATGCGGTTTCTGAAACGCAACGCATCAAAAGGGTACATTGGTAATTCACTCTTTTCAATCGCACCCGGCGGCCACCATCCGCGCCCAACCCGCTTGCTCCAATTCACCTGTTAAAGTAAATGGATTGACTCCCTGACCAATGACTGAGACCAACATGTCCGACGCTTCCCAGTTTCTCATTCCCAAGGGCTTTCGCTTCGCCGCCACCAAAGCCGGCCTCAAGAAAAGCGGACGCACCGACTTCGCGCTCATCGTGGCCGACCAGCCTGCCAGCGCCGCAGCCGCCTTCACCGCCAACCGCGTCACTGCCGCTCCGCTCATTGTCGATAAAGAAAACCTCCGCGCCACCGGCGGCCGCGTTCGTGTCGCCGCCATCAACGCCGGAAACGCCAACTGCGCCGCCGGTTCGCCCGGCCTGGCCGCTGCCCACGCCACTTGCGACGCCGTTGCGGAGCTCTTCGCCTGCACGCCCCAGGAGGTCTTTCCCTCTTCCACAGGCATCATCGGCGTCCCGCTTCCAGCCGAAAAGCTCATCGCGGCGCTGCCCGCACTTGCCGCCTCACTAGGCGAGGAATTCGTTCACTTCCTTCAAGTCGCAAGAGCCATCATAACCACCGACACCGTGGAGAAAACCGCCTTCGCCAGCGTCGAGGTCGAGGGACACGAAGTCCGCATCGCCGGCGTTTGCAAGGGCTCCGGCATGATTCACCCCCAGCTCGTGCCCCACGCCACCATGCTCGTCTACATCCTCACCGACGCCCAGGTCGACCCCTCTGTACTCGACGCCTACCTGCGCCAATCCATTGAGGTCAGCTTCAACCGCATCTCCGTCGATGGAGACACCTCCACCAACGACACTGTTCTGCTGCTGGCTTCCGGAGCGAGCGGCGCAACTATCGGTCCCGCCCACGCTGAGTTCGCAGAGGCGCTCACCCGGGTATGCACGTCGCTTGCGCGTCAAATCGTTGCCGACGGCGAAGGCATAACCCATGTTGTTGAATTGCGTATCGAAGGCGCAGCTACAGACGCAGACGCGCTCAGGGTCGCCAAAGCCATCGCCCACTCGCCCCTGGTGAAAACCGCCTGGGCCGGCAACGACCCCAACTGGGGACGCCTGATGGCCGCCATCGGCTACTCGGGCGCCGACGTCGAACCCGATCGCATCGACATCGACTTCGGCACTCTGCCCATATGCCGCGACGGAGGACGCGCCATCGAGTTCGACGAGCACGCGGCCCACGCTTACATCGCGCAGCCCGAGTTCTCGATTTCTATTCGGCTCTATCAGGGCTCAGGTGCATGCGTCTTCTGGACCACCGACCTAACCGTCGAGTACATCCACATCAACGCCGACTACTCCACGTAGGGCGCCGCCCGATTGGCCCTCGCCCAGATCCGCGACTCTCGCCGCCGCTCGCCGCATTGCATCCCCAGGTAGAGCATCAGTCCAAGCGCAGCCGCGCCGCCTGTATCCAGCATCACGTCGCTGAATTGACCGCACCGGTTGGGAACAAAGCACTGGTGGAGTTCATCCGCGCCGGCAATGAGAAACGTAACCAGAATCGCCAATCCATGCGCGCGCAGCTTTCTCGTCAACAGCGTAGCCGCGTCGTTGATCGCCAGCCAGAACCCGCGAAAGCAGACCAGCGAAAACACACCGTAGCCCATAAAATGCCCGGTCTTGCGGATCACGTGATGAATCGTATCCCAGTACACGCCGATGTCGTAGCCAAACAGCGCTTCGGCCACTCGCTGCAAGGGTTCGCTGGTGCGGTCCGCGCCAAAATACTGCGTCGACTCGGCCACAAAAACCGTTGAAAACAACAACACCGGCAGCCACGCGCTCAGCCATTCCGCTCTGTACGGAACAGTCTGTGGCGCGTAGCGCCGGTAAATCAAGGCAGATGTAGACAAGGGTGAGGCTCCTCAAGACAGGCTCCGTCCAGTAACAGACGCCCAGCCCGCGCAATAGGAACCTCTTCGGCAAAATCCAAGGATTCATGAGATAAGTCTTAGTAACTTTAATAACTAGCGATGAACTGTCCAGTTTCGAGACACTGATAGCTTTGTTTACTCCGACCGAAGCGCCTCCATCGGATCCACCTTTGCCGCTCTCCGCGCTGGGATGTAGCTGGCCAGTGCGGCGACAAACAACAACGCCAAGGTTGCTCCGGCGAAGGTCGCGGGATCGTTGGGCCGTACGCCGAACAACAGGTTCGAAAGCAGATGTGTGAGAGCGAAAGATCCGCCCAGGCCGATGGCTACCCCGGTCACACCGAGCAACATTCCTCGATAAAGAACGGAGCGCACCACGCCTCCGCCGCTGGCGCCCAAGGCCATGCGAATCCCGATCTCGTGGGTGCGTTGAACCACAGCGTAAGAAGCCACTCCATATACTCCCAGGCAGGCCAGCATTACCGTCAGTATTGCAAAGCCGCTCAGCAGAAGCGATATGAAGCGCGGCTCCGCCACCGAATCCGCAAAGTATTCGTCGAGAGTCTTCACATGGTAGATCGGCAGATTCTTGTTCAGCGCGGTTACCCTCTGCCGAGCAGCCTCCACGATGCTCACTGGATCGTTAGCTGTGCGCACGACAATGAACATGGAGTCCCATGGGCTCTGCGCCAATGGCGCATAAACCTCGGGAGCGGCTTCGACGCCGGGGCCAGTTTGCTTCATGTCCGGAATCACGCCTACGATCTCCCTCATCGGCGGTTCGCCTGGACCATAGCCGTTTCCGATGCCAGGCCGCACATGCTTTCCAATCGGATTCTGGTTGGGAAAGAAAACGCGCGCCAGCTTCTGGTTCACAATCACCACAGGTGTCGATGTCGAATTGTCCTGTGCGGTAAAGTCGCGTCCGTTCAGCAGAGCGGAGCCCACAGTGCGAAGATAATCCGGCTCAATCACCGCAAAGTCAGCCGACGGCCTCGATCCCATTGGAGTAGGCTGCCCCTCGATTTCGATGCTTGTGGTGACGTGCTCTCCCGTCAACGGCAGATAGGCAGTTGCGCTCGCCGAACTCACGCCGGGGATTGCACTCATTCGCGCCACAACATCCCGAAAAAACTCCGGAAACTGCGCATCCTTCATCCCCGCGGGCGAATCGAGCTGGAAGGTCAGCACATGATGCGGATCGAAACCCGGATCAACGCGCGTCAGGTGAAGAAAACTCTGGAACAGCAACAGCGCGCACAGCAGCAATGCGGCGGCTACCGCGATCTGGCTCACCACAAGCGTAGACCGCAGGCCCGCTCTGTCTTCGCCGCCTGTACCGCGCCCGCTCTTCTTCAGCCCTTCAGTGAGACTCACCTTGCCGGCCTGCAATGCCGGCGCCATGCCAAACAAGAATCCAGCCAGCAGCGAGACCAGCACAGCGAAGCCAAGCAAGCGCGCGTCAAGCCCAATGGTATCGAGACGCGGAATGTCGGCAGGCATAATCTTTACCAGGAATCGGAATGATAGCAATGCCAGCACCAGCCCCAGCGCGCCGCCCAGCAATCCCAGCACCAGGCTTTCCACAAGCAACTGGCCGGTCACTCGGCGGCGGCTGGCGCCCAGCGCAAGCCGCACAGCGATCTCCCTCTGCCGCCCTGTTGCCCGCGCCAGCAGCAGATTTGCTATGTTGGCGCACACCATCAGCAGCACGCATCCCACAGCCCCCAGCAGCACCAGCATCGGCATTCTCACATCGCCGGTAATCGATTCCAGTACGGTCCCAACACGAATGGTTCGCGGCTTGTTCTCCGGATGCTCTTTGTTCAGCCCGCCGGCAATCGTCACCAATTCGGCTTGCGCCTGTCGAACCGTAACATCGGGCTTCAGCAGCGCAACAACGTCTAGATAATGCGCGCCGCGCTGAGCAGCAATCGCATTTTCGCCTCCTTGCAAATCAATCGCGGTGGTGATCCAAAGGTCAGTGGAACCAGCCTGAATGGGAAATTCGAACCCCTTCGGCATCACCCCAACCACCGTGAATCCTCTGCCCCCAAGCTGAATTACCCGGCCCAGCACCGACGAGTCGGAATTAAACTCTCGCTGCCAGAGCCCATTGCTCAGCATCACCGCGTCGGTGCCGCTGGTGGCGCCGAGCTTGTCCTCCTCCGGTAAAAAACTGCGCCCCAGTACCGGCGTCACCCCAAGCAGCGAAAACAATTGTGCTGATACCACTGCGCCCTGCAAGTGCTCGGGCTCGCGCGGACCAATCAAAGTAAAATCGTCGGTTCTGAATGCGGCCATTCCATCCGCAACATGATTTCGAGCACGGAGGTCAACGAAATCAAGATAAGAAGCAACGCCTCCGCGGCCGGTAGCGACAATCAAGGATTGAACGCTAACCAGGCGGGGCGCGTTCGGAAACGGCAGCGGTTTCAGCATCACGGCATCCACCACACTGAACAGCGACGTCGTTGCTCCAGTGCCTAGCGCCAGCGTCAACAGCGCCACAATCGTAAAGCCCGGCGACTTCAGTAACTGCCGAATCCCGAACCGCACATCGCGCGCCAGCAGTTCAAGAAACGGCAATCCACGCTGCACTCGATACTGTTCCTTCGTCTGCGTCAATCCGCCAAAATTCTTCAGCGCCGAGGTCCGCGCCGCTTGCGCATTCATTCCGCACTTCACGTTCTCCTCGATTGCCAGTTCTATATGCGAACGCATCTCCTCATCGAGATCAACGTCAAATTTCCGTCCGCGGAACAACGATGCGCAACGACTCAAGAGAATTCGTATCTGGTCCATCTCAACTCCTATTCCGTTCGCAGTGCTTTCATGGGATCGATGGAAGCAGCCCTCCGCGCCGGCAGATAGCAAGCGGCCATCGCTACGGCAGCCAGCGCGATTGCCGCGCATGAGAAGATCAGCGGGTTCATTGCGTTCACCTCAAACAGCAGGCTTCCAATCAAGCGAGTCAAGGCAAACGCGCCAATCAACCCGATGGCCACACCCAGCCCGGTGAGCCGCACACCGAGGCCCATCATCATTCGCAGCACATCGCCGCGCTGCGCGCCCAGTGCCATCCGCACACCAATCTCCTGCCTGCGCTGCGTCACCGCGTTCGCCATCACTCCGTAGATCCCAATCGATGCCAATACCAAAGCAAGGACTGCGAACGCCGAGATAAGCGATGAACTCGCCCGGCGAACAGCCAGGGTCTGGCCGGCCAGCATATCCATCGGAATCGCTTTCAGCACCGGCAGATTCGGATCGACGCTCCACATTGCTTCCTCGGCAGACTTGATCATCGAGGCTGGATCCGTCTCTGTTCGCAGCGTAAACGCGACCAGCGGAAATGGAAGCTGGTCGAAAGGCCGATAGATGTCCGCATGGGTCGGCTGATCCTGCCCAAAAGCTTTCACATCGCCGGTTACACCCACTATCTGCCACCAGTCAGGCTTGTCCGCTGTACCAAGATTCAGCTCCTCTCCAATCGGTTCCCTGCCCTTGAAGTACTGTTCCGCCAAGGTCTGGTTGATCATCGCCACCTGCACTCCTCGATCCCGGTCCGCATCGCTAAAGTTACGACCTCGCAGCAACGGAATTCCCATCGTCCGCAGATAGCCCGAAGTAATAATGCGGTTATCGGCTTCCGGTTCCTGGTCCTGCTTGGGCGCGGCTTGTCCACGAAGCAGAAAGCTTGTCGTTCCCCAGAAGCCGCTCAGGGGCAGAAAGTTCACCACCCCCGCAGACTGAACCCCTGGCAGCGTATTCATCCGCTTCTCAACCTGCTCCACGAACTGACGCCTCTTCACTGGGTTCTCTGACGGGTAACGGTCTGGCGGAAGAAATAGCTGCAGTGAAAGAACATGATCCGGCTTGAATCCCAGGTCCGAATTCGTAACCTTATTGAAGCTAGCCACCACCAATCCCGCTCCGGTCAATAACATCAGGGCCAGGGCTACTTCGCTCACCACCATTGCGCTGCGCGAACGGTTTGAGCGGCGGGTCGATGTGCTGCCGCGCGAGGACTCTTTCATTGCCGCGCTCGCCTCTGTACGCATCCCCTTCAGCACCGGCACAATCCCAAACAGAAATGCCGTCAGCAGCGTAATGCCGAGGGCAAACAGCAACACTTCGCGATCCATTGGAATCTGCGTTAATTTTGGAATATTCAGATTCGCCACGTCAGTAGGAAAAAGCCTGAGAAGAAAATGAGTCCCAACCAGCGCCAGCACAATTCCGCCTGCTCCGCCAATCAGGGCCAGCAGCAGGCTCTCAGTCATGAACTGCCCCAGCAGCCGCCGCCGCGTAGCTCCCAACGCCATGCGCACAGCGATCTCTTTTTGCCGTTCGGCATTGCGCGCCAATGCCAATCCCGCAGTATTCGCGCACGCAATCAGCAGCACCAGGCCAACTGCGCCCATCAGGATCAGCAGCGGCATGCGAATGTCTCCGTCCAGTTGCTCTCGCAGTGGAACCAGAACAACGCGATTGCCGCTGTTAGTCTGCGGATGCGCGGCGGCCACCTGTGCCTCCACGTCGTTTAACCTCTTCTGCGCCTCTGCCAGAGATACCCCAGGGCGCAGCCGTCCAAGAATGCGTATGTAGGTATGATTGAAGTCGGTGTAAGCCGACGGGGCGATGTTGGACGGCGTCCATAACTCGACTGAGGCCGGATAATCGAATCCGCGCGGCATAACACCCAGCACCGTATACGCGATTCCGTCCAGCGTAATCACTTTGTTCACAATGCCGGGATCAGAATGAAATGTTGTGCGCCAAAGATGATCACTTAGTAGCGCTACTTTGGGGCCATCCGGCGAGTCCTCCATGTCCGTAAAGAGCCTCCCAAGCGCGGGCGCAACACCGAGGATGCGAAGGTAGTTCGCAGAGACCGCATAACCGATCAGGAACTGCGGCGCTCCCTGCCCGGTCAACGTATGCTCGTTGTCGTACGACGGCGCCAGATCTTCAAAGGCCGCACTTCTCTCTTTCCATATCGCGAAATCTCCGGGGGTGCTCGAGAGAGGCTGGCTACCCCGGACCGGGTTGGCCGTCCAAACAGCAACTATGCGGCCTGGATCCTTGTAAGGCAGCGGCGCCAGTAGCACAGCCTTTACAACCGAGAAGATCGCCGTGGTCGCGCCAATCCCCAGCGCAAGCGTCAATATGGCCGTCAATGCAAACGCCGGCGACTTCACAAGCTGACGTACCCCGAACCGCAGGTCATTCGCAAGCGTTTCAAACACCGGCAACCCGCGTTGCATTCGATAAGTTTCCTTCGCCTGTGTCATCCCGCCAAACCCTCTCAGGGCAGCCGTCCGCGCCTGTTCCGCATTCATTCCGCGCTGCAAATTCTCTTGAACAGCCAGCTCTATATGCGCGCGTAACTCCTCGTCCAGTTCGTCATCCAGCTTTTGTCGCCGCCACAACGCAGCCGAGCGGCTGATCAGGATTCTTATCAGGTCCACAGGCCTCTCCTAATTCGAGGGCGCCAGAAACCGCGCCATGGTTCCCGCAATGCGCTCCCAGTTCTCGGTCTCTTCGGCGATCTTCTTCCGCCCGATCCGGCTCAGGGAATAGAACTTGGCCCGCCGATTGGTCTCCGACGTGCCCCACTCTGCCTTTATCCAACCCCGCTGCTGCAAGCGCAAAAGCGCCGGATAGATGGTCCCCTGATTCAGGCTCAGGCCGTTGTCGCTCACCTGTTCGATCCGCCGCGCAATCCCGTACCCGTGCAGAGGCCCCATGGCCTCAAGCGTTTTCAGCACCATCAAGTCCAGCGTCCCCTGCAATACATCGGATTTGTTTTCTCCCATCGCGTCTCCCTGTTGCCATTCAACAGATACTATGCGCCATGCACCTGTTGAATGTCAACAGCTAATCGGACGGCACGGTTCCCTGCTTCGATTTCGATTTGCGGGAACCCGCCTCCAGCCGCCAGGGTTAGCGCCCTTTGAAATTAGAGCGTGTTTCAAAAATGGCTTAGAGGTTGATGGTTCCAATCCCGCAGGGGTTAAAACCCCTCGTTATTCTGGCGTTTCTCGGCACGACTGAAGTCGTGCCCTGACACAGTGCGACATTTTTGAAGCACGCTATAGGAGCCCGCCTGTTTGCGATGTAACTTGTATCTATGCTTAGTCTCAATCATTGCCGGATCCATCGGCCCGCCGGTGAGAGAGATTCAGTGGCGTAGAGGAGCGCGGCATGGCAATTCCGTATTACCACGTAGATGCATTCACCGATTCGCTCTTTCGAGGCAACCCGGCCGGGGTCTGCATCCTTCCCGCTTTTCTCGCGGACAACATCCTGAAGAAAATTGCGGCGGAGAACAGGCACAGCGAGACCGCGTTTCTAGTTCCTCGCGCGGATGGCGATTTCGACTTGCGCTGGTTCACACCCGAAGTGGAGGACGACTTGTGCGGGCACGCGACCCTTGCATCCGCCTATGTGCTCGCGCTGCGGAAGCATGCCGTGTGGCCGGTTCGCTTCCACACGTGCAGCGGCCTGTTGACCGTCTCTCAGGTGGACGACGGCTTTGAAATGGACTTTCCCGCACGGCCACCCCAAATCTGCGAGACGCCGGTCGACCTATTGCCGGCTCTGGGCTTGAACACGGCATTGGTGATGAAATCGCGTGACTATCTGGTGGTGGTAGACGAGGCTGAGCAGTTGCGAGCGCTCAGGCCCGATTTTGCCCGCCTTGCCAGAATTGACACCGGGATCGGTGGGACCATTGTCACCGCTCCAGGCTGTGGCGATGTGGATTATGTGTGCCGATTATTTGCGCCGTCGGTCGGCATCAATGAGGACCCCGCAACCGGCTCGATCCACTGCACGCTGGCTCCCTACTGGTCGGCCCGGCTGGGCAAGCAGACGTTGCGGGCGCATCAACTCAGTGCCCGCGGCGGAGCCATGCAGTCCACCGTCGCCGGCGATCGAGTGAAGATCTCGGGCTGCGCGCGCTTGTACCTTCAGGGAACGATCGAGCTCTAGGGTGGTGGGTCTGAAGTCCGTCGAGGAACAGACGCAGATTCTTCGACTCACCACCCCCAAACTGAAGAACGTTTGGGGCCCCGTTCGCTCAGAATGACAACGGGTTTTGTGTTAGGTATTTCAGACTCAGGAGTCTAGAAAGTGTTCTTGAGAAACACTCTCTAAGGATTATGAACCTGGCTTGTTGCAGCCACTTTGTGCGGCAAGGCCCACACATTATAGCTATTGACCAGGAACTGCCCGCCGAGTATCAGCAGCCACACCCATAGCGCAAATCGCAACTGACGCCGCGGGACGCGCGTGCTGATGATCGTTCCCACAATCGCGCCGACCACGCCCCCTTCGATGAGATGAATCAACAGGTCCTGATTGGCGTTGTGCGAGAACCAGTGCGCACCGCTGCCGATCAGCGATACGATGAACCCGAACGCGATGTCCGTCCCAACTACCTGCGCAGGCAGCAGCGGCGTAAGGCTGAGCAGCGCCGCGGAGCCCAGTGCGCCCGCACCGGCGGATGAAAACCCAACCTCCGCGCCAACGGGCAGCATCAACCATGTCAGCAGCGGACTCCGGTCCTTCTGATTCGCATTCTGCTTTATCGGACGGAAGTAAACAAAAATCTGCCACAACGCCGTCGTCACCAGGATCGTGCCCAGCAGCGCGTTCAACAGATTTTGCGATCCGACAGTTACAAGATGCTTCAGGAAAAGCGACCCGACGATTACTCCCGGAACCCCGCCCGCGAGCATGTAAGCAAGCGTGCGCCAAACCACGTTGCGGCGAGCGATTTGTGCCGGGACCAATATTAATTTCACCGCGCTGGCAAACATCAGTCCGATACCCACCGCCACCGGCGCAGGCACCCCTAGAAACAGCACCAGCACCGGCACTGTAACGGTTCCCGCGCCAACCCCGGTTAACGCGATAAACAACGCAATCATGAATCCAATTACATACTGCATTTCGTTCCCTCAATTTCCGCGAGCCTGTTCTACCTCGCCGCCGCCTCAATGTGAATGCCGCATTCAACTTTGCGGCCGGCCCAACGTCCCGACCGCGGATCGTTGGGGTCCAGTGGCAGCGTGGTACATGGCTCGCAGCCTATCGACGAGTACCCGCGTTCATAAAGCGGCAGTAGCGGAATCTCCAACTCCTCGCATGCGTACCAAACATCCCGAGCGGTCCACGCGGCCAGCGGCGCAAGCTTCAGCACCTGCTTTCCGCCGGGCAGGGTGAACATCGCCACTTCCTCAAGCGCGGCGCGGCTCCTGGCCTGTTCTCTGCGCAGCCCGGTAAGCCACACACGATACCCGGCAACCGCCGTGAACAGCGGCTCAACCTTGCGCAGCCTGCAGCACTGATCGGGCGCCAGTTGATAGAGCAGCCCGTGCTCCGCCTCTTGTTCCGCAACCGTCTTTTCCGGCAGCAGGTTGATCAAATTCAATTTCCACTCGCCGGCAATTTGATCCCGGTACTCATATGTGTCTTTGAAGTGATATCCCGTATCCAGAAAAAGAATGGGTATCTTCGCATCCAATTCGATCGCCAGCCTGGTGAGCAGCACGTCCTCGGCCTGAAAGCTGCACGTCAGGCAAACATCGCCCACGCCTCGAATCTCACGGCCAAGCGCGGCGCGCACCGCATCCAGTTTCCTGCTCACTTCGGCTTGAATCTCCGCAGTCGTTATCGTGCGCCTTCCTTTCCTGTTGAGCCAAGGATGCCAGCTCGCGCCAACAGCCTGTGCACCGCCTGAACAGTCTCTTCGGCGTCGTTTGTGGGCAGCACAACCTGCTCGCTGCCCGCTCGCACTGTCAGTTGCGCACTGGCTGAAGCAGCCGCCGCAATGGTCAGAAATCCTGACTGGACATTTCGTTTCACCAGCAACTCGAGCACATCCGGACGAGAGCTGAAAACCTGGTCGCCGGTGTCGACGCGCGCGGTCACAGTCCCAATCGCGAACAGCGACCGCTCGATCCGGTCGATGATCGCTGCCGGCCCGCTCAACTCAAGCAGTCCTCCACAATGGCCCCAGCGTGCGGCTCGTTCCCCGGCAGTCACGCGCCCAAGTCTTCCACCGGCAGCGCCTGCGCCAGTCACTGCATGGCTAAATGCTGCGGTCACCATTCCCGCGGCCGCGGTCGCGTTGGTCTCCGGATCGATCAGGATGAATGCGCCCGTCGATCGATTCTCCCCGTAAAGGTCCAGCGCCACAGGCCGCAGCAGACTCAGGGTCACAACTCCAATGCCGTTCATCTCCAGCGTTTCCGCCGGTTCGCGGGTCAGTGTACCGATGTCGGTGCGATACTCGATGGCTGAAACAAACGCCGGCGCAGTGTGGCTGGTGTGCTTCAGCAGATAGCGGCGATTGATCTCGAGCGGCCGTCCATCCATCCACACCAGCGCCGCCTTCACGCTGCGGGCGATCGTCGCCGGCGTCTTTGCGCTCACGATCAAATCGCCGCGGCTTATGTCCACATCGCGGTTGAGAACCAGCGTGACACTCGACGGCGCGTGAGCTTCGGCAAGGTCACCGTCCCACGTCACAATCCGTTCCACATGCGCACTCCTGCCCGATGGAAGCACACGGATCGCATCGCCCGGCCGTACCGTTCCTGAAGCAATTTGCCCACTGAACCCGCGAAATGTCTGGTCTGGCCTGACGACGCGCTGGACTGGAAACCGGAAGGGCGCGGTCCGCGTTTCCTCCTGCGAGGGCAACGCCTCAAGCATTGCCAGCAGGGATGGACCACGGTACCAGGGCATCGGACCCTGTCCGTCTCCGGCCCGGTGCACAACGTTGTCGCCCTTCAGCGCGCTGACCGGAATAAAAACTGGCTCTACGGGGCTTCCCGTATCCTCGGCAATCTGCTCCAGAACCAGGGTGAAATCCCGTTCGATCGCGCAAAACACACGCTCGTCGTAGTCGACCAAATCCATTTTGTTAACGGCAACCAGGACGTGCCGCACCCTGAGCAGCGATGCGATATACGCGTGCCGCCGCGATTGCACCAGAACCCCCTTGCTGGCGTCGATCAGCACCACAGCCGCATCCGCTGTGGATGCCCCCGTGGCCATATTTCGCGTGTACTGCTCATGCCCCGGGGTGTCCGCGATAATGAACTTTCGCCGCGCCGTGGAGAAGTGCCGGTAGGCCACGTCGATGGTGATTCCCTGTTCCCGCTCGGCCCGCAATCCATCCGTCAGCAATGCAAAATCGATCTGCCCTGGCGCCGTTGTGCCCTTGCCTTCAATCGACCGCACCTGGTCTTCGTACACCGATTGCGTGTCGTAGAGCAACCGCCCGATCAAGGTCGACTTGCCGTCGTCCACACTTCCGGCCGTCGAGAATCGAAACAGGTCCTTGGCCTGCTCCAGGCGCAGAAACTCCTCGATCTCAAAGCCCGGCCCAATTTGCTCCACAACAGCCAACCTAACCCCTCAGTCCTTTACTACCTGGTTGCTACAACGTGTTTCAGAAATGGCCGCGGAAATCGGAGAGGTTATCCCGCAGGGGTTAAAACCCCTCTTTTTTCCGGCCCTTTTCGGCACGACTAAAGTCGTGCCCTTTCAAAGCAACGACTTGTTCAGCTTTGCGGCACGACTAAAGTCGTGCCCTGATACAAAACCTTCGCAAATTGCACGGTAAGCGAGTTCTCCCGCAAACTGTGAAATCGTGCCCTTTCGAAACGTCATCGCCAACTCTTTTGCGGGACAGCGCACTAGAAATATCCTTCCCGCTTCTTGATCTCCATCGACCCTTCCTGGTCGTAATCAATTGCCCGACCGGCCCGCTCCGAAGACTGAAAGGAGAGCAGCTCAGCAATGATTTTCGGAAGTGTATCCGCGTCCGACCGAATAGCCCCTGTACACGGACTACAACCCAGCGACCGCAACCGCGACTTCACCATCTGCGGCCGTTCGCCCGGCCATGCCACAAACTCCTGCTCGATGGGAAGCAGCGAGTCCTGACCCGAGCCGGTGGGACGCAGATACATGGGACGCTCCCTGGCAAAGTAAAGGTCCACAATCGGAATATTCTCGGCGTGGATGTATTGCCAAACGTCCATCTCTGTCCAGTTCGAAAGCGGAAACACGCGAATGCTCTCGCCGGGATGAATGCGCGCGTTATACAGGTTCCACAACTCGGGGCGCTGGTTTTTCGGGTCCCACTGTCCGGCGCCGTCGCGGAACGAATAAATCCGCTCCTTCGCACGCGATTTCTCTTCGTCGCGACGGGCCCCGCCAAATGCCGCATCGAAGTTGTAGTGCTTCAGCGCGTCAAGCAGCGCCTGGGTCTTCAGCAGTCCGCAGCAGCGCTTGGTATCCAGCGCAATCGGATTTGTCCCCGCCGCAATCGCCCCTTCATTCCGCCACACCAGCAGCGTCGCTCCAACCTGGCGCGCAGTCGAATCGCGAAACTCCAGCATCTCCCTGAACTTGAAGCCGGTATCGATATGCAGCAATGGAAACGGAATCGGCCCCGGAAAGAATGCCTTTTGCGCGAGCCGCAGCATGACCGACGAATCCTTGCCGATGGAGTAAAGCATCACCGGCCTCTCGAACTCCGAGGCCACTTCGCGCAGAATGTGAATGCTCTCTGCCTCCAGCAGGCGCAGATGACCAAGGCGCGAATGCCCAGCACGGTCCCCGGTGTTGAGGTTGGCTGGCGGCAAAGTTGACGGTATTTCGTTTTCGGCTATCGGCATTCGGCCTCTTGGCATCGGGGACGCTGAAGGCCGGGGTGAGACAGACGCGAACCCGGCATTTCAGCAGCGGGTGCGTTTTCTCATTCAGTCTTTGGGAAAGATTCGGAGACTAGAGTGGACACCCGTCGAACGTGTTCGACAGGCAACAACAGGAGCGGCTTAGGGAAGCGCTGGCCACCTGTTCATGGTATCAAATATCCCGGCCACGCACAACGCAACCGGCAAGTTGGTGGTTGGCCAGGTTGAAGGGTACGGAGTTCAACCTGTGCATTTGCCCTCGCAACACTCACGGAGGGCTTGAGTCACGATTTCGTCCCTTCCCACGTAGACCTCCCCTTCGCCATTTACAATCCAACAAGCCGGAGAATTCCCCCCAATCATGAACGTGAAGCATCCCCAGCAAGCCGCCCCAGCGCCCTCCGGCGAAAACGGCTTCTCGCTCATCTCGAATCTCAAGCTCATTCAGCTTTACTCAACGATGGTCGAGTGCAGCATGCTGGATGAATGCGTCCGCATTCTGCACGAGCTAGGCAGGCTCCCCGGCGTCTATCAATCGGCCCACGGCCATGAGGCCGCGATGGTAGGCGTAGCCATCGACCTGGCTTCCGGAGACACAGTAGCCCCATCCCCGCGTGGCTTCCTGGTGAGCTTCATCCAGGGCGTTCCGCTGGAAAAGATTTTCGCTCGCCTCCGCGCCGGCTACCGGAATAAACGCTCCGCAAACGCCGGGCTCAACATCGCCACTGCTGCTGCCCATGCCGCCAAAGAAAATAAGAACAACCGGATAGCCGTAGCCTTCTCCGAACCCGAATCCGGATCGGACTCAACACACGCCTTTCAGCAAGCAATGCACTTTGCCGGCGTGCATCGCCTGCCCGTCGTGTTCGTGTGCCAGGCGAATCTCCATCCTGGTTCCGAGGCCGAATTACTTCAGGATCAGCCTGCAGACCCCACACACCCCGCTCACGCACACGATTTTCCCCGTATTACCGTGGATGGAAACGACATTGTGGCCGTCTATCGCGTCGCATTCGAGTGCATCCAGCGTGTGCGCCAGGGCCGCGGACCCACCCTGATCGAGTGCCGGCACTGGGTGGCAGCCGATCCCATCCTGAACATGGAGAACTACCTCGAACAAAAAGGCTTGTTCAGCGCCGATTTGAAGTCCAGAATAGCCGCCGCATTCACCATCGAGCTCGATCGGGCGATCCGCGCAACCTTCCCAGGTGCGCGTCCAATCCGTTGACTTATTAGTCCATTGCGTTCTTTGTGCCGATTCTGGATTGGTCTTCCACGATGCGGCAATCGCGCATCCAATTCCCAGAGCAGGTATGTCCGAAATCAAATGGTAGAGTGAGGTTATGGACGTGAGCAGACGGGTCGCATTGGCTCCCGGCATTCAATTCGCAATCGCGCTGGTGGGCTTTATCTTTATCCTTGCCGCTGCTGGCCGCCTCGCCGCCCAACAACCCGGATCGCCCAACGACGCCGGAAAATGGGGTGGGCAAGATTCAGACGAGACCTCCACCGGATGCGAGCCCTCCACCCTCGGTTCCCCCTACGTCCCGCTCGACAGTTGGGTCTATCCCGCCGTTTTCCGCCTTTATTCTCTTGGCTATGTCGATACCGTCTATCTAGGAATGCGCCCGTGGACCCGTGCCAGCATCGAGCGCATGCTCCAAGAAGCCAGTGCCAAAATTGAGGACGCCGATCCCGGCCCGGTCACCGACCAAGCCCACCAGACCTACGACGCCCTCAACCACGAAATTCATAACGACATCCAGCGCCCATGCCCGGCTCATAAAGACAGCGCACGCGTCGAGTCGGTCTACTCCGTGGCTCGCGGTATCAGCGGCACTCCCTTGCAGGACAGCTATCATCTCGGTTCCACCATCGTGAACGACTACGGACGCCCCTACGAGAACGGCTTCAACAACTACTCCGGCGCGAGCGCTTACGCGTCAGCCGGCCGCTACCTCATTTATGTTCGCGGAGAGTTCCAGGGTGCTCCCTCCGCCGCCGGCTACTCCCAGGCGCTCTATGAGCAACTGGCCACGATTGACGCCACGACCGACTATTTCAACCCCACCTGCTGGGCGTCCCTGCCAGGATCTCCAATGGGATGTGTGCCTATCCCGTACAACGGCCAGCCGCCCATTCCCGCCGGACCCATCGCCGACAAGGCCGACGCGCGCATATTGGAGGCGTACGTCTCCGCCCGCTATCTCAACCACGAAATCTCTTTCGGCAAGCAGGACGAATGGCTCGGACCCGCCGTCGGCGGCAG
>Ga0302278_10002675_pt1 | contig 20335 bp, 23 predicted proteins | sample III_Bog_N3_2_FD_194543 | JGI IMG/M metagenome (GOLD analysis project Ga0302278, IMG submission 194543) | Peat permafrost microbial communities from Stordalen Mire near Abisko, Sweden - III_Bog_N3_2 | ecosystem: Environmental > Terrestrial > Soil > Wetlands > Peat | place: Sweden: Abisko...
CACCGAAGCCACTCCTTAAGATAGTTGCCCTTGGTGCGAAAGACGAAGTGCTTGTAGCAGAGGAACGCGACGGTAATGCTGATGGGGGTGGAGATCGCGAAAGCGATATCGACGATCAGCGGTTTGCCACTGTGGGGCAGCAGATGACCGAGGACGATAACGCAGGCGGAGTAAAGGGCTAGCGAAAAGACAGTGTTGAAGCCGCCCACCATGAGGAAGCGTATGACTTCAGCGCCGGGAAGAACGCGGCGAATGGCGGCAAATAGCCCCTCGGCATGTGGATCGGGAGGCTCGTTGGGGGAGAGGTGAAAGCCGTGACTGTGCGTGGCCTCCTCTTCAACGAGGGTCTTAGGCTCGGTCATCGACGAGGGCCTCGCAACAGCAAGTGTAGTGTAGATGCAGGACGTGCACACCGATGGAGAAGGATATAGTGCATGCGACTCTAATTGTACCGTCGCTGGCGCGGCACGAGAGGTGACTAGGCGTACCCCTTTAGTAGGATCGGCCCGGAAGCGCGTCAGATTGGTGGTACACACTGGCGCATTATCGGCGGTGCCTTATGCGGTCGCCATCGCCTTCTGCGTGACGGCGGCGAAGCTCTGGTCGAGCAGGCGGAGGGCTTCGTCGACATCGGATTTGGCAATGTTCATTGCGGGCGACATGCGCAACACATTGTGATACATGCCTCCCTTGCCGATCAGCAGGCCGCGCTCACGGGCGGCTTCCAGCATCTCGTTGGCGATGACCGGCGCCGGCTCTTTGGTCTTCAAATCGGTAACCAGTTCCATTGCCTGCATCATCCCAAGACCACGTACGTCGCCGATGACTGGATACTTGCGCTGCAACTCCAGCAGCCCATCATGCAAGTACGTGCCGACGACGTCGCAGTTGCGAATCAAGTCGTCCTCCTCGATCAGATCGATCACCGCCGACGCGGTAACGCAAGCAACAGGATTGCCGCCGAACGTCGCAATGGTCGGCCCCTGGTAGGCGTTGGCAATCTCCGGCGTAGCCACCGTCAGGCCGATCGGGAAGCCGTTGCCGAGCGATTTCGCCGCGGTCAGGATATCGGGCTCAACCTCCCAGTGCTCAATGCCGAACCAGCCCTTGCCCGTACGGCCCCAGCCGGTCTGCACCTCGTCGGCGATAAAGTCTCCCCCATACTTCTTCACGATGGAAAACGCCATCTTGAAGTACTCCTTCGGAGGCGTAATAAATCCGCCAACACCCTGGATCGGCTCCGCAATCATGCCCGCGATTGCTCCCGAGGTCGACGACTCGATGACCGCCTCGATGTCTTTGGCGCACGCAACCTCGCAGGAGGGGTAGGTCTTGCCCAAAGGGCAGCGATAGCAGTATGGGTTCATCGCGTGAACAATGCCGACCTGGTATGACGCCTTGCGCCAGGCAGCGATGCCGGTGAGCGAGCGGGTGACAGCCGACCGGCCGCTGTACGAATGGCGAAGCGCGATAATCTCCATGCGTCCGGTATGCATGCGCGCGGAATCGATGGCAGTCTCGTTCGCCTCCGAGCCGGAACTGGTAAAGAATGATTTCTCCAGGCGCCCCGGCGTGATGTGCGCGATCTTCTCAGCGAGCGCGGCCATCGTTTCATGCGGATAAAGCGTTGAGGTGTGGCCCAGTTTGTCGATCTGCGCCTTCTGCGGTCCGGTGATGCGCGGGTTCGCGTGGCCAACGCCGACCGTTACAATGCCGCCGAAAAAGTCGAGGTAGCGCTTCCCTTCGACATCCCACACATACTGCATCTCGCCGCGCTCCAGCGGCAGCGGATCGGCGAAGTAGTTGGCAACGGCCGGGTAGACGTACTGCTGCTTCTTGGCGACAATTTCTTTGCGGTTCATAGCAGGGTTCCCTCTCACGCGCGTCAACAGCAAGGTAAGAAACTACTATACCCCGACGGGGACGCGCCTTGAACCGCAAATAAGCTGCCCGGATCCGTTCGAAACAGGGAGATCACCCCTGTAGATAGCTAAACAAACTCTGCTTCTCGACCGTCGCGATCACGCTCATCAGCGCCTGGTTCTGCGTCTCCGCCGAACTTAGCTGCGTGGCCACGGTCGCAGGGTTGGCAGAAACCAGCGAACTCACCTCAGCCGTCCTGTTTGTCGCATCGATTTGTGCGTATGTGCTCGCGCTCTCCAGCCGGTCCAGCGAGCTTCCCAGGACTGTCTGCTGCTGCGATACATTGCCGAGCGCGGTTTGGAGGATGCCGATATCCGTGCTGGCGGTTGAGCTCACGGTGCCGCTGGCGAAGTCGGCGACGAGGTTGTTGAGTGCCGTCATGACGTCGGCACCGGGAGCCATAAACACAGCGGATCCGGCCAGCGTGGTCTGCAAAAGCTGGCCATTCTCGGTTGTCACGTTGCTCGCCTGCGAGTCGCCGCTATAGGTAGTGGTTGCGGGAGAGGTGCTGGTGTCAACCGTGAACGGCCGCACGCTGCCCTTGCTTCCAGCGAAGATATAAACTCCCTGATAGCTTGTGTTCGCCAGCGAAACCACCTGATCGCGCACGCTGCTTAACTGCTGCGAGAGCGAGGTGAGGTCGGACGCGCTCGCCGTTCCGCTGTTCCCCGAGACGGCGAGAGAGAGCGCTGAGGTAAGTTGTGTAACAACACTTGACAGCGTGGAGTCGGCAACCTGCATGAGGCTTTGCGTGGTCGAAGCGGTCTGCACGAAGGTGTCGTCCTGGCTGATCGACGAATTCAGCAGCGAGGACTGCCCCGCTGCTACTGGATCATCGGAGAGCGACGAGACACGCAGGCCGGAGGAGAGCTCGGAGGTCAGTTGCTGTTCGGATAGGGTAGAACTGTTCAACGAAACAACCAATCCGCTCACGTAGTGTGGATCTACTCGCATCTTCGTTCCTCCTTCTTTGAATCCTTGCGGCCTTCTTGTCCTGGGTTCGGCTGGCTAAGTGACGGTTGTCTCTTCGCCCAGGTTCAGCGCTGACGCCATCAACTCGTCAACGATAGTGAAGACCTTTGCCGCCGCATCGTATGATCGCTCATAAAGGGTGAGATTGGCTGCTTCTTGATCGAGCGACACTCCTGACTCGGAGCTCTGCTGGGTCGTCAGTTGGGTCAGGGAAGCCTGCTGAGTCGTGTTCTCGTTGGATACCTGCGAGACCGTGCTGCCCAGCTGCGTGAGCAGGGACGCATAGAACTCCGGTGCGGTCTGGCCACCGACCAGGGGCGAGTTCGCGAGGTTGCTCAGCGCGGTTGCGTTGGTGTCGCCGCTGGAGCCTTGGCCCGCGGCCGCAGCGGCGATCGCATTGGGGTCAGACGTTGCAAGTGAGATCGTGGACGCCGCGCCGGTCGAAGTGGCGGGTAGTTGGAAGATTGCGACGCCAGCAGTCCCGTTCGCATTCAGGCCGGCCTCATTCTGTGTGTTCACCGCGCTCCCGATTGCATAAGCGAGAGAATCCAGCGCCACGGACACTTGCGGCAGATCCTGATCGCGCGCCTGAATAATGCCGCCCAGAGAACCGCCTGTCAGAGTCGAGGTAATGTCCCTGCCCGAACTGGCGATCACATCGACGTTGCCATTCACGATGGACGTGCTGAGCGGGGAAGATTGGCCTTCGCTTACCAGCAGTTGTCCGGTCGCCGTAGTCAAGGTGAGCCCATTGTTCTCGGTCTTGGTCTGGTCGAATCCGATATATTGCGAGAGTTGCGTCAGGTCCTCCTGTCTCTGGTCTTCGAGGGTTCCCGCGTCGGAGTTTGGGCTGTTGCCTTCGATCTGCAGATTCAATGAGGCAATTGAGGTTGTCAGCGAGTTAACCTCGCTGACAACGCCCGATACCTGCTGATTCAGCGATGACGTTTGCTGCGCAATCTGACTGGAAGCGGTGTTGAAGTCTGACGCCAGTGTCGAGGCCGCGCTCACGACTCCCTGGCGCACCTCCGGGCTGGACGGACTGGCTTCGAGGGAACTGAGGGAGTTGAAGAATGAGTTGATGTCGGTACCGATCGTGGTCGATATGGCAGAGGTGGAGCTGGTAGTAATACCAAATATGGATTGCAGATCCGCAAGCGCAGTGCTTTCCGCCGAACTGGAAGATTCAAGTTGTGTCTGTTGCTGTACTCTCTGATTCAGAACCGGATCGCGCTGCGAGACGGCAGTCACGCTGACCCCCTCACCCGAGGATGCAGTGCTGCTGAGCGAGACACTATCGGCCTCCTGCCACGTGGCGACCTCATCGGTGTAGCCTGCGGTGGTTGCGCTGGCGACGTTGTTGGATGTGATGTCAATCGCAGCTTGGCTGGCTTGGAGCGCATTTTGGGTCAGGTCCAGCAGAGCCGTCAGCGTACCCATCGGGAGTTCACCTCTCCGGTGCAAGCTGGGCCAGAGAGGCGCACGCGCATCCGCTGCAAAACCTGCAGGTTGCTGCTGGTCGCGGCAAGCAGGTCGCCCAGTAGCCGATGTTGCCGTGCCAGGTCCGCCAGTTCCTGCTCCCGCAGCCAAGGCATCCGCTGGCGAATCGAATCCACGGCGACGGTTGCAGCCAACATGCACTCTGCGCGCGCGGCCAATTCGGCGAGGTCTTCGGCGTGCAAGCTCGAGAGAGCCTGCCGCGTCTGCTGCAGCAGCAAACTCCACTCACTCGTTCCGGGCGGGATCGACCGGGGATGTAGCTGCGACCTGGTATTTAACATCGCCTCACCGTCTTCCGCTCTAGTTCATCATGGCGCTCAACACCTTGGCAGCTACAACGGAGGAAGGAATGTTATAAGTCCCCGCCGCGATCGACTGCTGCAGGCCCAGAACTTTGTCGGCACGAACGTCGCTTCCTGACAACGCCTGCGCTACCGTGCTCGCCGACGCGCTCAGATTCGCCTGATCGGCCTGGATGCCACTCCCGGAGGAATCCCGCACCGGCACAGACCCTGCTTGCAACTTCGCCGACCTGTTAGCGCTGGATGAGGCCGCAACCTCTATTGCCTCGGGAAACCGTTGCGCACTCCCTATCCCATTTGTGTAGTTCAATCCAACACCTCCGCCTTCCATCAGTTCATCGGCCCCGTCCGTCGAAACTTTAGTACTGGGGCCGACTTGTTTTGGAATTCGGGGGACCTTTCCTTCCCCGGCGCCAGAGCGCGCGAATCTCTCTCTCCTTCCACCTGCGCCACCACCCTCTTGGCGATCCCCAAGCCCCCGGCCTTGGCGATTGCGGTGGCCATGGCCTCGGTTCCGTAGCTGTTCAACGTGCCTGCGAAGCCGCTGCCACCGTCGTTATCACCGCTGCCATCCTCGCCATCTCCTTCGCAGAACCCATGTTCCTTCATCGGTTTCAGCAGCTCCTGCAATAACATGCCTTCAAACTGCTGAGCGGCGTCCGTCAACTTGCGATGCTCCATCGCCGCGGCCGTCGGCAGTGTCGCAGCAGATGCTGCTGTCGGTACTACCATCCCAAAGTTCATAGCACCTCCAGTTCCGCTTCCAGCGCGCCGGCCGCTTTCATCGCCTGCAAGATCGAGATCACATCCCGCGCCGAGGCCCCAATAGTCTGTAGGCTGCGCACCAGGTCATCGACCGTCGCCCCTTGCTTCAGTTCGATCCGATTCACCGGCTTGTCCTGCGCGCTCACCCGCGTCTGTTGCACCGTCTGCGTTGTGCCCGACGCCATCGGCCCCGGCTGCGAAACGCGAAACTCGCTCACGATATTCACAGCCAACCCGCCATGCAGAATCGACACCGGCTGCAACACCACGGATCCTCCGATCACGACCGTACCTGTGCGCTCATTCACCACCACCTTCGCACGCGGATAGAACGGCACCTCAATCGCCTCCACCCGCGACAGTAATTCGGGCACATCCTCGCCCGGCGCGACACGAATATCGACGGTCCCACTGTCGACCACATGCGCCACACTCTTGCCCAGTTCTTTGTCAATTCCCGCAGCGACTGCCTCCGCGCTCTTGAAATCATCCTCGTTCAGCAACAGCGAAATATTTGCAACTCCCGCGAGCGGAATCGCGATTCCCTGCTCCACCATTGCTCCCAACGGCACCCGCGCGGTCGTCGGATGGTTGAACTGCTTCGTATTTCCGTTCACGCTGACAGAGTACCCGCCCACTACGAGCGACCCTTGTGCCTGCGCGTAGATCTTACCGTCCGCGCCATAGAGGGGAGTCATTAGAAGCACACCACCCTCCAGACTGCTTGCGTCCCCCGCCGATGAAGCCGTAATGTCGATCTTCGCGCCCGGCCGCGCAAAGGGCGGCAGCGTTGCCGACACGAAGACCGCGGCCAGGTTCTGCACGCGAATCCCCGTTGCCGGAACGCTTACGCCCATCCTCAACAACATCGATGCCAGCGTCTGCGTGGAGAATCCTGTCTGCTGGCTGTCGCCCGTGCCGTGCAGTCCTACCACAATGCCGTAGCCCACCAGTTGGTTGTCGCGCACACCCTCGACAGTCGCAATGTCTTTGATGCGTGCCTGCCGCTGTGGAGCGTCCTCGGCGCAAGTGATCACCGATATTAGTAGCAACAGGACAATCGCGCTTCTCTGCATTTTTTCACCTCTTGGCCAACTCGCGCTCGGACTAGAACACCAGCACCTTTTCAATTAGCCGCACCAGCAGGTTTTGTCGGTGGGTGTAGTCGTTCACAATTCCTTTGCCGCGCACCTGCAACTCCATGCTCGAGATCGCCGTCGACAGCACCTGGTTCTGCTGCGAAATATCCTCCGGCCGCACCAGTCCCCGCAGCACAATCGTCTGCGTCTGCTGCGAAAACTCCACTTGCCGCGCCGCCTCAATCACCAGCATCCCGTTCGGTAACACCTCCACCACCTGCCCGCCAAACGTCGTACTCAGACTGGAGTTGGTCGCACTCGTCCCCTGCGCGTTCAGCCCCGACGAAGAAGTTTGGCTCACTAGATTTTGTAGTGCGTTCCCCAAATGCAGTGCGCCGATCAGCCCCGAGATACCCGAGTTCGCATTCGACGAACGCGCGTTCTTTACCGTGCCATCCGTCGATGCCGCCAGGCTTTCAGACACCACCACTGAAATCAGATCGTGCGGCCGCATTGCCCGCACATCAGTCGACATTCGCGTCAGCCGCCCCGCGTCGGTCCAAATCGCTCCAACCGAGGTCTGTGTGGCCTTGTTGTCCTGTCGCACCCGCGTAAGATACTCCTCCAGCGACGCAGCCGCAGGATCGCTGGTGGAAGTAAGCGCCTTGGCGCTCGGATCTATTTTGGTCGCTATCGGGGACATCGGCGCCTGCGCCACCGCTCGCACCGCTCCGAACAAGATCAGGAGACTCCCAACACATCCGGCCGCACGCGCCACCTTCCAGGAACGCGTCTGGTTAGTTCTCGACATCGTCATCCTGCCAGGCATCTCACGGAGGCGGCCACAGAACTGCGAGCCGAAAGGTCTCGCAATATCCGCAATCACTGTCTGCGTCGGCGGCAGGCTCGAAACTGCCCTCCTCACCTTTTCCAGCTCCGAGTCGCACGCTGCAACCATCGTTGGACCCATCACCATTCTCATCGTTCCATCTCCACGTCTCCGGCTCCGCGCACAACACCGGCTATCCGATCCACGATCAATCCGCCATCGTCATTCTGCCGTGTGATTCGGACCACCACTGGCTCTCCAATCCGCGCCGACTGTTCCGCAACGCCGCTCATCTCGATTTGCACGGTCGCGTCTCGCTGCCAGAGAGTGACCGCATCTCCCGCACGTACCAGCAATTGCAACAACGCTGTCGCAGCTGCAAGTGGCTTACCACCGGCAGGCGCGGGCGAGCCCGATGCAGACTCAATCAGACGCGCTGGCCACTCAGGGTGCGCACAATCCTGCCGGAACTCCCAGCCTCGCTGAAGAACTACGTCCCACCTCGATGCGATCACGCGGGAGCCGTGCGGCCCACACTCGGCCGGTGTCTGCGCGGACATGGGTCCGCAGCCCAGCAATGCTCCAGCTAAGATCGCCATTCCACACAACCGCCGCTTTCCACTCATCGAATCGCTCTCGCCCACCGCATCATCGAACCATGCCATTGATCTGCGAATACATGTCGTCGGCAACATGGACCACCTTCGAATTGCTCTCATACGCCCGTTGCGCCAGAATCATATTCACGAACTCGGCCACAACATCCACATTCGAGTTCTCCAAATAGCCCTGTTGCAGCGTGCCCATGCCGCTTGAGCCACCCGGCACATCCGTAATCGCGTTGCCCGAAGACGATGTCGGCTGCAGCAGGTTGCCGCCCAGCGAATTCAATCCACCTGGATTCGGAAACGTCGCCAACTGGATCGTGCCCAACTGGCTCGAGGTCGTCTGGCCCGGCAGCGTCGCCGTCACCACGCCATACTGAGAGATGGTCACCGACGTCGCATTTGCGGGGATCGTCAACGCCGGCAGCAGTTGATTCCCATTTGTGTCCGTAACCACGCCGGCGTTGTTCATGTTGAAGTTCCCCGCCCGCGTATAGCCGATCGTGCCGTTCGGCAATTGCACCTGAAAGAAACCCGCGCCCTGGATCGCCAGATCGAGCGTGTTGCCGGTCTGGCTGAAGTCCCCCTGCGTCATAATCACTTCGCTCGCCGTTGACTTCGTCCCCAACCCGATCTGCAATCCAGCGGAGGTCGTCGACGTACTCGCCGCCGATCCCGGCTCCACCATGTTCTGGTAGATCATGTCCTCGAACTGCAACTTGCGGCTGCGAAACCCCGCCGTCGCCGAATTCGCCAGGTTGTTCGCCACCGTATCCAGATTTGCCTGCTGCGCACTCATCCCGCTCGCCGCCGTATATAACGCTCGAATCATAGCTGCTCCCTTTCCACTTGCCAGCCGACTTGCTGGCTTACTGAATTCCTAAACCCGCCCTAGATCCTCCGCCGCCGTCTTATCGAAGTCGTTGTTGAATACGCTCAGCGCCTTCTGCATCATCTCCGCCTGACGCTGGATCAGGATTAGTTGCATCGTCCCGTGGACCGCATCCAGGTTGGCTCCCTCCAGCGAGCCCTGCTGGATCGTCCCGTCGATGCTCGCTGGCTGCACTCCAGCTGGCGCGACAAAGCGATTTGCGCCTCGCGCCTCCAGTGCCGTGTTCGCCGGAAATCCAAAGACGCCCACTTTTCCGGCAATCGCGCTCCCGTCAGGCGTCGTGACTGAAATGCTTCCGTCCGGAGCAATGCTGACCGTTCCCGTCGGAATCGTGATTGGCTGCCCATTCGCATCGACCACTGGCTCGCCCCGCATCGTCTCCAGCACACCCGCGTTAGAGCGTGTAAAACCACCGTCTCGTGTGTATTGCAAGCCTTGTCCAGTCTGAAGCGCGAAGAAACCCGGTCCGTTCAGCGCGAGGTCCAGAGGATTGCCCGTCGCCGTCAACGTTCCCTGCCCCTGGTCGATCAGGTTGCCACCCAGAACGCCAAAATCATTGACAGCGTCGGCCACCTGCGACGAAGACGTTTCGTCGCCGATGCCCGCAAGAACGCTACTGAAGTAATCCCGCTGCGCCCGAAACCCTACTGTCCCTGCGTTCGCCAGATTGTTGGCAGCGGTATCCAATGCCTCGGTCCGCGCCAGCAACCCTGTATAAGCGGCATAGAGCCCACTGTCCATGCAGTGGAATAAGGCACGTCGCGTGCCATAGAGCGTCCGGCAAGGTTAGAGCGGGTTCACTGTTCCGTACCCACCGCATACAGCCGGTCCGCGGTCGCTTCCCTCGTCCATGGAACGCCGCCCTTGCGAGGGCCAGTCTCGTCCAGCTCCAGCCACATCCGCAGCCAGAAGAGCTCGTGGACCCGCACCAGCCGCGATCCCCTCGGCTGCATCTTGTTCAAAGTCTCCGCAATCTTCCCCGGCAGCAACTCGACCGTCGCAACCTGCTCGAAGGCCGCATCGACAAACTCGCTCTCGCAGAGCCGCCCGTGCGCAGCCTTCCACTGGGGCTCGTCCACTAGCCCGCTCTCCACCTTCAACCCACTCATGCGCTCCATCGCGAATGCGGCGGATGCGTCCGGCCGGCTCGCAAATGCAAGCTGAAGAGTACGCTTCCCAGCAACGCGGAGGGGCACCATCCCCACCTGTTCCACCAATAGCCTCGGCACTGCCAGCGCCATGCGGGCTGGGTCGAATCCTTGCATGGGCAGCACCGGACAACCCCACTGGACCCCCAGTCCGCGTGTGATTGAGCCATGGTCCAATCCACATTCCTCCGTCAGCCAGTGGCCGATGAGACCTCTTCCCGCGCGCCGTTGCTTAGCCAGCGCGTGTTGCAACTGAGGATGCGTAATCCATCCCTGCGCCATCAAAATCAACCCCAGGGGCATCCGATGCCGATGTTCACCTTCCTCGCTTTCAGTACTGCCTTCGCCGGACTCCCGTCGTACTGCCGTCCGCGCTATCGTCTCCAGACACCTCGCCGTGCAGCCCCAATGTCCTTCAAACACCGGGCGGCGCCGGTCCTTCAGAAATCCGAGCCAGCCTCTCCGGCACTCCGGATTGCCGCACTCCTCGCGCCCGCTCCAAACCGTATCCGGCCGCAGCTCGCTATGCGATCGCCTACCCCACTCTGCAACTCCAGGTAGCAACCCATCCATCCCGTTCGCCATCGCTTCCTCCACCTGCTAAAACAAGCTGCGAATGCTCTCCAGCCGTAGTTGCGGCTCCGCCACTTCAGTCACCAGAAGCGCGAAGTTGCCATCGACGATTACCACTTCGCCGCGCGCCACAATCCGGTCGCCAACTACCAAATCCACTGGGTCGTTTACATTCCGGTTTAGCTCCAACACGTCTCCCAGACTTAACGCCAGCACATCCTTCAACGGCAACTCGCGCGAGCCGAATTGCAGCGTGGCATCCAGTTCTATCTCCAACAGAAGATCGCGCGCCGAGGGTCGCGGCGCCTCATTCGCCCCTGTAGCTTCTATCGTTACTTCATCCATACGCTGCCTCCGATTCGTTCCTGCTCTATCGCAGCGCTTCGCGGTGTGGCCCTCACTGCGCCACCGACCGCTGCGCATCCACCGTGTGCCCCTTCACCTGCGCACCTCGATGGTCTCCAGTTCGCACCGGCAACGCTTGAAACATCGGCAACCCGCCCACCCGCAGTTCCGCAGCCGATTGACGTGCCAGGGGCAGGCGCAGCACCTTCCCTGGAACCAGTTGCGCAAGCTCTCCTGCGTTCAACCGCATCGGCGGAAACTGCAGCGAGGCACCAAACTGTGCCTCCGCCATCAGCAGGCTCAGCCGGGCCCGTGTATCCGCCGACTGTCGTCTTGGCCTGTCCCGCTCCGCAATCAACCGGCGAAGGATAGTGTTCAGTACCACCGCCGGCAGGCACAGGTTCAACGAGCCTTGTGCCTCCGGCATCCGTACCTCGAAGCTTACGCACAAGGTCTTTTCGCTGCTTGGCATAAGCCGCGCTACCTGCGCCTCCTTTTCCCGTTTGTCGAGGGTGAACTTTAAACCGACCGGCTGCCACGCCAGGTTCAACTCCCGCAGCACAATCTCCATCACGGAAAAAAGGATCGCGTCTTCGATGTCGGTTGGCTCATGCAACGCGCCTGCGCGTCCGACCCCACCCAGCAGCAGGTCCACGATCGGCGGCGCCATAGTCAGATCCATCTGCACCACTCCCATCACATCCAGCGGGTCTAACCCCGCAGAGCATACATACGCTGGCTCGGGAATCCGCTCGGTAAACTCCGAGTACGTCATCTGCTCCGCGGACGCCAGCGTCACCTCGAACTTCGTGCGCAGCCACGCTCCGAGGTTGTGCGTTAAATTGCGCGCAAACAGGTCGTTGACTGTGCTGATGGCCTGCATCTGCTCATTGCTGATCTGGCCCGCGCGGCTGAAATTGTAAGGCTCTCCCTTGCGCTCCGGCGCTGCCTTTGCGACAGTCACCGCCTCTTCCTTCTCCGCCTGCTCCCGTGCCGCCGCAAACATCGAGTCGATCTCGTTCTGCTGCAGATGCTTCTCCATCCAACTCCTCCTCCGCCCTACCCGATCGTCCCGACGCTCCGCACTCGCACCACAGGTGGAATCTCCGCCGGCGAAAGCACCGTCACCCCAGGCAGGAACGGTTCCAGCCACCGTCGCAGGTGATACCGGGCCGGACTAGGAATCAGAAGCACGGGTAGGGCCGACGTTGGGCCACCTCCGGTAAGACGCTTCACAGAATCCACGATCCGCCGCAGGAAGACCGCCGGAGCCGGCCGCGTGCCATCGCCCAGCAGCCGTGCCGCACTCTCCGGATCGAACGTCCCCACAATCTCCTGCTCCAGTGCCGTCGCCAGAACCAGCACGCGCAGCCCGCCCTCCGCATCCAGCAGCGGATGCACCAGCGCCCGCCCCATTGCCTGCCGTACCGCCTCTACCAGATTCACCGTGCTCTTCGAGTGCTGCGCCGCCTCCACCATCACCTCGAGAATCGCGCCCAGGTCGCGGATCGATACCCGTTCGCGCAGCAGTTGCTGCAGTACCTTCTGCACCTCGCCCAGCGTCAGCAGCTTCGGCACCAGCTCCTCCACCAGCTTCGGATAACCCTCATTCATCGTATCCAGCAGCCGCTTCACCTCGTGCCGACTCAGCAGTTCCTGGGCATTTCTGCGAATCAACTCGCCAATGTGCGTCGCAATCACCGTCGTCTGGTCCACCACCGAGTAGCCCGCCGCCAGTGCCTGCTCCTCCAGCCCCGGAACGATCCATCTCGCCGCCACACCAAACGCCGGCTCCTGCGTCACGGTCCCCGCCAGAGGCCGCGCTTTGGGATCTCCGTTTACCGCCAGCAGGCAGTTCTGCTCGGTCTGCCATCGCCCAATCTCGATGCCGCGCAGCGACACCACATACTCCCTCGGCTTCAGCCGGAGATTGTCGGTAATGTGGACCGGCGGCACAATGAAACCAAGCTCCGTAGCCAGGTGCCTCCGAAGTCCGCGCACCCGGTTCAGCATCTGGCCGCCCTGCTTCTCATCCACCAGCGGGATCAGTTGAAACCCGATCTCCAGTGTCAGCTCATCCACTTTCAGCAAGCCTGCAAGATTGTCGCCCTGTGCTGCTCCCGGCGCCGCAGCTGCTTTCTTGCCGAAGGCAGGAGCATCCTCCGCATCGGACGTCGCGGGACGGTCAGGGACTTTCCGCGCCATCATCCCCACAGCGGCCGCCATTAAGAAGAATGCGATCTTCGGCATTCCCGGAACCAGTGCCATCACCACCAGCACGCCACACGCAATCCACAACGTGTTCCCGCGCGAGAGCAACTGCGTCTTCAACTCGTCGTCCAGTTGCCCGGCCGACGACGCCCTCGTCAACACCAGGCCGCCTGCAACCGTCACGAGCAGGCTGGGAATCATGGTTACCAGTCCGTCGCCAACCGTGAGAATTGTGTACGTCTTCACCGCCGTCATCAGGTCTGTGCCCTGCTGCAGCACGCCGATCGCGAGTCCGGCCACAATGTTGATTGCGGTAATCAGGATGGTCGCCAGCGAGTCCCTCTGGTTGAACTTGGCTGCGCCATCCATCGCGCCATAGAACTCCGCCTCGCGCGCAATCGCTTCCCGCCGCCGCCGCGCTCCATGCTCGTCAATTAAACCGGCGTTCATATCCGCGTCGATCGCCATCTGCTTGCCCGGCAACGCGTCCAGCGTAAACCGCGCCGTCACCTCCGCCGTCCTCACCGCGCCATGGCTCACCACCAGGAACTGGATTGCAATCAACGCCAGGAACAGTACGAAGCCCACAACATAATTCCCGCCCACCACAAACTGCCCAAACGCCTCGATCATGCTGCCTGCGGCATGCGTCCCTTCGTGCCCATGCAGCAGGATCCTCCGGCTGGACGCAATATTCAGCGACAGCCGGAACAGTGTCAGCAACAGCAGCAACGTCGGGAACACGCTGAAGTCGACCGCCCGCCGCACCTGGATCGCACTTAAGAACACGATCACCGAAGCCGTCATTGACGCAACCAGAAGAATGTCCAGAACAAAGCTCGGCACCGGAATCAGCATCACGAACACCATGCTGATGGCTGCTATCGGCAGCACCAGCGCATTGCGCTTCGCCTTCGTCCAGCCGCCGCTTCCCGCCGCCTGCATCGTCAAACTACACCTCCGCCTGCGAATCCCAGCATCGCCGGGATCTTCACTCTTGCGGCCTGCTCTGCCGCTTTCCGCTCGCGCGCAGCCTTCTCTACCTGTTGCCGGTACAAGAACGCCAGGATTCCTGCTACCGCCGCATACAGCTCGTACGGAATCGTCTGGCCTTCCTCAACCGACTTGAAGAGCGACCGCGCCAATGGTGGGTTCTCGATGATCGGAACACCCGCCCAACGTGCCTCCTCGCGAATTCTCAGCGCATGCAGATTCCGCCCCTTCACCAACACGGTCGGTGCCAGCATGGTCTCAAAGCTGAACTCCAGAGCCACTGCATAGTGCGTCGGATTCGTGATCACGACGCTCGCCCGCGACATGTCCGCCTTCACCTTCCTCCGCCGCATCGCATTCTGGATCCGCCGAATGCGCCCCTTCACCTGCGGATTCCCCATCGTCTCCTTCACCTCGTCGCGCATCTCCTGTTTAGTCATGCGCAGCTTCTTGTTCCACGCCATCCGTTCCACCACATAGTCCAGCGCGGACCACGCCACCATCACCCATGCCGCCTTCACCGCCAGGGCGTAGCACGCCTCCAACGTCTCCGGCAGCCGCGCCACGCTCATCACCGGCATCGGCAGAATCAACTTTGTCAGCGCCTTCACGCCCAGCACAATCACAACGGCCGCCGGCAACAGGGACTTCATCATCCGCGTCAGCGAACGCAGGCTGAATATATTTCCCAGATTGGTCACCGGATTCAACCGTTCCAACTTCGGCGCTAGCGCCTCTCCATGGATCGACAGGCCGCCCGACTGCCCCGCGCCCGCAAGCAACGCCGCGCCAAAGCTCGTCGCCAGCACCAGTCCAACCGGAAACAACGCCGGCGCAAGTATCTTCACCACGGCTCGATCTAATCCCTCGGCCTGCATATCGCCCATTCCCAGCATCAGGCTGCGCAGGTAGACCTCAGCCCATCCGGAGAGAAACTGCTTTGCCGCAACGCCCACCATAACCACACCCGCCAGCATTGCGACAGAGCTCAACAGCTCCCGGCTGCGAACAATATCACCCTTCTTCCGCGCTTTCTCCTTGCGCTGCTCAGTCGCCTGTTCAGTCCCCTTCTCGCTCACGCTGCCACCAGTCTTGCCGCCTGGTCCAGCAGCGCCGTAAAGTGCCGCTCGATCCACCCCGGCCACACCGCCAGCGACCCGATCAACACCGCATAGGACACCAGCGTCTTCAGTGGAATGCTCACGAGCATTACCGGAAGCTGGGGTGACATCCTGCCCACCAGCGCCACCACGATCTCCACCGTCAACGCAGCGGCAATCACCGGGGCTGCCAATTGCAGTCCCGCCAGAAAGACCCCGCCCATCATCGCCGCCAACGCCACGCCCGTACTCGCCTTCATCACCGCCTGCCCCACCGGGACTACCGCGAAGCTTCGCATCACCGCGGCCAGCAGCGATCGATCAAGCCCCGCGCCGATCAGCACCAGCAGCCCCATCCAGTTCAGCAACTGCCCTAGCACCGGTGTCTCGATGTTGCTGTTCGGGTCCATCAGGTTCACCAGCGAGAAGCTGAACTCCATACCCAGCATCTGTCCTGCAAATGTCAGCGACTCAACGATCAGGCTCAGCGCAAATCCGAACGTCAGCCCCACGCCGAGCTCTCCCAGCAACCCCACCATGTCAAGTTCCGCCCGCGCGTGCGGCAACATTCCTACCACCGGCGCCAGCAGCACGGTCATCGCAATTACAAACCCGGCTTTAATTCGCGGCGCAATTGCGCTCGATGAGAACATCGGAGCAAACACCATCAGCCCGCTCAGCCGCACCATGACCAGCACTCCTGCTGAGAGAACGTGTGGCCAGTCCGCAATCTCCTGCGTGGTCAGCATCGTGACTGCACCATCTATCTGCACGCGCGAATCCGTCCTAGCCCAAATACCGGTGAAAGTCCGACCACAGCCCCACGGTATAGGCCACCAGGCGCCGTACCAGCCAGGGCATAGTCGCCACCGAGACCACAAACACCACAAACAACCGCGGAACCACCGTCAGCGTCTGCTCTTGCACACTGGTCAGCGTTTGCAGCAAGCTGAGCACCACGCTTATCAGGCAGGCCGCAAGCAGTACCGGTGCGCTCAATACCATCGCCTGGATCAAAAGATTCCGTGCCAGTTCCGCCGCCATGTCCGGTCCCAATGTCGCACCCTAACCCTCTCTAAAAACTCTTTAACAACGAACCTGCCAGCAAATTCCAGCCATCCACCATCACAAACAGCAAGATCTTTACCGGTGTCGAGATCACCACCGGCGGAAGCTGCATCATGCCAACCGAGGTAGTAATGCTCGCGATGGCGAGATCCACTAGCAAAAATGGCAGAAACAAGACTGCGCCAATCTGAAATCCAGCCTTCAACTCGCTCAGCATGTACGCCGGTACAACTACCTGCATGGGCAGGTCCGCGGCGCTCTTTGGCCGCGTTGTCATCCCCGCGGACGCAAACAGCGCCAGGTCCTTCTCGCGCGCATAGCGCAACATGTACGTCTTCACCGGAGCCGAACCCAGCTCCAGCGCCTGCTCGCCGTTGATAGTCCCCGCGCGGTACGGCGCCAGCGCCTGCTGATCTACCTGTAACAACACCGGTTGGATGAGGAACCAAGTCATCATCAACCCCAGGCCCATCAGTACCTGGTTCGACGGAGCGGTCTGTGTTCCCAGAGCCTGCCGCAAAAAGTGAAACACCACCAGCAACCTCACCATCGGAGTCATCGACAGCAACAGCGCGGGCAACAAAGTCAACAGAGTCAGTCCGATCACAATCGACCATGGAACGCTCTGGTTTCCATTCAATTGACTCGCAATACTGTCCAGCCCCACCCCACCAGTGCCAGGTCCGGAACTCACCTCAGCGTTCTTCTTCGCGCCAGCGCCATCTAATCGTTTCGCGATAGAAGTCTTCGCCGTTTGCGCTGGTTTTGTAGAGGCATCAGCAGAGACCGGCCCGGCGACCATGAGCGTGGCCAACATCGCCGCCCCAACCAATAACGCGAACCGGTGCCGTCCCCCCCAGCGCAACCAATTCAATTGCATCCCGATTCCTGATCCGAATGCAAGCCGTCAGTCATCCCAGAGGTCGCAAAGCCGACCCCAGCTGGCCCGATTATCTGGGTGATCGAGTGAACACAGTCGCCGCCCAATCCGACCAACACCCTCTGTCCATCGCACAGCACCAGCATCAACTGGCGCTTGCCGCCCAGTGGCAGCGTCTCCACCAGTTCTATGCGCCGCTCGCCCCGAGCTCTCCCCCTATTTGCGAGCCCGTTGCGAAACGCGCGGCGAAACCACTCCATAAGCTCTACCGCAAACCCTGTCTGAGTCTCACTCACTTGCCACACCATATTTCCTCGTTCCGACATCGCACCGCCAATTTCGTCCTCCGCCACTGGAACATCCAACCACCATGCATCCTCGCCCTAAGCCGACCTCGTCAGCCGCAGCGCCATATTTTGCTCGATCACCTCGAATTCGCCCAGGCATATCTGGAGCGCACCCACTTTCAGCGGCACGTCCTCCGTCACTGCCCACGCACTTTCGATCGTCTGACCGCACTTCAGGTTAAGCAGGTCGCACACCTTGAAGCGGCACAACGGGATGTTCACCGCCAACATCGCCGGCAGCCGCGAGATCATCGGCCACGCCGCATGTTCTTCCATCGGGAACGCCGGCTTCCCGGAAGCTGCGACGATCGACAGAGCGCCCCCCGCAACTCCCCTTCCATCTGATCCGGCCACCATCTGCGCATTTGCTCCTGGCATTGCCCGTCCTCACTTAGCACCGTTCACTAGCGAATCATGTCGATGGTCTCCTGCGTCACTGTGTCAAACGTCGTCACCGTCTTGGAGTTTGCTTCAAACGCTCGCTGGGCCACAATCAGGTTTGCGAACTCAGTCGAGATGTCGACGTTCGATTGCTCCAGCGTGTCATCTTCGATCGAGCCGCGACCGCCGGCACCTGGCGCGCCAACGCTAGCAGCACCGGAGGAGGTCGACGTCTGGTAGTTGTTGCCACCATCGATGGTCAGGCCTTCCACATTGGTCACGGAAGCGACTGCAATTTGACCGACAGTCTGAGTCTGACCATTGGAGAACGACGCCGCGATGACGCCCGCCGAGTTCACGGAGAATCCGCTGTAAGAGCCGCTGGCAAAGCCGTCCTGCGCACTCGCCGTCGCGGTCGAAGTGCCCACCGTCTGCCCAATCTGTGGTGCGGCGGATGAGTTGTACAGGTCCCAGTTGAACGCCATATCACTCGCGCCGTCGGTCAGGCCGCCAAACGATATACCGGTCACGTTCACTGCCGGCGTCACTAGAGCGCCCGAGGAGCTGAACGTCAGAGTGCCGGTGTTGTTGATTGGAGAGACTAAGCCGTTCGTATCGCCGGTGGGCAGGGAGATTGAGTAGGTCCATGTATTGTCCGCCGTCTTGAGAAAGTCCACTGTGGCCGCGTGACTGGTGCCGAGAGAGTCGTACATCGTAATAGTCGAGGAAAATGTTCCGCCCACCGCGGTCGCCGCATCGAGGTTCGCGGAGATGCCGAAGTTCTGCGTCGCCTGCGCCGCCTGGGTAGCGTCCACCGGAATCTGAAGTGTGGTCAGCGGAGTGTTCGTATTGACAACTCCATTCGCCGCCGCATAGCCCATCACGCCGGCGCCGGTTGTCGTGATCAGGTTGCCGCTCTGATCCAGCTGGAAGTTTCCGGCGCGCGTGAGTTGCTGCTGGCCTGACGAATCGACCACGAAAAATCCGCTTCCGTTCAGCGCCATGTCCGTCGAATTCGTCGTCGTCGACAGCGACCCCTGTGAAAAGTCGGTAGTCGTGCCAGCAACCTGCGTGCCGAGTCCGACCTGTAGCGCATCCCCTGAACCCGTGTTCCCGATGTTTTGATAGAAGAGATCCGAAAAGCTCGTCGTCTGATCCTTGAAAGAGGTCGTATTGAGGTTCGCAAGGTTGTTGCCGATCGTATCCAGTGCAACCGAGTTGGCCTCAAGTCCTGTAAGTGGGATTGAAAATGACGGCATTGCCTATCTCCTTTGTGGTTGTTGAAAACCTATTGTGATACGTCTGTTCCGCTAACGGCTAAGTCGACGGAGTCGGGGTTGCACCGGCCGCCGTGTCCAGCGAAGTGATGCCGCTATTGATCCCAATCAATTGCTGCAGGCTGTTTACGTCCACCATTTGCGTTATATATGCGTTCGGATCCGTAGGCGCGGTGGGATCCTGATTCTTCATCTCCGCTACAAGCAAGGTCAGAAAGTCGTTGGCGGTAATGGTTGAACTCGATGCAGCCGCTTGAGCCGCGGTAGGCGGCGACGCTGCCGGGGGCGTTGTTACTCTCGGTTTCGCCAGCGCACCCGCCACATTGGCGGCAGAGCTTGCAAACTGCGGCTGACTCGTCACGATCTGCTGAATGCTTTGCATCGCTACCCTTCCTCTTCTGTGCCTCAACATTGAAAATCCGAACCTTGCCAATTGCTGCATTTGCGCGTGCCAGAGCTATCCGGCCTACGCGGATACGTTTAGCCAACCTCCCCTACTACCTCCAGAGACTGTGGACGGCCATGCAAGTAGAGACGTCGCTCCGGAGAAGCCTCTAGTCCAACTGCCCGTATCTTCCACGCCGCTCGGGTGCGGATCGGGTGGACGGCTGGTAGCAACCGATGCGGAAGGCTCCGCATCCTTGTCCATTGCGGTCACGGTCTTCCGCTGCGCACCTCTATTGTCCTGGGCTTGATCGCTCGCAGCTTGATGGCCCTGGGCATCGCCGTTTGGTTGATCCTGTGCCGACATCGTGTGCGATTCTTGCGCAAAGCGATGGACCGCGATGCTGGTGACGCTCACCGCTTCTGACCCCAGAAAGTTCGTCATCGCAGGCAAGGCGGCTCGGAGAGATTCGTGGGCTGATGCGCTTGCCGTCAGCGACGCATTCACCACTCCGCCCGCACCCAACTCGGCGCGAATTCGCAGCCAACCATGCGTTCCATCGAACACGCCAACGTCCAACTGGGTCGGTCCGGAAGAAACAATCGCTGGACTTCCGTTTCCCTTTGCATCCGCGGCGTCGGCGGCAACGAGAGGCGCTAGGTAAGGCGAAGATTGCGATGAAGGATGGCCCGGCAGCATAACCGGAGATGCAGAACGAGGAGTTTCCAACAGATTCGCGTGAAGATCGCCAGAAGCTGTG